>SXGU01438525.1_pt1 | contig 65322 bp, 53 predicted proteins | sample 3174531 | NCBI WGS metagenome assembly SXGU01 (sample SAMN11356863, study PRJNA531348) | freshwater metagenome | isolation source: freshwater sample F1-140 | place: China: Fuxian Lake, Yuxi | collected 2017-12-25 | reverse complement strand
GCGGAGCATTGGCTGAAGCTGCCGGAGACCAGCTTCCTCCGCTCCGACATCTTCAATGTCGGCATCCAGTCCGGCGCGGTCATCGCCGTCATCGCCGTCTTCTCGGAGCGGGTGAAGCAGCTTTGCACGCGCTTTGCGGAGCCAGCCACGCGGGAATACCTGCTCAAGCTGGGCGCGGCCTTTCTGCTCACGGCGGTGGGCGGGCTGCTGCTAAAGAAGGCCGGCCTCAAGCTGCCCAAGGAAGTCGCCCCCATCGCGTGGGCAACGCTCATCGGCGGCGTGCTGTTTCTTGTGATCGAACGCTGGGTGAAGGACAAACCGTCCGTGGGCGACATCACCTGGGCCGTCGCTCTGGCCATCGGCTTGGGCCAGCTTGTGGCCGCTGCGTTCCCCGGCGCGTCACGCTCCGGCACCACGATCCTTGCCGCGCTGGCTCTGGGCCTGAGCCGCCCCGCCGCAACGGAGTTCTCCTTCCTGCTCGGCGTCCCGACGCTGCTGGCGGCAGGAGCCTACGAGACGATCAAGGGATTGAAGAACGCCGAGGCCGTGCCGATTGACTGGCTCGCGCTCGGCCTCGCGACGCTCGCCTCCGCCGTCACCGCCTTCCTCGCCGTGAAATGGCTGCTGCGCTTCATCCAGACGCACACCTTCGTCGCGTTCGGCTGGTATCGCATCGTGGTGGGCGGGGTGATCCTGCTGTTTGGAAAGTAGGAAACCAGCGCTATCCGCGCAGCTTGGAATTGGTCAAATGCTGTAATCGACAATCGCCTTGAACGACAGCCAGGCGCGCTTGCGCTTATTGTTCGGGTCCTTCTGCTTGAGTTTGGCGACAATGGGCAAGTCGATGAGGCTCTTTGGCCGCTTGATGCTTAGTTTCGTCGTGTCACCCGCGTTCAACGGATGCCGCGTCAGGACCAATGGGCGCCGCATGGCCTGCTTCGGGACGGAGACCACTGTCACCGATCCGGTAAGCAGTTCGATTGAGCTGCCGTCGCCGGCCATGACTCGTTTGTTCGTTGGCACAGGAACCCGATCATTGGCCGGCTTCCACCCCGTGGATGATGAAGAGTCCTCAAAGTAAGCGGCTCCTGCACGGATACGCAGCGTCATGTTTGAGTAGGTTGCCATAGTGAGGTGTAGTTAAGGTTGGTCAACCAGTCGCTTATCAAGAGAATTTCCGCCAGACGATAGCCTTCAACGCGGCCCATCTGCGCTCCCAACATCCGCCACCGCGTTTTTCCTTTTTCATTTCCCGCTGCGCTTCCCTAGTCTCCGCCTGTGGCCCGTAAGGATAACGCAAACGACAAGGAGCAGCCGCCCGTGCGCGGCGAGGGGGGAATCCTCGGCCTCGTGCTGCTCGCAGCCGCTGTGCTGCTGCTGTTGGCGCAGTTCTCGTTCGACAAGAATGACGTGGCCATCAACACCGCCGAGCCGAACCCGGAAATCCACAACCTCATCGGACGGCTTGGGGCAAACGTCGCCAACATCGGCTTCTTCGCCTTCGGTGCCGGTGCTTACCTCCTGCCGCCCCTCCTCGTCCTGCTCGGCATGATGCCGTTCATTGAGTTCCTCCAGCACCTGCGTCGCCGGTGGGCTTGGTGCCTGGCGCTCCTGCTGTGCATGGTCGGCCTCTTCGACCTGTTTCCGTCCGCTTTCTCGCGCGTGATCAGCAACATCAATGCCCCGTGGGCTGGCGGCTCAGTCGGCCACTGGCTGAACCAGTATCTCTTCAAACATTTCCTCGGAACGGCGGGCGCGACGATCGTCTTCCTCACGCTTTACCTCATCGGCCTGCACTACCTGACCAACAACGCCTTGCTCGACTGGGCGCGCAGCCTGTTCCTGCGCGGCGATAATTCCGCCGTGAGCATCGCCGACGCGACCGCCGAGGAACTCGCGCTGGAGCGGCGTGCGAAGGAGCTGGAGCAGGAAGCGCGGCGCTTGCAGGACGAAGTCGAAAAGGCCAGCCGGACCAAGGCCGCCAAGGCCGAGCCGACGGCCGCCCCGGTCAAGTCCGGCCCCGACCTCGGCGCGGATGGAAAGCCCATTCCTACGCCGCTCATCCGCGATCTCAGCGTTCCGCAGGCCCGGCCCGCCGATCTCACCGCGAAGGCCAAGCGCAAGGAAAAGGTCGAGGCCGCCGAGGATTGGAGCCCCGGCGAGACCGCCAAGCCCGCCGACGACACGATCATCATCAAGGCCGACGAAGTCGCCGCGGCCACGACGGCGGATATTCTCGGCAAGGACAGCGTGCTGGCGAAGAAGACCGAGAAGCCCGCCAAGAGCGAGAAGCCGCCGGAGGTTCAGAAAACGTCCGAGCCAATCGCCGCCGGCGAACCGCTCGTCCACGTCGCCGACGCGTTGGCCGCAGCCGTCGCCGAGCCGCCGAAGCTCGACGAAATTGCGAAGCCCACCGACGCCCCCCCGCTTCCCACCATCACCGACAACAGCGGCTCCGGTCCGCGCCCGCGCCCGCGCCCGCAGCCCAAGAAGCCCAAGCCCGTGACCGTCGCGAGCGTGCCGCTCATCGGCAACTACCAGCTCCCGCCGATGGATTTCCTCCAGCACGCGGACATGACCGTGAAGCCCACGGAGACGAAGGAGGAGCTGATGGCCAACGCGCAGTTGATGAAGAACACGCTCGCGCAGTTCGACATCGAGGTGGCGCTGGGCGACATCACCAAAGGCCCGACCATAACACGCTACGAGCTGCACCCCGCGCCCGGCGTGAAGCTCGAGAAGATCACCGCGCTCAACAACAACATCGCCGCCGCGCTCAAGGCCGAGCGCATCAACATCCTCGCGCCCGTGCCGGGCAAGTCCTCCGTTGGCGTCGAGGTGCCCAACCGCGTGAAGACCAAGGTCATCATGCGCGACCTTCTCGAGTCCGATGAATGGAAGAACACGAAGGCCCGCATCCCGCTCGCGCTGGGCAAGGACGTTTATGGGGTCCCCGTCATCTCCGACCTCGCGGACATGCCGCACATCCTCATCGCCGGCAGCACCGGCTCCGGCAAATCCGTCTGCATCAACTCCATCGTCGCGTCGCTGCTCTACAAGTTTTCGCCCGACCAGCTCCGCTTCGTGATGATTGACCCCAAGGTCGTCGAGCTGCAGCAATACAACTCGCTCCCGCACCTTGTCGTCCCCGTCGTCACCGACCCGAAGAAGGTCATCCTCGCGCTGCGCTGGGTGGTGAACGAGATGGAGAAGCGCTACCAGATCTTCGCCCGCGTCGGCGTGCGCAACATCAAATCCTTCAACGACCGGCCGAAGGACAAGCCCTTGCCGCCAGCCGAACTGGAGCTTCCATTGTCCGTGAAGAAAGAGAAGGTCGAGGCGGGCGCGGACGGGTTCGCCGTGCAGATTGACGAGCAGATCGTCGTGCCGCGCGACGAGGACATCATCATCCCCGAGAAGCTCAGTTACATCGTCTGCATCATTGACGAGCTTGCCGACCTCATGCTCGTGGCTCCCGCCGACGTGGAGATGTGCATCGCGCGCATCACGCAGATGGCGCGGGCAGCGGGCATCCATTGCATCGTCGCCACGCAGCGGCCTTCCGTGGACGTCATCACCGGCGTCATCAAGGCGAACATCCCGGCGCGCATCGCCTTCCAAGTCGCCAGCAAGGTGGACTCACGCACCATTCTCGACGCGATGGGCGCGGACAAGCTGCTGGGCAAGGGCGACATGCTCTACCTGCCGCCCGGCTCCGCGAAGCTCACCCGCGCGCAAGGCGTGCTCATCACGGACGAGGAAATCAACCAGTGCGTGGACTTCATCGCCAAGCAGGGCAAGCCCAGCTACGAGATGGAGATTCACAACGCCCTGCAAAAGGCGACTGGCACCGTTGCCCAGGCCTTCGACGCCGAGGAAGGCGAGGGCGAGGACGAGGAACTCATCGAGCAGTGCATCGAGGTCATTCGCAGCGAGCAGAAGGCCAGCGTCTCACTCCTGCAACGCCGCCTGAAGATTGGCTACGGCCGCGCCGCCCGCATCATGGACGTGCTCGAAGAGCGCGGCTACGTCGGCCCCAGCAAGGGTGCCGAGCCGCGCGACATCCTCATAGACCTCGACGGCGAAGGCCACGACGGCGCGGGCCAGCAGGGGGTGTGAGCCGTTCAGTCAGGGCCTGCTTTGGATCCTTGCTCTCGCTCCGTTGCGCGCCTACTTCCGCTTTCCGGTGAGACGTTGCAAGGCGTCGCCGAGCTGGTGGAGCTTCACCCACGCGCTGCTGCCGTCCACTTGCACGGGGGTCTCGGCGTCAATGCGGCCATCGGTGATCCAGCGCAGCAGCACCGTCGCGGGCACGGGGCCGTAGTGCTTGCCGTCGCCGCCGATGATGCGGTAGTGGCGCGCGAGGTCCACGAGACGCTTGAGGCTCGGGGTGGCGTCGGCAGGAACGGGCGGCGGCTTCGCGGACGCGGAGGATTGAGCCAGTTGAAGTCTCTCCGCCACTGGTTTCGGCGTCTCGGCGTGGCCGACTTCGACTTCGACGCGCGACGCCACCTCGCCGATCTTCAGGTCAGGAAACTTCATGTCGCCCAAAGGCGGCCCGGCCTTGGAATCGGACGCCGGGCGGGCCGGTGCGTGAGAGGACGTGGCCTCACTCGCCTTCGCCGTGACGGAGTGTGCGGCGGAGGTCGCGGTGTCGAGGACGGCATATCCGTTGACGAGCAGCTCGAGCCGGCCGGACTCGATGTCCAGCAGCGCGCCGTGGACGGGGACGCGCGGACCGATGAGCGCGCTGGCACGGACGTGCGCGACGGCCTTGAGCACGTTCTGCCGCTCGCTGGCGAAGAGGCCGAAGAATTCCTGCAAGTTCTCCGGCATGGTTAAGCGCGCGATGCCGAGCGCGGCGAACTTGCCGAGCAACTCCATCGTTCCGGTCTTCCGCACCAGACAATCGCTGTGGCCGAGGATCAGGATTTCCTTCCCGCCCTTCACGGCGCAGGCCAGCGCGAGCGAACGCATGGTGCTGCTCATGGGGCCGGTGATGATGTTGCCGGCGTTGCGCAGCCAGATGAAGTGCGACTCCGGCACGCCGAGCGCCTCGGGGATGAGGTGGTTGAGCCGCGCGTCAATGCACGAGAGCGCGACGAGCGGCAGCCCGTCGGTGAACTCGCCGGGCGCGAGCGGCGGGGCCTTGCCGGCGGTGGTGCGCTGGTTGGCGTCGAGGATGGCGTCGAGCAGGCGCATGGCGGTGAATTCCAACCGCAGTGAACCGCAGGGCGAAGCGCGGTTCAAGCGCCGAAGTCATCTGGTTCCGAGGCAACGCCAGCGGACTGAAACAAGGGGCCGCGAAACCAGCCTTCTCCCGTCCTCGGCGGAGGGGAGAAGGTGGCCGAAGGCCGGATGAGGGGTGAAGCCGCTTGCGCCGACGCCCGCAACCCCTCACCCCGGCCCTCTCCCCTCATCCGATGAAGGGAGAGGGAGGAAAACGCGCAGCACCGGCGGGCCGGTCACTTTCGCTTTTCCTGTTCGTTCTTCGAGGGCGAGGACGGGCTGGAGGTGGGGGCGGAGGAGGGTTGCGGCGGCGGGTTGATGATGACGGTGGGCCGAGCAGCAACCGGGACCGGGATGGCGACCGTGGGTCTCGGCGCAGCGGACTGGTAGCTCGGCGTCGTGGGAGCCGGTGTGTAGGCGGGCGCGGTGGGACGGGGAGACGCGACGGGCGCGTGCGGCGCAGGTGGCGCAGGCGAGGGCTGGACCGAGACCTTCGCCGGGCTGGGCGCGGGAGCGGGCTGGTAGGGTTGGGGCTTGGTGACTTCGCGGCGTGCGGAGACGGCCGGACTGGTGCTGACGGGCGTGGGCGGCGTCAGGATTTGCGGCGTGCTGGTCACGGGCTGAGGAGGTGTCATCGGGCGGAAGAGCGAGTTGTTCGCCGGGTTGGGGATGATGACGGTGGATTGCCGGGCAGCACTTTCCTCGGCGCGCTTGGCCGCCGTGTTGTTGGGGCTGATGCCAAAGACCCGCACGGCGCGGTTCGGCTGGGTGGTGTCGCTCGCGGTCGGAGTTGCCGGTGTCGGCGCGGGCGGCGTGGTGGTGGTGATCGTGTTGTTGATGACAACGACGTTTGCGCTGGCGGGCCGGGCCGGCGGCTCGGTGGTGTAGCCGGTGAGGACGGGGACGCCCGTGCTGGTGGTGTCATAGACCGGGCGGCCCGTAATCTTCTGGCCAGCCAGCGCGCCAGCTGGGACAAGCTCGGTGCGCGTCGCGCCGGTGCTGCTCGTGAGGGTCACGGGCTTGACGGGCGCGTTCGGGTTCAGCACAGGGCGGTAGATGACGATGTCGTTGCCGGATTTTTCCAGCTTGTCGAGGCGGGAGAGGGACTGTTCCTGCGGCGCAGCCTCGCGCACGGAGACCTTGCGGATTTCTGTGCGGGTCAGGCTGGCGATGCGGTCAGCGGCAATCCCGCCGTTCACCACGATGTTGTTGTTGACCTGGATGTTGTTGATGACGGTGGTCTGGTTGAAGACGTTTTGCACGACGGTCGGAGCGAGCGAGTAATAGTGCGGGTTGCGGTCACAGAAGCGCGTGAAGGGAATGAAGGTGTAGTGGTGGCGCGCCAGGCCGAAGTCGAAGTTGAACCCCACGCTCACGCCGCCAACGCGCAGGCCGCTCCCGGCAACGAATACCGCGCTCGGCGGCAACGGTGCCCAGCCGCAATGCGTGGTGGACGAACGCCACACGACCCACGCCGGACCCCAGTGCGTGTCGGGCACCCAGAGCCAGCCGCTGCGCGTGTGCAAGACCCAGCGCCCGTAGTGGAACGGCGCCCAACCCCATGCGTAGTCGGACTGCCAATACCAGCCGTTGTCCGTGTGAAGCCAGCGGCCACGGTCGGCGTAGGGCCGCCATGTTGGCGTGGAGACGACGACGGTTGGCTGCCAACACCAGCCGTAATCGGCGACTTGCATCCAGGTGCCGTAGGGCTGGAGCTGCTGGTAGAAGACCGTGACTTGCGGCGGGAGATTGGCGGGCGCGGGCTGCGCGACTGGGGCGGGTTGGGCTGGGGCCACGGCGGCTTGGGGAGCGGGAGCGGGCGCAACGGCCACGGGTTGCGGGGCGGCAGCTACTGCCGGCGCGGGAGCGGCAGGCGGGTTCGCGTTGGCGGCGATGACGGTCATGTTGGGCCGCGTAGCTACTGGGGCAACTGTTACTGCTGCTGCGGCTTGCTCGCGCAGCTTGGCAGTCTGCTGGATCATCGCGGTGATGACGCGCGAAGAGACGCCGATGTCCTTGAGGAAGATGAGTTCGTCGGCGCTGGGGCTGAGGGCGTTGGTGGACTTCTCGACGAAGGCTTTCACAACCGACTCGTCGAGGCCGGACTGGTGAAGGCGGGCGATTTCAGCGACTGGTGCGGAGACGTTCGCGCTGGCGGGGTCAGGCCGGATGATGGCGTCAGGCTCACGCGCGGGCGCGGCGGCGGGCGTGATGACCGGCGGCGGCTGGCTGGCCTTGCGGGTTTGTTCAAGGCAGCCAGCGAGGAAAGCCACGCTGCCGGCCAGGGTGAGTGTGATGAGAGCACGGGTGATGGTGGTTTTCATTGTCAGAAAGCCGCGCCGGGCACGAGGCCCGACACGGCTGCACAAGTTCAAGTTTTGCGGACTGTTTCACAGTGGCCGGTCAGACGAGGTGACCGGCTGGCCTAATGGACATAGTAAGTGTGCGTAGTATTCAGGAGCGGGAGTCGGCGGGCGGTTCACCCCGGCTGGCCGGCACTCCTGACACCCGTTCACGTCTTCGGACAGGGTTTTCTGATTGAATGTGACGGGCTGCCGCGGATACTGCGCGGGCGTTTGACACAGCCGGATTGAGCAACGGGCGGACGCTTCGCGCATGAGCCAAGAGCAGTATCTGAAAAGTCCCTGCGCCCATTGCAACGGGCGCATCTCCTTCCCCTCCAGCGCGCGCGGCATGGCTGTGACCTGCCCGCACTGCGGCCAGCAAACCGTGCTCAACGCCACCGCAGCCGGACCCGCGCCTGCTGCGGCCCCTGCCGCACCGCCCGCCGAACCTCCCGCGCCCAAGGCCACGCTCACAGCCCGCCCCACCGGCACCGCGCAGGCAAAGCCCGCCGCTGCCAAGCCCCTTACCCCCGTGCAGCAGGCAGCCCTCGCCGCCGCACGCGCTGCCAATCCCGCCGCCCGCCCGACAGCCGCGAAACCAGGCTCCAAGCCGGTGGACAAAAAGTCCGCCGTGGTCAAAGCGCAGTGGGTTGACGGCGAGGATGACCAACCCGCCATCAAGCCGGTGCGGTGCGACTTCTGCGGAGTGAGGCTTCCCCGGGGCGCGACCCTCTGCCCCGATTGCGGGACGGCTGTGATGAGCGAGGTCGCCGAGCCGACGAAGCCCAACTGGTTCCGCCGCGTTGGCGTTGGTCTCATCCTGGTGCTGGCCGCCGTGGCCGCTGTTCGCTGGGGGCAGCTCTACTGGGAAGTCCGGCCCAAGACAGGCAAGGACGGCAAGCCCTTGAAGACCGGCGTCGAGATTCTCAACCACTCGTTGCAGACGCAGCCCGGCACTTCGCTGATGTATGTCCGTGGCATGGTCACCAACCACTCCGACGTGGCTTACTTCTCCGTGAAGGTCGAGGCGGAGTTGCTCGACAAGGGGGGTGCCTCGCTCGGCAAGGTGTCCGACACGCGGATGGTCCTCGATCCGCGCAAGCTGTTTCCGTTCAACGTCGCGGTGCTCGACCCCGACGCGAAGGGCTACACGAACCTGACCGTCTCGGCGCAGCGCTGACCGCCGGAACCGCACGTCATCTCCCATGAGCGAACCGTCCTTCCCCGCTTACCGCCCGCGCCGCCTGCGTCAATCTCCCGTGCTGCGGCGCATGGTGGCGGAGACGCAGTTGGGCGCGCACCAGCTCGTGCTGCCCCTCTTCGCGCGGCCCGGTAAGCGGGAGCGTCGGCCCATCGGCTCGATGCCCGGCGTGTTCCAGTTGAGCGTGGATGAGTTGGTGAAGGACGCCGCCGCCGCCCACGCCGCGGGCGTGCCGGCGGTGCTGCTCTTCGGCATCCCGGACGCGAAGGACGAGAAGGCGTCGGGTGCCTATGCGCGCAACGGGATCGTCCAGCAGGCCGTCCGCGCGCTGAAGAAGGAACTGCCCGGACTGCTCGTCATCACGGACGTCTGCCTTTGCGAATACATGAGCCACGGTCACTGCGGCCTTGTGCATCGCGCAGCGGGCAAGGTGTTGAACGACCCCTCACTCAAGCTGCTGGCCCGCACCGCCGTGAGCCACGCGGAGGCCGGCGCGGATGTCGTCGCGCCGAGCGACATGATGGACGGACGCGTGCGCGCCATCCGGAGCGCGCTGGACGCCGGCGGGTTTTCAGACACGCCGATCCTCGCCTACGCCGCGAAGTATGCATCCGCCTTCTACGGTCCGTTCCGCGAGGCGGCGGAATCCGCCCCGCAGTTCGGCGACCGCCGCAGCTACCAGATGAACCCGGCCAACGCCGAGGAAGCCTTGCGTGAGGTGGCCTTGGACATTGCCGAGGGCGCGTACATGGTGATGGTGAAACCCGCGCTGGCGTATCTGGATATTCTGCACCGTGTGAAGGCGACCTTCGGCTACCCGACCGCGGCCTACGCGGTGAGCGGGGAGTATTCCATGATCAAGGCGGCGGCGGCGCGGGGCTGGATTGACGAGCGCGCGGTCACGCTGGAGAGCCTGCTGGGAATGCGCCGCGCCGGGGCAGACATCATCATCACGTATTCCGCGAAGGAAGTCTGTGGCTGGCTGAAGGGTTGAACCGTCCGGTGGGCGACAGACTACTTGTCCCCGCCCAAGAAGACGAAGACCAGCGTGCCAATGATGGCCAAGGCGATCACCACGCCCACGATGATGAAAATCAGCGTGGTCTTGTTGCTCTTCTTCTTGAAGGGCGAGTTCTTGTCGAAGGTGGTGATCTTCTGCGTGCCCTGTTCCAGGTCGTTCATCTTCACGCCCTGCGGCAGGACGGCGGTCTTGTCCAAAATCTTTTTCCCTGAAGCGCCTGTGGGAGCGGAGGCTTCCAAGCGCGCCTCGACGGACCCGAACCGGACGGTATGCCCGACCGGCAGCGTGGCCTCGGTGACCTGCTCGCCATTGATGAAGGTGCCGTTTGTCGAATCGAGGTCCTTCACCACGACATCGTTGCCCTTGAGGAGAATCTCGCAATGGTGGCCGGAGATCGAAGGTGCCGGGATCTGGAAAGCGTTGTCCTCCAACCGACCGACCGTGGAGCGTTCGGCCTTCAACTCGAAGGAGCGCCCGGTGAATCCTTCGGTTAGTAAGACTAGTCTCGGCATACGTTGGTCGGTTTAAGGGCATTATTGTCAGGGCGAAATCCAAGTCAAACCCTTTGCTATGATGACCCGCTAGCGATTTGCTTGCCGCCCCCGGCGCGACTGCCCATTCTCGGCGCGCTTTTTGAATCTCTTTTGACCCAGCTTACCTGACGCCCGATGACCGAACCCGCCATCACCCCGGAGCTTGTCGCCAAGCACAACCTCACGCCCGACGAATACCAAAAGGTGCTCGAAATCCTCGGCCGCACGCCCAGCTACACTGAGCTGGGCATCTTCTCGGTCATGTGGAGCGAGCACTGTTCCTACAAGAACACGCGGCTCGTGCTGAAAGGTTTCCCCACCAAGGCCGCGAACATTCTCGTCGGTGCAGGCGAGGAGAACGCCGGCATCATTGACGTGGGCGACGGCATCGCCATCGCGTTTAAGATCGAGTCGCACAACCATCCCAGCGCGGTCGAGCCGTTCCAGGGCGCAGCCACGGGCGTCGGCGGCATCATCCGCGACATCTTCACGATGGGCGCGCGGCCCGTCGCGGCACTGAACTCGCTGCGCTTCGGCGAGTTGTCCAACCCGGACGTGCGCCATCTTTTCTCCGGCGTGGTCAGCGGCATTTCGCACTACGGCAATTGCTTCGGCATCCCGACCATCGCGGGCGAGGTCTACTTCGATAAAAGCTACGAGGGCAATCCGCTCGTCAACGCCTTCTGCCTCGGCGTGCTGCGTCACGACCAGATCACGCGCGGCGCGGCGCACGGCATCGGCAATCCAGTCTTCTACGTCGGCCCCGCGACGGGTCGCGATGGGCTCGCGGGCGCGGCGTTTGCCTCGCAGGACTTGACCGAGGAATCCGCCGAGCAACAGCGTGGCGCGGTGCAGGTGGGCGACCCGTTCATGGAGAAGCTCGTCTGCGAGGCGTGCCTCGAACTGCTCGCCACCGGCTGCGTGGCCGGCATGCAGGACATGGGCGCGGCGGGCCTGACCTGCTCGACGTGCGAGACGGCGGCGCGCGCCGGAACGGGCATCGAGATCGAGTTGGACAAGGTGCCGCAGCGCGCCCCGAACATGAGCAGCTACGAAATCATGTTGTCCGAGTCGCAGGAACGGATGCTCATCGTCGTCCACAAGGGCCGGGAGGAAGAGGTGAAGAAGATTTTCGACAAGTGGGATTTGCCGTGGGCGGAAATCGGCGTCGTGACGGACACGGGCCAGATGGTCGTGCGCCACGGCGGCAAGATCGTTGTGGACGTTCCGGCCAAGAAGCTCACCGAGGAAGCGCCGGTCTATCAGCGTGAGTCGAAGGAAGCGGCTTACATGGAAGGCGTGCGCGCGTTCCGCCTCGACGGCGTCGCCGACACAAAGGATGCGGCGGGCGACTTGAAGAAGCTCCTCGCCAACCACTCCATTGCCTCGAAGAACTGGGTCTATCGCCAATACGACCACATGGTCCGCGACGGCTCCGTGGTCTGCCCCGGCAGCGACGCGGCGGTCATCCGCATCAAGGGCGACAGCCTGCCCATCACGAAGGCGGAGTATGCGGCGAAGCATAGTGGGGCAGCCGGGACGCCTGCCCCACTAGCGATGCCGGATAAATACGTCGCTTTCACCTGCGATTGTAACGGCGGCTACGTCTATCTCGACCCCTACGAAGGCGGGAAAGCCGCCATCGCGGAAGCCTGCCGCAACCTCGCGTGCGCCGGTGCTGCACCGCTCGGCGCAACGGACAACCTCAACTTCGGCAACCCGCACTACCCGGAAATTTTCTGGCAGCTCAAAGAATCCGTGCGCGGCCTCGCTGAAGGTTGCCGCGCGTTCAATGCCCCCGTCACCGGCGGCAACGTCTCGCTCTACAACCAGCGCGGAGCGCTCGGCGCGATTGACCCCACGCCTACGGTCGCCGTCGTCGGCCTCATCGAGAAGCCCGAGCACATCACGACCTCGTGGTTCAAGGACGCGGGCGACGCGATCATCCTGCTCGGCGCGCCCGTGGACACGGCGGACCCGCTGCAAGGCCTCGGCGGCAGCGCGTGTCTCCAGACGTTGCACGGCAAGAAGACCGGCCTCCCGCCGCGCGTGGACTTGCAAGTGGCGCAGACGCTGCACGCGACCTTGCTCGGCTTGATTTACACCGGCTCGGTGAAGAGCGCGCACGATTGCAGCGAAGGCGGTTTGGCCGTGTGCGTTGCGGAGAGCTGCATCACCCAGCAGATCGCGCGCGAAACGCCCCGGCTAATCGGCGCGACGGTGGATTTGTCCGCCTTCACGGACACTCGCCTCGACGCGTTGCTTTTCGGCGAGACGCAAAGCCGCGTCATTATCACCTGCAAGCCTCTCGACGCGACCAAGGTCATCGAGCGCGCGAAGCTCATGGGCGTGCCCGCTGCGCGCATCGGCACCGTGGGCGGCGAAGCGCTGTCCGTGAAGACGGCGGGCAGCGAGTTCACCGCACCCGTGGCCGAGCTGCACGACGCGTGGTGGAATGCCATCGCCCGCGCGATGGCGTAAGCGGGACACTCCTGTCCCGCAGTCGGGTGCCTTCCGAATTCTCCGGCACGGGGACAGAAGTGTCCCCGTTACCGAGCAAAAGACTTTGCGTCGGCCGCGCGATTGTTATCGTCTGTCCATCCGCATGAAGACTTCGCTCCACCTCGCCGCGCTTTTCGCGCTCACCTTCACCGCACTTGCCGACGGCCCGGCTGACAACAAGTTCGACGTAGTCCGCCGCGTGCCGCCGGAGGGAATTCAAATCGCCCCCGCCGCCCGCACGGAACTTCAGACCGGAGCTGACGCGCTCGCGAAGGAGATTGATTCGCTCCGCTCCGCGCTCAAGGGCAAGGCCGCGCTACTCGACCTGCTGCCGGACGTGCAGATTTACCACAAGGCCGTGGACTGGGCGCTGCGGCACGACGAGTTCTACACGACCAACGAAGTCGCCACCGCGCGCGACCTGCTCAAGCGCGGCGGCGAACGCGCGCAGGCGCTCCGCGACGGCAAGGCCCCGTGGCTCGCGCAGACCGGCCTCGTGGTGCGCGCGTATCAGTCGAAGATTGACGGCTCGATCCAACCCTACGGCCTCGTCGTTCCGCCGAACTTCGCGCCCGGCGGCGCGCCGCTGCGCTTGGACTTCTGGGCGCATGGCCGCGGCGAGAAGCTCACGGAGATGTCCTTCGTGGACGGGCGGCAAAAGTCCCCCGGCCAGTTCGTCCCGCCCGGCGCGCTCGTGCTGCATCTCTACGGCCGCTACTGCAACGCGAACAAACTCGCCGGCGAGGTGGACCTCTTCGAGGCGCTCGCGCACGCGAAGAAGTATTACCCGGTTGACGACCGCCGACTCGTGGTGCGCGGCTTCTCGATGGGCGGCGCAGCGGCGTGGCAGTTCGCTGTCCACTATCCCGGCGTCTGGGCGGCGGCCGCGCCGGGTGCGGGCTTCAGCGAGACACCGGACTTCCTGAAGGTGTTCCAGAAGGAGGATCTCAAGCCCACGTGGTTCGAGCGCAAGCTCTGGCACATGTATGACTGCACGGACTACGCGGTGAACCTCTTCAACCTCCCGACCGTCGCCTACAGCGGCGAGGTCGACTCGCAGAAGCAGGCCGCCGACATCATGGCCAAGGCGCTCGCCGCCGAGAACATGAGCCTCACGCACATCATCGGGCCGGACAAGACAGGCCACAGCTACCACAAGGACTCGCTGGTCGAGATCAACCGCCGCATAGACGCCATCGTCGCGCTGGGCAAGGACCCTGCGCCGGACAAGGTGCGCTTCACCACATGGACGCTGCGCTACAACCAGTCGCACTGGGTCCGCCTCGACGGCCTCGAAGAGCACTGGAGCCGCGCCCGCGTGGACGCGACGGTGGACTTGTCCGAGAACGCGGTGCGCCTCAAGACGGCGAACGTCTCCGCGCTCTCGCTGCTCTTCCCCGCCGGCTCGTGCCAGCTCGTGCAGGGCAGCGCGCCGCGCGTGATGCTCGACAACCAGAAGCTCGACGCGCCGCTGGTCGAAACCGACAAGTCGTGGACGGCCCACTTCCGCAAGCTCGCGGGCAAGTGGTCCATCGCCGCGTTCGCAGACGAAGCCTCGCTGCGCAAACGCCACGGCCTGCAAGGCCCGATTGACGACGCGTTCCTCGACAGCTTTCTCATGGTGCGCCCGACCGGCCAGCCGTTGAACGCGCGCGTGGGCAAGTGGGCCGACACCGAGATGAAGCACGCCGTGGAGCACTGGCGCAGGCAGTTTCGCGGCGACGCGCGCATGAAGGACGACATCGCCATCACCGACGCCGACATCGCCGCGCACAACCTCGTCCTCTGGGGTGACCCCGCGAGCAACAAACTCCTCGCGCGCATCCTCGACCGCCTGCCGCTCCGTTGGGACGCGCAAACCGTCCGCGCCGGCGCGCAGTCCTTCCCGGCCAGCGAGCACGTGCCGGTGATGATCTATCCGAACCCGCTCAACCCGAAGAAATACGTCGTGCTCAACAGCGGTTTCACCTTCCGCGAATACGACTACCTCAACAACGCGCGCCAGGTGCCCAAGCTGCCGGACTACGCGATCATTGACCTGAACATCCCGGTCAGCTCGCGCTTCCCCGGCGGCATCGCCACCGCCGGCTTCTTCGGCGAGCGGTGGGAAGTGATTCCCGGCGGGACGAAATGAGCGCCGCGTGAGGGGGACACTCCTGTCCCCGAGCCGCAGTCATTGCTACCGTGCTTGGGGACAAAAGTGTCCCCCTTACGCGTCATTCTTGCTCGCCACGCCCGGTGCTGTTCCGTAAAACGTCGCCACACTCAACCGCGTCCGCCATGAGCCACACCGCCACCTACCTCCAGTCCCTCCGCTCGGTGATTGAAGCCGACATCAGCACGCTCGTGGACTACATCGTCCACGACGCCGTGCAGTCCGGCGCGAGCGACATCCACTTCGAGCCGTGGCAGGAGTCCATGGCCGTGCGCATCCGCGTTACCGGCCAGCTCATCGAGATGGTTCACCTGCCCAGCGAGCTGAGGGAGAGGATCGCCGGCCGCTTCAAGGTCATGGCCAGCCTCGCCTCGCATCTCAGCGGCGTGCCGCAGGACGGAAAGGTCAACATGGGCCCCGAGTTCGGCAACGTGCAGCTCCGCGTCTCCATCTTTCCCACTGTGCTGGGCGAGAAGGTCGTCTGCCGTATCTTCGACCCAACTTCGCGCTCCTTCGACATCGACAAGCTGGGGCTGGACCCGGAGACCAAGGAGAAGTTCATCCAGCTCGTTAACAAGCCCAACGGCCTCATCCTGCTCACCGGTCCGACCGGCTCCGGCAAAACCACCGCCATTTATTGCGCGCTGCACTACCTGCTCGGCAAGCATGGCACCGCCGTCAGCATCGCGTCCGTCGAGGACCCAGTCGAGGTGCCCATCCCGACCGTCAGCCAAGCGCAGTTGAACCCGGCGATGGACTTCACCTTCGCCGGGGCGCTGCGCTCGCTCATGCGGCAGGACCCGCAGATCATCATGGTCGGCGAGATTCGAGACCCGGAGACGGCGGGCATCGCCGTGCAGGCCGGCCTCACCGGGCACCTGGTCATCAGCACCGTCCACAGCGGCACGACGGCTGGCGTCTTCGCGCGCTTGATCAACATGGGCATCGAGCCGTTCCTGCTCGCGTCGAGCATCCTTGGTGTCATGGGCGTGCGGCTCGTCCGGGCGAACTGCTCCTTCTGCGCGATCCCCTACGAGCCGGAACCGGCGCTGCTCAAGCTCCTCACACAGGACGAAATTGACAACGCCTCGTTCCGCAAAGGCTCCGGCTGCCCCGAATGCAAGGACACCGGCTACAACGGCCGATTCTCCATCACCGAGCTGCTCATGGTCGGCGAGCCTGTCCGCGACGCGGTCATGGAGAAGAAGCCCACGAGAGTCATCCAGCAGATCGCCGCCGAGCAGGGCATGAGGACGCTCTGGCAAAACGGCCTCGCCCGCGCGCTCGCCGGCGAGACCACGCTGGAAGAGGTCACGCGCAAGGTGGCATCGGACCAGATTTGAAGCTTGGCGTGACGGGGACACTCCTGTCCCCGAACCCGGCGAAATTCTCCTCGCGGCCGCGCCTTCCAGAGCAGTCGGCACGCCGTCGCTCATTCCAACTCCGTCAGCCGTGTCCGCTTCCGGTCGCGGCAGGCCTCGATGTGCTTGCGCAGCTCCTCCCGCAATTCCTTCGCGCCGGTGATTCCTTCGAGCACCAGGCTCGGCGTCGTCGTGTCGCTCGTGGTCAGCACGATGTTGCCCGCGCCCGCGAGACGCAGCAGCACCGGCTCCTCCAGCACCGTGTCCTTCACGCGGTAGAGTTCAAGGTCGTCCGTGTGTTTGTTCACCAGGCCGGTCGTGACCTTGATGCGCTCGGTGGTGATCTCATACACGCGGCTCGCGACCAGCCACCAGCACCAGCCGGCATACGCCAGAGGCATCGCCACGAGAGCCGCGAGCCAGCCGCCGAACTTGGCGCTGGCCAGGATCACCACCGCGCCCAGCACAATCGCCCCGGCGAAGTGGGCGAGGTTGAGCATCTGCGACGAACTCCCGCGAAAGACTGGTTTCTCTTGACTCATGGCAATGGTGGATGACGTTTTGGCTGGTGCGCAAGCCACTGTCCGGCGGTGACACAACCGTGTCAAGCGGACCAGCGCCCGCGTGCGAGCCAAGAGGCTTGTAACTTCCCCGTCGCCTTTCGCATCCTTCGCCCCATGAAACTCCGACTGCTCCTCGCGCTGGCAGCTTTCAGCTTTCAGCTTTCAGCTCTCAGCGCCGCCGACCGGCCGAACATCCTCTGGATCACCAGCGAGGACCACAGTCCGAACATGGGCTGCTACGGCGACAAGTTTGCCACGACGCCGAACGTGGACGCCCTCGCTGCGCGCGGGATGCTCTTCCGCCGCGCGTGGTCCGGCGCGCCGGTCTGCGCGCCCGCCCGCACCACACTCATCAGCGGGCTTTACCCGCCGAGCACAGGCGCGGAACACATGAGGTCCATGGTGTCGCTGCCGACGGGCTTCAAGATGTATCCGCAGTTCCTTCGCGAGGCCGGTTACTATTGCTCGAACAACTCCAAGGAGGATTACAACCTCACCAAGCCCGGCCAGGTTTGGGACGAGTCATCCGGCAAGGCGCACTGGAAGAACCGCGCCGCCGGCCAGCCGTTCTTCGCCATCTTCAACTCCACCAAGAGCCATGAGAGCCAGATTCGCACGCGTCCGCACACCGCCGTTCACGACCCCGCCAAGGTCCGCGTCCCGGCCTACCATCCCGACACGCCGGAGGTCCGCCAGGACTGGGCGCAATACTACGACAAGGTCTCCGAGGTGGATGCCGACGCAGGCCGGCACTTGAAGGAGCTCACCGAAGCCGGACTCGCGGACGACACCATCGTCTTCTACTACGCGGACCACGGCTCCGGGATGCCTCGCAGCAAGCGCTGGCCCAGCAACTCCGGCCTGCAAGTCCCCGTCGTCGTCCACTTCCCGGCGAAGTGGAAGCATCTCGCCCCGTCCGAATACAAGCCCGGCGGCGCGAGCGACCGGCTCATCAGCTTCGTGGACTTCGCACCCACCGTCCTAAGCCTCGCGGGCATCCAGCCGCCCGCGTGGATGCAGGGCCATGCCTTTGCCGGGAAGTTCACCGCGCCGATGCAGCCGTTCATCTTCGGTTTCCGTGGCCGCATGGACGAGCGGATTGACTGCGTGCGTAGCGTGAGCGACGGGCGCTACGTCTATCTCCGCAACTTCATGCCGCACCTCTCGCAAGGCCAGCACGTGGACTATCAGTTCGCGACGCCGACCACGCGCGTCTGGTTCAACCTCTTCAAGTCCGGCCAGGCCACCGACGCGCAATCCATCTTCTGGCGCGCGCCCAAAGCGCCCGAGGAACTCTACGACCTCACGACTGACCCTGACGAAGTGAAGAACCTCGCCGCGTTGCCGCAGCATCAGGAGGTGCTCGCGAAGTTCCGCAAAGCGCAAGCCGACCTCGCCGCCAAAATCCGCGATGTGGGCTTTCTGCCCGAGGGAGAAATCCATTCGCGCTCCGCCGGCGGCGCGCCCTACACGATGGGCCACGACGACGCGAAGTTTCCCATCGCCCGCATCTTCGCCACCGCCGACCTCGCCTCAAACCTCAAGGCCGACGCGCTTCCCGAGCTTCGCAAGCGGCTAGCTGACTCCGACAGCGCCGTCCGCTACTGGGCCGCGCTCGGCGTGCTGATGCGCGGGAAGGACGCCGTCGCCACGGCACGCGCGGACTTGCAGAAGGCGCTCGCGGACGCGTCGCCCTTCGTCCGCATCCCGGCGGCGCAGGCGCTAGGGCAGTTCGGGGACAAGGCGGACTTGGACAAGGCGCTGCCGGTGCTGGTGGAGCAGGCGGACTGGAGCAAGAGCGGCGTCTTCGCGTCAGTCTCGGCGCTGAACGCCCTTGGAGCACTTGGCCCGAAGGCCCCGTCCGCTGCGGCTGCGATCAAGGCACTGCCCGACAAAGGCGCTTCTCCCGACGCCCGCTACAACTCCTACGTCCCGCGCCTGCTGGCTGATCTGGCGGCGGACTTGGGTGGCGCGAAGCCCGACGGCGAAAAGGCTCCTGCGAAGAAGGGGAAGAAGAAGGCGCAGTAGCGGCGGACAGGAGTGTCCGCGTTACGGCTCAGTCACTCCGCACCGTGTCGCCCGCGCGCGCGTCGCCTAGGGTGATGTCCGCCGCGAAGTTCGCGCCGCGCGACTGGCCGGACACGACCGCTTCGCCGACGCGCTGGCCGTCGCGATACACGTTGAGCTTCTGGTCCACCGGCGGCAGCCGCCCGATGGTGCCCTCGACCACGATGTATCGCAGCGGCGCGTTGACGAGCGCGACCTTGCCGGAGAACGCAGACACCGGCTCGATGACAGGCCCGGGGTTGGGCTGGGCCTTGGCCGGCTTCGGTGGCGTGGCGGATTTGGATTTTTCCTTCGGGGCTGGCTTGGCGGTTCCGTCCTTCGAGTTCTTGGTGCCGGCACAGCCAGCCGCGAGCAGGACGGCGAGGAGAACAATGGAGAACCTTTGCATTTCCCCGAGTTACGCCCAAGCCGCCGGGTGCGGTCAACCGGCAAAATCCCGATGCGCAGCCTCCAGCACCGACGAAAAGAAAACTGGCCCGGCTTTGGCTGGCTGCTAATTTGCGCTGTGCCTGCGCCTGAAGCTCGGGCCGCCAAAACCCAGATTATGGAAACCGCTGTTCAAATTCCCGCCGTGGACGAAAAGACCCGCGAACTCTGCCAGGCCATCCTTGAGCGTCCTGACTTCTCCGACCTGCGCCGCCGCATTGACGCCTTCATGGCGGACGAGAAGGTGAAATACGAATACCAGATGCTCAACGACTCCGGCGCGCTGCTCCAGCAGAAGCAGCAGCAGGGGATGCAGATCACCGAGGAGGAGATCGGCCGCTTCGAGGCTCTGCGCGACAGCTTCACGAAGAACCCCGTGGCCACGGAGTTCATGGACGCGCAACAGGAGGTGTCCCGGATTCAGGACAGCATCATGAAGCACATCCAGAAGACGCTTGAGCTGGGCCGCGTGCCGACGGTGGAGGACATGAATGACGGCGGCTGTTGCAACAACCACGGCTGCGGTTGCGAGTGAGGAGCACGTGTGCTGGCGGCTTGCAGCCGCCGTCGGTGGCGTTCAGCAAGTCAGAGCGCGTTTGAACTGCTTTCCGCGCAACACAGCGGCTACAAGCCGCCAGCACGGCTTCACGCCCGCCACTTCAGTTCCGTCTTCTTCCCGTGCGCTGCGTGCTGCTCGTTGTGGGCGCGGAGTTCGAGCGTGGCGCTGCCGGACTTGAGGTGGCAATCCACCCAGCCCGTTGGCTGATCCTTCGCGAAGGCGTAGGAGACGGCGGGGAGGTTCACGAGGTGCAGGCCGTCTTTTTCTTTCAGCTCCCATTTGTGCGAGTGGCCGTAGAAGAACGCCTTCACCTGTTTGCGCGGGAGCAGCAACTCGAAGAGTTCGTTCGTGTCGAGGAGCGCGGTGTTCGGCTTAGTGGGGTCGAGGTGCGGGTTATGGTGGACCATCACGAGCGCGGGCTTGGACTTGCTTTCGTCGAGGGCCTTGGCGAGCCAGTCGCGCTGGGCGGTGTCGAGCTTGCCGGGGGGCTTGTCCACCACGTCGAGCGAGTCGAGGAGGAACCAGTTCGCGTGGGGGGACTTGATGACGGAGATGTGCTTGGTCTGCACGGGGCGCGCAGCGTCGCTGGCGACGTTGAGGGCCTGCCAGAAGTTGGCGCGGTCGTCGTGGTTGCCGAGGGTCATGTGGATGGGCAGGCCCGCCTCAGTGAGCGGTTTGAGCAGCGGGGTGAAGGTGGCGTATTCCTCGGCAAAGCCGGCCTTCAGCGCGCAATCGCCGTTGATGAACACGGCGGTGGGCGCGGCCTTGAGCGCGGTGATTTCCTTCACAACGGCGCGGAGGTGGTCGGCCATGTTGATCTCGCGGGCGAGCGTTTCAGGCTTGGACCCGATGTGCGTGTCGGAGAGCAGCGCCCAGCGGGAGGACGCGCCCGCCTCGGCGGCGAAGAGTTCACGCGAGGCGAGCAGGCCCGCGCCGACGAGGACAGCGCGGCGGAGGAATTCACGACGAGGGGTGAGGTGGAGAGGCATGGGGAGGAGTGGTGAGTGGTTAGGCGTGGTTAACCATTGCAGTCATTTTCCGACCCTCATCCTTCCTCCGCAAATGGGACATCCTTCACTGATCTTAAAGATGTTCAATTCCTTAGCCATCTCCGCCATGCACACTTGGCAGAAGCCGCTGTCGCAACCCCCGCAAGCGAAGAAGCGAGGAATAAACGGGCCATTGCAAAAGGAGCAATGGGAGAAGCGGGCTTCGGGACGCACAACTACCGCAGACTTCGGCGGAATTACTTTGGGTGCTTTGCGTGAAAAAGGACGGGAAAGAAAACCGCTCAGTGAACTGGTTGCGTTGCTCCGGTCCGACTCGTGGCCAAGTGGCCTCTCTGAATCCGACGCGATGGATTTGCTACGGGACGTTGCGTTGCTCCGGTCCGGTTCGTGGCCGGGTGGGAACACCACACGAGGACAAAAGTGAAAAAGGCCCAAAATGGACTGCCATTCTTTCAGCCCTGATGTCCAATATTGGTCATCTTCGTTGATCCGGCCATCCCAATACGCGTCCGCAAGCTGACGAATCGTCATGGGACCCAGTTGCTCGCCTCGAGCGAAGACAAAGTAATCGTTTGTCAGGCGCGGGATCGAAAGTGCCTTGGCGGCGCGAGATTTAAGCGCCTTGTCGCCGAGGGATTTGTTTCGCTTACGCATATTGGCGGTTCACTTCTAGTGGCGATTTAGGAGCAACGCCTAGCATCGTGATTGAACGGCCGGCTTATCGTTCATCAGTGTTGCACGGTGTAGAGTCAAACTTTACGCCATCACTCACGCCCTCAGCCCGAGGCCGAGCACTTCCTTGCAATACTTGATGCTGCGGGCGACTTCACCGAGCTGGTAATCTTGGTCGGCCTTGGCGCGGTCCGCGCCGGCGGGGGCCTTGAACGGCTCGATCTTCTTCCCGCGCTTCGCCAGCGCGAGAAAGCGCGCGAGGTCGCTGGCCTTGGCCTTCGGGAACGTTTTCCAAATGTCCTGCTTGTAGATCGGAAACTCGCGCGCGAAGCCGGAGATGGTCTCGATGTGAACGGCCACGCCGGGGCAGTGCTTCTCGAAGTGGTCGAAAAACGCGGGCAGGTCCAGGCAGCCCTCGCCCATCGCGGTCCACTGCACGGTGACGCCGTTGGCGGACTCCCAGAGCATATCGTCGCGCAGGCTGGTGGTGAGGACGTAGGGCGCGAGGGTTTCGAGGCTGGCGAGCGGGTCTTCGAGGGTCCACGTGGCGTTGCCGGAGTCGAAGTTCACGCCCACGTAGTCTTTGCCGGCGGCTTCGACGAGCTGTTGCAGTTCCCACGCCTGCATGTCGCCCGCGTGGTTTTCGACGGCGACCTTCACGCCCGCGTCCACGGCGCGGCTGCGCTGGGACTTGAGCACCTTCACCGTGTCCATGATGCGTGCCTCGATGCCGCCCTCGGTGCTGCGGTCCTGCTGGTTGCCGAGGGTGACGCGGAAGGCCTTCGAGCCAATCGCCTTGCTCATGCGGAGGCCGAGCGCGAGGTGTTCCTCGGCGGTGCCCCAGTCCTTTTTGAACGACTTCGAGGTCGGGCAGATGCTCCACGAACCCAGCTCAATGGTGATGCCTTTGTCGGCGGCGTATTTGCGGACTTCGGTGAGGGAGGCGTCGTCATGCTTGCCTTCGAGCGGGCCGAAATCGGTGATGAAAAGCGAGTCGCAGCCGAGCTTCTCGGAGTAGTCAATGAGCTGGCGGGCGTTCCACTTCATGGCGCGCACGGCGAAGTTGTCGAAGCCGAGCTTGTGGTTGCGCTTCTTGGCAGGCGCGGCGCTGGCGGGCAAGGCGGCCAGCGTAGCGGCAGCGGCGGCAGTGGAAACAAACGCGCGGCGGGACAGGGACGAAGTGTTCATGGGTGCGGAGAGTGGCAAAGGTTCCGCGACGTGCCAAGCGTGCGGTGAGAGGCTACTGGCGGTCCCAAAGGGCACTCGCATCGCCAAGCGGCCATTGCAGACCGATGCCACTGGGCTTCATGCTCTCGGCGTGTCCGTCCACGAACCCGCTGATCGTGCGCGCAAGGTGCCGGGCCACCACGCGGACAGCCAGAGTGTCGTATGTGTTGTCCCCGGGCACGCGAAAGTAAACCGCCGAACTGAGCAACTGCTCCTTCCATTTGTCCGGGTCGGGTTCCGCCGGAACGGTGACCCGGCCGGAGTCCGCAAAGACGACAGTGGCCGCTGGTTTGGCGATCTCGATGTCCCGGGCCTTCGTGGTGCCGGTGTAAGCGATGCCATTGGGGCCCCGGAAACTTAAGCCAATGCCCAGCGGCTGGCTGCTGGCCCCGGGCGTTGTCGAACTGGGGACAGTCGTCGAGCCCTCCTTAAGCGAGGGACAGTCGAATATCTTGGAGTCGGGTAACACGCGATGGATTTTCACCAAAGCATCTACCCACCAAAGGTCGGTCGGTGCCGGCACGATGCATTGAGCTACAGCCGGATCAGCGGCGATCCGCGGGCGATGGAGGTTGAGGAACACACCGTCGCTGTCATCCAGATACAACCGGTTGGCGACGGAGATCTGCCGGTTGTTGCTGAGGCATTTGGAGCCGTGTGCTTTTTGCTTGGCCTTGCCCAGCGCGGGAAGAAGCATGCCTGCTAGGATCGCGATGATGGCGATGACGACGAGCAGTTCGATGAGGGTGAAGCCCGGCGAAGCGCGGCGGTGCGGTTTCATGGAAGTCAGTTCAGGTTGAGTCGGACGGAACCTAGCTGCCCATTGGCGGCCAGTCCATCGAAGTCACGCCCGAAGTCACTCGGAGCCGCCTCGAAGTGTTGCACTCCACGGACGGCGGTTGCAAACCGCCGGCACAGGTTCATGGGCAGGACAATCCAGCACCCCGCGCTCGACTTCACGCCGCCACCCCGCCACCCTCCCGCGCCGTGAAACAGACGATTGTCACCCTGGACTTGGAAGGTGTGCTGGTGCCGGAGATCTGGATCGCCGTCGCCGAGAAGACCGGCATCCCGGATCTCCGCCGCACCACGCGCGACGAGCCTGACTACGACAAGCTGATGCGCTATCGCATCGGCATCCTCGACCAGCACGGCATCAAGCTCTCCGACATCCAGGCCGTCATCGGCACGCTGCGCCCGCTGCCCGGCGGCAAGGAGTTTCTCGACGAACTGCGCGCGCTCACGCAGGTGATCATCTTGAGCGACACCTTCGAGCAATTCGCCCAGCCGCTCATGCGGCAGCTCGGCTGGCCCGCGCTCTTCTGCCATCGGCTCCTCGTGGCGAACGACCGCATCACCGGCTACGCACTGCGCATGCCCGACCAGAAGCGCGAGTCCGTCCGCGCGCTCCAAGCGCTCAACTACCGCGTCCTCTCCGCCGGCGATTCCTACAACGACACGTCCATGCTTCTGCAAGCGGACAAGGGCTATCTGCTCCACGCGCCCGAGAATGTGAAGCACGAGTTCCCGCAGCTCCCGGCGATGGAGACGCACGCGGACTTAATGGCTCGGCTGAAGGCGGAGCTTTGAGGAAGTATTCAGCGACCAGTGTTCAGTAATCAGTGGGGCACGCGCACACCCTCGCTGACTGAATACTGAAAACTGAACACTGATTACTTTTCCCGCTCAGTCCTCCGCCTTCGAATCCCGGCCCGTCAGATCCCGCACCGCCGCCTTCACGTCCTTCCCCTCGTAGAGCACGGCGTGAACTTGCTCGATGATGGGCGTCGTGACGCCGTGCTTGCGTGCGAGTTGCCAAGCCGAGCGCGCCGTCGGATGACCCTCGACGACGTGTTGCGTGCCGGCGAGCAAGTCGGCGGGCTTTTCACCGCGCCCGAGCCGTTCGCCGAAAGAGCGGTTGCGGCTCAACTTCGAGAAGCACGTCACAGTCAAATCCCCGAGGCCGCTTAAACCAGTGAACGTCTCCGCCTGCGCGCCGCACGCCACGCCCAGCCGACGCATCTCCGCCAGCGCGCGCGTGACGAGCGCCGCCTTCGCGTTGTCGCCGAAGCCCAGGCCGTCGCCCATGCCGGCGGCGATGGCGATGACGTTCTTCAGCGCGCCGCCCAACTCCACACCGAGCGGGTCCGCGTTCGTGTAAACGCGGAAGGCAGGCCGGTGAAAGAGGCTCTGCACGAGGGCGGCAGCGCCGGCATCCGCGCTCGCGGCGACGATGGCGGTCGGAATTCCCCTCGCCACTTCCAGCGCGAGCGTCGGGCCGGAGAGGGCCACGATCCGCGCCCGGGGCGCGCATGCCTGGAGCACACCGCACATGGTCAAGCCGCTGTCGTGCTCGATGCCCTTGGTCACGCTCACCGCCAGGCCACGAAAGTCCGCCAGCGCGCCCGCCACTTCGCGGAAGGCCCGCGACGGCACGGCCACGATCACTTCACTGGTGCCGCGCAATGCCTCGGCGAGGTTGGCTTCGAGGTGCAGGCCCGGCGGGAGCGGCACGCCGGGCAGGTATCGCTCGTTGCGGCCGCTCGTGCGCACGTCGGCCAGATGGGTAGGATCGTGACCCCAGAGCGCGACTTCATGGCCCGACTCGCGGAGCAGCTTCGCGAGCGCCGTGCCCCACGCGCCCGCACCGAGGACGGTAATGTTCATAGTGGAGATTTGCCGCGAAAAGGAGCAGAGGACACAGAGAAGACGCGGAAACGTCCAACGCTCAACGTCCAACGCTTAAGGTCCAAAGACGCCGCGTCGCTCCCCGTTGAAAGTTGAGCTTCGAGCGTTAAACGTTGGATGTTTCGGGTTTTCATCTTTGTGCTCTCTGTGCCCTTTCGCGGCTAAGTCTTGGTTTCCGGCGGCGCGGGTTTCTTCGCGCCGATGCGGTTTTCCGTGCCGTCCCGCAGTCGCTGGATGTTGGCCTTGTGCTTGTAGATTGCGAGCGCTCCCAGCGCCGTCGAGACGCCGATGAGCAGGCCGCCGTTACCCGTGAGCCACACCGCCAACGGCAGCGCCACCGCTGCGACGATGGACGCGAGCGACACGTAGCGGCTCGCCGCGAAGACCACGAGCCACGCCGCCAGCGCGATGCCGAACGCCGCCGGAGCCAGCGCCGCGAAGACGCCCGCCGTGGTGGCGATGCCCTTGCCGCCCTTGAACTTCAGCCAGCAGGTGTAGTTGTGGCCGAGGATGGCGCAGATCCCGGCGATCTCGCGGAAGTGATAGAAAACTTCGGGACGACCAATGTTGGCGAGATTGTCAGTCGGGAAAAAAAACTCTCGCACCACCGTTTCGGCGATGCGGACCGCCAGCGCTCCCTTCACCGCATCCGCCGTCAGCACGAAGATTCCCGCTCCCTTGCCGAGGATACGGAAGACATTCGTCGCGCCGATGTTCCCGCTGCCCACGCTGCGGATGTCCACGCCCTTCGCCTTCGCGACGAGGAAGCCGGTCGGAATCGAGCCGAGGAGGTAGCTCAACACAACCAGCGTGATGAAGGCGGCAGCCACGCACGGAGTATGTTTCTGGCGGGCGAAGTTCAAAGTTCAAAGTTCAATGTGCGGCCCGGGCGACATGGATGCCAAACCCCCGCGTTGTCAGCCGCGCCTCGGCGGTGGCAGACTCGGCGCATGGCTGCTGAGAAAATCCGCATCGCTGTCATCGGCACTGGCTCGTTGGGCAAGGAACACGCCCGGCTCTACGCCGAACTGGCGCGCACCGCTACAGTGGAGTTCGCCGGCGTCTTCGATGCGAACCCCGAGGCCGCGCGTAAGCACGCCGCCGCGCACGGCACGCGGGCCTTCACCTCCATCGCGGAGGCCGCCGCCGCGAGCGACGCCTTGAGTATCGTCACACCGACGACCACGCACTTCGACATCGCCAAGACACTGCTGGAGCTTGGCTGCCACGTCCTCGTGGAGAAACCGATGACCGAGCGTTCCGACCAGGCGGCGGAGCTGGTCCAGCTCGCCCACGACCGCGCGCTGGTGCTGCAAGTCGGCCACGTCGAGCGCTTCAACCCCGTCTTCAGCTACCTCGAAACCGCCGCGCCGGAGCCGCGCTTCATCGAGTGCCACCGCCTTTCGCCCTTCCCGGCGCGCAGCACGGACATCGGCGTCGTGCTCGACTTGATGATTCACGACCTGGACGTGGTGCTGGCCTTTGTGAAATCGCCGCTGGTGAGCGTGGATGCCGTCGGGATTCCCGTCTTGAGCAAGAGTGAGGACATCGCGAACGCGCGGCTGCGCTTTGCCAACGGCTGCGTGGCGAACCTTACCGCCAGCCGCATAAGCCCGGAGCGGTTGCGGAAAATCCGCGTGTTCAGCGGCGGCGCGCAGCCCAGCTACATCTCGTTGGATTACCGCGAGCAGAAGGGTTTTATCTTTCGCCTCGCCGGGGACGACGCGGAGAAAAGCTCGCTGCTCAAGCTGCTCTTGTCCGCGAACGATTCGGCCATCGTGAGCGAGTTCGCTGGGAAGAAAATCGTGCGCGAGCCGGTGCCCATCGCGAAGGACGAGCCGCTCAAGCTGGAGCTGGCGCACTTCGTCGAGTGCGTCCGCGAGCGCCGCACGCCCAAGGTCAGCGGCGCGTCCGCCAAGCACGCGCTGGACGTGGCGTTTGAGATCACGCGGCAGATCGACGCGGCTTCGCGCACGACATGAGTCTGGAACGCCGTGAAGTGGTAGTCGTGGGCGGTGGGGCTGCCGGTTTCTTCGGAGCCATCACGTGCGCAGAGGCGTTGCAGGGGCGCGGCTCGGTGACGATTCTGGAGCGCGGGGCCAACGTCTTGCAGAAGGTCAAAATCTCCGGTGGCGGGCGGTGCAACGTGACGCACTCGTGCTTCGTGCCCAAGGAGCTGGCGAAGCGGTATCCACGCGGCGGGCCGGCGCTCATCGGGGCGTTTCATCGGTTTCAGGCGGAGGACACGGTGAAGTGGTTCGAGGCGCGCGGCGTGGCGCTGAAGACGGAGGCGGACGGGCGGATGTTTCCGACCACGGACCAGTCGCAGACGATTATCCATTGCTTGATGGAGTCGGCGCGGCAGGCGGGCGTGCAGGTGCGGATGAATTGCGGGGTGGAGCGGGTGGAGCGGCGCAGCGAAGGCGGGTTCAGACTTTATTTGTCTGCTGGCACGGGCGGATTTGCCCCCTCACCCCGGCCCTCTCCCCCAGTGGGGGCGAGGGAGAAGGCAGCGGCGGGCGCAGGTGACGTTGGTGGGAGACGAGGCGGCGCGTCCCACACATCTCAGGATGAAAGTCAGAGACTCCTCACGTCGTCTCCTACGGCGATTGAGTGCGATGTTCTGTTGCTGGCCACGGGCGGGACGAAGGCGGGGGATTCGTTAGCGGCGTCGCTCGAGCACGCGATGGAGCCGCCGGTGCCGTCGCTGTTCACGTTTCACATCAAGGATGCACGGCTCGAAGCCTTGTCGGGGCTGGCCGTGGAGCAGGCGACGGTGAGCGTGGTGGGGACGAAGTTGAAGGAGACCGGACCGGTGCTCATCACGCACTGGGGCTTGAGCGGGCCGGGGGTTTTGCGGCTCTCGGCGTGGGGCGCGCGGGAGCTGGCGGCGGTGAATTACCAGTTCAAACTCCGCGTGAACTGGCTGCCGGACTATCACTTCGACAGCGTCATCGCGCTCGCGCAGGCGCAGCGCGGGCTGACGGGGGCGCGGCAGGTGCAGAACGTGGCGCTGGCGGGGTTGCCCTCGCGCTTGTGGGAGCGGCTGGTGGTGACGGCGGGCATCGCGCCTCAGACCCAGTGGGCGGGGCTGAACAAGGCGCAGTTGCACACGCTCGCGCGGCTGCTGGTGGAGTCGGAGTTCACCGTGACGGGCAAGAGCATGAACAAGGAAGAGTTTGTGACGTGCGGCGGCGTCCGGTTGGGTGAGGTGGATTTCAAGACGATGGCGAGCCGCATTTGCCCCGGCTTGTATTTCGCGGGCGAGTTGCTGGACATTGACGGCATCACGGGCGGCTTCAACTTTCAGGCCGCGTGGACGACGGGCTGGCTGGCGGGGAACGCGATGGCGGCTGGGAGATGATGCGGGAGGGGATTGCACCCCAGAGGCGGGACGGAACGCAGAGAAGAATTCCGCCCAGACCTCTGCGCTCGTCCCGCCTCTGCGGTGCCAGCTTGCCTGACGCGGGTGCGCGCTTGTCAGTTCCGGCGGCGCGCGGCATCGTCCGCGCATGCAAGCATTGGCGACGGAAGCGTTCCTATCGGTGGAGGATTATCTCTCGGGCGAACAACTCAGCGAGGTGCGCCACGAATACATTGGCGGAGATGTCCACGCGATGGCGGGCGTGAGCAAGTCGCACAACGACATCGCGGGCAGCATTTACTTGGCATTGCGCGCCCACCTCAAAGGCAAACGGTGCCGTGCCTACATCGCCGATGTGAAGGTGCGGCTCCAAGTCATGGACAACGATGTCTTCTACTATCCCGACGTGGTGGTGGGCTGCGACGCACGGGACAAGCACCCGCACTTCATGCGCTTCCCCAAGGTCATCATCGAGGTGCTGTCGGACACGACGGAGCGCATTGACCGGCGGGAGAAGTTTTGGAGCTACGCAGGCATCGAGACGCTGGAGGAATGCGTGCTGGTCGCGCAGGACAAACGCGAGGTGACGGTCTTCCGCCGGGCGAACGCATGGAAGGCCGAGGTGTTGCGCGGCAAGGCGTCCGTGCTCCGGCTCGCGTCGCTGGAGTTCACGCAACCGCTGCGGGACATCTACGAAGGCGTGGAGCTCTGAGCGCATGCCGCGTCCGCAACCGTCCCGCCGGATGAAGCCCACTTCCATCATGGTCATCGCCGGCGAGCCGAGCGGCGACGCGCTGGCGGCGGAGCTGGTGCAGGCGTTGCGCACGGAGGCGGAGTTTCACTCGCATCCATTGAAGCCGGAGTTGAGCTTTTTCGGCGCGGGCGGGTCGAAGCTGGCGGCGGCGGGCGTGGATCTCGCGGTGGACATGACGCAGCACGCGGTCATCGGGCTGTGGGAGGTCATCAAGAGCTATGGCAAGTTCCGCCGCATCTTCCATGAGTTGCTCGACCTCGCCGCGAAGCGCCGGCCCGACCTGCTCGTGTGCGTGGATTTCTCCGGGTTCAACCGCCGCTTCGCCCACGCGCTGCGGTCGCGGGCGGCCAAGTCGAACGGCCAGTGGAACCCGCGCATCGTCCAGTATGTCTCGCCGCAGGTCTGGGCGTCGCGCCCGGGGCGGGCGACGAAGATGGCGGATGACTACGACTTGCTGCTGAGCATTTTCCCCTTCGAGAAGGACTGGTATGCAAAGCGCGCGCCGGAGCTGAAGGTCGAGTTCGTCGGACATCCGATGCTGGATCGGTTCGGGGTCAGGAGTCAGGAGTCAGGAGTCAGGAGTCAGCTCACGCGGCCGGAAGTGTTGCTGTTGCCCGGCAGCCGGGCGGGCGAACTGAAGCGGCACTTGCCGGTGATGCTGGATGCGGCGAAGCAGATTGTCGCAGTCGAGGAAGTGAGTTTCCGAATGGTGCTGCCAAATGGAGAGCTTGTCGAAATGGCCTTGCCACTCTGTGGAAAAGAGTTGGAACTGAAGATGGGACGATCTGAGGAAGCGGGCGAATTGCGCGCGACAGGCTTGATGAAGAACGCGACGGCTCAATTCCAAATCCAAGTCGGCCACCTCGACTCCGCCCTCCGCTCCGCCACCATCGCCATCGCCTCCACCGGCACGGTCACGATGGAGTGCGCGCTCTTCAACGTGCCGACGGTCGCGCTCTACAAGACGTCTTGGAGCACCTACCAGATCGGCAAGCGCATCGTCACAGTGAACTTCCTCGCCATGCCGAACCTGCTGGCGGGCGGGGCAGTGTTCCCGGAGTTCGTGCAGGACGCGGCGACGGGGAAGAATCTCGCGGAGGCTGTGCTGGCGTTGTTGCGGGACGAAGCGCGGCGCAAGGAAATCCAGGGCAAGCTCGGCCAGATCATCGCGGGCCTTGGCACCGCCGGGGCGAACGTCCGCGCGGCGAAGGCGATCTGGAGTCTGCTGCTCCCGACGGCGAAGTGAGGACGACGCCGGTCAGCCGGGCCCCTGCGGCGTGAACTCCGCGATCCGCTTCTTGGCCTCCACCATTTGCTCGCCGGTGAGCGCGCCCGTGATCTTGTCGCGCTCGATGGCGGCGTCCTTGCTCCCGAGCTTGGCCGCGATGGCGAACCAGCGGTAGGCGCGGCTGATGTCCAGCGGCACGCCCTTGCCTTCGAGGTAGCAGCGCCCCAGTTGCAACTGCGCCGGGATGTGGCTCTGGTCGGCGGCGCGGCGGAACCACTTGGCCCCCTCGGCTGGATTCGGCGGCAAGCCCTGGCCGGCCTGATGGCGGCGGCCCAGCTCATACTGCGACGGGGCGTGAAACTGGTCGGCGGCCTTCTGCAACCACGCGGCGGCCTCGACAAAGTTTTCCGCGACGCCCGTGCCGTCGGAGTGAAGCTGGGCGAGGTAGTAGATCGCATCCACGTGGCCTTGGTCCGCCGCCGCCCGATACCACCTGGCGGCCTCGCGGAACTCGGACTTCTTCTCCGCCTTCTTGTGAAGCTCGCGGGCCAGCCGGTGCATGGCGTTGACCTCGCCATTCTCGGCTGCCTTGTGAAGCCACTTCACGGCGCGCGCGTTGTCCTGCATCAATCCCTCGCCGCGTGCGTAGGCCATGCCCAGGCTGTATTCCGCATCGGGATAACCCTGCTCCGCCGCGAGCCGGAACCAGCGGACGGCCTCCTCCAAGTCCTTCGCCACGCCCTCGCCCTTGCGGTAACTCAGGCCCAGATTGTTCTGCGCGGCGGGGTGGCCCTGCTCCGCGGCCTTGCGATACCAAACCACCGCCTCGGCGGGATCGCGCTCGACACCAGTGCCTTCGTCGAGACAGAGGCCCAAGGCGTTTTGCGCCTCGAGGTGACCTTGCTCCGCAGCCTTGCTATACCACTGCGCAGCCTCGGCGTGGTTCTCGGCTGTGCCGTGGCCGGCACCCAGCCGGAGCGCCAGTTGATACTGCGCCTCGGCGTCGCCCTGCTCGGCCCGCTGGCGGAGGGCGAGAATATCCTTCGCAGCCGCACGCTGGAACAGCTTCCCATACCACGGGGATTTCATGGCTCGAATTTAGGAACGGGCGCGGGTGAAGACAAGCGCCCAGTTGTTTTTCATCGAGCAGCTCGCAGGGCCGCTTCACTTAGGTTTCTTGCTGCAAGCGCCGCGCCCGAGTGGTTAAGCTCGCCGCACCATGAACGCCACCCCTGAGCAACTTTGGCAGCGGTTTCAGAAACACTACACCGAGTTCCCCACCCTCGGCCTCGCGCTGGATCTCAGCCGCATGAACTTCGGAGACGACTTCCTCCCAGCGATGCAGCCGCGTCTTGCGAAGGCCTTCGCCGCGATGACGGAACTCGAAAAGGGTGCCATCGCCAACCCCGACGAGAAGCGCATGGTCGGCCACTACTGGCTGCGCAATGCCGCGCTCGCGCCGACGCCGGAGATCGCCAAGGAGATCGAGGACACACTGGCTGCGGTGGAAAAGTTCGCGGCGGAAGTCCACGACGGTTCGGAAGTGCGCGGCACGGGCGGGCCGTTCAAGCGCCTGCTCGTTGTGGGCATCGGCGGCTCGGCGCTCGGGCCGCAGTTCGTCGCGCACGCGCTCGGCCATCCGGATGCGGACAAGCTCACCGTCCACTTCTTCGACAACACCGACCCGGACGGCATGGACAAGGTCCTCGCGGCCATCGGCGGCGGTCTGGACCGCACGCTCGTCGTAGTGATCTCCAAATCCGGCGGCACGAAGGAGACGCGCAACGGCTTGCTCGAAGCCAAGGCCGCCTACGCCCGCAGCGGACTCCGCTTCGAGAAACACGCCGTGGCCGTGACGGGCGTCGGCAGCGAGCTGGACAAATATGCCACGCAACACGGCTGGCTCCGTCGCTTCCCTATGTGGGACTGGGTCGGCGGCCGCACGAGCGAATTGTCCGCCGTCGGCCTGCTTCCTGCCGCGCTGCAAGGCCTTGCCATCCGCGAAATGCTCGCGGGCGCGAAGGCTTGCGATGACGTGACGCGCCTCCCCGACGTGGCGAAGAACCCCGCCGCGCAGCTCGCCTTGATGTGGTTCCACTCCGGCGGCGGGCGCGGCACGAAGGACATGGTCGTGCTGCCCTACAAGGATCGCCTTGAGCTTTTCTCCAAGTATCTTCAGCAGCTCATCATGGAGTCGCTCGGCAAGGAACTGGACCTCAACGGCAAGGTCGTGAACCAGGGCCTCGCCGTCTATGGCAACAAAGGCGCCACCGACCAGCACGCCTACGTGCAGCAGCTCCGCGAGGGCGTGCTGAACTTCTTCGTCACCTTCATCGAGGTGCTGGCCGACCGTGCGGGCGACAGCATCGAAGTCGAGCCGAAGACCACCAGCGGCGACTTCCTCAGCGGCTTCCTGCTCGGCACGCGCGCGGCGCTGCACGAGAACGGCCGTGAGTCCGTCACCATCACGGTGAAGGAAGTTTCCCCGTTCACCATCGGCGTGCTCATAGCGCTGTTCGAGCGTGCCGTGGGCTTCTACGCCTCGCTCGTCAACATCAACGCCTACCACCAGCCCGGGGTCGAGGCCGGCAAGAAGGCGGCGGGCGCGGTGCTCTCACTCCAAGGCAAACTCGTCGCCCACCTGTGCGCCAACACCGGCAAGTCCTTCACCGTCGCGCAAATCGCCGCCGCCATCGGGGCGAAGGGCCAGGAGGAAACGCTCTTCAAGATCGGGTCACACCTCGCGGCGAACGTGGGCCGTGGCGTGCAGAAATCCGGCGGGGCTTCCCCGGCGGAAGCGAAGTTTGCGGCGAACTGAAAGATGCGGCGTCGGTCGTCGTGCTCCCGTCGTCGCAAGCTTAGCCTCAACTCCGAGGTCGGCCTGCCGGGCGGTGTAGCGCTGACTTGCAGTCTGCTGTTGCCGCCGACTTGCAGTCGGCAGGTCATCCTGCAATCAACGACGTTCAGAAAAGTGCATGGCGTCTGGGGTTGAAAACCGCGCGAAACAGCAGGCTGCAAGCCTGCGCTTCACCCTGTAGCGGCGGTCTGTGACCGCCGGTTGCGCAACTCGGCGCTCCCAGAGCGCCGCTACATCTGCCGACTCGCGACCTGAAGGTTGCGACTACTGGAAGCGGAGGGAGAACAGATCGGCGTCCTTTAGCGAGATGCGCAGGCGCACGGGCTGCCCGGAAAGGCGAGAGAGGTCGGGATTGCCCGTCCACGACACGACGCGGGAGGTTTCGTCGCCATAGATTTCAGCGCAGTCCGTCAGCTTGAATCCGGCGAGAGGCTGGCCGCTGGCATCCTCCAATTCCACGCGCACGCTCCCGACAGCGGAGGTGGAGTAGTTCAGCCCGAGTTGCTTGCCGGTGAAGGTCAGCGGCTTGGTCACGAACTCGCCGCCTGCGAACGGCGCGTTCACGGAGGCGAAGCCGTCCACGCGCACCGTGCCGCGCCTCATGCGCGGAGGCGCGCCGTAGTGCTCGTTCCAGTAGAGGGAGAGTTCGTTCGTCGTGATGGCGAGCAGGCCCCAGGCGGGCGTGTTGTTGCCGTGGGCGTTGCCCCAGTTCAACGGGTCGGGGCCAGGGCGGAGAAAGGCTTCCATGAACGTGCGGTCGAAGCGCAGCCCGTCGCGGCTGGAGATGAGCACCGCGTCGGACACGCCGTCCACCACGCGCGCGTCCGCGCCGACGGTCTTGCGCTCGGGCACGAAGCGCATGGGGAAGCCGAGGTAGAGCGATGGCTCGCGCGGGTAGGGCGCGATGTTGTTCACGTAGAACTGCTCGAGCGTCGAGTCGCCGAAGTCGAGCCACACGGGGTCGGTCCAGTTGAGGAAGTCCTTCGAGGTCGCGCGCAGCACGCTGCGGACGCTGCGCCCGTCCGGAGTCTTCCGCCCATCGCGGACGTAGGCGACATACTCCCGGCGGTTCGCGTCCCAGAAGGCGGTGTTCTGCGAGTCGAAGGAGCCCTTGGTGATGACCGGCTCGGCGCGGATGTGTTTCCAATGCACGCCGTCGGGCGAGTGCATGGCGAGCATCGCCTTCTCGCGGTCGCCGGTGACGGAGTTCGTGTGGCGACCCAGCGTAAGCGCCTTGTAACGCGACTCGGCGGACGCGGCGGGGTTCGTGTCCTTGAAAGGCGTGAAGTTGTGCGCCTCCCAATACGCCTTGCGCTGGCCGCGCAGGAGGATGTTGTTCGCCTTGCTCTTCTTGAACTCGACGAGACCGAGGTTTGGGCGTTCCCATTTCACGCCGTCGCGGCTCGTGGCCATGCAGACGACTTCCTCGGTCGTCTCGCCACCGCCGCGATAATACATCCGGAACAAATCGCCATCCTGCATCACGGTGACGTAGCCGCTCATCGGCCCTTCCCACGGCGCGTCGAAGGTGAAGACGACTTCGCGCGGCTGCGGCGGGTGCTGGCGGAGCTGCGTGCCACGGAAGGAGTCAACAAGCCGCGCGTCCACGAAGAGCTGGAGGCGGGAAGCGATGGGGACGGGAACTTCGGCGGCGAGCGACGCGGCCGCGCAAGCCAACGATAGGGCGAGGGAAAGGACTCGATGCATGGAACGCAGCCCTACCGTGAGGCAAGGGAGACAAGCGGCTACGGCTGCTTCGTCGGCGCGGGGGCGTCGGGGGAGATGCTTTTGAGCCAGTAAGCGCCGTTGTTGCGCTCGTAGCTGGTGAAGCCCTTTTCGCCAAGGACGCCTTTCACGGAACGCTCGGTCTCATCGCGGATGCCGTGCAGCGCGGCGGTGCGCTGGTCGGCGGAAAGGTTCTTGTCGTTGCGGATCTTGCTGGCCTGGTCCTCGGCGGCCTTCTTCATGTCGTAGGCCTTGACGGCGGCGTCCTTGCCCAGGCCCTCGCGGCTCGCGGCGCGGAACATGGCCTGGTAGGAGTAGTCCTCGGAGCGCTTGTAGTCGGCATAGCGCTCGTCTCCGAGCTGGGTCTTCACAGACTCGTCGAGGGCTTTCTTGGCGGCGTCCTGCTTGGCCTTCTCCTCGCCCTTGAGATTGGCGGTGCCGCCGAAAGGCCCGCCGAACTCGTCGTCGTAGGCCTTGCGCTTCTTGAAGAGATCGAGGAACTCCTGCTCGTTCGGCTCGAAGCCGGCGAGGCCCATCCGCATCTGGTTCGCGGTGATGGAGAATCGGAGGTTGTAATCGAGCAGCTCCTCCGGCGTGAGCACGCGGCCGATCTCGGCCTCCATGTCCTTCATGACCTTGCGCATGTCGTCCGGGTCGGGCGCGCCGTTCTTCATGGCCTTCTGCAACTTGGTCTGCATGTCCTGCATCAGCTCGAAGACCTTGGTGCGCTTCTCGGCCGGGATGAAGTCGAACATGGCCTCCATCTGCGAGGCGGCTCCGGCGAGGAGGTCGGGCTTCTCCTCGGGCGCGGAGCCAAGAAGCTCGGTGAGCAGGACGTGCTCCTCCTTGTTGAGCGCGCGTTCCTTCTCGGTGCGCTCGGGGTCAACGGGTGCGCCCATCATCATGCCGGGCTTCCAGAACTCGAATTTCTTCTTCGGGCCGGCGAGCGCCTTGCGCTTGGCGTCGTAGAGCTTGTTCACGTCGGCGGTGATGATGTCGCGGATGGTCTCCTCCGGGCAGCCGATGCTGCGCAGGTTGGCGACGTATTTCTTGTAGTCGTCGGACTCGACGGAGTTCCAGCCGAACTTCTGCGCGACGGTGTTGGTGACAACCTGCGTGACGGTGCGGGTCTTGGCGGCAGGCGCGGCGGGCGTGGGAGGCGCGGCCTTGGCTGGTTCGGGCGCGGGCGCGGCGTCCGGCGCGGCGGGCTTCGGGCGCAGGAGTGCCGCGCCGAGCGCGACGTTGACCACCAGCGAGAAGATGAGAAGGCCCCGGGCGTTCATGGCTTCTCGGCGGTTTTGGGTTTGGTGGCGGGTTTGGCGTCCGCCGGCTTGGCTGCGGCGGGAGCGGGAGGCGCGGACTCGGCGGCGGTGGCTCCTGGATTGGGCGCGTCCGTGAGCTTGGCGTTGGCGACGAGCTTGGCCTTGGAGGCAGTGCTCTGTCCGGAAGCGAACGCCATCTTGATGCTGAAATCAGATGTCGCGGTGGACTCGACGATGCAGCCCAGCGCCGGATCGAACCACGCCTTGCCCGAGGTCGTCGCGCCGTCCTCGACGGTGACAGTGACGGGGCTGGTGCCGGCGGGTGGCTTGGCGACGATGATGCCGGTGGTCTCGATCAGGGCGACCTTGCGGCCGTCCCGCTGCTCCCAGCCCTTGAACGTGTTGGTGGCGTCCATCGTGATCGTGCCGGGGCCGTAGCTCTGGTTCCGCGTGAACGGCCAGGAGTCACCGGGCTTGACGGCCTGTTCCGGCAGGCCGGTGTGAAGCGTGTTCCATCCCTTGATCGCCTCGTCGGAGAGCATGTTGTTGAGCGACGCGATGACATACATGTTCGCGCCGGCCGTCACCTTGCTGCGGAGCTGGGGGCCGCCCTCGACTTTCTCGACCTTGCCGTCAGCGGTGGTGAGCAGCTTGACCTTGCCGCCGACGAGCTTGCGCATCGGGGCTGCCAGGAAATTGTTCTTTGCGTCCTGCTTGGGGTCGCTGCGGGAGGTGAAGATGGTGGTGTTGGTGCCGATCCTGTTGGTGGTGGTGACGGCAAGTGTCTCGATCTCGATCTCGTGGCCGCCGCTCTCCCTCGCCTTGAGCGCGGTGAAAGCAAGCTCCTGGGCCTGGGAGTTGGCGAGCTTGAAGGGCTGCTGGTTGAGCGGATTCACGCCCTCGCTGTCCGTGATCGTCTCCACGCGCTGGACGAGGCGCTGGCCGACGGGCCATGCCGCCTTGAACTCGACGGGCGGCTCCTCCTTAGGCGGTTCGGGCGCGGGCGGCTCGCCGGCGGGCGCGGCTCCGGCAGCGGCGGCGTCCTCCTTTTTCTTGCAGGCGGCGAGGGGCAGCAGCGCGGCGCAGAGCACGAGCAGCAGGCATAGGCGAAGGGGTTTCACGCGGCGGACGATGGCGGTGTGGGCGATCATGATTTTAAAAAGGCTGATGGTTTGGCGGACCCGGTGCCGCGCACCCTACCAGCCCGCGCGACTTTGCAAACACGAAACCAACGCCCGCACGCATTGCAATCCCAGACACAGTTCACACCCAGACTTGTGCAGCGTGGCGGGATCGTGCATTGTCCGCGTGTCTTGGCGTCAAGGATGCGACCGGTCACAAACATTCCTCCTTCGCGGACGCCTGTTAAACACAGAGAGATTTTGTGACATGGCTAGTTTCGTAGATTTGATCCGCGGGCTGGTGGACGACGGCGAGGAGCTGAAGGCCACGGCGCGTTTCCGCCTGGGCAAGCTCATCGCCAAGGGCGGCATGGGCGTGGTCTATGAAGCCGAGCAGATCGGCGCGTATGGCTTCGCCAAGAAGGTCGCGCTCAAGCTCATCGAGCCTTCCACCTCCGGGCAGGCCGAGGTCATCAAGGCGTTCATCGGCGAGGCGCGGCTCGTGGCGCGGCTGGTCCATCCGAACATCGCGCAGGTCTATAACCTGGGCCGCACCTCGAACCATATCTTCATCGTGATGGAGCACATCCACGGCTTGAACTGCCAGGACTTGCTCGCCCGGCTGGCGGCGCAGGGCGCGCGGCTGCCCCGGGACTTCGCGGTTTACATCGTCCACCGCGTGCTGCGCGGGCTGGCTTACGCGCATGACATTTCCGGCGAGGATGGCAAGCCGCTCGGCCTCGTGCATCGGGACGCGCACTTGCGCAACATCCTCGTGAGCTATCAGGGCGACGTGAAGCTCACCGACTTTGGCATCGCCCGCGCGCAAGGCTTTCTGCCCAAGGACAGTCCCGATGTCATCATCGGCCGGCCGGACTTCATGAGCCCGGAGCAAATCACCGGCCAGCCGATGGACCAGCGCTCGGATGTGTTCACCGCCGGCGTGGCGCTGGCGACGTTGCTGCTGAATCACAATCCCTTCGCCGGGGAAGACCTGGAGGACACCCGCCGCCGCATCACGACCGCGCCGCTGCCGGACTTCACCGTGTTGGACAGCCGGGTGGACAGCGAGCTGTGCGGCATCCTCCACAAGTCGCTGGAGCGCGATCCCGCCAAGCGCTACTCCGGCGCCGAGGCGATGATGAACGACGTGGAGCGCTACCTCTTCATCAACCGCGTCGGCCCGAACACCGAGAGCTTGCGCCGCTTCATGCAGGACCTGGTCGTGTCGCCGGACGAGACGCGCATGTTGCGCCGTGAGGATTTCAACGACACAGACCACATGGTGCTGCCGTCCACCACGTCGCTGCCGCTGGTGGGCGATTGAGGAAACGCGCTTCCACTCCCCCGCGCCTCCCGCTATACGAGGCGGATGAAACACATCCTCCCCTGCGCGCTCGCCGCGCTTCTCAGCCTCGCCGCCAACGCCGCTGACACCGACACGGGTGCGAGCTTCAAAGGCCCCGTCGGCCTCCAGCTCTACAGCCTGCGCGGGATCGCCACGCAGAACCCGCCCAAGGCGCTCACCCAAACCAAGGACTTCGGCCTCACGCTCGTCGAGACTGCCGGCACCTACAACCTGCCGCCGGAGAAGTTCAAGGCGCTCCTCGCCGAGCACGGCCTGAAGCCGATCAGCGGCCATTTCCCCTACGACCGCTGGAAAAGCGAGCCGGAGAAAGTCCTCGCCGAGGCCCAAGCCATCGGCCTGCAATACGCGGGCTGCGCGTGGATCACGCACAAGGCTCCATTCAGCGAGGCCGCCACGCGCGACGCCATCGCCGTCTTCAACAAGGCCGGCGAACTCGGCGCGAAACTGGGCATCAAAGTCTTCTACCACGCGCACGGCTTCGAGTTTCACAAGCACGGCGACGGCACGCTCATGGACCTCCTGATCAAGGAGACCAACCCCAAGCATGTGAGTTTTCAGATGGACGTGCTCTGGGTGGTCTTCCCGGGCGAAGACCCGGTGAAGTGGCTCAAGAAGTATCCCGGCCGCTGGGAGCTGATGCACCTCAAGGACTTGAAGAAGGGCGTGGCGACCGGCGACCTCTCCGGCAAGACCGACGTGACCAACGACGTGCCGCTGGGCACCGGCCAGATGAACTGGCCCGCCATCCTCAAGGCCGCGAAGGAAAGCGGCGTGAAATACTACTTCATCGAGGACGAGTCCCCGACAGTCGTCGAGCAGGTGCCGCAGACGCTGAGGTATTTGGAACGCGTGAAGTTCTGAGCCGGATGGCGTGATTGCAACTGAGCCGGGCGGACACCTGCCGCCACCGGCTTGCGTGCCGCCGATGATTGCGCGAGCGTGCCGCAGTTCCAAAAACTCCAGCCCGCGCCCGTCATGAACCAGCCCGCCTCTCGTCGCCACTTCCTGAAGTCCTCGACCGCCACCGCCGCGCTTGGCCTTGGTGGCCTCGGATTCCTTGACCAGCTCGCGCCCGTCACCGCAGCCGAGGCGAAGCTGCCGGCTGACCGTGTCCGTCTCCACGCGGAGATCGAGCCACTCGTTCGCTTGCTCGAAGAGACACCGCGCGAGCGCGTGATCGAGGAGTTCGCGGCGCGGGTTCGGCGTGGGACGAGGTATCGTGAGGTTCTCGCCGCAGTCCAACTCGCGGGCGTGCGCAGCATCCAGCCGCGACCGGTGGGCTTCAAGTTCCACGCTGTGCTCGTCGTGAACTCCGCCCACCTCGCCAGCCTCAACGCGCCGGACTCCGATCGTTGGCTGCCGATCTTCTGGGCGCTCGACCAGTTCAAAGGCTCGCAGGCTCGCAACGCCCAGGAAGGCAACTGGACGATGTCCAACGTGGCCGAAGCCACCGTGCCGCCCGCGCACCGTGCGAAGGCAGCGTTCACCGAGGCGATGGACAACTGGGACGTGATGGCGGCGGACACAGCGGTCGCCGGGCTGGCGCGCAGTGCGGGCGCGCAGGAAGTTTTCGAGCTGTTCGCCCGTTATGGCGCGCGCGACTTCCGCGACATCGGGCACAAGGCGATCTACGTGGCGAACAGTTGGCGCACGCTCCAGAACATCGGCTGGCAGCACGCCGAGCCGGTGCTGCGCTCGCTCGCCTACGCGCTGCTGGAGCATGAGGAAAGCAATCCCGCCAAGCGCGATGGCGCACCCGACCGCGCCGGCCGCCGCAACCGCGAGCTGGCCGCGAAGATTCGCCCCGAGTGGCTCGCGGGAAAACCGGACGCCGATGCCGCGACGGATTTGCTCAAGTCATTTCGCCAAGCCAGCGACGCGGAAGCCGCAGACCAAGTCGTCGCGCTGCTCAATCGCGGCGTGTCGCCCGCGTCGGTGTGGGACGCGGTCTTCCAAGCCGCCAGCGAGTTGCTTATCCGCCAGCCCGCCATCATCTCGCTGCACTCGGTGACGAGCGCCAACGCGCTGCACTACGCCTTCCAGCAGAGCGGCAACGACGAGACGCGCCGCTGGATGCTGCTGCAAGCCGCCGCGTTCCTGCCGATGTTCCGCGAGCGAATGAAGGGCGCGAGGCAGTTGCCATTGGATGAACTCGCGGCAGTCGCGCCGAAAGCGGCCGGAGTTGACGCGCTCGTCGAAGTCTTCACCGCTGTCAGCGGCGACAAGACTGCGGCCGCGAGCAAGGCGCTCGGCTATTTGCGCGCGGGCGGCGACCCGCAGGCCTTCATCGCGGCCGCTCGGCGGCTCATCTATCTCAAGGGCACGGACTCGCACGACTACAAGTTCAGCGAGGCGACGCTGGAGGATTACTTCCACGTCTCGCCCAAGCTGCGCGACCGCTGCCTCGCCGCGAGCGTCGGCTGGCTGAAAGGTTCCGCCGCCGCGGACAGCAGGCTCGTGCAGCGCACGCGCGACGCATTCAAGTCGTGAGCGCCGTCGGGACTGAGTCAGCGCTTTACGCTGCGCGGCGGTTTGTGTTTGCTGCGGTCATGCTCTGCCTCCGCCTGCTTGCTGTCGTTGCCGTCGCGTTGCCACTGTCAGCGCAAGTTCCCCTTCCGAAGGCCAGGCCCATCCCGCTCGTGCAGGCGCTGCCGCAGCCTTACGAACAAGTCTCCTTCCAGCGCGACGGCACCGAGCTGGCGCGGCTGCATTTCGGGCCGGGGCTGAACCGTCCGTTCGTCTTCCCGCTCATCGGTCCCTCGGGCCGCTCGGTCACGCGCATGGGGCATCCGCACGACCCGGTGGGCCACAGCCATCACAACTCGATCTGGGTTTCTCACAACGACGTGAACGGCTGGAGCTTCTGGGCCGATCGCGGGACGAACCAGGGCCGCATCATCGGCCAGCGCCTGGAGAAACTCGACGACAGCGACGTCGGCGCGGCGGCGACGATCTTCAACCACTGGCTGGACAAGAACGGCAAGGTGCTGCTGGAAGAGCGCCGGCGCGTGAGCCTCGAACTGCTGCCGGGCGGCGAGTCGTTGCTCGTGATGGACCTGCGCTTCGAGGCGAAGGGATCGGCAGTCACGTTCGGCAAAACTCCCTTCGGCCTCGTCGGCGTGCGGATGGCGAAGACCGTCGGCATTGCGGACGGCGGCGGCACGATCCGTAACTCCGAGGGCAACGTGGACGAGCAGGGCGACAATGGCTGCTTCTGGAAACGCGCGCGCTGGTGCGATTACTCCGGGCCGATTCTGCCGGGCAAGAACGAGGGCGCGACGCTGCTCGATCATCCGACGAATCCGAACCACCCCACGTTCTTCCACGTTCGCAGCGACGGCTGGATGGGAGCGTCCTTCACGCACGACGCGGCGCGCGTGGTCGAGCCGGGCACGCCGCTGCAACTGCGCTACGCCGTTTACGTCCATGCCGGAGTGCCGGCGCGGGAGAAGTTGCAGAAGCAGTGGGAAGCCTTCGCGAAGACGGAGCTGCCGGACCTGAGCGGGAAGAAGAGGTAGGAGCCAGCGTGCCGGCGACTTGCAGTCGCCGCGTTGACGATCCGGCTGCACAAGACGGCGACTGCAAGTCGCCGGCCCCATCCGTTGCTTGCGCATTCCAGACCCGGCCACCATGTTCCGCGCGTGCGAACCGGTTCACAGCAAGAGCAGCAGGGCAGGCGGGAGGGCGAGCGCCGCCCGATGGCGGTGATTTTCCTCCAGCGCTGGATCATCAACACGCTCGCCGTTCTGGTCGCGACTCATGTCGTCGGCGGCATCCACTACGACACCGTCTCGAGCCTCTTCGTCGCGTCGCTGCTGTTCGGCATCCTCATCACCTTCCTGCGGCCGCTGCTTTTTCTGCTCACGCTGCCGCTCGTGGTGGTCACGCTCGGGTTGTTCGTGCTCTTCATCAATGCGGCGCTGCTCTACCTCGTCGGCTCGCTGGTGAAGGGTTTCCATGTGGACGGATTCTGGCCTGCGTTCTGGGGCGCGCTGGTCATCAGCATCGTGTCGCTGGTGCTCAACACGCTGACCGGCTCGGGCGAAAGCCGCGTGCGCGTGCGACGCCCTGCTCCGGGAAACAAACCCACCGGCGGCGGCGACGGGCCGGTGATTGATGTGTGAGCGCGGCGGAAAGGGGGCGCGCTTGTCCGCCGTGGCGCGGCCGGAGGTTCGCCGACTTAGGGACAGGAGTGTCCCCGTCACGCCAGCAGCAGCCGCTCGATCTCCTCGTAAGTCCGCACGACGTGGCTCGCGTGCGTGAGCTGCTCTGCGGGCAGCGTGTTCGTGATCGCAATCGCCGTCATGCCCGCCGCGCGCGCAGCGGTGACGCCCGCCGCTGAGTCCTCGATTACGCAGCACGTCGCCGGCTCGACTTCGAGCAGCTCCGCCGCGCGCAGGAAGATGTCGGGCGCGGGTTTGCCCTTCGCCACATCCTGCACGCTGACCACGACGGGGAAGAACTGCCGCAGCGACTTCATTGCCAGCACTTCATCAATCACCGGATGCACCGAGCCAGACGCAACCGCGAGCCGGTAGTGCGGCGCGACCTTCGCGACGAGTTCCGGCAGGCCGTCGAAGATGGGCTGCTCGCGGCGGATGATCTCGATGACATGGTTTTGTTTCCATGCGGTAAGCTCGTCCAGCGTCCACTTCGGGTTGTGCATCGCGACGAAGTCCAGCCACAGGGCGCGGTCGGAGCGGCCAAGGTATTGCTCGAAACGGATGCCGTGCGTCTGGCCGTAGCCCATCTGCTCGAACACGTCGAGGAAGGCGCGCTCGTGGCGCGGCTCGCTGTCAATGATGACTCCGTCCATGTCGAAGATGACGGCGGAGAATTTGGGGTCTGGCATCTGGGGGATTGGAGATGGGGAACGGAGCAGGATCAAGATCAGGATTTGGAGCAGGAGGCGGTGGGACGGCAAGCAGTGTTTTCTCCCGCTCGTGATCCTGATCCTAATCCTGCTCCCTGCCGCTCAATGAAACACCGACTCCTTCGGCCGCTCGACGAGGTGGAGCAGATTCCCCTCCGCATCCGCGAAGAACAACACTCGTCCGCCACCGCCCGCCGGCTTGGGCTGCTCGGTGCAGACCACGCCGCGCCGCGCAAGATCCGCCTGCGCAGCCTCGATGGAGTCCACCCGCATCGCGAGGTGCCGCCAACCGGCGACACTATTGTTAGAGGTGTCCTTGACCGAGGCGGTCGCGCCATAGATCTCGATCATCAAGCCGCCACCGAGTTCGAGGAAGAAGGCGGGCGGCGTCTGGCCGTTGTCGAAGCGCAGTTTCGCGCCCAACACGCGCACATACCAGTCCTTGAGGGCAACGGTGTCGCGCGCGGGCAGGCCGATGTGCTCGACGGAGAATTTGAGTTCGCTCATGCCGCGGAGATTTCGGAGGAGCCGGAACGAATGCGCAACCGGAAAACTTCGCTGTGCGCAGCCACAGTCCTGGTCCGAGCAGGTGAGAAAGCGAGAAAGTGCGAGAGCCTTTTGCCCCGCTCACTTTCTCACTTTCCCGCCTTCCCACTTTCCCTCTACGCTCCCGTCCGATGTTCGACCTAGTGAAAGTCCAGTTAGTCGCCACCGCCGAGAAGCTCGCGCAGTTACGGAGGTTTCTTTGACTTGCCCGGCACGCAGAAACGAATAGCGGAGCTGGACTCCGTGATGGCGCAGGAGTCGTTCTGGAACAACCGCGAGCAGGCGCAAAAGGCCATTGATGAGGCGAATGGCCTCCGCAAGAAGCTCGACCCACTCCTCGCCGCCGAGAAGCAGCTCGAAGACTCCCGCATGATGGTCGAACTGGGCGAGGCCGAACCCCTCGATGCGCAGTCGCTCGTCCTCCGCGAGCTCACGCGCGACCTGGACAAGTTCGTCAAGGAACTCGACGCGCTGGAACTGAGCTTTCTTCTCAAAGGCCCGCACGACAAGAACGGCTGCATTCTCTCCATCAACGCCGGCGCGGGCGGCACCGAGGCGCAGGACTGGGCGAACATGCTGCTCCGCATGTATCAGCGCTGGGCCGAACTGCGCGGCTGGAAGGTGGAAGTCACTGACATTCTTCAGGGCGAAGTCGCCGGGGTGAAGAGTGCGACGATGACCATCGAGGGCGAAAACGCCTACGGCTTCGCCAAGGCCGAGCGCGGCGTCCATCGGCTCGTCCGCATCTCGCCCTTCGACTCGAACGGCCGCCGCCACACCAGCTTCGCCAGCGTGGACGTCATCGCGGAGATTGAGGAGGCGGGCGACATCGTCGTCAACCCGATTGACCTGAAGACCGACACCTTCCGTTCCGGCGGCAAGGGCGGGCAGAACGTGAACAAGGTCGAGACCGCCGTCCGCATCACGCACATGCCCACGGGCATCGTCGTCGCGTCCCAAGGCCAGCGCTCACAGCACCAGAACCGCGCGACGTGCATGAAGATGCTGCTGGCCAAGCTCTACGCGCTCCGCGAGGACCAGCAGAAATCCGAAATGGAGCGCTTCTACGGCGAGAAGGGCGCGATTGGCTTCGGCCAGCAGATTCGCAGCTACGTCTTCCAACCCTACCGCATGGTGAAGGATCTCCGCACCGGCGTGCAGACCAGCAACGTGCAGGCCGTGATGGACGGCGCGCTCGACGACTACGTGAATGCCTGGCTCCGCGCCGGCTGCCCGGCGAAGCGGATGCAGGGCGTGCAGGATGAGGGGGAGTAGAAAGTATTTAGTGATTAGTAATTAGTCCGCGCTGGCACCGGACGCGTCCCCTCGCTACTAATCACTAACTACTAATCACTAATTACTAATCTCCTTGTCCATCCTCGACACCATCGTCGCCCAGAAGGGGCTCGAAATCGCCAGGCTCCCGAACGAGCCGGTGACAGCCGCTGAGTTGCGTGCGGCGTTGAAGCAGCGTGGCCTCCGCGACTTCTTCGGTGCCCTCCGCCAGCCAAGGCGCGGCGACATCGCGCTCATCGCTGAGGTGAAGAAAGCCTCGCCGTCCAAGGGCGTCATCCGCGCGGACTTCGACCCGGTGAAGATTGCCTTGGAGTATCAGGCCGTCGGCGCGAGTTGCCTCTCCGTGCTGACGGACGAGAAGTTCTTCCAAGGCTCGCTGGACTACCTCGCCGCCATCCGCGCCGCCGTGGACCTGCCGCTGCTGCGCAAGGACTTCATCATTGATGCCCGCCAAATCCGCGAGGCCGTCCAGTGGGGCGCGGACGCCATCCTGCTCATCGTCGCGATTCTCGATGACCGTCAGCTCCGCGAGTTCCACCAACTCGCCACCGAGGTCGGGCTGGCCACGCTGGTGGAAGTGCATGACGAGGCCGAGTTGGAGCGCGCCCTCGCCGCCGGCGCGACCCTCATCGGTGTGAATAACCGCGACTTGAAATCCTTCACCGTGGACATGGCCACCACCGAGCGCATCGCCACGCGGCTCTTCTCCGGCCTCGGCACCCACCACGCCGCATTGCTCGTCGCTGAGAGTGGCATCCACACGCGCGCAGACGTGCTGCGTCTGAAGCGTGCGGGCGCGCGCGCCATCCTCGTGGGCGAGTCGCTCATGCGCGAAGCCGACCTCGCGGCCAAAGCGCGGGAGTTGTTAGGCGGCTGAGTTTCCCCTACGCTCGTGCCATGAAACAGCCCTTGCGCGTCCTCGTGGTCGAGGATTCCGAGTTCGACGCCAAGATGCTGGTCCGCTTGCTCGACCGGGGCGGCTACGCGACGACCTACGAGCGCGTCCAGACCGCCGACGACATGGCGCGCGCGCTTTCGGACAAGCAGTGGGACCTCGTCCTCTCCGACTACAACCTTCCTGGCTTCAACGCCACGCTCGCGCTCCAGCTCCTTCAGGCAACGAAGCTCGACCTCCCGTTCATCATCGTCTCCGGTGGCATCGGCGAGGATATCGCGGTCGCCGCGATGAAGTCCGGCGCGAACGACTATCTGATGAAGGGTAACCTGGCGCGCCTCGTGCCGGCGGTGGAGCGCGAGTTGCGCGACGCCGCCGTCCGCAAGGGCCGCCACAAGGCCGAGGCCGAGGTCCGCGAGAGCGAGCAGCGCTACCGCCTGCTTTGGGAAACCGCCACCGACGCCATCCTGCTGATGAACACGAAGAGCGACATCCTCTTCGCGAACCCAGCGGTCCAAGGCATCTTCGGCTACGCACCGACTGAGCTGGTCGGGAAAAACTTCGCCGTGCTCCTGCCGGAGAAACTTCGCGCGACCTCGGACACGACGTTCCAAAAGCAAGGCCACGTCGTCACCACCGCGCAGCGCCGCACGCTGGAAACCGCCGGCCTCAAGAAGGACGGCTCCGAAGTCCTGCTCGAACTCGCGTTCAACGACATTGAGCTGGGTGGCCAGCGGCTCTTCGTCGCCTTCATCCGCGACATCACCGAGCGCGAGCGCAACCGCCGCGAGTTGCTGGAGCACGCCGAGCAGTTCCGCGTCGCGCGCGAGATTCAGCAGCATCTGTTTCCGAAAGCACCGCCGAACTTGCCGGGCTTCGACATCGCGGGCGCGTCCTTCCCGGCGGCGGCGGCGGGCGGAGACTACTTCGACTTCATCCCGATGGCCGACAATGGCCTCGGCCTCGTGGTCGGCGATGTGACCGGACATGGCATTGGTCCCGCGCTGCTGATGGCCGAGACGCGCGCCTACGTGCGCATCGCCGCGCTGAACCGCGCCGACCCTAGCGAAGTGCTCACCCGCACGAACCTCGCGCTGGCTGAAGACATCGGGGACGAACGCTTCGTCACGCTCTTCCTGGGCAGGCTGGACGCCGCGCACCGCCGCCTCACCTACGTCAGCGCTGGCCATCCGCCCGGCTACCTGCTCGCCCCCGATGGCAGCGTGCGGATGGAACTCCGCCGCACTGGCGTCCCGCTCGGCATGCGACCTAACACGGAATACCGCGATGCCCCGTCCATCACACTGCAACCGGGCGAAATCGCGCTGCTGCTCACCGACGGCATCGAGGAGGCGATGGGCCCGGACGACGAAATGTTTGGCACCGACCGGATGCTCAGCGTGCTGCGAGCCAACCGCGACAGGAGCGCCACGCAAATCGTGGACGCGCTCTACCTCGCCGTCCGCGACTTTTGCAAAGGCACCGAGCAGGAGGACGACGTGACGGCGATTGTGGTGAAGGTGCTTTGAGCGCCGGCATTTTTAGCCACGGATGAAATACGGCCAGCACACGGAAAACTACAGCCTTTGCCCTTCCCGCCCTCCGTGTTCAATCCGTGCTTCATCCGTGGCTGAATTGCGTTTCGTGCCATGACCCACTTCACCCAACAGCTCTCCCGCCACGGACTCACGTTGCGCCGCGCCCCGCTGCACACGCTCCAAGTCAACGTCGGGCGCAAGTGCAACCAGACGTGCCGCCACTGCCATGTGGACGCCGCGCCGTGGCGCACGGAGATGATGGACTTGCCCACCGCCCAGCGCGTCGCCGAGTGGATTCGCGCGCACCGGCCTGCCGTCGTGGACCTCACCGGGGGCGCACCGGAGTTGAGCGAGCACTTCCGCTTCCTCGTCGAGACCGCGCGCGCGTGCGGCTGCCAAGTCATTGACCGCAACAACCTCACCATCATCGAGACCGAGTCCTTCGGCTGGCTGCCGGAGTTTCTCGCGGCGAACGAAGTGGAAGTCATCGCCTCGCTGCCGTGCTACTTGGAGGAGAACGTGAACGCGCAGCGCGGCGACGGCGTGTTTGAGAAGAGCATCCGCGCCCTGCGCAAGCTCAACGCGGTCGGCTACGGCATACGCCTGCCGCTGAACTTGGTTTACAACCCGCTCGGCCCGACGCTCCCGCCGCCACAAGCCAAGTTGGAGGCCGATTACAAAACCGAGCTTCGCGCCCGCTTTGGCATCGAGTTCACCGGCCTGTTCACGATTACGAACCAGCCCATCGCGCGCTTCGCGGAGGACTTGCGCACGCGCGGCGAGTGGGACGCCTACTTGGAGTTGCTCGCCAGCGCTTTCAACCCCGCGACGATCAGCGGCCTCATGTGCCGGAGCACGTTGAGCGTCGGTTGGCGCGGCGAACTCTACGACTGCGACTTTAACCAGATGCTCGGGATGCAGCTGCGAAACAGCCAACCGATCTTCCTCTGGGACGTGACGCCCGGCGCGCTCGCAGATCGGGAAATTCTCACGAGCGACCACTGCCTGGCCTGCACGGCGGGCGCGGGCAGCAGTTGCGGCGGCGTGCTGGCGTAGTCGCAGGCTTCAGCCTGCGACTACGCCCGCGTGTCGTAGTTCAGCAGCGCGGTGCGGAGGCGGGACTCGATGGCGTGCCGACGGTGGGGCAAGATGAGCTTCTCGCCGGTCTGCTCGGTCACGTAGAAGCTGTCCGTTGCTGCGCCTTTCTCGGTGCTGATTTTCGCCACAGAGATGTCGAGGTTAAGTTCGCTCAACGTCTGCGACAGTGTGTAGAGCAGGCCCACGCGGTCCTCCGCCTGGACGTCAATCACGGTGCAGCGCTCGGAGGTCGCGTTGTCGAAGACTATTTCCGTCGCGATGCGTTCGCCTTCGAGCGACTGGTAAAGCGGGTTCGCTACTTTTTGCTTTGCGATGAGAGGGTCGAAGTCCACGTGGCCGATGAGTGACTTGCTGAGTAACTGGTTGAACTGCTCCTTCTCCTCCTGCGCAGCAAGGACGCCAGTGCGCCCGCTGGTCACGTGGAACGTGTCCAGCACGACACGGTCGGTGCGCGTGAAAATCTGCGCGCTGAGGATGTTCAGCCCTGCGCTGGTGAACGAGCCGGCGAGTTTTCCGAACAGGCCTGCGCGGTCCCAAGTGCAGACCGTCACGCGCGAGCAACCGCGGTCCGGCTCGTCCTTCCACTCGATGGCGGGCGCAAGCGAGACGTCCGGATCGTTGCTGAGAAGGCTGCGCATGAAGCGGTTCGTGAGCGCGAGGTCGGCGACGATTTCCGGCGCGGCGTGGATGAGGAAGTAGCGCGGCGGCAAGGTGCCGAAGTGGGCTTGCGCCTCGCCCAGTTGAACCGCACGGGGGAGCAGGCGCACGACTTCGGCGAGGAGAAGTTTGCGCTGCTTTTCCTCCGCGCGGAGGAAGACGGTCGCGCCGGTCAGTTCAGCAAATGTCTTGTGGTAGAGGGTCCAGAGCAGCGTGTCCTTGAAGCCGTTCCAGAGCTTGTCACTCGTGCCCAACGAGTCCGCCAGCGTGTGGAGCGTGAGCTTGTTCAAGTTCTCCGGCGTCTCCACGAGCGCGGCGAAGTAGCGGACCACGGCCGGGTCGTCGAGGTCGCGGCGCTGGGAAATTTGAACGATGGCGAGGTGATGCTCGACGAGCAGGCGCAGGATGTGCGTCGTGGAGCCGTCGAGCTGAAGTCGGCGTGCGACGCGCCCGGCCATGCGCGCGCTGTCCAGCTCGTGCTGGCCGCTGTGCATGGATTTTCCTGCGTCGTGCAGGAGCAGCGCGAGGTAGAGGACGAAGGGACGCTCGATTTTCTGGAACACCTCCTGATACGGCGCGGCGTTCGGGACGCGCCCGCCCCAGATGTCATCGAGCCGCTGGAGGCACATTAGCGTGTGCTCGTCGGCGGTGTAGAGGTGGAAGAACTCGTGCTGAACGAGGCAGGTGAGTTTGCCGAACTCGGGGAGATATTTGCCGAGAAAATCCACCTCGTGCATGGCACGAAGAGCGGGGGCGACGTTGCCGCGCTGGCCGAGAATTTCGCGGAAGCTCTCGTGGACGTGGTCGTTCTTGAGAAAAGCCGAGTCGACGAGCCGCAGTTCGTTGCGGAGAAGTTGCGCGGTGTCGGGATGCAGTTTCGCGCCGCGCTGCTGCGCGTAGAGAAACACGCGCATGAGGCGACACGGGTCGTCGCGAAAAACGCGTGGCGAGGTGTGCAGAAGCTCGCCCTCCACGAGGCGGAAGCCGTCCACCTCGGGAGCGGGTTGCTTGCGGCGACCGGGCAGGAGCTTGGAGAGGAAGGGCATCCGCACGGGCTTAGGCAGCAGCGCGAGGCGGCGCTCCACCGTGCGCGTAATCATGTCGATCGAGCGCGCGTGCAGGTAGTAGTCGCGCATGAATTGCTCGAGCCGGCGAGCGGGCGAGCGGTCGGTATAGCCGAGGCTGTGCGCGACGGCGGGCTGGACGCTTTTGGTGAGCACGTCGCCGGCGCGGTTGGTGTGGTAGTGAAGCTCGTTGCGCGAACGCAGGAGGAAGTCGTAGGCGGCGTCGAGTTGCCGGCGCTCGGCGTCGCTGATGAATCCCTTCGCCTTCAAGTCGGTGAGATTGCGCGGGCGGTCTTTGGTGAAGAACGCCATCCACAGAAGGTTCTGGTAATCGCGCAAGCCACCGCAGCCGTTCTTGATGTTCGGTTCCTGCATGAGCGCCGTGTTGCCGAACTTCTGCCGGCGCGTCTCTTGGTCCGCGAGGCGCGCCGCGATGTAAGCCTCCTCATGGCCGCGCACGCAGCGGGCGAGCACGACTGCCTGCATCTCGTTAAACAACGCCTCATCCCCGCAGAGCAGTCGCGCCTCGATGAGCGATGTCTTGGACTGGATGTTCTCGTTCGCCGCCGACACGCAGTCGTCAATCGTGCGGACGGAGTAGCCCACTTTCAGCCCGAGGTCGAAGAGCGTGTAGAGCAGCCCGTCCGGCTCGGTGAGCAGCTTGATGAAGGGATGCACGCGCCCGCGCGCGGCGGCGGCGGTGTCGCCGCTGTGCAGCAGGAGAATGTCAATGTCGCTTTGCGGGTTCAGCTCGCCGCGACCGTAGCCGCCGATGGCGATGAGCGCGTAGCGCGGCAGGCTGCGGCGGGTTTCCTCCGGCAGCGTGTTGACGAGAGCGGCAAGGATGTGGCGGTGCAACGCGTCGAGCACGACCGTGCGCGCGTCGCAAACCTCGCGCCCGCCGCCGCCGGCGCGATGCAGCATCTTGAGGCGCGCGGTCTCGATCTTGAGGAACTGCTTGAATCGCGGCAGCTCGCGCGCTGGCAGGCGGCCAGGCGGCAGCGTGAGGCGCTTGAGGGCGCTTGCTTGAATTTTCTCCGCGAGACTCGGCACAGGTTGGCGGACGATAGGGAAACACCTTCAAAAGGCAAGCGGGCCACCGGGCGCGTGGACATGCCCGAAGCCTTGCTTCCCTTGAAGCACGGGAGGGCAACGGCGGTCTGATTCCGCAACGTCCATGACCAGCACTGCCTGCAACTCCCGCCGCCACTTCCTGGCGCAGTCCGGCTTCGGCCTCGGCTCCGTCGCGCTCGCGTGCCTGCTGAAGCAGGACAACCTGCTCGCCAGCCCGCCCAAGCCCGACCTCGACCCGAAGAGCTTCGACCTGCTGCCGAGGCGTCCGCACTTCGAACCGCGCGCGAAGGCGATGATTTCCATGTTCATGCAGGGCGGGCCGAGCCACATGGATTTGTTCGACCCCAAGCCCGCGCTCGACAAGCTGGACGGCCAGAAGTTCCCCGGCGAAATCAAGTTCGACAACGCCGCGCAGGCAAGCCCGAAGGTCCTCGCCAGCCCGTGGAAGTTCCAGAAGCACGGCCAGTGCGGCACCGAGGTCAGCGAGCTGCTGCCGCACTTCGCCGGCATCGTGGACGATGTCTGCCTGCTGCGCGGCATGCACACGGGCGTGAACAACCACGGCCAGTCCATCTACGCGTTGCAGAACGGCCGCGTGCTCGGCGGCCGCCCCACGCTCGGGAGCTGGCTTACTTACGCGCTGGGTTCGGAGACGAGCAACCTCCCGGCGTTCATGGCGCTCACCGACCCGCGCGGGCTGCCGGTGCTGGGCGTGGCGAACTGGGAAAACGGCTGGCTGCCCTCGCTCTTCCAAGGCACCGCCGTCCGCTCCAAAGAGCCGCGCATTCCAAACCTCGACCCGCCTCCGCACCTGCGCGGCACGGCCCAGGAGAACTACCTTTCCTTCCTCGACAAGCTAAACGCGCAGCATCTCCGCGAGCATCCGGGCGAGACCGATTTGCAGGCGCGCATCGCGAGCTACGAGCTGGCCGCGAAGATGCAGACCGCCGCAAAGGAGGCGATGGACATCACCGGCGAGAGCGCGGCGACCAAGGCGCTCTACGGCATTGATGTGCCGGCGACGGCGGAGTTCGGCACACGCTGCCTGATCGCGCGGCGGCTGGTGGAGCGAGGCGTGCGCTTCGTGCAGCTCTACACCGGCAACCAAACTTGGGACCACCATGGCAGCATCCGCACCGGCCTGCCGGCGGCCTGCAAATACATTGATAAAGGTTCTGCCGGCCTCGTTACCGACCTCAAGGCGCGCGGACTGCTCGACTCAACGGTAGTCCACTGGGGCGGCGAGATGGGGCGCCTGCCGGTCATCCAGAACGACACCGGCCCGGCGAAGGTGGGTCGCGACCACAACACCTACGGCTTCTCGATGTGGGTCGCTGGCGGCGGCTTCAAGAACGGCATCACCTATGGCGAGACGGACGAATTCGGCCACCACGCGGTGAAGGACATCGTGAACCACTACGATTACCACGCCACGCTATTGAACCTCTTCGGCCTCGACTACAAGCAGCTCGTCTTCAAGCGCAATGGCACTGAGATGTCCCTCGTGGACGGCCAAAACGCGCGGCTCGTGGGCGAGATTCTGCGGGGATAGTTGTGACAGGCAGGGGGGGGGAGTTTCCCGTGGTCGGAATGAGCTCCAAAAGGCTCTTCCCTATTTACTAATCACTCCTCACTAATCACTTTCCCCGCTGTGCCGCTGCCGCCGCTCATCGAGATCATCCCGCTCACGTCCCCCGTGCGCGCGGAAATCACCGTGCCCGGCTCCAAGAGCATCACCAACCGCGCCCTCATCCTCGCCGCGCTGGCCGACGGGCGCACCACGTTGCGTGGCGCGCTCTGGAGCGAGGACACGCAGGTGATGACCGACTGCCTCCGCGCGCTCGGCTTCATCGTGGACGTGCAGCCCGACCCCGCCGAGTCCGCGAACCGCACCATCACCGTGGACGGCCTCGGTGGACGTCTCCCGCGTGCGGGCACGGCAGCGCAACCGCTGGAACTCTTCGTCGGCAACGCGGGCACGGCGGCGCGCTTCCTCGCCGCGATGGTCTGCCTCGGCGACGGCGTGTATCGCCTCAGCGGCGTGCCCCGGATGCACGAGCGCCCGCAAGCCGCGCTCTTCGCCGCGTTGCGCGAGCTGGGCTACCGCGTGGAGAGCGAGCGCGCTGACGACAAGCTGCCCGCGCGCATCTTCGGTGAAATCAAAAATCAAAAATCAAAAATCAAAAATTGCCGGGTCAGCGTCACGGAAAGCTCGCAGTTCGCCTCCGCACTCTTGCTCGCCGGTGGCGTGGGCGGGTGGCAGGTGGAAATCACCGGTGCGAACGAGGACGAGACGCCCTACGTGGACATGACCCGCGAGCTGGTGAAGGTCTTCCCGGCCAAGGGCGGTGACTTTCAAATCGAGCCGGACGCGTCGAGCGGGAGTTATTTTTGGGCGGCGGGCTTGGTGTTGTCGCTCGTGCCACATTGTCTTGATGGGCGCTTCGCCATAGGTCTCGGCACGGGCACCACAGTCACAGTTGCGGATTGGCCAAATGCAGCTTGGCAGATTGACGCACGGTTTCCGGAACACATCCCACTATTGGCAGCCCACCATTCGCAGACCTCGGACGAGATGATCGCAGCGGTGAAGGAGGCTGCAGAACTGTATGGTAAGGGCTGGCGCGAACGAGTGGAGCGGGAGCAGCACGAATGGCAGGAGCAGCACGACGCTCAGAACGGTGTTAAAGCGATTTCACGGATTGGCGACCTAGGTGACAGCATCATGACCGCGATAGTCACTGCTTCACTAGGGAGTGAACGTATCCGCTTCACCGACCTTGGCCGTCTGCGTGTGCAGGAATGCGAGCGCGTCGTCGCGTTGCGGACGGAGTTGACCAAGTGCGGCGCTAAGGTCATCGAGGAGGGCGACACGCTCACGGTTTTCCCCTCTGCGCTCCACGGAGCGGAAATCGAAACCTACGACGACCATCGCATGGCGATGTGTTTCGCGGTTCTCGGCTTGAAAGTGCGCGGCATCAAAATCAAGAATCCCGCCTGCGTGAAGAAGACCTTTCCCAACTTTTTCCAGAAGCTCGCCACCCCGCCCCCCCACGGCCTCGGTGCTGAAATCCGCGACGCCGCCACCGGGCGAAATCTCGCAGTGGAGGAGCTTTTTGCTGACTGATTCGGCGTTAAAATCCCATGCCCCACACCAAACCCTACGTCATCGCCATTGACGGGCCCAGCGCCAGCGGCAAGGGCGTCACCTCCCGTCGCCTCGCGCAGATGCTCGGCCTGCTCACCGTGGATACCGGCGCGATGTATCGCACGCTCGCGTGGCATTGCCTCCGCATGAAGGTGGATGTGAACGACGACAAGAAGGTCGCCGCGCTCTGCCGGAAGTGGAAGACCTCGCTCGTCGTTGCCGATGCCCATGTGCGCCTGCTGGTGGACGGCTATTATCCCGCGCAGGAAATCCGCACCTCCGAGGCCAGCGCCGCCGTCGCGCACGTCGCGCAGATTCGGTTCGTCCGCGACTGGATGAAGGCGAAGCAGCGCGAGTGCCTCCAGTTCGGCAGCCTCGTCATGGAGGGCCGCGACATCGGCTCGAACATCTTCCCGGAGACCGACTACAAGTTCTTCCTCGATGCCAGCCCCGAGGTCCGCAAGACCCGCCGCGAACGCGATGGCGTGAAGGAGGATGTCCACGCGCGCGACAAGCGCGACAGCCAGCGCGCCCACTCGCCGCTGATGCCTTCGCTCGGTGCGATGATCATAGACAACTCGCACCAGGTCGTGCAGCAGACGTGCGACATCATGGTCGAGGAAATCAACCAGCGGCGGAAGGCGAACGGCCTGAAGCCGCTCAAACCAGTGGCGTGAGTGGAATGACCAATGGCCAATTCCCAATGCCCAAAAAACGCCCAATGACGCAATGCCCAGGCGGTGCGCTGGTGCGTTGGGCGGCTTGGTCATTCGGGCTTGGTCATTCATTGGTCATTGGACATTGGGCCTTGGACATTTTCCCCCAGTGAAGCCCGTCTATCGCGTCACCTGGCTGGCCGCACGCGCCTACTTCGCGCTCTGGCACCGGTGGCACGTCTTGAATCCCGAGCGCGTCCCGCTCACCGGCCCCGTCATCCTCGCGGCGAATCACGCCAGCTACCTCGACCCTCCGCTCATCGGCAGTGGCGTCCCTCGCCCGATCAACTACCTCGCCCGCGACACGCTCTTCCGGTTCCCCGGCTTCGGCTGGTATTTGCGCCAGCTCAACGTCGTGCCCGTGGACCGCGATGGCGGCGGCGCGGCGGGCTTGAAGGGCATCCTCGACCGCCTGCTCAACGGCGGCGCGGTCATCCTCTTCCCCGAAGGCACGCGCACGAGCGACGGCCAGTTGCAGCCCGCCCGCGCCGGGATCGGCCTCACCGTCATCAAGTCCGACGCGCCAGTGGTGCCCGTGCGCGTCTTCGGCACCTTCGAGGCGTGGAGCCGGCACCAGAAAATCCCCCGCCCGCGTCGCGTGGTGGTGAAGTATGGGGTGCCAATGGATTTCAAGGCGCTGCGCGAGGAGGCCAAGACCTGCCCCAAGCCGCGATTGAAGGTGATCTACCAGGAAATCGCCGACCAGCTCATGGCCGTGATCGCGAAGCTGGAGCCGGCGGCGGATGCGAAGTAGCGGGGACACTCCTGTCCCCGTTCAGGAATCCCGACGCAGCCGCCCACAGCGGACAAGAGTGTCCGCCTTACGTCCGCGCCGAACAGCCGCCTTGCCCCTCGCGTCGAACGCCGGTATCACGACACCGCACCCGTCGCACGTTATGCGTTTGCTCACCTTCGCCGCCCTCACTCTCGCCGTCTCCCTTCATGCCGCAGATGCGCCTCCCGACCCGCGCTTCACCCCCGAGATGGCCGAGTTCGTGAAGCGCTTCAAGGGCGGCGGGATGCTCCAGGACGGCTCCGCGAAGCCCACGCCCGCCGAGTCGCTCGCGCAATTTCAAGTCGCCCCCGGCCTCCGCTGGGACCTCGCCGCGACGGAGCCGATGGTCCGCCAACCGCTCAACATCCACTTCGATGACCGCGGCCGGATGTGGGTCGTGCAGTATCTCCAATACCCGTTTCCCGCCGGCCTCAAGGTCACGAAGTATGACCAATACCTCCGCGCCATTTACGACAAAGTTCCTCCTGCTCCGCCTAACCACATCAAAGGCAAAGACCGCATCACCATCCTCGAAGACACCAACGGCGACGGCACTTTCGACAAGGCCAAGGACTTCGTCAGCGACCTGAACATCGCGCGCAGCGTCGTCACCGGACGCGGCGGCGTGTGGATTTTGAATCCGCCTTACCTGCTCTTCTACCCGGACAAAAACCGCGACGACATCCCCGACGGCCCGCCCGAGGTGAAGCTCGCCGGCTTCGGCCTCGAAGACACGCACAGCGGCGCGAACTCGCTCGCGTGGGGGCCGGACGGCTGGCTCTACGGCGCGCACGGCAGCACCTGCACGGCGGACATCAAGGGCGTGAAGTTCCTCGGCCAGGCCATCTGGCGTTACCATCCCGTGAGTGGCGACTTCGAGGTCTTCGCCGAGGGCGGCGGCAACACCTTCTCCGTCGAGTTCGATGCGCAGGGCCGCGTCTTCTCCGGCTCGAACTACGGCCAGACGCGCGGCCTGCACTACGCCCAGGGCGCGCTCTACATCAAGGGCTGGTCCAAGCACGGCCCCGCGATGAGTCCGTATCGCTTCGGGTGGTTCGAGCACATGGCGCACAAGGGCTACGAGCCGCGCTTCCCGCAGGCGATGCTCTACTACGAGGGCGGCGCCATCCCGCAATACGAGGGCCACATCGTGGTCGGCATGGCGCTCACCAGCCGCGTGATGGCAAGCAAGGTCGCGCGCGACACGTCGAGCTTCCAGACCGCCGACATCGAGACGAGCGTGCTCTCCAGCAACCGCTGGTTCCGCCCCGTGGACATGAAGACCGGCCCCGACGGCGCGATTTACTTCGCCGACTGGTGCGACAGCCGCCTCAGCCACCTTGACCCGCGCGACACGTGGGACAAGGAATCCGGCCGCATCTACCGGCTCTCCGCGACGGGCGCGAAAGTTGGTTGGGCAAAAATGGATTTCACCAAGCTCTCCGGCGACGAACTCATCAAGCTCCTCGCGCACCCGAACAAGTGGCATCGCCAGACCGCGCTGCGCGTGCTGTGGGATCGCGGCGATAAATCGCTCCTTCCGAAGTTGAAGCAACTTGCGCTCGCAACTTCTTCTCCCTCGCCCCCATCGGGGGAGAGGGCCGGGGTGAGGGGGCACGACAACCAGTTGGCCTTGGAAGCATTCTGGGCCGTGAACGCCAGCGGCGGCTTCGACGACGCCTTCGCCCTGCAAACCCTCAAGCACTCAAATGCAATGGTCCGCTACTGGACCATCCGCCTCCTCGGCGACCGCAAACGCGTCACGCCGCAGCAGCAAGCCGTGCTGTTGGCCACCGCGAAGTCCGAACCCGCCGCCGAAGTCCGCGTCCAACTCGCCAGCACCGTCACGCGCCTGCCCGGCAAGGACGCCCTGCCCATCACGCGCGAGCTGCTCCTCCGCAGCGAGGACGTGACCGACAAACACGTTCCCCTCCTGCTTTGGTGGGCCGTCGAGAGCAAGTGCGCCACTGACCGCGACGCCATTCTCCGCATGTTGGAAGACAGCACCTTCTGGCACGCGCCCATCGTGCAGCGCTTCATCATCGCGCGACTCGGCCAACGCTTCACCGCCGAGCGCACCGACGCGAACCTCGAAACCGCCGCCAAGCTCTTCGCCCTCGCGCCCAGCCCCGCCGACGCCGACGAACTCATCAAGGGCATGGAAGCCGGCCTGCAAGGCGACCCTGTGAAATCCGTCCCGCCCGCGCTCGCGAAGAAGGTCGCCGACCTCTGGGCCAGCCGCCCGCCCACGCCCACGCTCATCAGCTTCGCCGTCCGACTCGGCCACGCGCCCGCCGCGCAAGCCGCGCTCGCCCGCATCAGCGACGCAAAAGTCCCCGAGGCCGACCGCCGCAAGACCACTACCCTCCTTGCCGAGCGCCGCGTGGACGTCGCCGTGCCCACCTTCCTCAAGCTCCTTCGCTTCGAGAAGAGCGACGCGCTCCGCCTCGACTTGATCAACGCCCTCCAGCGCTTCGCCTCGCCGGACATCGCGCGCGAGTTGCTCGACCTTTACCCTGGCTTCAGCGCCAAGCTCCGCGACACCGCCCAAGCCGCGCTCGCCAGCCGCCCCGATTGGTCCCGCCGCCTCCTCGCCGCCGTGGACGAGGGTCAGCTCAAGAAGGAGCAAATCTCCATCGCCAACCTCCTCGCCATCACCGCGTTCAAGGACGCCACCAGCGATGCACTCATCAAGAAGCACTGGGGCCGGCTCACCAAGAGCAGCGAGGAGAAGGAAGCCCAAATCGCGAAGGTGCGGAAGCTCCTCGCCGGCGCGAAAGGCGACGTGAAGGCCGGCCACGAAATCTTCAAGCAGGCCTGTGCCGTCTGCCACACGCTCAACAAGGAGGGCGGTAAAATCGGCCCCGACCTCACCGGCTATGAGCGCGACAACCTCGACTTCATCCTTCCTGCCATCGTGGACCCCAGCCTCGCGATCCGGGAGGAGTTCATCGGGTTCAACATCGAGACCCACGACGGACAGGCGTTTGGCGGCCTCATCACGGAAATCAACGGCCAGCATGTCGTGGTGCTGGACATTGCCGGCAACAAGCACTCGCTGGCCCGCACCGACGTGAAGACCATGCAAGCTAGCCACATCTCCCTCATGCCCGAGGGCCTCCTCGACGCCTTGAGTGAGCAGCAGGTGAAAGACCTCTTCGCCTACTTCATGTCCGGCGCAATACCGGGTAAGAAATGAATCGCCGTGAATTCACTCGCAGGGTCGCAGGCGCGACGGCGGCAACGGCCATTTCGTTGTCTAAGTCTCAAGGTGCGACAAAGAACCCCGCCAAGCGCAAGCGCGTCGCGCTCATCACCACCATCGTCCGCAAGTTCTCGCACGGGCAGCACTTCGTTGACCGTTTGCTCGAAGGCTACGGCTGGCACGGCGAACACCACACGTCGCCGCTCGAACTGGTTTCGCTCTACGTCGAGCAGTTCCCCAAGACCGACACGAGCCGCGAGCGCAGCCACCGCCACGGCGTGCGGCTTTGCCCGACCATCGCCGAGGCGCTCACGCTCGGCACGTCGCGGCTCGCGGTGGACGGTGTGCTCATCATCGGCGAGCACGGCGATTACCCGCGCGACGCGAAGGGCCAACCGCTCTACCCGCGCTTCCGCTTCTTCAAGGACGTGGTGAAAACCTTCGAGCGCACGAACCAATCCGTGCCCGTGTTTCAGGACAAGCACTTCGCGATGGACTGGCGCGAGGCGCAGGAAACTTACCGCGACGCGCAACGCCTCGGGTTCCCGCTCATGGCCGGCTCGTCACTCCCGGTCACGTGGCGCATTCCCGCGATTGAGATTCCCCTCGGCACGCCGCTCGTCGAGAGCGTGGGCGTGGGCTATGGGCATCACGGCTACTACGACATCCACACCATCGAGACCGCGCAGTGCATGAGTGAGCGGCGGGCGGGCGGCGAAGTCGGCGTGAAGTCCGTGCAAGCCTTCAAGAACGAGGCCGTGTGGCGCTTGCTCGGCGAACGCGAGTCCACGCGCAAGCTCTGCCTCGCCGCACTTAATCGCAGCCAGACACTCAAGGCCGCGCCGGGCTACACCTTCGTCGAGCCGAGCGTCGAACATCTCAAGCGCGTCAGCCCCTTCGCGGTCGCCTACGTCTTCGAGCATCTCGACGGCTTCCGCACGACGATCTTCCACTTCAACGGCACGGGCACCGCGTTCAGCCGCGACACCGCCGCGCTGAACGACTTCACCTACGCCGGCCTCACGCAGCGCGGCGACGTGCTCTCCACGCTGATGTTCCTGCCGATGCCGCCGACCATGTCCACGCTGGCGAACTTCTTCAGCCCGCTGGTGAACCACATCGAGCGCATGGTCCTGACCGGCCAGCCGTCGTGGCCCATCGAACGTAACTACCTGACTACCGGCATGACGCTTTTCGCCGTGGACTCGCTCTTCGCCGACGGCGCGAAGCTGGAAACGGCCGACCTGCGCATCCGCTACCAGCCCACGCCGGGGCCGCACTTTTGGACTGGTTGAAATGAAACCGCTCCGCCAAATCGCCTTCGTCCTCGAAGACTTCGCGCTGCAAACGCCCGCGCAACAGCTCCTCGACCGCTTCCTGCTTGGCTACCGACGTGCCGGCGGCTTTCACAAACTCGACGGCGTTCGCGTCTCTGTCTCCCTCGCCCCCATCGGGGGAGAGGGCGGGGTGAGGGGGCCTCGTGCGGACAACGGCAACGCCCTGCTGCAACAGCGCATCACCGACTCCGGCCTCCAGTCCTTCGGCGATGTCCCTACCGCTGTGCGCGATGCCGATGCCATCGTCATCGTGCCGCGTGCAGACGCCGCCATTCCTTCTGAAGCCCAGCTCACCACCGCGCTGACGCACGCCAAGCGTGGCGCATTATCCTTCGTCTTCGGCGCACTCGCCACGAACCTCGCCACCGCGCACACCTTCTCCACGCTCGCCGCTGCACGACAAGTCACGCTCGCCTCCGGCACCACGCTGCCCGTCACGTGGCGGCTACCGCAGATGGATTTGCCGTCGCAGGCGCGTGTGGCCGAAGCGCTCATCGTCGTGCAAGGAGCTTCGCCGCTCGCCGAACTGCACGCGCTCGACGGCTTGCTGCCCGTCCTCGAACGGCGCGCCAGTGGTGAGCGCGGCGTGCGGCAGGTGAAGTTTCTCTCCGGCCGAGAACCCTGGCGCGCGGGCGACCGCCGCGAGTGGTCGTGGCCGCTGCTCTCCGCCGCGCTCTCGCGCTCCGACTCACCGCAGGGCGACGCAATTCTGGACGGGCGCACGCAGGACTTGGTTGGCCTCGGCCTCGTGCCGAAGCTGGCGACAAACCCTCGCGGCTGGTTGCTGGAACACACCGACGGCGTTCGCTCCGCGCTGATGGTGCTGGATGGCGTCGTCGCCGACTTCAACTTCGCCGTGCATCTCGCCGACGGAAGCAATCTCTCCGCTCAACTCTTCCGCGCGCCCGTGCCCGCGCAGGAGCACTACAGCCGGCTGGCAGCGACGCTCGAAGACTTCTTCCGCACCGGCACACCGCCGTGGCCCACGCAGCGCAGCCTGCTCACCGCCGGTCTGTTGGATGCCTGCCGCCAAACCGCCGCGCAACCGGGCGTGTGGCTGCGCACGCCGGAGCTTTCATTCCGATGAGCCAGCCGAAGTCCATCAAGTGCCCGGCGTGCAAGAAGGCCGGTGATTGGTCTACCACCGCGTTCGGGCCGTTCTGCTCCAAGCGCTGCAGGCTCGTGGACTTGGGCAAGTGGTTCAGCGAGAAACACGTCGTCTCCGAGCCGCTGCGCCCGGAGCACTTCAAGGGCTTCGACGAACTGCCTCCGGGCGAACACCTCGACAAGCCGGAGTGAACCACCTGTAGCCGCGGTCTGTGACCGCCGAGTTGCGCAGGTTTCCGCCTGAAACAGCCGCAACTTCTTTTGCCGCTGAAGCACGGCGCTCACAGACCGCCGCTACAGGTTTGGCCGAAGGCATTCTTGTTTCCCACCTCACGCCTCCGGCGGCAACACGCTGAAGCGCTTCCGGCCTGCGCCGATGACGTTGATCGTCACCTTGATGGCCACGGTGTAGATCATCAGCCCGAGTGCCCAAATGCCGGCGGTGATTTTCCACTCCATCACGTTCGGCAAATATTCCACGACCTCGTGCAGCGTCGAGGGGATGAAGCCGGGGATAATGAGGCTCATGCCCTTCTCAATCCAGATGCCGGCGAAGGCCAGCACGCAGGCGAGGTTCAGCAGGCGTCGGTCGGCCACGGCGCGCGGGGAAAGCAGCAGGCCGGCGGCGCTGACGGTCACCGCGACCGAGGACCAAATCCACGGCACGAGTGCGTGGTGGCGGTGCCGGCCGAAGTAGAGGTAATACGCAGCGCTGGTGTGCGAGCCGCCGGTGTAGAACTCCACGAAGACCTCGGAGCCGACCAGGAGCAGGTTGATGAGGATGGTCACGCGCATGATGTTCAGCAGCGTGCGGATGGGGCCTCCGCCGAAGTCGGAGTGGATGACGCGGGGGATGATTTGGATGGCGATGATGATGAAGGCCGGGCCGCTCACGAACGCGCTGGCAAGGAAGCGCGGGTATTGCCGGCAGAACTCAGCGGCGCTTCTTGGTGCGGTGGTGGAGTCGGGATTCATGGAGCGGGTTGCCAGTGCCCCGTGCCGGCGGCTTCCAGCCGCCGCCTTGCGCGTGCGTCAGGTGGAGAAGTCTCACACTGCTGTTACCCACGGACGGCGGCTGGAAGCCGCCGGCACGGGGCTGCGGGGCCTGCTAGCAACTCTTGTTGGCAATCGGTGGAAGGACAACCAAACGCAACGACACGCGCCTTCTCCCTGCCTCGGAGGAGGGGAGAGGGCCGGGGTGAGGGGTTTCGTGCGTCGGCGTTGGTGGCCGCACCCCTCATCCGGCCTGCGGCCACCTTCTCCCCTCGCTGCGCGAAGGGAGAAGGCTTGCTACGCCTGCGCGTCGTGGCTTCAAAGCGACCGCTCTCCATGAACGACTGGCTGCCATCCTTCAACCGCCATCGCGCCACGCGCCGTGTGCTGCTGGCCGTGCTCATCACGGCGGCGGTCAGCGGTTACTTCATGGGCCTGCGCCAGACACGCTCGCAAGTCAGCCTCACGCGACCGACAGAACTCTCCACTGCCCAAGCCAGTCGCAGCGGCGTGAACGCAGACCGCTCCGTCCCGGGCATCGTGAGCTACAGCGAGGTGAACCAGAAACGCAGCGGCCCCAACGCCGGCTGGCGCAGCGTCCTGCACCTGCTGGCCAGCCCGCCGCGCCTCGCGCTGACGACGAACGCGCCGCCGGAATTTCGCGCCGCCGCCGTCGCGCAACGGCAGGCCCGCCGCGCGTTCGATGGGGCACCGCCTCTCGTGCGGCATCCCATCCCGCAAGACTCCTCCGCCGCGTGCCTCGCGTGTCGCGCGAGCGGCCTCGCCCTCAAAGACCGCACCGCCTCGAAGGTCAGCCACGCGCACTTCAGCAACTGCACCCAATGCCACGTCCCCGCTGGCGGCCCGCAGATTCCCGTCGGCGACACCGCGCTGCGCGAGCCGTTGAGCGGAAACAACTTCACCGGCTTCGCTGCCTTCCGCCCCGGCAAGCGCGCGTGGCCCGGCGCACCGCCCACGATTCCCCACGCCACGCTGATGCGCAGCGATTGCCTCCGCTGCCACGGCCCCGGCGGCCTCTACGGCCGCCGCACGCCGCACGTCGAGCGCCTGCTCTGCACGCGATGCCACGCGCCTGATGCCCGTCTCGACCAACGCCTCGTCGCCCATGACTGAAACCATGACTGAAACCATGACCACGCCCGCCCCCGTGCCGGCGGCTTCCAGTCGCCGCCCGTTGGATTCGAAAGCACCACCCGCGTCCGAGTCACCCAGCGTCGCGGACGGCGATTGCAAATCGCCGGCACTGCCTGATCTTTGCTCCATCACGCTCGACCTCGCGGAGGTCGAGCGCCTGCTCAAAGACATCGAGGCCTGCGGGCAAATCGCCGAGATCATCCCCAAGTAATCCGCCCAAGGCTACGCTCCGGCGACAGGCGTGCTCACGCTGGGCGACGCCCGCCAGCGCCTGCGCCAAGCTACTCGACGCCGAACTCCAAAAATGGCGCGACCGCCCGCTGGGGGCCTGTCCCTATCTGGTCTTCGATGCCCGCTACGAGAAAGTCCGCCATGACGGCCAGCTCCGCGACTGCGCCGTCCTCATCGCCCTGGGCATCACCCCTGAAGGCCAGCGGTCATCCTCGGCGTGAGTGTCGCCCTCAGCGAAGCCGAAGTCCATTGGCGGGCCTTCTTCCACAGCCTCGTCCAACGCGGCCTGTGCGGCGTCACCTTCATCGTCAGCGACGATCACTCCGGCATGGCCGCGGCGCGCCAGGCCGTCTTTGGCGCCGTCCCCTGGCAACG
>SXGU01273170.1_pt1 | contig 65362 bp, 57 predicted proteins | sample 3174531 | NCBI WGS metagenome assembly SXGU01 (sample SAMN11356863, study PRJNA531348) | freshwater metagenome | isolation source: freshwater sample F1-140 | place: China: Fuxian Lake, Yuxi | collected 2017-12-25 | reverse complement strand
TTCGCGATTATATCAGACATAATCATGAGCATTTATTTTCTTGCTTGTTGGGGGTGATCTTCTATCACCCCTTTAAATGCTCTTGATTAAGGCTGATCGCTTTCGCGATTATATCAGACATAATCATAAGCATTTATTTTTTAAATTTGTTCCAATAATAATATGGTACGCCCATTAAAATAATGCTTAGACCATAAATTGCATTTATTGGATTCTGAATAAATGAATTAATAACTAAAAAAATCGAGGTTAGTATAAATAAAAACGGTACAATAGGATAACCAGGTAACTTGAAAGAATTATGTGAACTTTCCTGCTTCTCTTTATTTTCTTTCCTTAATTTATAAATTAACGATGCGGTTAATGCATAAAAAATCCATGATGAGACAACTACATAATCGGTTAATTGATCAAAAGTTCCAAGTACTGCAAATAATGATGCTAACAATCCCTGGATAATTATAGCTCGCGCAGGTACAAGTCCACTTGCCGTTACAACAGAAAGACCTTTAAAAAATATACCGTCACGGGCCATCGCAAATGGAATTCGTGAGACCGTCAATATTGAGCCATTCATTGCTCCTAAAGCTGAAATAACAAAAGCAATCGAAATAACAGGTATACCAAATTGATTTAAAAAACTTTGCGCAGCAAGTGTTGCAACAGGGAGAGCCTCAGGATATTTTGAAGAATTTGCCCCTTGAATTTCTTCTAAAGTAAGGACATGAAAAAATGCAAAGTTAATTGTTAAGTATAAAAATAAAACAATTAATAAACCAAAACCAAGAGCCATCGGAATATTTTTTTGTGGATTTTTTATTTCCTCACCAATCATTGGTAAATTATTCCATCCATCGTATGCCCATAGTGCAGATATCATTGCTAAACCAAACGAGCTCCACAAAAATTTTTGATTTGCTGATGATGTTAACCATCCATTGAAGTTTAAACTCAAATCAGTTGTTTCAATCTCTTTTCCCCATCCAAAAACCCCAATGATCAAACCTAAAATTAAAACTGATTTTAAAATTGTCAAAAAAGTTTGAACTCGCGCTCCCCAATGAACATGAAAACAATTTATAATACTAAATAAAATTATAAAAATAAAAGCTGCACTTTTAATGCCTCCATAAATAAAATCCAGAGGCACCACTGCATTTAAAAAAGTTGCAGCACCAACAGCATAGGCTGCAATTGAACCCGGTGAAGCTATCCAAAATCGCATCCAACCAAATAAAAATGCAGCAATCGGTCCATAACCCCATTTTAAAAAACTATATTCGCCACCTGCTTCAGGAATTGCAGAACTTAATTCTGCATATGTTAATGAGCCAGCAAAAGATAAAATCCCAGCACAAATCCAAACAAGCGCAATCGCATTTATACCACCAACGAACTGGGCCATAGTCGCAGTCTTTAGAAAAATACCTGTTCCAATTATTGTTCCAACGACGACACTTAATGCCTGCCAAGGCCCTAATGTTCTAGAAAGCTGTCCATCAATTGCCATATTAAATATTCCGCTCTTTAATTTGTGTTTTATATATTTAAAATTTTCTTTGATTTATTACAATAATTATTTAATCTGTTTATTTATTAACTAAAATAATAATATCAAGAAATAAAATTAATATATATAATATGTGAGGCAATTTTTTAATGAGCGAGAAAACAATTTCCCAAAAAATAACATTTAAAGGTGATTTTCTTACAGTACTTAAAGATGAAGTCCAGTTACCAAATGGCAATTTCGCAACACGAGAATATATTCATCACATAGGCGCCTCTGCCATTATTGCACAAAACAATAAAAATGAATTTCTTTTATTAAAACAATACCGACATGCTTTAAAAACTAATTTTTATGAATTCCCTGCTGGTAAAAGAGATTTCCCAGATGAGGATTATCTTCTAACTGCCCAACGTGAATTGCTCGAAGAAACGGGATACAGAGCCAAACTGTGGAACAAACTTGGTCTTATTCATCCTTGTATCGGCTATGCAGATGAAGTTATTCATATCTATCACGCTGAACAATTAGAATTTCATGCAACTTCCCGAGAAGAAGGCGAACATATAGAAGTTTTTTGGAAAACAAAAAAAGAAATTGATGATCTTATCAGATCTAATAATATGACCGACACAAAAAGTATCAGTGCATGGTCTATCTACTCTCTAAATAACTGCTCATGATTAAGTCTGATCGCTTCGCGATTATATCAGACATAATCACAAGCAGTTATTCTCTTGTTTATTTGGGGGCGATTTTCAATCTCCCCGTTTTATCAATGCTCATGATTAAGTCTGATCGCTTCGCGATTATATTTACAAAAATTTATTTCATTCAAGTATTTTGAACTCAATCCTCTATACTTAAGTCGGACGTTTTCAAAATATATGAATAATCCTGAATTTGATATTTAGAATTTGAATTTATGGTCGAAATTCTTCTAAAATAGTGTCAACTATTGATATCAATAGTTGACACTATTTAGTACTTTATTTACAGTATTTAGATGCCACATCAACGAAAAAGACATTTAGAACAGCAAATTCGAAAACTTTCAAAATTTTGGCCTATAATAGGTGTATTAGGTTTAAGACAAGTTGGCAAATCGACATTACTGCGTGATCGCTTGCACATTGAAAATTACTTAACCTTAGATGATGATGATACAAGAGTTGAAGCTGAAACTTCATCCAAAACTTTTATCGCTAGAAATGAACTTCATCCTACTGTAATTGATGAAGTTCAGAAAGTTCCAAAACTTTTTGATGCTATTAAATCTCATGTTGATAAAAAAAAAAGACCTGGGCAATGGTACTTAAGCGGCTCAGTCTCATTCTCTAATAAAATTGGAATTCGAGAATCACTCACTGGAAGAATTGGAATCATGCATCTTTACCCAATGACGTTAAGTGAACTTCGATCTTATGATTTAAAAATAATAGAAAAAAGAGATTTCATTTTATGGAACTCTATACGTTTTAAAACAGAGGACATTGCACAACAAATGCAATTAGGAGGTCTTCCCGTACCCGCATTTATTCGAGACGAAGAAATGCGAATCCAATACTGGAAATCATGGGTTGATACCACTTTACTTCGTGACACCCAAAAAGCCTATGGTCGTAATTTTAATCCAGATATTTGTATGAGTATAGTAAGAATGTTGTCTAGAGCATTGTTGGATGGAGAATACCCATCCCTTGATTATGTCAAAAAAGATAAGCGTATTGCTAAAAAATATATTCAAGCTTTAGAAAGTATTTTTTTTCTACGTCGAATTTCTATTCATGAATATGGAACAGGTAAAGACTACTGGATTTTTGGAGATTCGGGATTGGCTTACTATTTGTCGAACCAAACTAGAGGTAGCAATATTACTTTAAGTTTAGCACGACATTTTATATTAAATGAAATCTTTAGTCTTTACGAATATAATGGTCAAAATCTCCCCCATTTATATTTTAAAAGCCAAAGAGGAAGCATCATAGATTTAGTTTTAGGTAATATGCCTATAAAAATAATTAATGAAACAGTTTCACCAACTAAAATAGGTTGGCATGAAAGACCAATCTTAGGCGCCATGAAAAAATTAAATTCACCAATAGGTTTAATTGTAGCACCCGTTGACTATATCCATCTCCCTCCTAAAAATAAAGGTATTGGCATAGTCCCCTGGAGCTTTTGGAGTTAAATACAAATTTATTATTTAATCGTTCAAAAAAATTCAAATTTAATTTCTCTAATAATTTCTAAATTAGACTAATTTCCAAAAACAAAATGTTTTAACTATTTTCTATTAAACTTATCTTCAAATAAGCAAAAGGTGATTTCATGTTTATTATTATATAAATGTGTTAAAAAAACTTGATGGTTTTTGAAATGAGCTGGCAGTTTAGTTTTTATATTTTTAAATTTTTCTATAATTGCAAAATCAGTTTCACCTTTGAATTTTAATGTACAAACCATATTGTAGTTTTCGTCAGACCAATTTTCTAAAATGTAATCGTAGAGTTTATTTGGATCACAAATTAAGTCAGAAAAAAGCCATTTTACTTTATTTGGTAAATCTTTTGGCTTAACCATAAAGGCATCTTTAGTACTATGGTGAATTTTATTTTTATATTTTTTATTATCGATTAATTTTGCTTCTAATGGTGCTCGATCAAACGAATAGACTTCGCATCCTAATTCTACCAATACCCAGGTCCACCCTCCAGGAGCTGCACCTAACTCTATACAAATATCATTTTTTTGAGGTACAATTTTATAAACAGTAAAAAATTCCCATAGTTTTAAATAGGCGCGAGATGGAGGATTTGTTTTATCTTCTTTAAAATCAATTTCGCCACAAGATTGAATTACAATTGGATTTCTGATTACTTCAGGCAATAAATTTAAAGTCTTTTTGACTGTAGTTTGAGGTATGTGAATTTCAGAATTTTGTCTTTCAGAAACTAATTTAAATTGATCAAACAAACTATTATTTTCGCAGACAAGCAACTTATACTGATCAATCAAACAAAATACTCCAAAATTAATTCTTCCATTTTCTGGATTTTGCATTTTTGGATATCTTAAGTTTTCAATCGCTTGACTAAACTCAAGGGGACTTTCACTAAAACTATATTTTGGTAATTCAGCTTTTATTAATTGAGTTCGTCGATGAAATTGAAATGAATGCGAAATCCAATCTCTCTTCAATTTCCGCAAAATGGATGCTGCATCTTTTATTGATTTAAACTCTACAACAGAAACATCTGTCCAAACAGCTTGAGCCCAAATGGGCTTACAAGTTAATTCATCCTGGTAATTTAAATAATTAGTATATTTTGTGTTTGTAAAAATAAAATTATCAATAGAAAAATTAGAGTAATATGTTTTATCATTTCTTCGATTAATTTCATTTTTTAAATCTTCGATATAATTGGGATGCGCAATAAAAATTGATTTAACTTTATCAAATGGTAACTCATTTAATTTTAACTGTTGTACATTATTTTTAGTTATTGATTTAGAGTTAGAATTAAAATTAGATTTAGATCTAGCAATAGATCCAAGTTTATCTTTAGCTTTATCCCCTTCATTAAATTTAAATTTAGTTTTAGATTTGATCATAATATTAAACCCAATAACTCTAACAGAAACCCAAGAATAATAACACCAGGAATTACATATCTCAGTGCTATTTTCCAATGCCCATATAAGGCTGCGCTATTTACTTTATTAGGTGCTAAAAATTCTGCAGCCATTACTTTTTCATCCAAAACTTTACTCAAGCCCAAACTCATTCCAAGTGCCACTATTGGTAATATCCAAGAAATCAAAAACACATCTATCAATTCTAAAATGCCACGACCATTAATTTGAAATTGTCTTAAAAAATTACTTGAGAACGCAGGCAGAGTTGAAACTAACAATACCCCAACACCTGTCCACTGAGCTGCTTTTTCTCGTTTTATATCCTTTTTACGATCTACAATATTTGAAACGATCACTTCAAATAATCCAATACTTGCTCCAAGGGCAGCAATATAAAGACAAATAAAAAAAGCTAAACCAAATAAATTACCAATTCGTGATTGAGTGAGTAATCGTGGCAGGGCTTCAAATAATAATGTTGGATCTGCAAAACGTCCTTGGGACTGATGTAATAATATTGGGAACACTAATAATCCAGCCATCAAGGAAATTACCGTATCAGCAATGGTCACTCGAAATCCAGCAAGTGGTATATGATCAGTCTCTTTAAAATAACTTCCAAAAGTAATCATGGTTCCAAACCCAACCGATAAGGTAAAAAACACATGTCCAAGAGCAGAAATCAAAGATGAATAAGAAAGTTTAGAAAAATCAGGATAAAATAAAAATCGCATGGAGTTTGCAAAAGTATCTAAACTAATAGATTTAAATACGAGCCAAATTAACAAAAACACAAATAGTGGCATCATATTACCAATCCACTTCTCTAATCCTTCGTGGACTCCTTTAATAACAACAAGCCAAGCAAGTATTAAATGCACACTTGCAAGTGCCACTTGCAACAAACCATTTCCAAGTAAATTGCGTAAAAAATCATTGGGATCAATTGTTGTGTTACGAACTAAACCTGCAAAAAATTGCATTGCAAAATGCAGCACCCATCCACTAATGACCGCATAATAAGATAGAACTACAAAAGTTAAAACAACACTAGCACGCGCAATCCACCGAAATAAAATTTGGTTTTGTCCTGATGTTTGTTTGGTTATTCCTAAAATACTTTTACGAGTTGATTTACCAATCATGAGTTCAGCCACCAGTAACGGCATTCCAACGGCAAGTGCTAATATTAGATATAATAAAACAAAAGCGCCTCCCCCATTTTCAGACACAACATAAGGAAAGCGCCATAAATTTCCAAGACCACAGGCCGAACCAATCGCTACAAGATAAAATCCAAATCTGGTCCGCCATGATCCGCGCTTAGGCATAATTTATAATCTCCATATTAATGCTTAATGAAAAACATATGATATGGAAATCTAAAAAATCTGTCAAACTAATAAGTGAATACAGTCTCGTTAGATTTTTAGTTTATTATAAGAACTTTTTCAATTCCTAAAACTTTCATTCGCTTATGTAAATATGTTCTAACAACACCAAGTTCATGTGCTGCTTTAGATATATTTCCATTAAATTTTTTTAGAGTATTAATTATAAATTCTTTTTCAGCATTATCTCTAAAGTCTCGAAGTCTTAGGGGTTGCATCGATGATTCTATAGTATTTAAGCACTCCATTTCAAGAGATTGAATGTCTTCTGGCAGATCAGCTATTGTAATTTGATTTCCACTCAAAACAATCATTCTCTCGACTACATTTTGAATTTCTCGAATATTACCTGGCCAAGAATAGTTTTTTAATTCTTCTACAACTTCTATATCTATATCCTTAACTTTTACATTATTTTTTTTCGACAGTTTTAAATTAAAAAATTCAATCAATAATGGAATATCTTCTTTTCGTTCCCTTAAACTCGGCAATTGCAAAGGTACGACATTTAAACGATAATACAAATCTTCTCGAAACAAACCATCCTTTATTATTTTTTTTAAATCTTTATGAGTACCAGATATAATTCGCACATCAACTTTGATTGACTTTTCAGATCCTATTTTTTGAATTTCGCCCGTTTGCAAAAAACGTAGAACTTTTGCTTGCGCATTCAAAGAAAGATCTGCGACTTCATCTAAAAATAAAGTTCCACGATGTGCTATCTCAAAAAGTCCCTTCTTTGAAGCCATCGCTCCCGTAAAAGAACCTTTTTCAAAACCAAAAAGTTCACTCTCAATTAAATTTTCTGGAATGGCAGAACAATTTACTTTTACAAAGGGTTCTTCAACTCTCATACTTTTGTCATGAATAAACTGAGACAATAATTCTTTACCTGTACCCGTTTCACCTGAAACAAATACAGACGCGCTCCCTTGAGCAACTTTTTCTGCTTTTATTAAAAGTTGTTTAATTAAAGGGGATTCACCTATAATTTCATCTTTCCAATTTTTATTCTTCATTAAAATTTGAATTTTAGTATTCATTTTAAAATGAGCCAAGCACCTTTGAACAACAATAATTAGTTTATCTGAATTAAAAGGTTTTTCAATAAAATCGTATCCACCAATTTTAACCGCCTGTGCAGCCTCACTCAAAGAAGCATGACCAGAAATAAATAGGGTCGGAATTTCATATCCCATTTGTTGAATTTTTTTAAATAAAGTTAAACCATCTACTTCGCCCAACTTAATATCTAATATCAAAAGATCAATTACTTTTTCTTGAACAAATCGAATTGCCGACATCCAATCATGAGCTTGTATCACATGATAATTTTCTTGGTCGAGAACCATTGCAATGGATTGGCGAATATTCTTTTCATCATCAACAATCAAAATTGTATTTTTTCGATCAGCATTCATAAAACCTTTTCAAATTATGTTAATGGTATCCAAAACTCAAATACAGGACCATTTTCAATTTCTAAATATTCAATATCTCCACCATGTTCTATAATTATTTTTCTCACAATACTCAAGCCAAGCCCCATATTTTCTTTACTTGCATGACTTGAAACATAGGGTTCAAAGATTCTAGATTGCAATTCCTTAAAAAGGGGAGCCCCCGAATTGGATATTTGAAAATAAATATTCGACTCCTTTTTTAAAATTAAAACTTTAAAATTTATATTTTTACCAAGATTTGCTTCGAGTCCATTTTTTATTATATTTATAAAAACTTGTTTAAACAAAGTTTGATCCAAATAAACAACGGCAGTCTGATCAATACTATTTATTACCCAACAGATCTCGACTCCATTAAAAATTAAATTTAAATTCATTTTAAGATGATTCAAATAGTGACTTATATTGGTATTCACCAGTTCTATCTTAGGCACTTTTGCGAATTCACTAAATCTATTAACCAATGATTTCAAATGACCAAGCTCATCCAAAACCATAAATTCGGTTTGTGTTAACTGATTTAAAAATCCATCTTTATTTTGTCGTAAATATGATTTTTTTAGATTCGAGATCAATAATTCAATTGGAGTCAATGGATTTTTAATTTCATGAGCAAGAATGCGAGCAAACTCTTGCCACGATTTTATTCCATCGAGATATTGAATTTTATTTTTTTGTTCAATAGTCTCTGTCATTAATTTACTATACATTCCCGAAATTCGAAGACTTAATATCCACGCAATGATTAATGCCAATAATATGGCACCTAATATTCCAAGGCCAAAATAAATCATTAATGAAGTATTTAAGTTATTCTTTGTTGTCTCAGAATTTGAATAAATAATTTTAAGATCTTGCAATTTCTCAAATTCTTTTTTGTATTCTTCAGACCGGCTTGGATCTTTTGATTTTAATTCCTTCAATCGATAAGAATATTGATCAATGACTTCATTCATCTCAGAATTAAAAGTTAAATTCAAAGTCGTATTGATAGTGTGATTTAAAAAATAGAAAGTACCAATAAGAGGTATAATTATCAAAATTATAATTGTATAAAATAATAATTTAACAACAGAACTATTTTTCAATTATAACCTCACTCCATATTATATTTTTGGGTTCACTTGTATCTTTAAAAATTGAAATATTTTTCACACCTTTTGAATACTCAGTATAAATTTGATTAAAAAATGTATTGCTTCGTTGAGAGCTGATTTTTCTACTGTTTCCATCCAAAAAACTTTCTCCTCCTGTTGTTAGAGGGGTGCTATTTTGCAAAACCCACTTATTTATTTTTTCAATTTTCTCAGCAGCAATAGGGTTAAAAAATGCAGTCCCTTGAAATTGAATTAATGTCTGTTTTGCAATATTTAACTTTGAAAAATCAATTGTATCAATTATCACTAACTGAATTAATTTAAAAAAGGTTACTATGTCTGCCTCGCTTTTAAAAATAAATTTATCCCCTTGAACTTTATTCTCTGGCAGTATAGTTAAAAAATAAACCTCATCCCATAAGTCATATTTAACTGTAATTTTATAAACTCTTTCAAAACTTAAATCTTTAGCACCATCAAAGTAAATTCTAAAAACAATAATATTATTTAATCCACTTTTTAAATCTCTCTCAAAATTTTCTGGAGTTTTTAAATCTTTAATTAAAATTTGAAATTGATTATTTTTAATATTTGGTATGATTGTAAAAGCAAATGATGTGTTTAGAATAAAAATGCTTTCCAAAATTAAAAATACGGCAAGAATAAACTTATGATTATTATAAATAGGAGTGGTCATTATTTTTGCCCACCTAATCTATAATCAGTTTTATAAAACGCATACAAATCAATTATGCCCAATGACTTTGACTGTAAACGCACTCCAACTTTAATACCTGGATCAATAATAAATCCATTATAACTAGAGTAGGCAGGTCCCGTCATACTTGGTTCAACATACCAACGCCCCTTTTCTATTTTTCCAAAAATTGAACTCAAACTAAATTCATTTGATAAAATTGGTTTTGCATATGTGAGTGCCAATGATTGCCCCTCTTCAAAGGATTCTCGATATCTAGAATCTGGCGTTCCTCCATATTTAAAAGACCAGACAGAATTATTGTCGCCACTCCAATTTATTTGATATGAAAATTGATCCAAGTAAAAATAAGAACTCGTCATAGTATCATCTAAAAACCGATCATATTGCCATCCAAAATTTAAATTAAATTTGGAGCCTTGATTTGGAAAGTAATTGTCATCTTCGCTGTTCCAACCATAATTTATTCCAATCTTATAATTTTTATTAAAGCCTCTGCGCGAATATTCAATATTTTCAATAAATAAATTATCTTTTTTATAAAAATTATCTTTATAGATAAATCTCAAATATGAAAATGAAGCAAACCTGTATCCTAAAGAAATATCAGCAAATATACTTTCATTTATATATGAGTTTTTAAATCCGTATTTAGATGACTCTCCTTCTAATCCAGCAATAAAAAAAAACATTTTTTAAACCAAATAAATTTGGATCAACATATTGTGATCTCATTGAATATAGATAAAACTTATTTTTTTTGTTTGAATTATCAGTATAATCATTAAGTGAAAAACTTTGTAAATTTGCCTCAAAATCTAGAATTTTTCCATTGCCGAATAAATTATTATGACTCACTCGCGCAGCTAAATTATTACTAAAGGTATTATTAAAATATCTATTGTATGATATACCATACAAAAATTCTTTTGAAAATGGATTGGCCTCTTGAACTTCTACTACAAGACTTACCTTTCCTCGCTCAGAACCCTTTTCAATTAATAAATGAACAGACTCAAAATTTGTAAGTGAGGAAAGTCTTAACTTAGAGTTTGTAATTTCATCATCTGTAATTTTATCACCAGGGTTAATATTTATAAAACTAGATATATAAGCACACTCTGTCGCTAAGTTTCCTCGACACTGAATTGATTCTAAAACCTCATTTTGCATTTCATCTTGATCTTTTATATCTTGCGACTGAGCAATAGCTTTAAGATCTAAACTTAAAATGACTATAATCAAACTCACCAATTTAACAAATTTAGATTTTTCAAACTTTTTATTCCATTTTGATAAACTAAAATTTATTTTTATCTTTTCACTTAAACTATTCTTTCCATAATTTAGATTTAATTTTTTAAATCCGAATTCCATTATTTCCTCATTTTTAAAGTGGTTATTGGTATACTTCATTTTCTAACCAATTCGCAAGAAAAATGCCAATTAGATCGAATTACAAAAATTTTCATAACACCTTAAAATAATTATTAAATTTAATTCCCTTGCAAATAAGTGAGTGTACCTTTTTGAATACACTTGTTTCTATTTTTCAAATAAAATATGAAAAAAATATTTACTGACTTTATTCTTGATATTAAAGTTTAAAACAGGCACTGATGTATCAATTTCTGGTCTTACAGAGACGATTATTGAAGCCTTATTTGAGGCGGACTATGATATATCAACAAAAGTCTTCAAATGAAATCAGATGATCAAAATACTCATTCTGAATAAGCTCTTCAGAAAGTGTTCCGAGATAAACCAGCACATGTCGAGTTGAAAAACCACGGGGAAGATTAAGTTTTTCAGTTTTACGTTGAACTTCGTTAACAACGTTTAATCCTATATGTTCACTTGTTTTAAATTCACAAATATATAATAAGCCCTTTTTACAATGAATCAGACAATCAATTTGTAAGCCTTCTTTTCTTTTAGTTGATGATTGGTAATATGGACCTAATTGAACAACTTCATCTTGCTGGATTTTTAATAGTACAATTAAATTTGATAAATTATTGAGAATTAAATTTTCAAATTGATAGCCAAATACACTATCCCAATTTAGAAAATCAAGAGAGCCTGTGGTTTTTAATGGTAACTTGATCAGCTTTTCCTTACGTGGTTGTATATATTTAAAATAGAATTTTGAATAATTATCACTTATTCGTAATCGATTTATTTTTGAAGTCTTGTTACTTACCAAATTCCAAGAGTAGTCTCTTTTAATAAACCCTGCTAACTCTAAATTAAAAATAATTTCGTTCCAATCTCCATTTAATGGATGACCTACTTTTTCAGCAAGCGTAACCGGTGCCAATGGCCCATTATTAAGTTCATACAATACCGTAAGATATATGGTATTTTTTTTTCCAAAAATTTCAGAAAAAATTTTTTCTAATTCACTAAATAAAAAACCGCTAGGCAGAAAACAAATTTCTCTAATTCCTTGTGCAATAGTTTTATAGGGAGAGAATTCTTCAATATATTTTGGAACACCACCTGTTATCGATAAAATTTGAGCAAATTCCCTATTAGAAAATTTTTTATTATAACTTTGTAGCATTTGCACACTTTCTGAAATTGAAAGTTCACTTAATTTAAACTCTTTTGAAACTCGCCCAACATAACCTGTATTTTGAAGAATATTTTTTTCAATCCAACTGGAAACTGATCCGCACAATATAACTATGAGTTTATCTAAGCTATTTAGTACTCGATCCCATACATCTTTAAAGTAACCCGCAAAATTTGAATCTTTTGCACCCATCCATGAGATCTCATCAATTAATATTACAATTTTTTTAACTCCTTTGGAGTTTTTTAAATATAAAGTATTAAGTTGCTCAAACCCCTGTGTCCAGTTTTTTAACTCTACCTTCTCAATAGACAAATATTTTGCCAGCGATTTAGAAAATTCATCCAATTGATCTTTATTGGTAATTTTTTTAGTAGGAGGAAGACCTTGAAACTCAAAAAATAAAAGTTTTTCTTTTTTGCAAAAATGTCTGACTAGTGTACTTTTACCAATTCGTCGTCGTCCCTGTATAGTTACAAGAGATGCATTTTTTTTATCTAATAAATCTTTAAATCGAGAAAGTTCTGAAGCTCTACCCACAAACTGTGCCATTCAATAATCCTCTGCAAAATGAGTTTTGTCGTTTTACAGAGTAATTTTAAGCATAGTATTTTTACTCTGTAAAATGAAATTTGTTAGTTTGCAGAGGATTTTAATACCTTAAGCCAGGATAAGAAAAGTAATAAAAATAAATCCATTAACTCAACGTAATTTTCATTTCGTAACAATCTATTTTTTCTCCACCAATTTCAACTGACGATAAATCCCCTAGACATTGAAAACCCATTTTTTCGTAAAATGACTTTGCAGTTATCGTAGAGGACAAAGTAACATTTTTCACACCTTGCTGCCTGCATTCTAAAATAATTAATTCAATAAGTTTTTTTCCGAAACCTTTACCCATTACTTCAGGTATAAAATACAGCCCTGCAACAACAGCTTGTTTATCCAATTTTATCTTTAGATGACCAAATCCATAAATATCATTTCGCGAATTTGAAATTACCCAAACAAAATCGGTATCCATTGTTTGTTGCCAAACTTCATCACGAAAATTGCGACCAGACCATACAGCAATTTGTTGTTGGTTATAGTCCTTTGAGCACACCTCTCGGATTGAACGTCGGTGCGATTCTATAATTTTAGCAGCATCGAAATGCTGAGCTCTTCTAATTTCAAATTCCATAATGTAAATATATAAAGTTAATTTTATTTACTTATGAGTACAATCTTTTTATATAATTCTATAATTACATTTTCAAAAATCATAAATATAATCTTATAATGATTTCTGCAATTGCTCGGATTAAACCCCAGAAGCACTGGACTTGCATCGAGGAACAAAATCTAAAATAGTATATTTAATAATTATATTGATGATGCATACAAAATTGTCCTATGATGCATATTAAGACCTTGATAAAAAAGGATATGATATATGCGAACTACTTTGAACTTAGATGAAAAATTAATTAAAAAAGCACAATCAATGACAAAAATCAAACAGAAAACTTCATTGATTCATAAAGCTCTAGAGCTTTTAATTGCACGGGCAGCTCAATCCGAATTGGCAAATTTTGCAGGAACACAAAAAAAAATAAAATCAATTAAAAGGGATTAAGAATGGCAAGAATTTTAATTGATACTAATATTTGGATTCAGCACTTTAAAACTAAGCAGGAATCTATCATCAAAATTCTTCACAATGAAGAAATTGTTTCTCATCCTCTCATTTTAGGCGAATTGCACTTAGGTGTTTATAATAATCCTTCAGAAAGACAAAAAGTAATTGAACTCTTAAATCAATTAGAATGTTTAAACTTTGAGACTAACTCATTAATTTATGAATTTATAAATTCTCAAAAATTATATGGAAAAAAAATTGGTTTCATTGATAGTCATCTCCTTTACAGTACAATTAAAAATAAAGTCAAATTATGGACGATGGATAAAAATCTATTGCTACTTGCAAGACAAATGAACTGTTCATGGACTTAAACGTAAGCACTCACTGCTTTAATCGAAGTTGTCTCAAGAAAATATTTGAATTTTATTTTGATCTTATATCTGAAGACATTAACCAATAAATTACATTTGACTTTTATAAATGAAACTTCAATATGATTATAAGGTCTATATCAATAAATTAACGATGAGGGTAAAAAATGACAATTTCCCTTGATGAACTTAAAAAAGCAGTAGAAACTTTAAAAGTTGCTATTGACTTATATAACAATTCAAATCCAACCGATTTACTTGTGAAAAATGCATTTCGGGATGCATGCATTCAAAGATTTGAGTATTGTATTGAAATGTCTTGGAAAATTTCCATGAAATCCTTAGGATCTTCAACTGTTGCAGCCAAACCTGCTATCCGTGAAATGGCACGATCAAACTTAATAAATAACCCTGAATTGTGGTTTACATTTATTGAAGCCCGAAACGAAACTTCTCATTCCTACGATGAGGAAGTGGCTGTAAAAGTATTTGATAAAATACAGTTATTTTTTCCAGAAGCTATAAAACTTATTATTCAACTTGAAAATGTTATATGAAAATAAATTTTGGACTTAATATCCAACAACAAAAAATAATTTCTGAAATGATTATAAAGCCTTTTTCTTCTAAGAATGCTGAGGTTTTTGTATTTGGCTCACGTGCTAGAGGTACACACCACCCATTCTCAGATCTAGATATATTATATATTGAAAACCCTGAAAATCCAATTGATGACAACTTTATATCTCAAATTAAAGAAAATCTTGAAAATTCAGATTTGCCATTTAAAGTCGACTTGGTAAATAAAAATAGAGTTGCAAAATCTTATCAAAAATCTATTTTTTCAGATTTAAAAAAATTAAATTTCATTTAATCAAAAAAACTGTATACTGAAAATAAAATTTTTAGTATATAAAATCATGCAAATTAATTTATTTTTTTATGTTTTTTTATTTCTTAGTTTTCTATCTTGTTCTACATTAAAAAAGAAGCATACCAATAATTTACAAAAATCACTATCAACAAATGACATTGCTGTTTTAGATCTAGCTGTTACATTACAAAAAATTGTGGGAAAAGAAGTTTGGGGCGATTTTTCTGAATTTACAACTTCAGTAGTTTATTTCACTAATGATGCACAGTTTTTACTTACATCTTCAACAACTACGCCTGCAGAATATCAAATTATAAACACTAGAGGGCCTATGTGGAGTCAAAAAGTTTATTCAACCTCCAATTGGTATGCACCTGATGGAACTAATTTTCCTCAAAAAGAAATTGATGAAGCTTATCTTGCAAATGCTTTTTCAAGTTTACAAACACAAGAACATTTTAAATATTCTGTCTTTTTTATAGATTCAATAGAGCGATTTCATTTTAAAAATATGAATTGGGATGTCGATGATTGGATTGCAATTTTTTGGCACGAAGTATTTCATAATTACCAAGATTCCTTGTATAATCCTGAACTAATAAAAGATAATTTCACTAATTATTCAAATATAAAAACATTTGTCCAATCAGAAAAATTCCTCAAAAAAATAAAAGCTGAATTAAAAATTATTACTCTAGCATTAAAAACTGAAAATCCAATTTTTAAAAGGAAACTTATTTGTAAAAAACTTATACCATTGAAATTAAAAAGGTATAAAGAAATGCCAGAAAACTCCGTGGCCTCAGAACAATTTTATGAAATTTCAGAAGGAACAGCAAGATACGTTGAGGAAATCATGTCCTTAGCGGCAGGTAGATTTTTATCTTCTGAAGAACAAAAAAATAATTATTCATTATACAATTTTAAATCATTTAAAAAATATGCAAATCGAAATCTAAATTATTATTATGAATCTATTCAAGATATCTCGACTGAAAATCCATACTATTACAATTCAGGGTTTGGTTTAACATTACTACTCGATCAAATACAACCCCAATGGAAAAAATCTGCTTTTCAAGAAAAGGGGTTCTTATTTACTCAAGTTAAAAATTGGTGTGAAATATAATTTTTCCCGAGCGCATCAGCTTTAAATGTTGGGTATTTCCCACCCTAAAAAGCTGATGGTGGATTTTGATAAATCAAAGAAAAAGTGGAGGATTTACTCACGGAGTTGAGTAATGAATAGCAGCTTCTCGGATATCTTTTGATAACCTTTTTGTTTCTGCGACTTTTAGTGTTGGCAAGTCTGCAACTTCTTCTAAAAAATTCAGATATTCTCTAGTTGGCGCATCAAGTTCTGCTAATAATGAAAGCTTTCTTAAAAGCTCATCAACAGTATATTTATTAATTTTATAATTGGTTATTTCAGAAAGTCTTTGGATTGGAATACCAGTGCTATTTGCAAGATCCTTAAGTTTAAGTCCCTTAGAATTTACATACTTGACAAAGCGTTTACAAAGACCCAGCTTCATTTTATCTTCAGTAGAAAGATTAGATTTATCAGTCAGGTGTGTCAGCTGTTTCTTATGCCGTTTGGCATCCTCGACTCTTTTAATAATTTCTTTATTTGAATATTTCATTCTACCACCCTGGATAAAGTGTTATCGTATGTATCTGTTTTGGACTATCATAGTTAGTATCAAAAATCATAATAAACTCTTTTCCATAAAACTTACCGTTGATTGGGCAGTCAACTCGAACCTCAAACTGTGATTTTCTCCCATTATGATTTCTTGCAATAATATATTCGCCATCAAGCAACATCAAAAACTTTTCTATATCTGATACCGTAAAATTTGACCTCTTTTTAACATTCAATGACCTAGTCTTCTTATTCAAACCATGGTTAATATGATCAATTTCAATAACGGCCTCAGAGATAGAGTTGCCATTAAAATAAATTGACTTTGTTAATTTTACTTTTTCAATTCTACCTCTATTAAAATCAGTCTTACTATTTTTCATTATACCATCCATAGTAAAAAATACCACATTAATTTACGAAATTTTGTAATTTTTTGCAAGTTAATTATTCTGTTACATAATTTCGTAAATCCACATACTTAGAAATCTAAAGATACCATTTTAAAATTAAATAGTTGCTGTTTATATAGACTTAGTTCCTATTTGAATTGTGGTGTTCAAGTAATTTCTTCCGCTTTGACATATATCGACTGATTGACTTTTTTTAAAATCTACAGATAAGAATTATAATAGTGGAAAAATAAAAAGAAGAAGTCAGAAGAATAAATTATGCTACCGAGTTTATAAAAAATCGAGTTGCAAAATCTTATCAAAAATCTATTTTTTCAGATTTAAAAAAATTAAATTTCATTCAACTGAAGAAGTAGTTTAGAAAACTAAACTTTACAACTCCCCAATTCAAGCAACTTTGACATCAAATTCAAGGCGCAGCCGTTCATCATACTCCAAGAGTTTATCTACTATATGATGATTAATTTTATATTTAACTATTTCATTAATCCGAGAAGGATCTACTTTAAGTTTTTTTTCTAATTGAACCAAAGAATATTATTCTGTTTCTTTTAACATTCTACAAATATCTAGAGATTCTATATGTTTTCGTCCATACTTTTTTTACTATCTTCTAAAAAAACAGTTCTTCGTTCATCCACACTAAATAATTCAATTTGAGCATATTGTGCTTGTTTACCAGCATCTAGGGGATGAAATATCGATTGAAAAAGAACTATGCCCTTGGCATCGTCTATTTCTGGACCTTCTGAAGCAATACCTTTTGCTACTCTAGATAAGATTTCACTTTTTTTATCATTTGAAATGAGCTCAGAACTATATTTATTTTTTTCAATTAAATCTAGTATTTCTCCAGCTTTTTCATCTGTATAAACTGATTTTGAAACTCTCTCATCAAATTTAACATTTATATATTCACAAAGATTTATATTATTGATAAACTTAATCCCTTTAGAATCAAAAATAAAATACTTGCCAAAGTAAAATAAGTCTTTAAATAATTGTACACCGGCTAAATTTGCATAAATATCTGCACAACTCATAACTCCAGTGAGACTTCTCCCCATACCATGATGTTCTTCTGCAACGCTTATTTTAACAATATCAAATAAAGAAAGATTATCATTTTTATTCATCCAATAATTGTACAATCTAAATCCATCTTCCAACATATGTGTTAGTTTATCTGTCCCAATTCTCACTCCACACATATTAATAATTGGAGCTAACCTTCTATTCTTTGAAGGATTATAATCAGTTTGATCAAAAATTGATTCTCCATTTTTTAAATTTATTCTTTCGATTGGATTCCAGTCTGGACAGTTATTTGTAATGATACAATTCTCAAAATTTGAATTCCATAATTCTAGTCTGAAATCCGAATTGTAATATTCAATAAATTGGTATTCCATAAAATTATCGTATTTTAATGGATTTGATGCTTCATTAGATTGCAATTTAACTTTTGTTATCAAACCCAAAAGTATCTTATTAAATTGCCTATTTAATTCAGTAGATGCATCATTCAATTCAATACTAGAATAAGTATATGGATCAGATTCCGAAGAGTAGCATAATGTTTGCAATAGAAAAAAAGGGATTATTAATAAAAGTTTAAATCGATATATAATTTTATTTAAGTTATTCATAAGACACTTTTAATTGCAGTTCATACGCCAAAAAAATACTCAAGATAAATAATTTTAAAAATTTAACTATGTAATTTTAAACATATTAATTTGCTAATTATGTGGAAATCGATTCAGATTTACAATTTTTTAAACAAGTGTCTCAAAGTTTTACAAAATTAAAGATCAGATAAACAGTGAATGTGGACAAAATTTCTGTGTAATTAACCGAACATTTTCCCTATGTAACAACATTTTTTTCGGAGCCTCTACTTTCAAGAGCGAGGATTTCCCCTATTGAGTGAATGGGGGCTCAAAATAGCGGATGCGGTTTAAAGAATAAATAATTAAGACCACACTAAACTGCAGAACAAGTATCTTTCAAATATGGTTTTTTACTTAAAAACAAATACCCACTCAATTCTAAATGGTCTTAATTATTTATTCTTTAAAATTTTGTCGAGGGTATTGGATACCCGTCCCCCATTTACTCAATAGGGGAAATCCTCGCTCTTGAAAGTAGACAGTGCCTAATCCTAAACTTCTGTATAGTAAAAAACACCTATTTAAAAATTACCGATGATCGTGGTGATCCCCTTCTGATTTTTTATTTTTACTTTTCATAATAAAAATACGTATTGGGATTCCTTCGAGCCCCCATTTTTCCTTTAGATTTTTTGCCAAAAATCTACGATACCCTGGAGTCACACCCTCTGGATGGTTGGCAAAGGCAATGAAAGATGGTGGTTTTTGATGGGTTTGTGTGAGGTAATAAAATTTAACGTTGTTGTTTCCCCAAACAGGGGCTGGTGCCATTCTTACAGTTTCAAAAAAGAAATTATTTAAATCTGAAGTCGAAATTTTTAATTCTAACTTACTTGCAACCAATTCTATTTTTTCAAGCAAATCCCAAATACCCATCCCATTTATAGCACTCGTAAATACTACTGGGATGTCGGCAAAAAAGTATAACTCATCATCCATTTTCTTTTTAAACCATTGACGATAATTTTCAACTTCATCATAACCAAGATCTGATTTATTGGCGACAACAATAACACCCTTGTGGCTTTCTAAAATGGCCTGTAATATTTTTGAGTCCTGATCTGTGGGACCTATCGTTCCATCAATCACAAGTAATACGATTTGAGCTTTACGAATGGATTCTTGGGATTTAAAAGCAGAAATCACTTCAAGATGATCTTCACGTTTTGATGATCGTCGCAATCCAGCGGTATCAATTAACAAATATTTTTTATCATTGTGAATAAAAGGACTATCAACAGCATCTATGGTTGTACCTGCAATATCAGAAACGATCATTCGTTTTTCACCCAACAATTGATTTACTAGTGAGCTTTTACCAGCATTGGGTTTACCTACAATTGCTATTGCAGGACCATCAAACAATTCACCTTCACGCTGTGGAACACTTTTATGAAGCCACTCCAGAATATCACCAAGACCACGACGTTGTTCAAATGAAGCACCAACAACCTCTTCGCCAAATTCAAAAAAATCTGCTTTAAGAAGATCTTCCTCGTGGGCCTTATCAATTTTATTTACAATAATTAAAAACTCTTTACCAAGGGATTTCGCAATTTTTAAAACATCGCGATCTTCAGGAATTAATCCTGCACGCCCATCCACCACAACTAATAATAAATCCACTTCACCTAAAAAATCTTTAACTTGTTCTCTGATCAATTGAGAAAAAGTATCTGTTGCCTCTGTTAATCCCCCCGTATCGATCAATTCAAAAGTTTTTCCCCACACTTCGACGACTTCAACCATAATATCTCGGGTCACACCTGGTTGATTCTTTACAACTGCTTTGCGCGAGTCAGTAAGGATATTAAACAAGGTGGATTTTCCAACGTTAGGTCGGCCCATAATAGCCACCTTCGGTAAACTTTGATAACTATTCCATTTTGACGACATAACCTAAATCTCCCATTAAACGTTTGTTTTTCATCCAACTGTCTTTATAACTCACATGCAGTTCCATAAATACTTTTGAATCTAATAATTTTTCTATTTCTTTTCGAGCAGCACTACCAATCTCTTTTAATTTTTCACCCTTTTTACCTATCACTAATGGCTTGTGCGATTCTTTAGCGACTATAATTTCAAAAACAATGTGAGGAATTTTTTCGGTCTCATCAAACTTCATTACCGTCACAGCAATCGAATACGGAATTTCTTGATGTAAAAATTCAAAACATTTTTCACGGACGATTTCAGAACAAATATCTCTTACTGAAGTTGTGGTATAAACTTCAGAATCATATAAAGGGGCTCCAGTCTCTGGTAAAACAGATTTAAAATATTCCATGATTTCTTTTTGCGGCACACCCTCAGAATGAGAACAAGTTCCAACAAAATAAGGTTGTCCAGTTAACTTTACCTTTTCAATGATAATTCCTAGTCGATGAGCTTTGTCTGACAAATCAATTTTATTTATAAAAGCAGCCCAAGGTTTTTTTGAGTCGACACACATCTTTATTATTTCATCAAGTTGTTCTGGATTTTTCTCATCCAAACTTAAAACCGCTAATAATGCATCTGAAGATTGAATCACATCATTTAGCTCATCAATTAAAAATGGATTTAAGCCAGAAGAGCTTCTCACTAAACCTGGTGCATCGACAAATATCGCCTGCATATCATCTTCGTTAACAATTCCATTAATTCGACGACGCGTTGTTTGTGGTTTAGCTGTCACAATCGAAATTTTTTCTTTTAATACTAAATTTAAAAAACTACTTTTACCGGCATTGGGAGTTCCTACCAAGCCAATGAATCCTGATCTAAATGTCATAGAGTTTTGCCTCCAAAGCTTTTCGAGCCGCTTCTTGCTCGGCTTGTTTTTTTGTTTTTCCTTCACCTACACCCAATACAATTTCGTTATATCTCACGCTCATAATAAAAAATTTATCGTGAGCAGGACCATCTTCTTTTTCAAGTTGATAGATTGGGGTGGACATGGATTTTTTTTGAATCACTTCTTGTAGTACCGTTTTAAAATCGCGACGGTAAACTTTTTGATCACCTTGATGAGACACTTTGAGTTGAAATTGCTGAATCATGATTTCTCTCGCCGCTTCAAATCCACCATCAAGATAAACTGCACCAATGATTGCTTCAAACAGACAGGCCAAAATTCGATTTTTTTTACCCATGGATAAAAGTTTTTCACCCTTACCTAGTAAAAGCCATTGATCCATTTTTAGTTCAATGGCTACTGCAGATAATGATTCTTCACTCACAAGAGCCGCACGTCGTTGTGAAAGAGGACCTTCTTCTTCGTAGGGAAAACAGTGAAATAACATATCGCTAATCAATAAATTTACAACAGTGTCACCTAGGTATTCTAACCTTTCGTTGTACCCTTTTGAAAATCTACCCATTTCCGCGAAATAACTTTTGTGAGTAATCGCTTCAATCAGCATATTTTTATTTTTAAAAACATAATTTAATGTTTTTTCAATTTCAGAGATCACTTGATCTCGAGGGAATGAACTCATTTTTTTATTTTTCCTTTCAAAGAGACTTGGTGTTCGTCTTGAAATATCCCATCTATAGTACAATCAAGCTCTTTACCTCGGCTGTCTCTCAATAGCTGAAGCTCATCTGCTGTTTGCTCACTTGTTACAAAATGCACTGGCCAGTAATCACGTGATAAACTTTCAAAGGATAATCCTTCTTTATTTTTTAATATTAATACTTTTTTTTCTGATCCCAATTGTAAATTGGCTTTTGCAATTTGTCTTTGTTGCGAAAGCTCACGCAACTCAACAGAACGACGCTTACGCTCCTCAACAGGTACATTAGCTTCTAATAAAGTTGCTCGCGTTCCTCCCCTTTCACTGTATGGAAACACATGAATCTTATCCCAGGGAGTATTTGCAAGAACATTGTAAGTTTCTCTAAAAAATTCTAAGGACTCCGTTGGAAATCCAACGATAACATCCATACCAACAAAAGCTTTTGGTACTCGCAAAGCAATACGTTCTAAAGAATTAATAACATCTAATTGTGTATACTTTCTTTTCATATCCTGAAGCACTTGGGTTTGTGCACTTTGAATACTCATATGAAAGTGCGGGCACAATCTTTCGTCTTGGAATAAATCAAGTAAGCGCTCAGAAATTTCTACTGGTTCAAATGAAGTTAATCGGATTCGAGGAATTGAAGTGGTCTTTAATACACTTTCAATTAAATCTTCTAGAACAAATATTCCATTACCAGTTGGATTAGAATCTTCGTAATCACCAATGTGTACACCCGTTAACACAACCTCTTGAGTTCCGGCAATGTGTATCTCTCGAATTTTTTGTGTGAGTTGCTCAATAGGAATACTACGACTTTTTCCACGAGCATAGGGAATCACACAGTAGGTACAAAAGCTATTGCAGCCATCTTGAATTTTTAAAAATGATCGGGTATGATGAGATTCAACTCCTCCACCCATTTCTAAATCTTCTTTTTTAAAAATATTTGATTTAAAAACTTTATCAGTAATTTCACCTCTAAAATATTTATTTAAAATATCTGAAAGTTGAGACTTATGAGAGTTAGCCACAACTAAATCCACACCTTCAAGATGATCAAAAGATTGTGTGTCGACTTGAGCGGAACATCCGGTAATAACAACTTTGCAATTGGGATCTTTATTTTTTAAACGTCGAACAGTTTTTACAGCTTCTTTTGTTGCCTCTTGAGTTACGGCACAAGTATTTAAAACATGAATTTGAGTATGTGAATCGGAGTGTGAAAAAGTTTTTAAATTCTTTTCGATCAAACCACTATCATAAGTATTTACTTTACACCCAAAGGTATGAATTTTTAAATGATCCATCCGCCCCCCACTAGCTCTTTACCTCTGTAAATAACAGCCGCTTGTCCTGGAGTGATGGCCCGTTGAGGCTCACCAAATTTTACCGAATATATTTCTTTTTGAGTCTCAGAATCAACTTTTTTAAAAAGTCGAGCAGGAGCACCTTTATGTTGATAACGAATTTTTACGTTTAACTCTTCATTATCACTGATTTCACTGATCCAATGGGCATTTTCAATTTCAAGCTCATCATGAAATAAATATTTTTCATCTCCCACCCAAACCGCTTTGGTTCGCGCATCAACTTTTAATACAAATAATTTTTCGTGATAGGTAAGTCCAAGTCCCTTACTTTGCCCATAGGTATAATGATGGATTCCTTCATGGTAACCCATGATTTCTCCATTTGGAAATCTGCGAATTGGACCTTTTTTTAATTCTTTTAAAAGTTCAGGATCGTTCTGTATTTGCTCTTCAACAAATTGCGAATAACCTTTTGGCCCAACAAAACAAATTCCTGTAGAATCTTTTTTACGAGCAACAGTTAAGCCCTTTTGCTCTGCAATTTTTCGAACTTCAGGCTTATTAATATGACCAATTGGAAATAATATTCGAGATAAAATTGATTGTGGTAATGTAAATAAAAAGTAAGTTTGATCTTTCCAGTCATCAGCACTTGTTATTAATGCGTAATCACCACTGGCTTTTCTTTCGATTTGCGCGTAGTGACCCGTGGCTAAATAATCACAATTTAATTCTTTCATTTTTTTTATTAGATAATCAAATTTTAAAAATGTATTACAATTTACACAGGGCAAAGGTGTTTCACCATTAAGGTAAGCCCGCACAAAAGGATCGATTACTTTTTCTTTAAACTTTGATTCGCAATTAATGACATAAAATGGAATATTCAACCTGTCAGCTACAGCACGGGCATCATCCACATCAATACTGGAGCAACAAGTTCCAAAACCCTCTTCAATCTCGCATTGAGAATAATCCCACACTTGCATTGTTGCACCTATAACTTCGTATCCTTGCTCCACTAAAAGTGCCGCTGCAACGGAACTATCAACACCTCCACTCATGGCAACAAGTACTCTTTTTTTTGAATTACTTTTTCTAGCTTCGCTATCAGTAATAGCATCACTTGACTTTGAATTCATTTGTGTATTCATTTGTGTATTCATTTCTGTTTTCAATTTTGAATCTGTCATGATTTAAATTTGAACCTTTCTCAGTTGCTGAACAATAATTTTTAACTGATCTACAAAACGATGAACTTCATCTATTGTCGTTTCCCACCCCAAACTTACTCGTAAACTAGATTGCGCTTCCTTACGTGATAGACCAATAGCTAATAAGACTGGGCTTGGTTCTGGCGAACCACTACTGCAAGCAGCCCCAGTACTAACAGCAAAGCCATCGAGATCTAAACGCATTAAGAGAGTTTCTCCATCTACCCCAGCTATAACAAATGAAGACGTATTTGGAAGCCTCTGTGCTTTTCCACCTGTAAGTTCGCTTTGTGAAATTTCGCTTAATACTCTATTTTCTAATATTTGTCGCAGCTCCAATACACGAGCCCCTTGTTCTTCAACTTGATTTAAGTATTGCGAATTATATCCAAAAGCTTGTATGCCTAAAACATTTTCTGTACCGCCACGACGACGTCTTTCTTGTCCGCCACCAAAAATTATAGGATTTATTGAAACCCCTTTTTGTACAAATAAAGCACCGGTACCTTTTAAACCATAAAATTTATGTGCAGATATTGAGGCCAGGTTCACATTTAATTTTTCGAGATCCACAGGGATTTTACCATAACCTTGCACTATGTCTGAATGAAATAAAGCACCATAATTTTTAGTTAACTCAGCAATTTTTTGAATTGGTAAAATAAAACCAGTTTCATTATTTGCATACTGAACACTTACCATTTTAAATTTAATTTCAATGGGATTGTGATTTTTATTATTGTATTCAGTCAGTGATAATAAAATATTTAATTGTTCAATATCAAATACACCGTTACGATTTACAGATACTCGGCTTACCTTTGCACCCAAGGCTTCTAAATTATCTAAACTTTTAATAACACTTGGATGTTCTATTGTAGAAGTTACAAAATGCATTTGATTAGGTTTAATTCCTTTTAACAATTGGGCTTCAAAGACACCGTGAAGGGCTAAATTATTTGATTCACTTCCACCACTTGTGAAAATTATTTCAAGGGGATGACAATTTATAGAGTTTGCAATTTTTTCTCGCGATTCACGTATATACGATTTGGGCCCACGACTGGCCCAATGTATTGAACTTGGATTTCCCCACTCTTGGAGCCATACAGGAATAAGATGAACTAAATCTTCTAATAAAGGAGTTGTTGCATTATGATCAAAGTAGACTTGATTAGTCTTCGAACTTTTAAGAATTTTAAATATTTTTGGGGAGTTAACCATAAGTGCATGGGATATATCACAGCCACACCCAAGGTACAAGATAGCAAACTAAAATAACAAACTTTTCAAGCTATTTAACCAATCTGGATGATTCAAAAATTTAAAAATCGCAAATAATAAAAAAGATGCAGAAAACAGACTTACTCCAACCGAAAAAAAGAATAAAATTTTCACTAAAGGTCCCATTGCTTCTGAATAGACTTCAGAAACAGTGTTTCCCATTGTTATAACTTTCTCTGTTTCTGTATCAATTTTTTTACCAATTCCCTCTTTTAAATTCCAACGTTGAGCTGAGTTAAGTAGTTCAAATTCCACGGCAATAACTTGATTGAGTTGATCCATTTTTTCGAGACGAACGACCTTAGCATAGGCCGCCATTTGTTTACTACCAGGTACAGTAAATTCAACACGAATTACTTCGCCTAACTTTGGCGAAAGATCCATTGGTGCTGTAAATGATAAACCTGTGTTAGAGACATCTCTAATTTCTGTTCCTTCTTCCCAGGGAGTTTGTTTAGGACCTGCTAATCGAATCAAACAATTATCCTGTGGAACTAAAACATATCTAGGTGACCTTTGAATATGTTGATTTAATACTTGATTCATAAAACTCCACTAATTTTTTTAAAATACAAATAATACTTCGGTCTATTTAAAGAAAAACTTAATACCCAAATTTTAATACTTATTATGAAAATACAAACTTTAGTTTGGATTTTCATAATACGGGGTGATTCAAAATCACCCCCAACAAACAGGAAAATAACTGCTTATGATTATGTCTGATATAATCGCGAAGCGATCAGACTTAATCATGAGTAGTTATTTTAACACTTTTTTAAAAAACCTAATAATTAATTTTTATTTCGTTTAATTTTGAAACGTCTATTCCAAATAATAAGTCTAATATTGTAAAAATTAGAAAACGAAGCACGCGAAGTGATTTACAAATTTTAATTACAAAAAAATCAATTTGTTGTAATTTCTAATTTGAATTATGATTTTTGTTTATTCATTTCTTGTAGAGACAACATAATTATTTTTTGGATCATTGCCCTTAATCCATTGGCTCGACTTGGAGATAAATGTGAATCAAGTCCTAAATTTTTTAAAAAGCTGGGAGGTGTCGAAAGAATTTCTTGAGGTGTACTATCATTATAAATTTTTAATACTAATGAAAGAAGACCTTTAACAATTAGTGCATCACTATCCGCTTCTATATGGATAGATCCGTTTTGAGATGTCGTGAGTACAATCCAAACTTGACTTTGGCAGCCCTGAACTAAATTTGCTGAATGTTTTATTTTTTCATCAACAGGGGGAAGTGCTTTACCCATTTGAATGATTTTATTATAACGATCTTCCCAGGAAGAGATGGCTTCAAATTCATTTTCTAAAATTCGTTGTTTTTCTTGCATTGTCATAGTTGTGGTACCTAAACACATTTTTGAGAAAACTTCAAATAGAAACTCTACCTTAAAACTAATATCACAATTAAGATTTAAGTTTTTAATAATTGCCACCCAAACTACTTTTTGTGAAGTAGAACCCATAAAAGTGTTTCAATCATGTATAAAAGTTAACCACAATAATTTAATTACAATTTTATAATATTTAACATAGTATTTTACTAAATAAAATATTATAAAACCGATCATATATTTGCACCATCAACAGGGACTTAAAATGAAATTTATAAATAAAAAAATTATAATTATTTTTTTATTTTTATTATTTAATTTATTTTTAACTATACCCAATCTACTCAATGCTGGTTCTATTTTTAAGTTCAATAACCAATTCGCTCTTTTAGATTTTTCGCATAATTATTTAAATCTTCAATCTAAAAAATTTCAAATTAATGATAAATCATTTTTTTCACAAATTCTTCCAAGTGGTAATTGGGGACCATGGTTAATTCGATACCGAGTTTATTTGCCTTTAGATTACAATCCAAATCTACAATATGGTGTTGTCTATTTTCTTCATGGTCGCACAGGCAATCGTTTTATCCTAGACTCCATTGGTATCCAAAACACACTCAATGAGTATTACAAACGGGGTGGGAATAAATTTATTCTTACATCACTTGATGGTGGAGATAATTATTGGATGAATGCTGCTCGTAAAAATGAACGCTGGGGTGATGTGGTCACACAAGAATTTATCACTGAAATTGAAAATAACTATTCAGTTATTCGTACTTCATTTGGCCGAGTTCTAGCTGGAATTTCAATGGGTGGTCATGGAGCTATACAAAATGCGCTAAATCACCCTGGCACATATGGAGCAATCGCCGCCCATAGCCCTGTTTTTAGAACACAAGAAGAAGCCACTCGAGATTTTCCAGACCAATTTGGTACAGGAAATGATTTTCAAGATAGAGATCCTTTTTCGTTAATTTTAAATAAAGGCAAAAAAATATCAACACCACTTTGGATAGATATTGGTGGTTCTGATTTTGCTTTTACAAATACAAATAATTTTGCAAATCTTATTAAATCTCAAAACATAAATAATTTAGAACTTCATATAGGTGAAGACAAAATTGGTGGACACAATACTGGATACTGGCAATATCATTTACTAGAATATTTAAATTGGTATGGCAAACATTTGCCTTCTCCACATTAACCTTCTTAACTTCATTTTCAATTCTCGTTTTATTTTGGGACACCTTAAGTAAGGTTGTTCGTTTCAAAGCCTATAATTTGTCTCAAATTAGGGCTAAAGTTAGTAACTAATTCTTCCGACTAGTATTTGTGAATTTAAATCCTTTAAGGAGAAATCCATGATAAAAAAAATTGCGAAACTCAAACTGCTTATAAGCTTCTTTTTTGTGTTTTTTTGTTTATCCTTCGCAAAAGCACAGTCCAGCGGTACTTTTATGGTCGTAAAAGGAGATGTGCAAGTTAAAAACAAAATAGGTGCAATTCAAAAAGCTAAAATTGGTATGAAAGTAATTGCATCAGACACCATTAGTTCAGGCGCAGAAGGTCGTGCAAAAATTGTTATGAGTGATAAAAATATAATTAATATTTCACCTGACACAATTGTTGAACTTGAAAAATATATTTATGATCCAGCTAAAGACGATAAACAAGTTACGCTGAATGTTCTTCAAGGTAAAGTTAGAACCACGGTTGAACAAAAATATGATGGCGAGAAAAATAAGTTCCATGTAAAAACTCCATCTGCCGTTGCGGGAGTAAGAGGTACAGATTTCTTAACTAGTTATTCACCAGCAACAAAAGAAATGAAACTAGTAACATTCAAAGGTCAGGTTGCTGTAGGATTGCCAACCTCAGGTGGAGGAATTTCAAATCCAGTATTAGTAAATCCTGGACAAGCTACTTCGGCTCAAAATGGTGCACCACCTACAAAACCCATTGCTCTTCCACCACAAGAAGTAAATTCTATGAACAAGGATTCTGATGCTGAGGCTCCACCTACAAAAGCTACTTCTGGTGGTACTGAGTCAAAATCTGATTCTGATGAAAAAAATGGAGATAAGGACTCCAAATCTGAAGATGGCAAAAAAGATGAAAGCCAAAAAGAAAATAAAAAAGATGAAGCTAAAGATGAATCCAAAGAAGATTCAAAAGAAAATAAAGGTGATTCTAAAGGTGAAAATAAAAAAGAAGACAGTAAAGAACAAAAGGATCAACAATCTAAAAATGAAGATAATAACGGAGATAAAAAAGAAACTAAAAAAGAGGAGTTAAAAGAAGATAAGAAAGAAGTTAAAAAAGATGACTCTAAAAAAGAGAGTGATAATAAATCTTCAACAAAGAATGACAACAACGGGTCTGGAGGTACAAGTAGTACTGAACCTAAGTCTGCTGATGCAAAAAATGACTCTACTAATGGTGATCGTAAACCTGCTTCACAACAACAAGACAATAGTGCAAGTGGAGGAAAAAATCCACAAGGTGGAAACCCTAATTCACCACCATCTCCAGCAAGTACAAGTGGTGGACCAATGATGGGGTCAGGTGGAATGATGCTTGATAAAAGAGACCTTGCTCCTGAAATGTCTAACTCTGTAATCAATAATAATACACAAATTATGCCACCACCTGTTGTTAATTTTCGCCCCCCTGTTACACAAACAGAAATAACTAAACCACCTATTCCTACAGAATTTATCAACAATACTATTATTCAAAATACACAAAAAGCGACTGTTAATATTACAATACAAAAATAATTAAAAGTTTGATTTGGAGGTACATACTTTAGTTTGTACCTCCAAAAATCGAGGACATTGAAGATAGCCACCCGTTTGAAAAATACTTTAATTTTATTGAATTTGTTAATATTGAGCAAAATCTAGATTTGTCCACAATCATTTTTTTTTACTAAATGATTCTTGTCTTTAGCCATTATTATTTACATACTAATTAATATATTAATTAGGAGTAAATTGTGACAATTAAAAATTGTATTTTCGGCTTGTTGATATTTGCATTAATAATTGAAAATCAAGTTGTTTTTGCCCAACAAAATAAAAGTACCTCACTAAAAATAGATCCTGCTAAAATTATATTTATTGATTTTAATTTTGCGCCTTTTAATAAAAATCCAGATGCCGCTGAAGAAGCAATTCTTTACTTTAAAGATACTGTTTCTGGTAAACTAACCAAAATTACCCTTCAAGAAAAAAATAATAATTCTCCAATATTTGAAGGACAATTTGTTATTGGGTGGTCCGAAAATGGCGAACTACAAGCTGAAATTTATTTACCTCCTCAAAAAACTGCTAAATCAAGTGGTGGTTCCGTTGTTAAAATGATTCAAGATGGTACAATTCCACGAAAGCCCTATTTTTTAAGATCAGAAAATGGTAAACAAAAACTGACTATTTTTAATAATGCCGATCAAGCTATTGCAGCTTATGATCAATATCGAAAAATGACTGCTATTACCGTTCCGACTGTGGCAACTCCTTCGATCGGACAAAATGTAAATCCACTTGCTAATAACAAACCTTTGGTTGACCCTTCAGTTCTTGAAGCGCAAAAAAAAGTAGAATTAGAAAAGGCAAGAGAACTTGAAATACAAAAAGTAAAAGAACAAGAACTGCTTCGTAAACAACTTGAAGAAGCAGAAAAGATCAGACAAGAAGAAATGAAAAAACAACAAGAAGCACTTCTTGAAAGTGAAAAACAAAAAAGAAAAGATGATGCTAAATTACTAGCAGTAGAAGCTTTAAAGCTTTACCAATTACAAAAATTTATTGAAGCCGAAGAAAAATTTAAAAATAGTATTGAACTAGATCCCTCTAATACTACATATCTTTATCAGTATGGTGTAACATTATATAAAAATGAAAAATTTAATGAAGCAATTATTCAAATTAAAATGAGTTTAGATGAAGAGAAAATACACCCTACTTCAGCTCTTTATGAAAAGACTTTTTACAAAGGCTTATGTCATATGAAGTTAAAAGAATATGATCATGCCGCAGTGGATTTTATCACCGTAAGTAATTCAGAAGATAAAACCATTGGACCTTCTGCAACTTTTTTTGCTGGGATAATACTTTTTACACAACAAAAATGGGAAGATTCTAAAAAGTATTTTGAAAAAACTTTGGATATTTCTGATGATCCTAAAATGAGTGATCAAGCGGATAGTTACATTGAGCAAATTATAAATATTTTACAGTTTGAAGAAAAAAAGAAAAAAAGGTTTACATTGGATTTGGGATCAGGACTAACATATGATTCTAATGTATTATCAATTTCAAATTCAACAGCTAGTGCTTCCGCATTAAATAAAGCTGGCCTACGTGGATTACTCAGTGTTGGCGGAGAATACAGAATTGCAATAAATGAATTATTTGAAAATTCATTTCAAATCGCATATACAGATATGTACACCACAACAACAGGTTTTAAAGGAGATGCTAATCTACAAAAGGCAGACCCTTTAATGCTTCAATATAAGTTACCATTTAAATTTAAGGGAAAACTTTTTTCAAAGGCTTATCAGATTACACTGACTCCAGGATATGATTCTCTAAATTTAAATATCAATGAATCATCTACAAGAGAAAAAATATTAACAAGCTCTTATCTTGCAACTGATCAAACATTTATTATAGATGCCAACTATATTACAACTGTAGGAATTGAATTTAGACAAGATACATCATTAGTTCCTGATGACTCAGCTTCAAATGCAGCTAAAATGACTCTCACTAATAGTAATGTATTTTTCCAAGACGCTAAAAAAACTCGAGCTCTACTTTTTAATTGGGGATTTGCAAGTAATAATGCAAAAGGTGATGAAAAGAAATATACTAAGGTTGATCTAAGCGCGGGATATTTGATGCCTCATCTTGAAAAAAATACCCTTACCACATTATTAGCATTAACAAGCAGTAATTATGCAAAAAGTGCTGCAGGCAGAAAAGACTCTGGTTACACTATTACAACAAGCTATTCTAAACCTTTTGCAGATAATTTGAAAGGTGCCGCTTCTCTTAGTTATAATAGCAATAATTCTACTGTTGAAACTTCTAAATATGATAAGCTATCGATCGCAACAACAATTAGTTGGACAGGAGATTTTTAAAGGTGAATGAATTTTTAAAATCAAAATATATTTCAAGAATTATTCATCCCTATACTCTTTTTTTTGCACTTATTGCTATAACTTACTTACAAAGTTTTAATTTTGAGTTTTTATGGTGGGACGATCGGGAAAATATTTTTGACAATTATTTTCTACAAAATTTTAATTGGACTTACTTTTGGGAAAATAGTTATTATGGGCTTTATATTCCAATTCCATATACAATTTGGACATTTTTATGGAAATTAGTCCCCAATCAACCATCATGGTTTCATTTACTTAATGTTGCAGTTCATTTTATAAATTGTATTTTAGTATACAAAGTTGCAACAGCTCTTTATCCAGAAAATAAAAAATCAGCAATCTTTGGTACACTTTTATTTCTAATTCACCCGCTTCAAGTTGAAACAGTAGTTTGGACCTCTGGCCTTAGAGATACCTTAGGTTATGCTTTTGCTCTTACAGCATTATTGTATTGGATTAGAGCAGGCAAAGCTGTTACTGGAAAATCTTGGTTAGCATTTATTTTATTTAATATCGCATTACTTTGTAAGCCAACAGTTAGTATTATACCTGTAGTATTTATTTTAATAAATTATGGTGATGAATTAATTGAGTGGTTCGAAAATAAATTTAAACTTTTTAATACTAAATTAAATATTAAAACAGAAGACAAGGGTTCGGAAGATAATTTAGAAACTAAAAATGGTAAACCCCTTTCAAAAAAACAACTAAAAAGTCATAAAAATCAAAATAAAAAAATAATGAAAAAGAACTCGCGAGAGAACCTCGCGTTACCTTTCATTTGTATTTTTACAAGTTTAATTGCAATTTATAATAGTTCAAAAATTCAAGAAACCTTTATTCGACAAGATTCTGTTGTAGAATGGTATGAACGTCCAATTGTTGCCCTTGATGCTCTTGGATTTTATGTTTTAAAATTTATAAAGCCATTCCCTTTATCAGCAGAATATGGACGAATTCCTAAGATTGTATTAGAAGAAAAGCTTTACTATACTCCTTTGATTATCGCATCAACATTTTTAATCTTAACAATTGGATTAATTTTGTATTTACGAAGTAAAAATAAAACTGCAAATAGAAATCAACTTCTCATACTATTTGGTGTTATTATTTTATTTTACCTTCCAACATCTGGAATTTTTGGCTTTGCTTATCAAAATATATCAACAACTGCTGATCGTTATTTTTATGCTCCCCTTATTGGAATTGCATTACTCTTAAGTTCATTTAAATTGTCGCAAAAATATTGGGTCTTTATTTTTATAATTATCATTACCTACTTTGGTTATTTTAATTTTGTTCGTACTCAAGACTGGAAAAATAATGAGTCTTTTTTTGGAAGCATGATACAATTTAACCCTAAAAGTTATAGTGCTCACCTTAACTTTGCAAATATCGAACGACAACATAACAATTTAGACAAGGCACTTTTTCACTTTAGAAAAGCTCATGAAATTAGACCCGATGAATTAGGACCTATTTCTGGTGAAATGCTAATACATGGATTCAAAGGAGATTTTAATACAATCACCCGGTTATATAATGAAACTCTACCACGTATTCCGCAAATGAAAACCTCTGGCCCTCACCTTTCTGTTTTTAATGCGGTTTATGGCTTCGTAAATATTCAAAATGGAAATTTAGAAGGAGCCTTTGATAATTATTGTAAATCAATAAAATTTGATCCAAGTTTTCATGAAGGTCGTAAAAATTTAGAAGCTGTTGCACAACAGCTTAGATCTAAAAATAAACCCATACCTCCATGTGAATAGAAGAGTATTGATAAGAAATAATTTCTATCCTTAACTTAATGACGAGAGTTATAACTGTGTTCCCAATTGGGTTGGCAATATCTAACATCTTTATTTTCAGAGAGTTTATTTGCTAATTCAAGGGTTGTTAAATTTTTTGGTGCCTCTATTAAAATTGTTTTGGAACTCACCAACTGTTTTAACACTACTGAATTCTCATTGGACCAGGATTCAAATTCTTCAATTTTATGTTTTGTTTTAAAATAACATAAAATACCACCTGCAAGTTTTTTCTCACCACTACCATCCACTAATATTGGGGATTCTAAATTTTGATCAGAATTTATTTTTTTACGATTTCCTATTTTTTTTAAAATCAATTGATTAGAATTTTTTTCTTCTTTTAAATGAATTTCCCGTTTCTTTTTGCCATCCCACCAATAATACGAATCACTACTCCATGCCAAGTTGTGAAAGAGTATTAAGCCTGTAAAAAAGTATATAAATAATTTATGAACCATAAAATTTCAATCTCCATCCATTTAATTGGCCCTGCTTAGAAATATCAGAATTTGTTGAATTTGTGTCATAAACACGAATTCTCCAAGTTCCATTCGGTGACTCACCTAAATGTTTTGATGTTCCAAATATAAATTCATAATTTGAATCTCCAACTTGACCATTATCTAGTTCTGAACAATTTTTAATTTTTAAATCTGTGCTAGCACTGTCTTTAAATTTGCAACTATGAGTTTGAATTAATATGGACTTTGTGTTAAATACAGAACCATCATTAGTAATGCCTTCATGTTCTAATACGAGTTTTAAATCGCCCCAATTGTAATGATCTAATTTAATTTTTACATCAAGATATTCAATTTTTTGCACTTTTAATTCATTTGCATTAGATATTTGAAATTCAGAAACCAAGGCATTTTGCAAATTTAATGCAATTGGTATTTTTTGACCCACAAAGAAATAATCAAACTTAGGAAATTCACTATTCAAAAAAGGTTCATTTTTAATTGAGCTCCAATTTTTTACAGTCTCAATTGAATTATCAACATCAATTATTCCAAAACCATAATTGTCATGAACATTATATCCAGCCCCATTCGTCGACCAACCTGTATCATTACTTTTCCTGGCACTTTTTGCCAATATTAGTTTTACATCTCTCCATGATAATTCTTTTTTAATAATATTTGCATAATTTAAAATTAAACTAACAACACCACTAACTACTGGAGCCGCTGCCGAAGTTCCACTAAAATTATTTGTAAAATTGAGATCTTTAAAATTTACTGAACTACCACCTTTATTAAATCCTTTTGATAAAAGTAAATCCGTAGTTGTTAGCCCAACTTGAACGTTGCTAGATCCAAATCCACAGACCCATAAATTTGAACCAGCTTCAGAATAATTTGCAATTTTCCCGTCATGTCCAACAGCACAAACTGGAATTACTCCGTAAAAACTAGATATACTATCATAGTTGGAACGATCATTTGAATATCCATTTCCAGCAGCCCAGACATAAATTGTTCCTAGCCCCGAACGACCTTCTTCGAGTCCGGTTTCAATCGCATCTATCCAAGATTGATCAACAGTTGTATAAACGCCTAAACCATCAATAGGTCCATAACTATTATTTGAAACGTCAATTTTTGATATATGAGAAATATTATTAAATGTAGCAGTAGCAGCAGCAGTATAAGATACACTTGTTTGTCCACTAATATTATATCCCGCTATTTTTACAAGTGGAGAAATTCCTGATACTCCTAAGCCGTTATTACCACGGGCTCCAAGTAACCCCGCCACACAGGTCCCATGTCCCTCTTTATTAGGATCAGTTGGTAAAGATACATCTTGTCCCAGAGTTGGATTTGCAAAATTCCAACTCAAATCACTTTTATTTTCTAATAAATCGGGATGATTCAAGTCAATTCCATCATCAACAACAGCAACAGTAATTTCATTTCCTAAAATACCTTGTCCCCATGTTGATTGTAAATGAAGATCTTCACCTATAACACCGCCAAAATCTCCATTATTAAATAAATGCCATTGGTATTTTAAGTAAGGATCATCAGATTTAAGACTTAAATTTTCATTACATTGAACTCCGCAATCATTTACCTTTTGCGGATCAACTTGAAATTGCTTTTGCGAACAAGCTTGACCAAAAAAAACATAGGGAATTAACAATAAAATAATAAATAAAAATATAATTTTAATTTTCCGCATGAATCCCCAATATTGTTACAACAAACACGGGGTGATTAAAAATCGCCCCAATCAAACAATAAAATAATTAATAATGATTATAATTGATTAAATCGCGGTAGCGATCAGAAATAATCATTATTAATTATTTTATTTTATTTTACTTTATTAAGTAATGAGATGGAAGTTTTAAAATTAAAATTATCAAATTAAGATGACTTTTATTTTAGCTCCAGTAGTATCATTATTATACGTTTGTAGAGGGATATTTAAAATGTTAATTAGTTATTTGATCGTAATTTTAAGTTATGCTTTTATTCGGTTATGCTGGAATTGGCGGACAGAATCTTGGCCAGAAAAAAGTATTATTCTTGAACCTTATCAAGTTCATCGTGGCTATTGGATTGAGGGGCATAAAGAAAACTCAATTTCAGCTTTTCGAGAAGCTAAAATTAGGGGTGCGAAAATGATCGAGCTAGATGTACATCTTTCACAAGATGAGCAACCAGTAGTTCATCACGATGGATCTTTTTTAGTAGATCAATCTAATATAAAACTTAAAATTAATAGCCTCACTGCAAACGAACTCTTATCAAAGGCAAATATCCCTAGTCTTGAACAAGTTCTTCGTGATAATTTATGCCCAAGTAAAATCAATATCGAATTAAAAGCTTCTGGCATTAAAAACATTGGATTAGAAAAAGCAGTATGTGAAATTGTTATTAATACCCAATCACAACATCGAGTATTATTTTCAAGTTTTAATCCAATTTGCCTAATGAGACTTTCAAAAATATTACCAGATGTTCCTAGAGCTTTGCTTGTCAGTAATGAAAAAAAGGATCCTAAAAATAAGATCTATTTGCGGCAAATGTGGTTGGGCTTTTTAGCCAAACCACACATGGTTAATCTTAATTATAAAATGCTAACACCGTTTTTAATCCGAAGATTAAATGAAAGAAAAATACCAATCGCCGTTTGGACAGTTAATGATGAAACTCAAGCCTTATTATTACAAAATAAAGGCGTCGTAAGTATCATTACAGATACATATCCACTTATTAAAAACTTAGAGCCTGTAAATGTTAATTAATATTGACCAAATAGATCACTTAGAAAAGTTAACTCAACTTGGGAAAACATCTGAGATCAAGGATTTTTTTAATAAAATTAAATTTTCTAAAATTCCAAGAAAATATAGAGAACCTCTTGCGACCATAGCTCGACGAAATAATTTAATGATAATTAACTTAAAAATTTTAAACCCTATAGTTAGATCTGAAAAAGTACTAGATATGCCAGCAACAGATAATGAATTGCTCTCCTATGCCTCTGGTCTTTCATTTTTAGGTTTAGTTAAAGAAGCTAAAGGAGTAATACTTAAAGTTAAAAATATAAACTTACCAGAACGAAACTTACAATTAGCATTCGTATATTTAAACCTCTGGGATCATAAATCTGCAGGACCATTAATTAAAAAATTTATTACTATGCAACCCAAAAATTCATATTCACATATTGTAGGATTGGTAAATTTAGCGGCCTGTTATATTTCAGATAATCAATTAGTAAAAGCCGAGAATATTTTAAACAATGTATTCAATCTCACTTCTGATAACTCTTACAATTTGCTTCGCGGCAATGCGTTTGAATTAAAAGCTCAACTAAACTTTAGAAATAATGACTTTACAAATGCATTGAAAAATTCACAAATAGCAAAATCTTTATTTCCAGACAAGGGTTCATTATATTTATTATTTGCTGAAAAATGGGAAGCCTTAGCTCAACTTATGTTAAACCCACAAAATTTAATATCTGTTGAAAATGTTCAAAAAATAAAATTAAAAGCAAAAGAAATGAGACATTGGGAAACCATTAGAGATTGTGATCTGTATTTAGCTATATCATGTTCTAATAAATATTTAATAGAAAAAGTTTATTTTGGCACGCCTCTACTGACATTTAAAAATAAAATAATCACATTATGGAAAAAGAAAATTGATAATAAGAATTCAATTGAGATTTTTAACGAAAAATCAATTTTATCAATTCAAGTCTTTGAACTTTTAAGTGCACATGATTTTCTTAGAAGAATTGAAAAAAATAGATTTGCAAAAAAGTTTTTATTTTTCTTGTTTACAGATTTTTACAAACCAAAAAGTTTAGGTGAAATTTTCTCTCACCTCTACGGCGATCAGTTTTTTGATCCCATTCACTCTACTAAGAGAGTTCTTAATCATTTTTTGTTTTTAAAAAAACAAATTAAAATTTTTCAAATTCCTATTGAATTATCACATGTAGGAAATGACTTTTTCTGGATCCCAAAAGATAATTTTAAAATTATAGTGCCTTTAAATTTTAAATCTGATGATATTGAAGTTTTTGTAAATAAATTAAAATTGAAGTTTAAAGGAAAATCTTTTTCATCTCTTCAAGTTGTTTCATTACTCCAAATATCAAAAACCAAAGCTATTAAATTACTGACTTTAAGTATCAATAAAAAGCAAATAAAAGTACGAGGTCAAGGCCGTGCACGAAGATATCATTTTTAATTGCAAATTTCTCATTTTAATTCGAATTAAGTATCAATCTGAAATCATTATAAAAAAATTATATTCCAAACTTTTTGTTAGAATATTTTTTTAAATTACTCCGCTATAAACTTATATATATCTCAAAGGAGATTGCATGAAAAAATATGATTTTATAATTATAGGAACAGGAATGGGTGGGGCAACTCTTGGATATAAACTTGCAAAAGCAGGTGTCAAAGTTTTATTTCTTGAAAAAGGTATTTCACATATTAAATCTCAAAAACAAATTCGTGGTGAGTTTGCAGAAACATTAATGTTTCAAAAAAAATCTATGAATGATTATTCTAGCCTTCATAATACAGGTCGCTGTACTGATCTTATTTATTCGAATTCTGATAAGAAAAACTTTATTCCTTTTATCGGAAAAGGTGGAGGCGGTAGCAGTTCATTATATGGAGCTGTTCTCGAACAATTTAAACCTGAAGATTTTAATAATGAATTATGGCCTATTAGTTATTCAGATTTAGAACCGTATTATCAACAAGCAGAATCAATGTTCGAAGTATCAAGAAATAATTTATCTTTGAGTCCAGAAAACATAAAAGCATGGGACGTCTTAAGTAATAATGGCATTCATCCCTATGAACTCCCTATGGCTTTAAGTAGAGCAAACTCACATTTAAATCACCAATGTAAGGATAATTGTCAAAGTGTATTGTGTAATCATTATCAAAAAAATGATGCAGAAAAAATTGCTCTTGCTCCTGCAATAGTAAATCATCAAGCCGATCTAATAGATGAGTGCGAAGTCTTAGAACTAAATTGGAAAAATAATAAAATAATTTCTGTTAAATGTATTGTTAAAAACCAAGTTACAAATTATTTTGCAGATAATTTTATTTTAGCTGCAGGAGCAATTTTTTCGCCTGCATTACTATTAAAATCAAAAAACTTAGCAAATTCATCGGGTCTTGTTGGAAAATACTTAATGAGGCATATGGTTGACCTCTATTCGGTATTCATTAAAGGGAGTAACGTTTCAATAAATACTCAGAAGCAAATTGGTTTTAATGATTTTTATAATATTAATGGAGAGAAGTTTGGCAATGTACAATCCTTTGGAAGTCTCCCTCCTTCAGAAGTAATTCTGAATGAACTCATTCACAAATTACCTAACTTTTTACATAAACCAACAGAAAAAATAGCACCATTTTTAAATCCATTCTTGGGATCTATTTTTAAACGTGAGTTCAAAGATAAACTCATTTTTGCAAGTATCATGGAAGATGAACCTTCAATTGAAAATAATATCTCCGTAGATCAAAAAAGTAAGAAAATCATTATGAATTACAAACCATCAGAAAAAGATACAGAAAAAGTAAAAAATTTTAGACAAATGGTCATTAAGGCCTTTGCTCCATTGAAAGTAAAATTAATTGAGTCAGCATTTGACAACAAAAGACTGGCACATGTTTGTGGAACTTTAAGATTTGGAAATAATCCGAATAAATCTGTACTTAATAAAAATAATCGAAGCCACGATATAGAAAATTTATATGTAGTTGATTCTTCTTTTTTTCCAACAAGTGGGGGAATAAATCCTAGCTTAACAATTGCCGCAAACTCTCTTCGAGTAGCAGATAAAATTTTGGAGATTATATGATGAAAAGTGTAGAATGTAATATATGTAATTTTAACTCAACTTCACCAAATTCAATTGATATGGGACGTTGTCGCGGAAACACTTTAAAATACCATAAGCAAGAATTTAATATTTGGAAATGTCCAAAATGTGAAACAATACATTGTTTAGACCCAGTTAATATGGAAGAACTTTATAGTGATTATTGCCTAAACCTAGAACGCCCCTTAGACGGATATGCAAAAAAAACTTTTTCTAATTTGATTTCTCGATTAATACCTTATGGTTTTAACTCAAGTAAAAAAGTTTTAGATTATGGGTGCGGTAGTGGAACATTTTTAAATTATTTACGAACAAAGGGATTTACAAACATAATAGGTTATGACCCCTATGTAAAAAATTTTAATACTTTTCCTAATGAAAAATTTGATTTTGTTATTCTAAATGATGTACTTGAACATGTTGAGGACCCCATTGATTTAATTGAAACTGCGAAATCACTCTTAAATGATAATGGTATATTATATGTTGGGACAGCTGATTCATCTGGAGTTAAGAATATGGCTAATTTGGAATCAGAAATTATGAGACTTCACCTCCCTTTTCACCGCAAAATCATAAACCAAAAAACACTACTTTCAATCGGTGAAAGACTAAAATTAAAAACAATTGCATCCTTTCAACGTTCATATATGGATACCTTAATACCATTCGGAAATTATCGCTTTTTAGATGAATATAATAAAGCGCTAGGTCATATACTTGAAAAAGCACTTGATCCAAAATCTTCATCTATAGTTTTTAAAAAGCCGAAACTTTTTATTTATGCTTTTTTAGGATATTTTATGCCATCAGCTTTGGAACCGGCTGTTATTTGGAAGCCTGAAGATTTAATTGCATAAATAATTCTTTTATTGTCATAATTAAAAATATGAATAAAGCAATTTTACTTTTTGGTGGAAAATCTGATGAACGATTTGTATCTGTAGCATCCGCACAGAACTTAGCTACTCAATATAGCTTTGATGAGTTATGGTATATTTTCGAAACCAATCAAATTTGTAAAGTGGATCTCAACACACTTAAATCCCATCAAAATCCATTTAAAAGTAAATTTTTGCCTCAAAATCCCCATTTCACAGATTCCATTCAAAATGCAATTCCCTACTTAAAAGATAAGACTGTATTTATAGGGCTACATGGTACGGAAGGTGAAGATGGAACAATTCAAAAACTTTTTGAAACCGAAAAAATTGCTTTTACAGGTTCTGGTTCCAAATCCAGCCAAATTTGTTTTCAAAAACATTTAGCAAAAGAAATTTTACAAAAAGTAAATATAAAAGGTGCTCCTCAAATTATAATAGATATAAAAAATGATTTAGATTTTGAAAGTAAAATTTTTAGCTTCCTAGAGCAAAATAATAAAATAGTGATAAAGCCCGTAGCAAATGGTTCCAGTATAGGTTTAGAAATCGTGGCAGATAAAAAAGCATTAGAGCAATCTATAATAAACTTAAATAAATCTAATCAATCTCATTTTTTATTAGAGAAGTTTATCAAAGGCCGAGAATTAACAATCACTATTATTAATCATCGTTCCAAAGACATCGCACTCCCCCCCTCCGAAGTTCTTACAACTGAAGGTTCAGCTTTTGATTACGATGGAAAGTATTTAGGAAAAAACACTACAGAAATTACACCGGCACAAATTACAAATGAACAAAAACAGAAAGCACAACTTTTAGCCTTAAAAGCCCATCAAGAGCTTGGTTGTTATGGATATTCACGCACAGACGTAATCTTAACTGAATCCGAACTTTATTTTTTAGAAACAAATACTTTGCCAGGAATGACAAAAGCCTCTTTTGTCCCCCAACAATTAGCAGTAGAAAATATTTTATTAAAAGATTTTCTACAAGAACAATTAAAACTCGCCCAAGCAAGATATTAACCCACTCCAGTCGATCTGTCTTATGACTTAATATTATTTATATTTAAATTTTTTTCTCGGCAACGTTCATAACGTTTATCTCATCAACGTTTTAAACGTTTATGAGATAAATTACCCAAGAATTTTCATTTTCATCTGAATTCGAAACACAACATATTCAATGCCTTAAAATTGAAGTTTTGCTACACTTTTAAATGGTTTTTCTCTTCCTTCTCTTTTTCAAAAGATTATCCTAAATACAAAAGCGCCATATTCCGGTACTTATTAAAAATTGAATATAAAGTATAATTAGTATATCTAGATTATTAATTAATTTTAAGACAAGGAGAATTATTTTGAACTACTCATTAATTTCACCAAAACTTCGTCAAATTTTAAAGGAACGCCGAATAAGTTACAAGAATTTAGCAAATCAATTAAATATGTCTGAGTCTGGTGTAAAAAAAATGTTAACCGGAAAAGATTTATCAATTAATAAACTAGATCAAATTTTAAAAATAATCCAAATAGATATGAAAACTTTGCTTGATTTAACCTTTAACAATGATGGATTTCAAAAACTTTCGTCGACTCAAAACAAATTTCTTTTAGAAAATAAAAAATATTATAACTTTTATTCTCAATTAACAAAACTTGATATGGATATAATTAAATTACAAAGAATTAATAACCTTTCCTCGTCAAAAGTTAAAATTTTTTAAGTGAACTAGAAAAAATAGGACTTATTAAAATAATCGATGATAGGATTGAAGATCTCTATAAAATTGGTTTTATCCCAAATAAAGAGTTATCGAATTCCATTTTATCAGATTTTGAAAAAATTTATATAAATAAACTTCAGCAAGTAAAAAAAACTAAAGATAAAAAAGAATATTGGTCCATCGGGCTATTAGCATTAACTCAAAAATCATACATAGAATTTCGCATAGCGCTTAAAAAATTAGTAGAAGAATTCGTAGAACGAAATGACCGAGAGTCTAAAATACTAAACAAGAATGAACTCTCTGAAATTGGTTTCCTATTCTCAACTCAAGCTATTTCTGTCAATTACTGCTGACTCAAGGTCAGCAGCGTGGGTAACGCTTGCAAAGCAGATTAAAACCTTAAAAGTTAAAACTCTGAAATTTTAAAATCGTTCTGCTTGTGATGTAGCTCTTGTTCCTCAATATATTTTTGAATTTCTTCAGCATTAACATTTCCCACTGTAACTGCAAAATATCCTCTAGCCCAAAAATGCTGACCCCAATACTTCTTTCTCAGTGACTCATATTCTTGCAGCAGCTTCCTGCTGCTTTTCCCTTTTATATATTGAATTATCTTTGACAGCGAAATGTTTGGAGGCACTGACAACAACAGATGGACATGATCGGGACTCATGCTTCCACTGATTATATCGACAAAATTTGCTGCGCAAATTTCTCTGATTACTTCTCTAGTCCTCAGAGCTACTTCTCCGGTCAAAATTCTGTATCTGTATTTTGTACAAAACACCACGTGGTACTTTAAATCATATATACTATGTGAACCTTTTCTGTATTCCATAGGATCGTTATACTAAAGTGTTCGCCTAAAGGCGAGGGTGTTTTCCCATCCCACCCAACTGCATAAAGGAACTTTACCCAGTTTGAGCAAATAGCTAACACAATCTTAGCTTATAAAACATTATCCGAATTCTTACCTGTTTTTTCTGTTATTATATATATCACTACTCATTTTTATCTAACTTTTTTAAATTTTTGCAGTAGTCAGCCCAATCACTAACTTCAATTTTTTCGATTATATATTTTTCTGAAAAATCATGGTTTGAAATTTTAAATTCTAAATTTTTTAATATCACTTGTCGTTCTTTCAAATTTAAGTTTGAGAATTTAAACTCATCTATTATTAAATTTTTATCAGTATTCCTTCGAACACAATCTAATTCAATTTTATCATCCCAATATCTTTGACCATTATTTATTTTTCGAAATTCATTTTCGAAAACTATGCTAGCAAAATTATATATTATCTGAAGTTTTTCTTTTTCAACTATTCCATGCCACTGACTTCTTAGCCGTGAATAAATGCCGTACCAAAACAATAACATTGGATCATTTATTTTATATAAAGATTTCTTAGAGTCATTTATTGTTTTTCCAAAAGGAATCTCGCGTATCACTAAAGAAGATTCTACAAGAATTGCAAATACTTTTGAAAGTGAATTTAATTGCAGCCCAATTCGAGAGGCTATTTCACTTGGCTTATGGGAACCTCGCCCAATTGATTCTAAAATACTTACAGGGGTTACCCCTTCAATTTTTTCATCGGAAAGTATTCTATGGGGTTCATTTTCTAAAATTGCACCTCTTTCAAAATATAATATATTAGCTAATTCAATTGGATTTTTAATTGATTGAATGTATCCCCAATATTTAGGAATTCCACCAATCATAGAATACATTAGAAAACTTTCTTTTTTTGTATAATTTAAATTTGTTGCTTCACAAAAATCAAGATATCCCATTTGTTCAATTTTTAAAATTCTCTCTGCTCTACCGTATAGTGCAGAGTTTTGCTTTAAAAAAATTGAACTCATCATCTTTTGACTAGATCCGCAGATTATAAAAGAAATTTTTTTATTTTTTCTATGGTCTAACCACTTTTGAAAAATAGAAGGCAGAGTTGGATCCGCCTCAACAAGATACGGAAACTCATCAAAACAAATAATACAACTCTCATTTATACTTTTCTCAATCAACTCAAAAAATTGAATCCAGTTTTGAATTTTAATTTGAGTTTTTAAAAGTGAGGCTAAGTCTTCACAAATTTGACTAATTTGCAGAAGGGGTGATCCTTCTATTGCTTGAGAATAAAATCCATTTTTTTTTTGCATCATCCAGCGATTTATTAATTTTGATTTACCAACTCTACGTCGACCATAAAGTACAACTAGATTTCCTGACTTTACATATTTATCAAGTTCTTTAAATTCCCATATTCTATTAACAAACTTCATAACTCCCTCCTACTTAATAATTATCCGTCACAAGGATAATCCGTGTCAAGGATAATCCTTACGACGGATAATTAATGAAAACAAATAAGGCTCGACTAAACTTTAGGATTACATACAATCTCTACCAACAGGGGGGAGTATTTACATTTACTTTACTGCAATTATTAATTGTGAAAAGGAAGATTATGTAAAGAAATTTTAGAGAAAATTTGAAGAGATAATTTGGGTGATACTTTAGACATAAAAAAAAGCTCCCTTGCCATTTATTCTCTTTTGCATAAATACAAAAACAAGAAGACCAAAACCTATAAAAATTCTAATGAGAGTTAACATAACTGATTGAATTAAAAAAAAATTTAATCAAGTGACCTTTATTGCTTGAATGTACAAAACTCTACAGTTTTAAAACTGCTCAACTTACTATATATTTACTCACTCAGATACTATCCAGTGGACAAAATGGGAAATTAATCCCTCCAAATTTGGAACGGTATCAAATTTCGAACGGTATCAAATCAAAGGAGCTTATATGAATCTGAAAATTACAAATATTTTCACTTTGTTAATTATATTGTTATCGGTTAAAGTTAGTTTCGCAACTGAAGAAGTATCAATTGATCGTGGGACAATTGAGATTTTTCATGACGGAGTTATCACTTGCCGCGCTTTTTCATGGTCCGATGCTGGTGGAATATCCTGTACCAAATCAGCTAGTATTGATATTTCGAAAATTTCAAACCAAATTTTTAAGTTGAAACGAGGAAGAGTTGAGCGCTTAGTTGTAGCTGGTCAGCTTTGCTATGCATATACATGGGCTGGTGCTGGCGGATTAAGCTGTCTCGATTAAATCGCCAATAATTTTTCATCTTAGAAATATAAATTTTGAAGGAAATATTAAATGTTAAAAACTTTATTAACTTTATTGATTTTGAAAAGTGCTTTTGCAAATGCTAACCTTTGTTCAAATCTATTTAATAATACTGATTTCATAAAATCTGCAATTTTAAAGAATCGAGGTCTAGTTGGCGCTTTTCATATTTCATATGGAGAAGGTTACCTTGTGCTTCAAAATGGGAAAGTAGTTTTCGATCAAAACAGGTTGGATGGGCATAGAATTGAGAATGTACCTTATGGAGAAATAGCATTGGAACTTAAAGAGCAAGCCAAGTCTGCTAATGAAATTCAAAAAAATATTCCTTTTAATTACAAAGAACAAATTTATAAAACAATTGCTGAATTTGAAGATGGTACATTTTTATGCCGTAATGACCAAAATAGAAATCTGGAGAAAGTAAGCCTAAATGATATAATATCAGGAGTGTTAAAACTAGGAACTCCAAATATTGAGACTGGAGATAAAGTAAATATTGATACTGATGTTGTAAATGGAGCTGTTAATGCTCGAATTCTTTCATTGGATGGCATGTATGCCAATGTGGCCTATGATTACGATGGAAAGGCAGGCATTTTAAAATATACGGAAAAATATATACCTATTTCACAAATAAAAGGTGGTTTTGGAAAGTTCTCCCAAAATCAAATTGGACAGAAAATAAGTGATGGAAAAACTAATATTTTGGAGGAACGTAATTTAAAATTACAGCAAAGAGATAGCGAATCATTAAGTGAGGATATTATAAAACTTTTTGAAAATATCTATAAATTAAACTTGAATTTTGAGTCAATACAAATGATCCCACACCATGTAGCCATAATGGACTCTAAAGAAGAAAATCACTTAACGGTAATTTTCGATCAAAATTTACGACAATATAGGGATCAAATAGAAAAAGTACCAAATCTAACATCAATAACTATTGAGCAAACTCTTGAAATAGGTAAAAGACTCTCAAACCATATTTTTCTTAAATTGAATGGTCATATTTTTAAGTTAGATTTAGATTTAGAATTAAATTTGACTCCTCGACTTAGTTATGACCCAGAAAAACGTTATTTTCCAGCACGCTACAAAGCTAAAATTCCAATAAGAGAAGGAAAAAGTATTTGGCTAATTGTAGAAATGAATACTGACACAAATCCACAATTTAACGCTGAATCAAAATTGTATTCAGGTAGAGGTGCCGCTTCAGTATTTGCCTCAGAACTCATAGATGATGTTGTCGCCCCGTCGATCGATATAAATCCGTAAAACATTATCTACTTAAATAACCAATTTGTTTTTAATCAGGAATCAATCCAGGAGTAGACTTTGAGCCTTGGCCAATTACTTTTAAGACGATTTGCTTTTTTATTATAAATTTCCTCTGTGATTTGTTTCATATTGGCTCTGACAATCATGTTTATAAGATCTGAAACACCGAAAGGTGCAATAACTTTTAATTCACCATTTTTTTTAAAAATTGCTATAGCAGACGATGTTGTTGGCCAAGTTGAGACCGCCTCTTCTAAACTTTGATAAGCCTTAATATCATAACCAAACTTTTTTCTATACCACAAATGAACTCTTGCTTGGTTTTTAACATCAAATGGAATTGAAATATCGTCCATAAGTTTCTTTACTTTGCTTGCAACTAATTGCTCACCCTCTTCAGACAAATCATTTATATCGAAATATACCCAATCAATATCTCTTATATCCGACAAAACTGGTTTTCCATGCAATAGATTAAATATAGATTGTTGAATAAATCCTGCGCCAACAGCCCAACAAGAAATACCGAGTAATTCAGATCGATTCAAAATTATTTGCAATAATTCATTTCTCTTTAAGAGTTCATGAAACCTTTGAAGAAAAAAAAACTCATCAAAAATAGGTTCACTTTTAGCTTTATACTGCAGCTCACTTTCAACAAGGTTTAATTCATATATTCCTTTTTTTGCTTCAACAAAATAAGTGTAAGATATTGGTCTAATATCTTTAAGATGCCAAGAGTAGTACCCCTTACTCCAAACTGTAGCACATGCTTCTGTAATATCTTCCGGTTCAAATGAGCTGACTCTCTCAATTTTAATAATCGCAATAGGTACACCATTTAAATCAAAATCGTTATCTGCGAAAAGAAACTTTTTATTTTCAACAAGTAGAATGTCTTCATTTTCATCAATTGAAGGAAGCCAAGTACGAACTTCTATTGTCTTGTGACCTGAAGCAATTCTACTTCCGTTAGGTGCTACAATAGAGAGAGCTTTAATTTTCATGAGACTTCACTCTCCCAGCTACAAAAGTAATGGAGCCAACCATTTTTTATTTTGCGCTTCACTCTCGCCCATCACTCGCCCACACTCTTGTAATTGGTCCTCTCCAATGCTCCCCACCATAAAATATTTTGATTCCGGATGTGAAAAATAAAATCCACTTACACTACTGGGTGGTTGAATTGCGCAAGACTCTGTTAAAGTTGCACCTGTTAACGCTTCTACATTTAACATCTTCCATATTAATCTTTTACTTCTATGATCTGGACAAGCTGGATACCCAGGAGCAGGACGTATCCCTTGATATTTTTCTTTAAGTAAATCATCTAAGCTAAAGTTCTCACTCTTACCATAACCCCAATCATCTCTTGCAAGTTTATGAACAAATTCTGTTAAAGCTTCTGCTAAACGATCACCAATAGCTTTTGCTAATATTGCATGGTAATCATCGTGTTGAGCTTCAAAAGACTTTGCTAATTCTTCAACTCCACCAATAGTCGCTACAAAAGTTCCAATAAAATCTTTTTTATTTAACTCTTTAGGCGCAATAAAATCGGCAAGTGAATAATAAGTCTCGTTTTCATGCTTAGCTTTTTGCTGCCTTAAAAAATGAAATTTTAAAGTTTCAGAGTCGGCTGTAAAATTGGGCTTTGTCTTCACATCAACAAACACAGTTTCATGTTCAGAACATGCTGGCCAAAATCCATAAATTGCTTTAGGTTGATATAAATCGTTATTACTAATTTTATTTAATAATGCTTGTGCATCATCAAATAATTTTTGAGCTTCAACACCTCTCTCGGGATGTTTTAAAATTTGTGGATATAAGCCTTTCATTTCCCATGCCCAAAAGAAAGGTGACCAATCAATATAGTCCAATAAATCTTTAACACGTAAATGATCAATAAATTTTAACCCCGTAAACGCGGGAGTCGGTGGTTGATAAGCATTCCAATCTGCCGTCGTCGCCCATTTTTTTGAACGAGCCTCGTTTAAACTCAATAAAGGAATCGCATTTTGTTTTGATTTTTCGAAGGACTCGCGAATAATTTTTTGATCTTCTTTTAATTTTTGAATGTAATTAATTTGTAATTCTTTATTTTGATTTTTAAGTTGATTACAAGCTTCAACCACTAATGAAGCATCAATAATATGATTTACTACACCTGAGTAGTGAGGAGCAATTTTAACAGCAGTATGTACTTTACTTGTCGTAGCACCACCCACTAATACCGGAATATTTAATTTTTCTTTTTCAAGAACTTGAACATTATAAATCATTTCCTCAAGAGAAGGGGTAATTAAACCACTTAAACCAATAAAATCCACTTTATGTTCTTTGGCTGCTTTTATGATTGTATCCATATGGACCATCACACCCAAATCAATTACTTTATAACCATTACAAGCAAGAACAACTCCCACAATATTTTTTCCAATATCATGAACATCTCCCTTAACAGTTGCAATTAAAAAAACACCCTGATGATTTTGCTCAGCTACAACACCGTTACCACCATTGATTTTACTATTTTTAATTTTTTCGGCCTCCATGTATGGCTCTAAAAAAGCCACGGCCTTTTTCATTACTCTGGCACTTTTCACAACTTGAGGTAAAAACATTTTACCTTCGCCAAAAAGTTGCCCAACAACTTTCATTCCATTCATCAATGGAGACTCAATTACTGCCAATGGTGTATGATATTTTGTAAGAGCTTCGGCTGTATCATGATCAATAAATTGTTCAATTCCCTTAACAAGGGAATGTTCAATTCGCTTTTCTAAATCCCAACTTCGCCATAAATCCTGTGGTGAAGGGGTACTGCTGCCTCCAGCTGTGCCGTTCTCTTTTGCTTTTAACTGCTGTTCTTTAATTTCATTTGCAAGATTAATTAAATCTTCAGTTGCATGATTTGATTTGTTCCAAATTACAGCTTCAACCTTTTCTCTTAAATCGGGTTCGATTTCGTCATAAATTTCCAGCATTCCCGCGTTTACAATTCCCATATCTAAACCATTTTGAATAGAATGATATAAAAAGACCGCATGTATCGCTTCTCGAACTTTATTATTACCTCGAAAAGAAAATGACACATTTGAAATTCCACCACTTGTGCGAGCATAGGGACATTCTTCTTTAATTGATTTAACGGCTCGAATAAAATTAATAGCGTAAGCATTGTGTTCGTCCATACCAGTTGCTACCGTCAACACATTACAATCAAAAATTATATCATTTGGATTAAAATTTAATTTTGATGTTAATAACTGATATGCTCTTTTTGAAATTGAAACTTTTTCTTCATAAGTGGCTGCTTGTCCCTTTTCATCAAATGCCATTACGATAACTGCAGCACCTAATTTTTGAACTTCTCGCGCCTGCTTTAAAAAATTTTCTTCACCCTCTTTTAAACTGATCGAGTTTACAATACATTTGCCTTGAATACATTTTAATCCCGCAAGTAAGACATTCCATTTTGAACTGTCAATCATAATGGGTACTTTACAAATTTCTGGTTCACTGGCGATTAAATTTAAAAATTTAATCATACAAGCTTCCCCGTCTAGCAAGCCTTCATCAAAGTTCACATCAATAACGTTGGCGCCATTTTCTACTTGCTGACGAGCAATTTGTAGTGCTTGATCAAATTTTCCATCGCGAATTAATTTTGCAAATGCAGGTGAACCAGTAACATTTGTTCGCTCTCCCACCATTATAAAGGGCCGAGTTTTTTCATGACCGATATTGAGAGCTTCTAAACCAGAAAGGCGGGTTTTATTTTCAAGAGTAATAATTTTACGAGGTGCTATAGGAGTTAATACTTCAACAACTTTTTGAATATGTGCTGGAGTTGTTCCACAACATCCACCAACTAAATTTAATAATCCTTGAGTCGCAAAATCCTTTAAAGTTTGAGCCAACATTTCGGGTGTTTCATCATAACCTGTTGGGCTTAATGGGTTTGGTAACCCTGCATTTGGATAGCAACTTACAAAACAATCCGCAACCTTTGTTATTTCTTCTAAAAATGGTCGCATCTCCTTAGCCCCAAGTGCACAATTAAGTCCAACGGCAAGGGGGTTACAATGTCTTACACTATTCCAAAAAGCTTCAACGGTTTGACCAGATAAAGTACGCCCCGATTGATCGGTGATCGTTACAGATAAAATAACATCTTTATATATTTTTGTATTTTCTTTAAATTTTTCAATTGCGTAAATACAAGCTTTTAAATTTAAAGTATCAAAAGTTGTTTCTGGTAAGAGTAAATCAACTCCACCATCGACCAATCCTCGAATTTGCTCATAGTATGCTTCAACCATCTGATCGAAACTAACTTCTCTGTATCCAGGATCTGTAACTTTAGGAGATAATGATAATGTTTTATTTGTTGGCCCTATCGCACCAGCAACAAAACATGGGCGTTTTACTTTTTTTTGATATTCTACGACCGCTTCTTTGGCTCTTTGAGCCGCTGCTACATTAAGTTCGTAAACTATTCCTTCTAAACCATAATCCGCCTGAGAAATTGATGTAGAATTAAAAGTATTGGTCTCAATAATATCAGCACCGGCTTCAAGATATTTTAAATGTATTTCTCTGACAATTTCAGGTTGAGTGATACAGAGTAAATCATTATTTCCCTTTAAATCTTTATTAAAATTTTTGAACCGTTCGCCCCTAAACTCTTCTTCTTTTAAGCGATAGCCCTGTACCATTGTTCCAAAAGCTCCATCAATAAAAACAATTCTTTTATGGAGGAGCTGACTTAAAGATTCTTGATTCATTATTTTTAACTTCCTATTCGCAAATAGTTTTTATAGGCCAAGAGCCTTAATAACTTTAACAACTTGAGAGGCATCATTCATTACATAAAAATGCAATACTGGTGCTTTATTTTCTAGAAGGTCGCGACACTGATTAATACAATGCTGTATCCCGATTTCTTGAACATGTTTCGGGTTTTTTAAGATTTCTTCAGATAAAGATTCTGGTAAATCCACATGAAAAGTTTTTGGCACTCTAGAGATTTGTGATAAATTTCTTATTATTTTTAATCCGGGAACAATTGGGGCAGTAATATTATTTTTTAAACACTCAGCTTTATAATTATAAAAATGTTTATTATCAAAAAACATTTGTGTCACAATATAATCTGCACCACTTTCAACTTTATGTTTCATATAATTTATATCGGTCATTAAATTAGGGGACTCTTGGTGTTTTTCAGGATAACCAGCTACTCCAACACAAAAATCAAGAGGAAGACTACCCTCAAGTTCTTGTAAAAACTTTCCTGTTTTAAGATCTTTTACTTGTTGCACAAGTTCATAGGCTTGATGGTTAACTGAGCGATCTTTTGAAACCCTTTTTTCAAAGTTTGGATAATCTCCTCTAAGGGCTAAAATATTTTCAACCCCTAAGTAATTTAACTCTATCAATGCATCTTCGGTTTCTTCTTTTGTAAAACCTAAACATAAAATATGTGCAACAGTATCTATTTTAAATCTGTTTTGAATAACTCCGCAAATACCAATTGTACCTGGTCGTTTACGAGAAATTCTCCTCTGAAATGACCCATCTTCTTGTTCAATGAGGTCTGCATGGGAAGCATGAGCCGTAACATCGATCCAAGCAGGATTAAGTGGTAAAAGCTTTTCAACTATATCAGTGAGATCTTTTACAGTTCGCCCTCGAGGAGGTGGAACAATTTCAATACTTATTAAAGGATTTTTTGCGTTATTTAATTTTTCAATTACTTTCATAGACCCCACTCACTTTTATAGAAGTGAGTAGATTATCGGATTGGATCCCAAAGGTAAACTAATTTTTGATCCCCAAGAGGTAATTCAAGATGCAGTTGTCCATTTATTTTTTTTAAAACTGATGATGTCTTTCTTCCAAGGTGCATATCAGGATCTTTAGAGCACTCAAATGAATTTTCTGGATTTACCCAAAAAATCTCTTCTGATAGAGTTTGTTCTATGTAATTATACTTTGCTTTTCGTTCACAAAAACCTGTTTCACCAATTCTATACCACTTTAATATATCAGTGTTATCTGGCAAAAACTCAAAGGTGATAACTAATTTGTCGTTCATTGGTGGAATAATCGTATCGTTATAAATATGACCGACAAAACGCCAAGCTCCTGCAATCGGATTATCAATTGGATTTTGCACTTCATCATTTTGTTTTAGATTTTGTTGTTCATTAATAACCGTTCCATCAACCGGAGAACTCGAAGTATAGGATAAGGACTGTAAACCAACAGCCCAAAGATTAAATAAAAAAATATTACCGAATAAAATAAAGCGAATAAAGTTTAAAAAACTTTTTGCAGCCTTCATTGATGATTACCACCCTCTATTTTGTAAGATCTCCTCTACACGTAGTGTATCCACAAGCTGCCATTCCATTGATTTCATAGCATCCAAAACTGCGGGTTTCAAGTCATTAAAATTAGGCTGCGCTCCAAGGCGAGCAATGGTTTTAAGAGCCAACTTTTGAGTTTTTTCAGAACCTAAAACATAACGAATATCCCAAAAGGTACCACTCACTATGCCACTATCATGGTATAAACCACCATTTTTTTCTGATACTTTGATTGTATTTGAAACTGTTCTTTTAAAAGGACCCTTTTTATAAGAAGTATGCCCCATTGTAGGGTTATCCCACATTGTAGCAGTTAAATAATCTGCAAATCCTTCATTAAATGAACCAGCCTCTTGTTCAGTACCTAGACCACTTATTGATTCTATGAATGCATGCATAACTTCATGACTCATAATTGAAGGATCTCGAGGAATGGATTGATAAGATTCACCATCCCCATCCCCAACTTTAATCTGGCCTTTATAATAAAAAGCTGTATTCATTTTCTTAGGATAACCAGCCTTTAATTGAACTTTTAATTGAAAAGGTAAAGTTAGTTGCCAATATGTTTCTGCAAAATTTAAAGTCTTTTGTATAAAAAAGAAACTTTGAACTTGATCAAAACGGTCATCTTCGGGGCCAAATAAGTAGCTACCATTTTCTTCTTTTACAACTACACCATCTAAACTTGTTAAATTAACTTTTGGACTTGATAAGATCCCATCTTCTGTTAATCCACGAAGTAATTGCTCCTGAAGATCACTTAACTTTGGGCCAACCGGAAACACTAAAGACATCCGTTCTTGAAAGCAAGATTCTATTCGATGAATATTTTCAATTGCGTATTTATCAGAAATTTTTAAAGAATAAACACCCGAATTACTATGATCAATATATTCAATGATCCAATAAAATTGTGGTTTTTCATTTTCAATTAATACTCTCGCCTCAGGCGGATAAACATGAGTGGCATTTTTTAAAGGTAAATATTTTCTTTTGATAATTTCAAGAGCTTTATATTTCTCAACATCCATTTTACGCGCCTTCAATTTCAACTCAGAAGCTAAACTTGAATCTGCATTAATTAAATCATTGTACTGAGCAATTAAAAATTGAGGTTTACCATCGACACTTGAAATTTTTTGAAGCTGTGACCCCTCAACAACAACACCTTCAATTTTTTGTTGAGAACGTTCAATCGTTTCGCCATAAAGACGAACAGCACTTGCACTAGAAGTGAAAACTTGATTTACCACATTCGGAATCACTTGACCATTATCACGTGATTGAGCTGACCATCTATAAGTTGTTTGATCTAATCCTGTACTTCTTTGACATGAGATTAGAGAGGATGCGCTTAACAAAAGCGAAAATTTAATAAAACAAATATATCGATACATTTCTGTTGAACTCTTTAATGTAATTTTCATAACCTCTCCCTATGGGAATCATACTCAATCAGCAGACTTTTACATAAAGCCTGCTGATCTTGTTCGAGTTGCTTCACCTTCGAAGGGGCAATCGGAATATTCTATTACTTTCATAAGTCTTGATGTGAATTCAAAACAGATTTAATCAAATTTTCAAACCCCATCTAATTACATACTACTCTTCGATAGTTAAAGTTTTTTCGATGTATGTTCCGTCGCCATTCATCAATCTTACTTGATGAGTACCTTTTTCAAGCTTACCTAAATGGATTTCTTTTGTAAAAGGAACCAACACCATAATACACATTCCTTGGCTTACCGCAGCGCTTGCGTTAATTTCATGAGTTGTAACACCTGTGTGATTAACTTTTGCTTCTTTCCATCTGTAGCAACCATTTGGGAACAAACCACTGGCAACAACAAAAGTATCGCTATTACTATCAAAACCACTTGGAATATACGCATCGCTGAACCCAATTTGCATCTCTCTTTCAGTTGCTGCATTTGCATTACTGAAAGCGACTAGGCTAAGAGCTACGACTGTACTTTTGGCTAAAAGGTTAAAAAATTTCATAAACGGTCCTCCTTGTTTTTGTGCCAGCGAGTACCTTCTCGTGGCTTTCGATTAATAACTAGCACCAGATTTTAAGACATACAAAAAAATAAAATCGACTTTTCGAGTCACAAATCAAAATGATTACTTTTTGAGACTGGCAGTCCCTGTAACATATTGTTTTTGAGAAGAAGATTCGTACTTAAGTTAATTTTGTTAAATTATTTTTTTAATATATGACCAACACTCATTTCATTAGCATATTGTAACAATTTTTAAGAATTAGTAGATTGAGCAAAAAATAAAAAAATTAATAATTATTTATAAATTAAATCATTTTTTAGCAATGCAATTTTGATATTTATCCGTAATAGTCTCAATACTATTTTAATAGAATTATTAAATTTCTAATTTTAAAATTACTGCTCATGATTAAGTTTGATTGCTCCGCAATTGTATGCGAGACAAAATCATTCGCCGTTATTTTCTTGTTTGCTTGGGGCGATTTTAAACCACCCCGTATTATGACCCCGTATTATGAAAACCAAAACTTACGTTTGTGTTTTTATAATAACTGCTCATGATTAAGTCTGATCAGCTTGCGCTGATTATATCAGACATAATCATAAGCAGTTATTTTCTTGTTTGTTGGGGGCGATTTTCAATCACCCCGAATTATGAAAATCCAAACTAAAGTTTGTATTTTCATAATAATTTAAATTGAATTTAATTTATAAAGTTCACCGTAACAATTAATGATACTTGTTTTAGAGCCCAAGTACTTTCTAGCTTTGGTAATTAATTTATAAATCCTGTTATCATGAACCACCGGATCATAATCATAATTCCAAAGGAATTTACAAATTTTACTTTTAGAAATGCCATCAGATTCAGCTTTCAATAAATTTATAAATTTTTTTACTTCAAGTAAATTCGGAGTTTTCAGAGGCTCATTTATTTTTTCAAAATGATTGATCATCTCTAGTTGTTCAAATTGGTTAAAAATCTCATTACGACTTTTTTTATATTCATATCCAAATTTTAATATTGAGTATTTAACAATTTGATCATCAATTCTTTCAATTATTTTCGAAAATAATCGATCTTTTCCAAAAGACAGTGCAATCATAGCAATGAGTGAATACTCTGAACTTGCCTGCCATGATCTATTTTCAACTCTTCGAACTTTACAATAATATAGACATAACTTTCTAGCGGCTCTTTTTTTATTAACCATTAGTAAGTTTGTGACTTCTGTTTGCATTGTATTTACAAATTTATTAGAATTGACTAATAAAATTTTTTGTTCTCTTATTCTTTCCTGAAATCGGATAGCTCCAAATTCTAAACTTATTTTTTCACACTCTAATAATTTATCATTTGCATAATCGAAAGAACCAGTTTCTTTTAAATACATAAAAAAATGAAATAAAAGTCTATATTGACCACGAACATAGTTTATTTCGGTAGCCAATTGGTAAGAAATTTCCCAATGACGATTTGAAAGTGCGTAAGCTCTTTGATAAAATAATTCAATACCCTTTTGGAAATTATATAAATGTTCAGCATACTTTGATTTCCGAAAATCACCCAACTCTCCCCATTTCAGAAACCATTTTTTTCTCTCTGATAAATCATAAAATGTTTCATTTATTGCAATGGCAAATTGTAATAAAAAAACTGACTCATTTAAACTAAATAACTTTGGATTCCAACTTAGTTTTATTATTTCAAGAGCACTTTTTAAATTATTATCCAATAGATCAATTAAAATTTGAGAAGCAATCTGAATAAAATCACTTTTAGCTAGTAAAAGTGATTCTAACTCTGTTCTATTATTTTGATCGTAAAGTTGTTCTAGATTCCAAATTTCTTTCATTGAACTCCACCAACTCCTCTCCCATCAATTGGAGTACAGCCTTCAAACTTTTCTATTTCAACTTTTGGATCTAAAATTTCATCTAGACTGACCTGCATTAAAATACTAAACTCCAAGATTCTTTTTAAGTTGATCGCGCGAGTAAAAACCTTAGTTGTGCTCAAACCATTACTTTGTGAGTAAGTATTAGCCGCAATTTGAGTCTGAGTTTGTTGACAATTGACCATTGCAATGGGTGCAATTTTTTTTGACTTATCATCAGGATCATATTGATAAATAATCGCACCAGAACTACCAGGTGCCGTAAAATTAAATTGGCTGGGATCTAAAATAAAATCAAAATATAATGTTTGGCTATCAACACTACTTAATTTTGGATAATTGTTTTCATTACCAAGAGTCCTCTGACTCACTTTACCGCAAGAATGAAAAAGAAAACTCCCTTCCTTATATTGACCACCTTCATGTGCATACCAGTTTGGATAAAGATTTATATTTTCCTTATTTAGTTTTGCATTAAGTTCTGAAATTTTTTGCGACACAGACTCTTGTGCATTTTTTTTGGATATATTATTTCTTGTAATTTGAACTAAAACGATATCATTTTTTAAAGTTGGATTTGAATTATTTGAAAACTCATAAAAAAATAAACTCTCATTTTCTTTTATAAATTTTTTTATCACCTCATTAGATGATAATTTGTTTAAAACATGCCTTGAAACAAAGTATAGATTTGATTGCTGTTCAAGTTCAGTAGCATATCCCAAAAGAGTATTGCCCCTATTCAACTTAATGGTTTTTAATTCATCCAATCCCAATTCTTCAATGCTAGGGCATTTTAATTCTTGATTTGAAATATTTTGTTTAGTGATATTACAATTTTTTGCGTTTGGACCACTATAATATTGGAATCTAAAAGTGTTTCCTGAAACACTCATATCAATATCAGTACATTCAGAAATATCTGTTAAATCAATTTCTGGAACTAATTGATTATAATTTTCTCCTTCTCCTTCTACAGAAAACTTAGCTCCATTTGCAAATAGATATATGATGATAATTGAAATACATATTAATAATTTTTTAAAAAATTGAAAATTTAGCATGTTGTCTTTTGTATGCAAAACTGATACTAATTAATTTTTTTAAATTTGAAAAATTAATCCAAATAAATTAATAAATTAACTATAGGATTATATTAAATAATTTCGTTTAGACATATAACTTATTATTGAAAAGTGGTTATTAAAAATCTAACATTATTTTGTATTTAAGGATTTAAAAATTGACAATTTTTGACTCTTAACCAGGGAAGAATTAATCCATAGTCTTATTCTATTAAATGAATTATAAACAAATAACGAGAACAATTTTAATTTCGTAAACATTAGGAGATACCATGCAAAAAAAAATAATTAAACTAAGCTATACAATAACTTTTCTTGTTCTATGTTCTTTTTCTAATTTGAATGCAAATGAATTAGGATTTAAATATCCATATATCGATGAAGGCTATAGTAGTGATTATTGGGGTGATTGCGACAGCGCAATAGAAGATGCAACTAAAAATGCATTAACTACTTGCTGGAAAAACAATGAATATAGTGATTGTAAGTTTGAAAAAGTTTTGAAAAGCTATAAATACTTTAATCAAATTACTGAATCTATTATGGGATGTTATGCTTCAGTCATAATTCTAGGTAAAAATCCGAATCCGAATCCGAAATAATATTATTTTAATATTATTTAAACTCAAAAAAAATATAGGAGTACATATGTTTAAACTAGTTTTTACAATTGTAGTTTTAATTAGTCAGTTCAGTACAGCTTCAGAACAAAAAGAAATAAAAAATTCTCGATCACCAAATAATAATATATTTGTAGGTATTAGCAATCCCATACCAAAAGCAGGCGCCATAGCAATAATTATTGTAGGTTCGAATTATGATAGTGACCTTGAAAAGGAAGCAATTAGTAATGGCAAATCAAAGTGTTACCTGATATACAACTATTGTTCAGCGTTAATAGACACTTTTGAAACTAAAGAAAAGTCAGATGGAAGTGTTTATGGTACAATCCTGGTGCGTGGATACAACAATTTAAATGAAGTCGAAGAGTTGAAACAAGATCCTAGAAATGAATATAATAGTTCTACTGAAAAAGTTTGTGTTTTTGTTCCTCATAAATTCATCAATTGGTTTGATGAACCACAAACATATTATGGGTACTATATTTATGATCCTTTAAGTAATACGAAATCTGAAGAAGCTCCTGCTGATGAACTTGGTAAAATTGGAGTTTCTCCTAACACAATAAATTATTATTTTAAGAAATTTAAATCCAAAGGGTATTGTGAAACTTTTCAAATTGATACCGAAAATTAAAATAATTGATGATTTTCTAGATTATGGGGTGATTTTTGAATCACCCCGTAATTTTAATTGTCCCTTTTTTGAAAAGGGAATATTAAAAATACCAACATTGGCTGAACCAGTAATTTCATAGTCTCTATTCAGATTTTTATTTAAAATTCCCATCAAAATATTACCAATTGAAGAATAAGTAAACTTTAGTGGTATAGTAACTTCACTTACATTATTTGCAGAAAGCTCTATTCCTTTTTCAAACACTCCTGAAGTTACCTTTTCGCTTGCAAAATTTAAAGAATAATCAACTTTACTTAAACTCAAGGGAATTGGGTTTGGGTTATTAACACTTAAAATTAAATCTAAAGTTAAATCTTCATTACTCAAGTTTAATACTTTTAAAGATTTAATTTCCACAGTTGGATCTTTAATAAACTCACCAGTAAAACTAGCGCAACCCGAACAAATAACTAATAATGAAAGTAGCAGAATTTTTATTTTAACTAAATTATTATATTTCATATTTTCCTATATATACTTGTTTTTTAAATTATAGCAAATTTTCTAAATTATGAAAATCAGAACTCAAGTTTATAATTAATTATATTTAAGATTAATTCAATTTTTTTATAAGATGTTGGACTAATGCATAAGGTGTTGCAAATGATGAACTCACTTGAGGTGCAGAAATTAATTCATCAGATTTTACTTTAATAGATACTTTTTTAGAATTTCTTGTGTTTGGATCTAGGACCCAACGATTCCCATTAAAAATTTCTACTCCAACCAAGTTGAAGTTAAACTTAATTTTATTATAATTTGTTTGATAATCTTGAGGAAATAAATACTTAACCTTTTTAAAAAAACCTAATAACTCTCCTGCAGCGACAAAATATTTTATGTTAGAGTTTAGCTTAACATTTATTAATTTCGAATTGCTAGACAAGGATGGGAATCCCACTGACAATATAGCATATGAATATGTTTTAAAATTGAGAAGATCATTTAATTTGATCCAACTTTCTTCTTTTTGCACTCCATGAGTGTCAAAAATAATAAAAGGTTGAATCCTTAATTTATAATTTTTAAATATTGTTTCGCTATTTTTAAAAACTTCTTGAATAAAATAGTTTAAAACAAAATAACCATGAATTGATTTATCTAGATTTTGCAGATCAGTATTGATTGCATCACAGGATTTAGATTTGTAATCACTCTCAAGACTTATTGGAGGCAAAATATTTAAATTATTTTCCAAATTTAATTTATTATTATTATTATTAAAATTTATTTTTTCAATACAAAAATCAGTATCAATAATAGCGATATCAATAACTTTTCTATCGATTGTAATTTGAGCAAAAACAAAATTGCTTTTTAGATTAGAAAAAATTAAAATAAAAATAAAAAATATCCCACGAAAATTCAAATCAGTACTCCACTATTCATAATAACTGCTCATGATTAAGTCTGATCGCTTCGCGATTGTATCAGACATAATCACAAGCAGTTATTTTCTTGTTGTTGGGGGTGATTTTTCAATCACCCCGTATTATGAAAATCCAAACTAAAGTTTGTATTTTCATAATAACTGCTCATGATTAAGTCTGATCGCTTCGCGATTGTATCAGACATAATCACAAGCAGTTATTTTCTTGTTGTTGGGGGTGATTTTTCAATCACCCCGTATTAATAATCAATACACAATTAAAAAAATAATATCTTAACTTATTACGGTAATACTTTAAATTGAACTGGATTTTCAATTACACCTAAAATTACGTCTTTATGTTTTAAAACTGCCTTAATTTCAATATTTGCAGTACGATCTTTAATATCAGAAATTATAATTTTAGCTTCATCTAAATCTAAGCCACTATTTATTTCTTTTATTGGTGAAAACTTTTTCACAAATATATCATTATTTGCATTTGATATTAATTCAACTCTTAGATCATAGTAAATGACTTCTGACATGTTTAACATTTCAAGTTTCAGTTGTTGGACTTGTCCAAATTTTAACCCACTAAAAGCGAAATCATTGACAACACCTGATACATATACTGGATACGCAACTCGCACATCCTTAGCGTCATTCTCAACAAGTAAAGCCTTTTCGATATTAGAATAGTGAAGCCCTTGAACACGATCTTCAGAACTCAATGGTGCTAATACATAAATCCCTACACTATAGTTTTTATTAATAGGTAATGAATCAGCCAATGTAGAAATTACTGCACTATTTACTTCCACAATACTTCGCGCCGGAATTTCTGGTAAAGCCACCTCTTCACCATTTCTTGATTTAATTTTTGCATTAACCATTGCTTTGGATCCAAAATTTTTAATAACTATTGAATGCAATACTGTTTCACCTGGTTGATAATAACCATCATGGGGAGTAATTTTACGTACTCCAACATCATTTATTTTTGAGCTCTCATATTTTAAAACTGGATGATTTGCATAAATATTATTAACTTCAGCAATTCTTTGAGCTTTAAACTCAGCGATTCTTTGATTTATCATTTTATTATAAGTATCTGCATCAGCAATAATAAAAGCATCTTTTCTTATTTCTTCATACTTTTTTGCATAAGCTTGAGCATCATTTTGTTTAAATGAGTCGATATAATCAATACTATTGCGATTAGGATTTTTATAAGTTTCATCATAAGTTAATTTATAATATTGGGAACGATAATTTTCATAAACCGTATTATAAACCTCTTGAAATCCAGTATTATATCCACCTTTGTATGATTCAGGATAATCTTTTGCGTAGGCTGAATCATAATTATCTCTGTAGTATGAATCATAAGTATTATTATAAATATTTGGGACTTGATTATTGTATTCGACTACAACTTGATAATCATAAGAGTAAATATATCCATCAGTAAACGCTCTTCGATATACATCTTTACCATTAAATGTAGAGGGACTAAATGAATGACCTCTGTAACCTGATGGTAATGATGGAATAGTTCTAGAGAAAGTTCCTTGAAAAGATTTTGCATAAGAACCATCTACTGAAACTTTTTTCAAGTCACCTGATTCTAGTTGTTTAACAGCTTCTTCTTGACCAATTTTTCGACCTTGAATACGTCCATCATTAATCGCTCGTTGGTTACCATTATCAATACCTTGTTGTGTACCTACTACTTTTGCATCTGATTTAATAGCTCTTGCAATACCATTTGCAATTCCTTCTTTTTGTCCTAGATCAATATGCGCTTGTTTTGCCCCTTGAAATTTACCGTCAGCTGTACCATTTTGAGTTCCTTGATCGGTACCTTCATTGCGACCAACTTGGCGGCCTCTTGCAAAATCTCGATTTTTACCTGCTTGAGTACCATCATCAAAACCGTCGTCTGTACCATCAGATCGACCATGGGATTCTCCAATTGATATTGCTTGCTCGCTCCCATCTTGACTTCCATCTTTTTCGCCCTCAACTGCGCCATTACTATTATAAACATTGATATTGTATATTAAATCATCTCTGTAACGTGCGAAATCAGATGATAATCTTTGATGATAGTCTTGTTCTTGTCTTAATTGACCTCTTAATTGATGGACCCTTTGACCCCATTCCCTTGTTCTATGTTCAGCTTGTGTCAATTGTGCAGTTGCAACTTGGAGCTCTTTTTGAACTTGAGCTATACGATTTTGATTTTTAGATAATAGTTCATTGTCTGATTTTATTTTTTGTTGTGTTCTTTGGATTTTCCCACGCAATTCTTGCACTTGCTTTTGTTGCAATCCTTTTTGACTTTCTAAACCAACTAACTCACCCTTAATATTTTCGACCACATCAGTTTTTTCTTGAATCTTCAAATCACATTCAGGAGTTAAAGGTGCTGGACATTCACTTTTAGTTTGCGCCAATTCTGAATTTGCTGCTCCTAATGATTTTTTATTATTTTCAATTTGAGATTGAGTATCTTGCACTTGAGCTTCCGCTGCTCCAACTGCCTGCTGCATGAGCCCAAGTTCTGACTGATTATTAGAAATGGAAGAAGATAATTGAGAGATGGATTGCTCGAGACGCTGAATTTCAGCTGGTCCATTATTTAAAATGTGTTTGAGTCTTTGCTCTTGTTCATTTGCTTGTCTAAATTCTCCATCCGCTTGATTTAATTCTTGATCAGTTTGGCGAAGTCGTCGATCGGCATCATTAATAGATTGAACATAGGAACGATAATCAGGATCATCATCTAAACTAAAACTTTGTCGTCCAATGTAAGAATTACCCAACAAGGGTATAACTATTATTATTGCCCCCAATAAAATTTTGACATTCATAAACCCCCCTCTATGGCGTCAGTATGGCACCATTCTAACCTGCTGTACCACAATAGCAAAGAGGGGGCCAGAGTATCTAGGAGCAAAAAATTTACTTTTTATATAAACAAACAGGAAAAAAAACAGCGCAAGATTATGTCTGATATAATTGCGCAGCAATCAGACTTAATCATGAGCAAATAAGGGGTGATTGAAAATCAACCCAATAAAAAAGAAAATAACTGCTCGTGATTATGTCTGATATAATTGCGCAGCAATCAGACTTAATCATGAGCAAATAAGGGGTGATTGAAAATCAACCCAACAAAAAAGAAAATAACTGCTCGT
>SXGU01334710.1_pt1 | contig 65583 bp, 56 predicted proteins | sample 3174531 | NCBI WGS metagenome assembly SXGU01 (sample SAMN11356863, study PRJNA531348) | freshwater metagenome | isolation source: freshwater sample F1-140 | place: China: Fuxian Lake, Yuxi | collected 2017-12-25 | reverse complement strand
GGTGAAGCGCGGAATGGTGATGTGCTGCATCATGCCCAGCGGCCAGACACAGGGCCATGCCGGCGAAACGGGCAGCGAGAGGTCGTGGACGTGCTCCGCCGGCAATTGCGCGCGGGCGCTGGCGGCGGCGGCGGCGAAGATCAGGAGGAGGCTGGTTTTCATGGGGGCCGGGGAAGGGAATGGTGGAGCGTAAGTCTCGCTCAAGGGCTCTTCGCCTGTTCCACCGCCTCGAGCACCTGAGGCAGATGCACAAACGCCGGCCCGCCGGCCATCATCACCGCCACGCCCGCGGCCTCGAGCACCTGCTCGCGGCTGGCGCCTGCTTTGAGAGCGCCTTCCGCGTGGAGAAAGATGCACTCCGTACAGCCCTGCGCCAGGCCGACCGCCAGCGCGATCAGCTCTTTGTCACGCGCCGCCAGCTTGCCGTCCTTCATCACCGCCACATGCAGTCCCCCAAACGCCCGCGTCACGTCGGGGGCCTCGGCCCGCAACTTCGGCAGGCTCGCCTTCCAATCGGTGAGAAACGCTTCAGCGGATGTGTTCATAGGGCAACTCCCGGTTGATTGTTTCCGGCGGGACCCCGCGCCTCGCGGACCCACTGCAGAATCTCCGCCGTTCGATGCGTGATGGCCTCATAGTCGCGCGTCCTGACGGAATCGTGCCTGATGAGTTCGCGCCCGATCCCGACGCCGCACACCCCGGCGTCGAACCACGCCTTCAGTCCCCCGCGCGAAACATCGCTCAGGCCGGTGGGAAGCAGCCGGGTCCACGGTGACGGGCCGAGAATCTGCCTGACGAAGCCCGGGCCACCCGCCGCCTCGGCGGGAAAAAGTTTCACGATCTCGACCCCCAGTTCCTCGGCAGCCGCGATCTCAGTCGCGGTCTGACAGCCAGGAAGGTAGGCAATCTTGCGCCGGTTGCAGAAGCGCGCCACGCGCTCGTTGAAGGACGGGCCGACGATGAAGTTCGCTCCGTGGGCCGCGAACAAAGCGGCCGTCGCGTCGTCACCGATCGAGCCGGCGCCGAGGATGACGTTCGGCAAATGCTGCTGACAGTGCCGGGCCAGCGCCTCGAACACAGCGATGGCGTGGTCGCCGCGATTGGTGAACTCGAACACCGTCGCTCCCCCGGCGGCAACGGCGGCGACAACCCGGCACGCCACCTCCGCCTCGCTGTGATGGAAGAGGGGCACGAGTGCTTCCTCGTGCAGACGGTTGAGAACGTGGAGTCGGGAGAATCGCGCCATGGCCGGATTAGTTAAGCCCCTGCTGCTTGGCCAACGCGACCGCCTCCCGCACCGAACGCGTGGGGCCGTTGAACGCCAGGGAAAGCACGAGGAGCCCGTAAAGCGTGTCCTCATCGGACGGAGCGAGCCGGTGTGCGCCGCCCAATCGCTCGCAGATCATCCGCCGCAGCAGCGCGGTCTTCAAAGCCACCCCACCGGAAAACACCAACCGTTGCCAGTCACGCCCGGGTGAAATCCGCAACGCACACCGCTCATAGTTGTCGGCCATGCCCGAGAACGCCGCGTGAAAAAGGTGTCCGATGGTCATATTTTCCTCCCGGAGGTTGGTGATGGCGCCACGATCTCCCATCGAACTGAAATAGAAGGCTGGATTCATTTGGAGATCGGTCGTCTTCACGCGTTCTGCCTCGGCCAGGATGAATCCCCACGGATCGCTTGGTTTCACGCCCTGGCTTTCGGCGAGTTCACCGAGCAGGCGCACCAAGGCATTCAACGCGCGCCCGGCAGGAATGTGCGTAATCGTCTTGAGATATCGGCCATCAAACCACGGGCGGGTCTGGAAATTGCCGGACTCGCAACCGTCCGCGAGCCGGATCACCGCCGAGCCGGTCGAGATGTTCACCGACAGTTCGCCTTCGTCGAGGAGCGCGCCCACTTGCGAGCAATGGTAATCGCCCACCGGCGCAAAGAACGGCAGGGTGCTGGTGCCCACGCGCCATTCACCAACGACGGTCCCCTGCGCCACGATCTCCGGCCAGCGCACCCCAGCCAGACCGAGCTTTGCGATGACCGCCTGATGCCAGTTGAGCGTTTCGATGTTCAGCGCACCGTGCCCATAGGCGTTGGTCACATCGGACTTCGGCGCGCAGCCACAGAGGTTCGCCACGACGAAATACGGCAGAGCCGCCGCGATGGCTGGCGGCTGCGGCATCGCCTGGTTTCGGGCGAGCCAGAACAGGAAACTGAGCGGCACCCCGGGCAGCGGTTCGTTGCCGAGCTCGCGGCGCTCCTCGCGGGTGATCCGGCTGTTGATTTCGTCGAAATAGCTTCGCTCTCCGCCCGGCATGGGCATCAAGGCGCGCTGGTCCTGCCAGTTGATGAAGTTCGATGCCGGGCGTCCGTCGTCCCCCGCGAGCACGAAGCCATGCAGCTGGCTGCACATGAGCACGCCCGCGGCATCCGGCGCGCACACCAGCAGGCGTTCGAGCAAGGCGCGGGTCGCCACCACGATCTCGCCAGGATCGAATTCGCGGAACTTCGGGTCGAGCCCGCCCACCGGTTCCGGGAAGGGCACGCGCTCGATACGCCGCAGAGTCAGGGCATCGCGGTCGAGGACCGCGCCCTTGATGAAGGAAGAACCGATGTCGATGCCCAGAAAACGCATGGCCGGTTCCTCAGGTGATCCGCCGAAGACCGCCCACCGCGGGCGACAGGTTTTGCGGCCGCCCGGTCGGGCGCAGCACGGCGTCGAGCAGCACCAGCGGATCGCTTCCAGTTTCGGTCAGCGTCGCGATGAGTCCGGCGGGGATGCCGAAATGATCGTGCGCCGCGATGGTGATCTTCTCTCCGGCCATTTCCAGCACGCCGCCTCCGCGGACCACCGATACCGCGCAGAACGATTCAGCGCGCAGTGTGATGCCGTGTCCGGTGACCCGCGTGACCGAGAGTTCCAGTCCGCCCACGCCATCGCGGTCGGTTCTCTCCGCCGGGATGATCGGATAGCGCACGCTGGAATATCGACCGGCCGCTTTCTCTATTTCGCGTTCAAGCAGCACGGTACCGTTGAACCTTTGGCTCTGGACCGGTGCAGTGGAGAGCTCGTCGAGTGCGCGGGGCTGCGGCTCGACATCCAAGAATACACCCCAGCCGCCGCACGTCAGCGAACCGAAGATGAACGGGAGGTGGTGCGTCTGGTTGCCGATGTTGGTGTAGCCGTGTCGCGTCTTGGGCGGAATCGGCATCGCGTAGCCTTCGGTCACTTCGGCCTTGGCGTCGCCGAGCACCGCGTAGCCGTGCAGCGGTGAATAGCCGAGGTGGATCTCCACGCCTTCGCGGTGGAGGTGGTACGGCACGTCCGAACGGGCACCGTCCAGCCAGGCCAGGTTCCACGAGTGATGGTCACCGTAGACCAATGGCACGATGGTGATGCCCAGGTTCGGCACCACGAAGCTGCCCTGCTCCGGCGCGGCGGTGTCACGGGTGAGGTGGAGCCCATTGCCGGCCGTGATGGCCTCCATCTGCCGCACGAACAAATCCCGGATGCGCGGCAGCCCGGACGAGCTTTCGCACGCGCACGCGGTGTCGAGCGCATCAGCCGTTCGGGCGACGTGCGTGCAGTAGTGGTGAAGCGTCGAGATGAGGGCGCGAACGTCATGACCCACGGTGTCCATTGCCCGGTTGGCCAGATCCGCCAGCAACTCGTCTGCCCGCAACAAATGGGCGGCGGCCAGGCGGTCCACGGGTTGGACCGCACCCAAAGCTCGCCGCGTGGCGTGGAAGGCCCCGATCACCTGCCCGCGAAACGCATGGCTGTAGAGTCGGGCGAGGGCCACCTCGCGAGCCCCGATGCCGGCGGGAGTGCGCCCGCGAAGATGACTGTCGCAAGTCAGGTCGGCCAGCCGCTCATAGTTGGCGTGCATCCGCAGACGGCTGTTTTTGCAAACGTCGTTCATCGGGCGTTCGCGCCGGTCTCCACGCGGAGCACCTGCAGAAAATCATCCGCCATGCGTTCAAGATCAAATCCCGGCTGCCAACCCCAGTCGCGGCGGGCGGCGGAATCGTCGATCCTTCCCGGCCAGCTTGCGAGCAGGGCAGATGCGGCGGGATCCGGGTCAAAGCGCAGCTTCGCCTCTGGCAGACGCCGGCGGATCGCGTCCGCGACCTCACCCAGCGTCGCCGCCACGCCCGCCACGCTGTATACCCGGCGGCCGAGGCCCGTCGACGGGGCCGCGAGCAACCCCAGAAACGCCTGCAACACGTCGCGCACGTAGATCAGCGCCAGCCGGATATCCGGTCGGACGCAAAAGGTATACTGGCCCCGCTGCACCGCCTCGATGAACGCATGCGACGCGAGGGCGCTGGCCGCCCCGGCCGGCGCGAAACGTGAGACCGTGATGGGCAGGCGCAGGCAACGGAAATCCAAGCCGTGCCGCCGGTGATAATAGACGCCAAGTCGCTCGGCCGCCATTTTTGTCACGCCGTAAAGTCCATCCGGCCATTGCGGGGTGTCTTCGCGCAGGGTTTCCGGCAGCGTTCCGCCGTACGCGGCCACGGAACTCGCGAGAACCACCATGGGGGCGCCTCCGCGCAGGGCCGCCTCAAACAGGGCGAAAGTCCCGTCCATGTTCACGGCCCAGCCCCGTTCCCGATCATCCTCGCAGCTTCCGGACAGCAGCGAGGCGAGGTGAATCACTGCCGCGGGACGATGGCGGACAAAGAGTGAATCAAGCCCTGCCCGGTCGAGCAGATCCCCGCGCTCGAACACCGCGCCCGGCGCGATCGCGGCCACCGGAGCCGGGGCAACGTCGAAGAGAACGACACGATCGTACCGCCCGGCCAGCGACCAGCTCAATTGCGAGGCCAGATTGCCCGCCCCACCGGTGATCAGGCACGTCGCCACTTTAGATTTCCTCCGCCACCACCGGGTTGGTCAGGGCGCCGATGCGATCGATTTCAACCGTCACCGTGTCACCCGGTTGGAGAAACACCGGCGGCTTGCGAGCAAAGCCAACGCCGTGCGGAGTGCCCGTGAGAATCACCGTGCCCGGCAGGAGCGTCGTGCTTCCACTGAGAAACGCGATGACTGCCGGCACGTCGAAAATGAAATCGTCGCACCGCCAGTCCTGCATGACCGCGCCATTCAGGATAGTGCGAATCTTCAACGCAGCCGGATCGGGAATCTCGTCCTTCAATACCAGGCAGGGTCCGAGCGGCGCGAAGGTATCGAACGTCTTGCCGCGGCACCACTGGCTGCCGCCCCACTTGATCTGCCAGTCGCGCGCGCTCACATCGTTCGCGCACGTGTAGCCGAGCACGTAGTCAAGCGCGCGCTCGCGGGTGACATTCTTGCAGCGCTTGCCGATCACGACCGCGAGTTCGCATTCGTAGTCGACCTCGTTGCTCCGCAAGTGGCGGGGAAGCACGATGGGGTCGCCAGGATGCTGCACCGCGGTCGTTGCCTTCATAAACAGCACCGGGCGCTCGGGCACCGGCGCATTGCCCTCGGCCGCGTGCCGGCGGTAGTTGAGGCCGATGCACAGCAGATTCACCGGCTCGACCGGGGCGAGCAGCTTGGCGACGTTCGCCTTTCGGCTCGAGGTTTCAAACTGCCCGAAGATGTCTCCGGCGATTTCCAGCGCCGCTCCATCGGGTTGCTGGGCCGCATAAAGTACGGCGCCCTTCGGGTCCTGATATCGGATGATTTTCATGGTGAAATCCTGGGAGTGGTGGCCCGGCTATTTCCCGGCGGTGTAACCTCCGTCCACAATCATGGCGCTGCCGGTGACGAAGGCGGACTCATCGCTCGCCAGATACAAGGCGGCGGACGCAATCTCCATCGGTTGCGCCATCCGCTTCAGGGCGTGCGGCGCTTCCATCTGTTTTCGGTAATCGTCGGGATTGGGATATTCGCGCAACCGTGCGTCGACAAAGGGGGTCTGGGTCCGCCCCGGGCAGATGCAGTTGATCCGCACGCCGGTCGGACCGTGGTCCATCGCCATCGCCCGGGTCATCCCGACGATCGCATGCTTGGTCACCGTATAGGCAAATCGTGACTCCATCCCCATGACTCCAGCCACCGACGCCAGGTTGATGATCGAGCCGGCGCGACGCGCGATCATCGCCGGCAGGACCGCCCGGCTGAGGAAATAGGCCCCGCGAAGATTGACCTGCCAGAGCCGTTCCAAGTCGGACGGTTCCGTGGAGAGGATCGTCCCCACATGGCCGATGCCCGCGTTGTTCACCAGCACGTCGCACCGATTCTCGTTCTCCGCGAGCACCCGACGGATGATCGCCTGGCAGTCAGCCTCCTTGGTAATGTCGATCGTGGCGAGTTTTGCCTGGCCGCCGGCGTGGACAATTCTTCCGACTGTATCCAGTCCGGCGGCCACGTTGCAGTCGGCGACGTAGACCAATGCCCCTGCCTGGGCGAAGCACTCCGCGATGGCCGCGCCGATTCCTGAACCCGCGCCGGTGACGACTGCGACTTTTTGCTTGAGGGAGAACATGGTCAAAGGGCCTGACGGTTTCTGTGCCGAGGCGGTCATCGCGGGAAGTCCGGCAACGGAGCGCCGGAAAGTTCCGCCGCCTCGCGCAGGCTTGCGACCACGTCCGAGGGCAGGGATATTCCCTCCCGCATCGCCCGGTCATGGCGTTCCCACTCCATTTCACCTGGCACGTATAGTCGGTCCACGTTATCGGCCCGCGGTGCCCGGTGGATTTCGTCGACCAGCGCCTCGATGCGCCGAGTGAATTCGCCCGCCGCCATCATTGCCGGCACGTTGATCGCGATGAAGGCCGCGCCATGGCCAGTGGGTTTCGTACCATCGTCCCACAGCCAATTGCCCACCTGCCAAGTCACCGCCGCTCCGCTCAGTGCCCCGGCAAGCGCCTCGATCAGCAGCGCGATGCCGTAGCCCTTGTGTCCCGCCGCTGGCTGCAGGGCCCCCACTTGGGGATAACCACTGGGATCGGTCGTAGGCCTCCCGTCGGCACCAATCAGCCAGTTGGCCGGGATGCTTTCCCCGCGCGTCCGGGCTGCGTAAACCTTTCCGCCTGCCACCGTCGCAACCGACATATCGAGCAGAATTGCCCGGTGCCGCCCCGCTGGAACAGCGTAGGAAATTGGATTGCTGCCGGTAATCGCACCCCGCGAACCAGGTGCGGCAACGGACGGTATGTCGTTGGCCATGCTCAAGCCGATCAATCCTTCCCGCGCCGCCAGCCAGGCGTAAAAACCCGCCGCACCGTAGTGGGAGCTGTTGCGAACGCCGACATAGGCGATCCCGGATTCACGTGCCTTCGCGATCGCGGTCTGCATGGCGAAGATTGAGGTGATCATTCCCACGGCGGCGTCACCATCCACCATTGCCCAGGCCGGTCCTGCGGCCGCCACAAAAGGCCGGCCGTTCGGGCGCAACCCGCCGGCCTTGAGACGCCGCACGTAGTTCCGCAGGTTCTTTGTGCCGTGCGTGAAGACACCCCATGCGTCGGTGGTCACCAGCACATCCGCCGCGGCTGCCGCGTCGGCTTCGGTCAGTCCGACACGGCAGAAAGCCGACGTCGCAAAACGATTCAATTCGGCAACCGAGACCCGAGTGGCCGCCGCAGGGGGCATGATAGTACTCATCGCTTTGCCACCACTTGGTTGACGATGTTCGGCAGCTTTTCGCCGCGCACGGCCATCAGCGCGATGCGGGCTGCTGTTTCGCGCAGCGTCTTAACCGCGGGCGGACTCGCAGAGGCGATATGAGCCGCGAGGATGACGTTTGGCATCGTGCGGATGGGATGGTCCGCCGGAATCGGCTCGGGATCGAAAACATCGAGCGCGGCACCGGCGAGATGACCGGATTGAAGCGCTTCGGTGACGGCGGCACTGTCGGCGAGGTCGCCGCGGCCCACGTTGATGAAGATGGAGCCAGCTTTCATCTTCGCGAAGGCTGCGGCGTTGAAGAGCTGCTTCGTCTTCGGTGTGGATGGGCAATGCGGCGAGACGATGTCGCTCTGCGCGAGCAACTCATCAAACGATGCGGCCGCCACCGCGCCTGCTTTGGTGATTTCCTCCGCCGCGACGACGGGATCAAACACGAGCACACGAGCCTTGAACGCGAGCAGACGCTTCACGACCTCCCGACCGATGCGTCCGAAACCCACAATGCCGACGGTGAAATGCTTCAGCGATGCCATTGCGCTCAGCGGTGTGGCGAGCCCCCACTTGCCCGCGCGCAGGTGCAGGGCATTGGGCACCACCTGGCGTGTGCTGGCGAGAATGAAGGCCAGCGTGTGATCCGCGACTTCGTCGATGCAGTAGTCCGGGATGTTGCACACCGGGATGCCACGCTCGCGAGCGGCGGCGCAGTCCACATTGTCGTAGCCGATGCCGTAGCGCACGATGGCTTTCGCTTTGGACATGGCGGCAACGACCTCCGCATTCACCGGCGCGAACTGAGCGATCACTGCATCGGCATCCCGCACGAGCCCTATGAGTTCAGCGGGCGGGCGCTTTTCCTTGAAGGAAACAACCTCGATCCCCTCGGATCGCAGAATGGCCTCCTCGATGCTGAGATCGGGGAAGGTGTAGTCGGTGATGGCAATTTTGGTCATAGGTGGTCCAGGGGGCAATGGGGCGAACAGGCAATCCAACGATCCTCGCATAAAACATCAGATTCGGTTCTCGGCCGGAATCCGACTCGATACGCGGACGGAGGATTCAACGAATTTGGCATTGAGACCAAACTAGCACATTCCACCGACAGTCCGCCTCCGGTTTTCGCTCGTTATCAGCTGTTTTCCTTTCCGGAGAGGGGGTACCGGAGAGGGCACAGACAAGATTCAGCAGAGGGTCAATCCTGCCTCGTGACGAAGGTGGGAATCTGAAGTGCAGAGTTGGATGCCGTGCTGGAAAGCGAGCGCGGCAACCGGCCGCATTGAATCCACGCGTCCGGGGAGCGTGCCTCCGGGTTCTTCCCGAACCAAAGCAGACCGCCGACGGTCGGCACCAGTCTTCGCCCCTGGGGCTCCAGCAATCGCAGGGTCTGCCATTCGGCCTTGCCCAGCTTGCCCCGATCCGGGAACGACACGGAAGCAACCTTGAAGTCCAGTGCTTCCGAGTCGAGTCCCGGCAGCGGTGATTCGTCGAAGGTCTCGGCGAAACCGCCTTTCGCAGTGGCAGGCATTGCGCCGGGTCCCGGGCCAAACAACTTCCGCGTCAGGTCTCACCTCTAACGGTGGATGAAGTGTCCATTTTAGGCGCCGGTTCACGGCGAGAGATTCATCGGCTGAAATCCGCCGGCACGAATTGGTTCCACCTTTGCGCCGAACGGGCGCGCATTCCTCGATGCCGCTGGCCTTCAAGCCGAATCGGGCATGTCGAAGGTGAAATTCGTCCGTCGCTTGCCCTCCACCCATGAAAGCCAATCCTACGAGGAGAATCGACGTGCAGGCATTGCCGTGCAGGTGAATCGAAAGACGAAATTAGCGCCCCTGATGTTCTTGTTAAAATCGCACCCTCTCCGCCAGCCTCCGCCAAGCCTACGGCTGGCAGGCCGAATCCAGATGCTGGCTCTCGCCAGCAAAAAAAGATGCAATAAGCCTGCGGAGGCTGCCCACCATAGGCTCGGCGAAGGTTGTGTCGCGCCGCGCAGAACCCGGGGAGCTGTTCCGTTCCCGGTTTTATCAAGATAAAATCCCCCGGGAACAGCGCGGCGCGACACACGCGTACCAGCGCTTCGCCCGTGCGTTTGTCACGGAGGTCGCAGGCCGCGGAGCCTGCCGCCCGGGCCGCTGGCGGATGGCACAAGTGGTCGCGTTTGTGCGCGAGCATCTGCGCGCTCATGGTCGCACTCCCAACGCGCACGCGCTGACCACCGCTCTACGAAGCTTCTTTCGCTTTCTGCAGGCGCGGGGCGAGCTCACGGTTGATTTGACCGCGGCAGTACCACGGCTACCGGTTTGGGCGCTCGCCAGCTTGCCCGCGACTCTACCCGCCGGCGGCATGGCCACGTTGCTGGCGCACTGTGATCGCACCACGGCGCTGGGCCAACGGGATTATGCGGTGTTGGTGTTGTTGACGCACCTCGGCCTGCGTTCGTCCGAGGTGTGCCATTTGCGGTTGGACGATCTCGATTGGGTCGAGGGAAGTCTGCGCGTTCGTGCAGGCAAGTCCGGGCACGACGTGATCCATACCGCCGCCATGGAAATGCTCCAAGCCGGAGTCGATCGCGCGCTCATTGCGATCTGGCTCGGTCACGAATCGGTCGAAACCACTCAAATCTATCTGCACGCAGACCTCACCATGAAGGAGCAAATCCTGCAGCGCACGCAGCCGACGAACGCGAAACTCCGCCGCTTCCAACCCACCGACCGTCTCCTCAGATTCCTGCGCGACCTGTGACCGCCCCGCCGGATTATTATGCCGCGTCTCCGCTGGCCGTCTCAGAGGAGAACCCACCGCCGACGCGGCATAATACGGCACGCGGCATAAAATCGCAGGCCGAAACGTGGCAAGCCACGGGGAATCAACCCGCCGGCGATTCAATTCTCGAGCCGCGATTTTGGATCCCATCGCTCGAAATGCGGGCTTGGGCGTTCTGGTTTGAATTGTCCCTGCCGATTTCCAAGCTCGGCCCATGCCTTCCTTCACCGAACTCACCCAGGCCGTGGCCGCCGGCAAGCGCACCGAGACCGTCCGACTCACCCAGGAGTTCCTTGCCGCCGGCACTCCGCCCCAGAACATCGTCGAACAGGGTCTCGTGCCGGGCATGGCGATCGTCGGCGAGAAATTCCGGCGCAATGAGATTTTCGTGCCCGAGATGCTCATCGCCGCCCGCGCGATGAAGGAGGCGCTGAAGCTCCTCGAACCGCTGCTCGTCGCCGCCGGCATCAAACCGAAATACACCGCCATCATCGGCACCGCCCAGGGCGACCTTCACGACATCGGCAAGAACCTCGTGGCGATGATGTGGCGCGGCGCCAATTTCAACGTGATCGATCTCGGCACCAACGTCAGCGCTGATCGCTACGTCGCCGCCGCGCGCGAGCATCAGGCCCATCTCGTGGGCATTTCGGCGCTGCTCACCACCACGATGCCCGCGATGAAGGACGCCGTCCTCGCCCTCAAGGCCGCGGGACTGGCCGGCACCAAAATTGTAATCGGCGGGGCACCCGTCACCCAGGATTTCGCCAACGAAATCGGCGCCGACGGTTTCGCCGCCGACGCCGGTTCCGCCGTCGAACTCGCCCGGCAGATGGTCGGTGCCGCCGCGTAACCGCGCCGCATCTTCCGGCCCCACCCGCCGGCCCGCCAGCCCATGACCTCCCGCGAAAAGGTCCGCCGCTCCCTCGCTCACCAACCCGGGCCGGTGCCGGTTGATTTTGGCAGCACAGGCGTCACCGGCCTGCACGTGACCTGTGTCGCTGCGCTGCGCCGGCACTTCGGCCTGGCGGAGCACCCGGTCAAGGTGTCGGAGCCATATCAGATGCTCGGTGAAGTCGAACCCGATCTGCTGGACGCAATCGGCGTCGACGTCGCGGGCATCAGCGGCCGCGGCACGATGTTCGGTTTTCCCAACGAGGGCTGGCACGAGTGGCGCACCCCGTGGGGCCAGGTCGTCCTGGTGCCCGAGGGCTTCCAACCGCGCGAGGAACCGGCGGGCGACGTCTACCTTTTTCCCGAGGGCGACACCACCGTTCCGCCCAGCGGACATCTGCCGGCCGGCGGATACTTTTTCGATGCGATCATCCGGCAGCCACCGCTGGATGAGAGTCGCCTCGATCCCGCCGACAACTGCGAGGAATTCAAGCTGCTCGCACCGGCGGATGTCACCCACTGGGAGCGCGAGGTCGCCCGCGTGCGCGGCAGCCCGCGGGCCATTCAGGCGAGCCTCGGCGGCACGGGCTTCGGTGACATCGCGCTCGTCCCCGCGGCCTTTCTCAAGCACCCGCGCGGGATCCGCGACGTGAGCGAGTGGTACGTTTCACTGCTGGAACGGCCCGATTACATCCACGCCATTTTTTCCCGGCAATGCGACGTCGCGCTGCAAAACCTCGCGACCTTTGCCCGCCTCGCCGGCGATGCGGTGGACATCCTCTTCATCTGCGGCACCGACTTCGGCACGCAGAGTTCGCAATTCTGTTCGCGCGCCACCTTCAACGATCTCTACGCGCCGTACTACCGCCGCGTGAACGACTGGGTGCACCGGCACACGACCTGGAAGACTTTCAAGCACTCCTGCGGCGCCGTCCGGCCGCTCATCCCCGACTTCCTTGCGTGCGGCTTCGACATCCTCAATCCGGTGCAATGTTCCGCCACGGGCATGGACCCGCGCCAGCTCAAGGCCGAGTTCGGCGAACAACTCGTGTTCTGGGGCGGCGGGGTCGACACGCAGCACACGCTGCCCTTTGGGTCGCCGGCGGAAGTGCACGCGCAGGTGCTCGAGCGGCTGCGCATCTTCGCGCCGGGCGGCGGATTTGTCTTCAATACAATTCACAACATCCAGGCGCGCACGCCGGTGGAGAACATCGTCGCGATGCTCGACGCCCTCCGCGATTTTTCCGGCCGCGCTGGCGGCTGAACCTGCGCCCGGACACTCCAGGCATCTGGCCATTCTCCTTCCATGAAGCTCGCATTGCTCGACGAACTCGCCCGCCGCCCCCTGCTCGGCGACGGCGCCACCGGCACCCAACTCCAATCGCTGGGCCTCCTCCCCGGGGCGTGTGGTGAATTCTGGAATACGGAGCAGCCGGACCGCGTGCGCGAACTCCATCGCCGTTATCTCGCCGCCGGCGCCGACCTGCTCACCACGAATACCTTTGGCGGGACCACCTTTGTGCTGAGTAACCACGACGCCGCCACCCGGATGCACGAGCTCAACGTCGCCGGGGCCCGGCTCGCGCGCGAAATCGCCGGCGATCGCGCCTGGGTGCTCGGCGACCTCGGCCCGTTTGGCGGTCTCCTCGAACCGCTCGGCGACACGCCCGCCGAGGATGTCACCCGGGCTTTCGCGGCCCAAGCCGCCGCGCTGCTCGAGGGTGGCGCCGAGGCGATTTTGGTCGAGACCATGTCCGATCCCGAGGAGCTCGGCCTGGCCGTCCGGGCGGCGCGCGCCGCCGGAGCACTCGTCGTCTTGGCCACCTATGCGTTTCAGAAATCTCCGACCGGATTCCGCACCATGATGGGCACCAGCGTACCCGTCGCAATCGCCGCCGCGCTCGCCGCCGGTGCCGACGTCGTCGGTGCCAACTGCGGGACGGAACTCTCCCTCGACGACTATACGCGGCTCACGGCCGAGTTGGTCGACGCCGCCGGCGCCACTCCGGTCATCGTGCAGCCCAACGCCGGCTCGCCCGTGTTACGCGACGGAAAAATTTCCTACGCTGAATCGGCCGCGGAATTCGCCGCCGCCGCCCCGCGACTGCTCGCCGCCGGCGCCCGGATTGTCGGCGGCTGTTGCGGCAGCACGCCCGCGCACATCGCCGCGATGCGGGCGATGGTGAAGAACTGAAAGGCGTGGGAGGGCGTGGGGGCAAAAAGATTGGTGGTTTTCCCCCATCCCCAACCAAGACAGCTGAGCAAGCCGAAGTCGGTCCCTGCCGCATCTTTCTCGTGCCGCCCTACTCCCCCTTCGTCTCCGCTCCGGCGATCGCCGGCTCCAAGGCCACCCCCTTCACCCGGATCCCGGCCAGCTTGCTCACGACCAGGTCCGCGTGCTCCTTCGCCACGTCCACGAGCGTGTGGCGTTGGTGAATATCGAGTGCCCCGACAATCGAGGCCGGCAGCCGCGTGACTCCGGCGATCTTCCCGACCACATCCGCGGGGGTGATGAGCTGCTTGCGACCCACGTTGAGGAAAATCGTGGCCATGCCCGGCTCGTGCCCGGTGCGGGCCGGACGTTCAAAGTGGGGCTTGGGGACGGAGCGCTTCGGCGCCGGCTGCGGCAAAAAGGCATTCTGTTCGGCTTCAACCGACGCGGGGCTGCTCGCCGGAGCCGGGTGGGAGTCAGGTCGCGCGACTTCGAATTTTTGCTTCGGCTTCGCGGACGGCAGCCCGCCTCCCTCTGGCCGCGATGCCGCGGCTTTCGCCCACGCGGGCGCCGGCTTCGGCGCATCGACTGATGGCTGGGCCGGTTTCGCCGGCGACGGTTTCGCCGCCGGGCCTCCAGTCGCGGGGCCAGCGCCCTGCAGCATGTGGATCAGGGCCGAACAGATGTCCGTACTCGGGTACCCCTGATCGAGCAGCCGGTCGATCATGCGGTCGTGTGGCTTGAACTTCTTTTCCTCCAGCGTCGTGCGGATTTTTTCGAAGAACACACTCGTGCGCGCCTCCTCGACCTCATCCAGCGAAGGGATCTTGCCGCGCCGGATGTCGAGCTTCGCCCAGCGCACCATGCTCTGCAGTTTGTAGATTTCCTGCCCGCTCACGAAGGTGAACGCCTGCCCTTTCCGGCCCGCCCGCCCGGTGCGACCGATGCGGTGCGTGTAGTCCTCCGCGTCGTTCGGCAGGTCAAAGTTGAACACGACCTCCAGATCGTCGATATCGAGTCCGCGGGCCGCGACGTCCGTTGCCACAAGAAATTCAAATTTCCGCTCGCGGAACTTCTGCATCACGCGGTCGCGCTGCGCTTGGGTGATGTCGCCGTGCAACCGGTCCGTCATGTAGCCGCGCGAGTGCAGGTGTTCGTCGAGATCGTCGACCATGATCTTCGTGCTGCAAAAAACGATCCCGTAGCGAAAATCATTCACGTCGATCAACCGCGTGAGCGCCTCGATCTTGGAGCGGCGGTCGACCTCGAAGTACGTCTGCTCCACCTGCGGGGCATTCTGCGCCACCGACTCGATCCGAATCCACTCCGGATCCTTCGAGTAACGGCTGATCATATCCTGAATCCCGCGCGGAATCGTGGCGGAGAAAAACAGGAGCTGCCGCTCCGTCGGCACGGATTTCAGGATGTGCTCGATGTCGTCGCGGAAACCCATGTCGAGCATGCGGTCGGTTTCGTCGAGGATCACGAGCTTGAGCTGATCGAGCTGGAGCGTGCCGCGCTCCATGTGGTCCATCACGCGGCCCGGCGTGCCGATCACGATCTGCACGCCCGCCGCGAGCGCGCGAAACTGCCGCTCGTAACTCTGCCCGCCGTAAATCGGCACGCCGGACACCCCGCGCTTGAAGAGGGCGAGCTTGCCGAATTCCTCCGCAACCTGCACCGCGAGTTCCCGCGTGGGACACAGGATGAGCACCTGCACGCCGCGGATTTTCGGGTCGACCTTTTCAATGGCCGGGATGGCAAATGCCGCCGTCTTGCCCGATCCGGTGGAGGACTGGCCGACAACATCGCGCCCGGAGAGAATGGTCGGGATGACCGCGGTCTGGATGGGCGAAGCTTCCTCGAAGCCCATCTTGGCAACAGCTTTCAGCAGGTCCGGCGAGAGGCCGAGTTGATCGAACGGGCGTTTTTCCATCCCGCAAGGTGCGGGACAATCCGTGAAAAAGAGAGCCTAATTCCGCCCGGTGCCTGGCGGGGGGGGAAATCGCGCTCGCCGGCGACTCGGACCGTCACTCGATTCTGGCCGCCTCGCCCAGCACGTGGATGGTGTTCTCCAGCGTGCCTTTCACCGTCGCCCCGTCCGCCCCTTTGAGTTCGTAGCGGATCTCCATCTGCTGCACCGGTTCGATCTCCGGCAGCAACAGGCGCAGTTTCAGGCGATCCTCCGCCAGGGTTGCGCCCGCAATCTTCAGCTCCTTCACGTTGTGCCGCGCCGATCCGTATTTCTCACTCCGCAGCAGTGACCACGTCGTGACCTTGAAATTCGCGGCATTGCCCGCCGCCCGCGCGTCAAGCGGATCGGAGAAAACCAAATCGATGCCCTGGCGGTGGGCTCGCAGACCGGTCGGCACCCCGGCCGGTTTGCCCGTGGCCCGAATCCGGTAAATTCCACCGGGTTGATCCAGTTGATTGGTGGCCCAGGCCGACATTCCAGCCAGATAAAGATGCCCATTCCCGGAGTGGAATCGCCCGCGGATCAGACCAGTCGGCAGATCCGCAATCGGCAGCGCGCAGATCCCGCCCTGCACCGTCCCGCCCAGGAATTCGTGGGGCACGATTTCGATCCGCCCCGTGCCATACGACAGGTTGATCAGCTTACCGTGCAACGCGCCCCAACTTTCGCTCTCCACCCAGAGCAGTTCCGCCGGCGAACGATCAAACATCTTGTCCACCCAGGTGAGCGGTTGCTCCATCGCGGCATCGGAGGTGTCCGGCGGTGCGCCGTAGCTCCACATGTTGCCGTAGAATCGCACGCGCCCCGGTTTGACCCAATTGATCCGGTTCATCGGCGTCCAGTGGCCTTCCTGATCGGTCACGATGAAGCTTCCGTCCGGATTGAGGCAGACGCCGTTGGCCGCGCGGAAACCGTTAGCGAGGATCTCCGTCGTCGCACCGTCGGCGGCCACCTTGAGCAGCGTGCCATGTTGCGGCACCAGGGGCGGGCGCGCATGCCGGGCGCTCTTCGCGTAATAGAGGTTTCCCGCCACATCGGCCTGCAGGCCCATCGCAAATTCGTGGAAGTGTTCCGTCACCTGATGGTCGCTGTTGAAGCACTCATAAAAATCGATCTCACCATCGCCGTTGAGATCACGCAGCCGGACGATCTGATCGCGGCACGAAACCATGACCGCGCCGTTGACCACCTTGATTCCCGCCGGCTGAAACAGCCCCGCCGCGATCCGCTTCCACGTGACCGTGGCCTGGTCGCCGCCAATCCCCTCGATCCGAAACACATCGCCGTCCCACGTGCACACCACCGCCGCATCCGTGCCGGGAAGAAAATCGATCCCCGTGGTGCGCATCCAGTTTTTCCCCGGATTCGTCGCGCGCGCCGGCAGCGAATAGCTGTCCACCGCGAATGCCCCGGTCGGCGCCCCGCGGATCACCGCCGTCTCGAACGTCGTCGGCCACTGGGCCGGGCCCCCGCGTGTAAATTGCCGGAGATCGAGCGGCGCGAGCCCGGCCGTTTTTTCCGGGGCGGCCGCGCGACCGTAAACCAGGGCGAGGTTCAGCGGCGTCGCCGTCGCCGGAATCCGCACGACCGCAAATCCGTCGGCCGTGCGCTGGCTCACGCCCGCCGCGCCGCGAATTGTGAAACTCGTCACGGCATTCCCGGCGCGGAAGGCCAGATCGCGCGACGACTTCCCAATGTTCAACGTGCGCACAATAACGGGCGGGCTTCCCGGCTCAAGGTCGTAGCTTTCCAGGATCGACACGTCCGCCACCGTGTAGGAAATCACGGTGCGCGCTCCCGCCCGGTAGAGCCCGCGGTATTTTCCCCACGCGCGTGGCAGCGGTCCGTAGGGCCGCCCGTCGAGCCCGCGGATCCGCGGATCGACAAAGTCGCCCGTCGCGGGGTTGGCCCAGCCCGGGACGTCGGCGGTCTCCAGCAGGAGATCGCCGATGGTCCGCGGCCGCATGCCATGCCGGCCGTCGAAGTTGATGCCGTGCCAGTCGATGAACCCCGCGCCGGTCCACGCCCCCGCCACGCGCAGGGTGTCGTGTTCGAACGCCAGCCAGGTATTGCCGCGGGCGATACCGCCCTCGCCGGCATCGAGCCGGACCGCGATGCCCTTGTAGGCGAGGTTGGCGTCGGGGGGCACGTAGTCCGGCTGGCTGCCGGCGGGTGGCTTGGCGGCGCGATCGGCGGGATCCGTCATTTCAAAGGTGCCGATCAGGAGATCGCCGTAGTTCATTTCCCGCCAGGGTTCACGTTTGACGGGCGCGGGGCCGTTGCTCGATCCCTTGGGCAGCCCGGCCAGATAGCCGTTGCTCACCTCGAACCATTGCCCGGGGTTGTGTTCGCGGAGAAAATTTTCCCGGAGGTAATGGATGACGTCGTATTTTTCCTGGGGGACGAGTTCCACCTGCGGCACCATCATCCGCCAGCCGCGCGTCAGGGTTTGGTACATCGTGTAGGGATCATTGCCGTGTTGGAAAACCCCCTGGCCAAAACGCAGCGAGGTGGGCAGGGAACCCGGGACATTCAAGTCCCCGTGGCAACTCTGGCAGATCTGCTGGAAAATCTCCCGGCCGCGCGCGAGGGAGGCCTTGTTCCAGCCGCGGATCAATCCCGCGTGATCGATCTCCTTTTCGTAAGCCGGCAACGCCGACACCGGCAGCAGCGGTTCCCCGGGGGGCAGCTTGAGTTCCGGCTGGGCGCAGAGCAAAGCGCCCGGACCGAACAGCAAGAGGCGAGACACCGGCAGGAGCAGGGACTTCATGACGAGCCCGACGATTCTCGAAGTCCGGCCCGCTGCAAAGCCTCGAATTTCGGTGGCCGGCGTTTCAGTCTCGATTCCGAATCCGACCATCTGAATGGTACTCCTTCAATCCCACTCGACCATGTTGCCCACCCGATATCTGCCCTCGCTCGCCGCCCTCATCTTATTGCCGCTCGCGCTCCTCGCCCAGGCCCCGGCACCCAGGTGGCCGGGTCCGAAACCGACGCAGCACGACTACGCGAAATGGGAAAAAGCGGTCGCCGCGTTCGAGGCGGCGGACCAGGCGAATCCGCCCACCAAGGGCGCGGTGCTGTTCGTGGGCTCGTCCACGATTGTTCGCTGGAAATCGCTGGCGGCCGATTTTCCCGGGACGAAAGTCCTGAACCGCGGCTTTGGCGGCAACCAGATCAAGGACTGCACCCATTACGCTGAGCGGATGATTTTCCCGTACCAGCCGAGCGCCCTATTCCTGCGCGCCGGCGGCAACGACCTCAACGCCGGCTGGTCCGTGGCGGAGGTGTTTGCCGACTTCAAGGCGTTCGTCGCGAAGGTGCGCGGCCAGTTCCCCGACCTCCCCATCCACTACATCAGCCTCTCGCCCACGATCAAACGCATCGAGCAGATAGCGGCGGGCAACCAACTCAACGATCTCATCGCCGCGTACTGCAAGGCCGGTCGCGGCTTAACCTACATCGACACCCGCCGGCTCTCACTCGATCCGCACGGCAACGTGCGCCCGGACGTATTCGTGCCCGACATGCTGCACTTCAATGACGAGGGCTACAAGTTGCTGGTCGCGCACGTGCGGCCGTTCGTGCCGAAGACGAAGTGAGCGATGGGCCTGCGCGTGGGCGGCGGGCGCCTGGCAAGCGCCCCTCCCTCGAGCCGCATGGCGAATCAGCCGGCGGCACCCTCCCCGGCCTGACCGGGCACATGATTTTTTCTTTCCGTCCACCGGACCGGCGGATTACATCGCACCCATGACCATGCGCGAAATCGAGATTGTCGACTTGCCGCCGCTCAAGCCCAGTGAGCAGTCGCTGCTCGAAATGCATTCGCTGCTGAACATCTTCAACGTGCTGCGCGGCGAACTCAGTTTGATCGGCTTGCAGGTCGCCAACAACGACGCGCTGCTGACCCGCGGTCTCGCGACCTGCGACCGGCTCATTGGTGAACTGTCTGATCCGAAAGCGAGCCTCGCCGGCGCGCGCGCGATGGACGAACATACCGCCGCCATCCGACTGGAAATCGAGGCCGTCCTCAATCGCCATCCGGACGCCCGTTCCAATCCGGAAGTCGTCGAGTCACAGGCGAACCTCCAGTCGGTCTTCAGCATCTTGCAGGTGCGCGCGCGCGAATTGCTGGCCCGCGCCCAGCAGCGGGATCGCTGGGTGGAATTTTCCCCGGCGACGTTGCGCGACGATTTCGAGAGCGTCTTCGCCGCCATCGCGCGCAACAGCCACGGACGGTTTCGCTTCATCTATAATGCCGCCGTGCAGCAACCGGGGGACTACTATATTGACTTCAAGATCGAGAGCATTGACGGCGACCGGCTTTGGATGCCGCCCGTGTTCAAGGATGTCATGCGAGATCTTGTGGCGAATGCACGCAAGTACACGCCGCCGGGCGGGCACGTCACTTTCGCGGCGCACGAATCACCGGAGGAGTTGCGGCTCTTGATCGAAGACACCGGGCGCGGCATCCCGCCCGACGAAATCACCACCGTGGTGCAGTTCGGCCGCCGCGCCCGCAATGTCAGCGACGTGCGCACGATGGGTGGCGGCTTTGGCCTGACCAAGGCGGTGTTCGTCACCAAACAGTTTGGCGGACGCTTCTGGATCGCTTCGCAAGTGGGGGTCGGCACGCGCATCCGCATCGTCCTGCCCCGCCCACCCGCGGCCGAGCTGATCTAAACCGGATCGATTCAATGAAGGTCGGAACCCGTTGCCCCCAACGGGCTGAATAGTCTTGGCTAAGGCCCCGCCCGTCGCCGCTTTTTCCCTCGAAAAAAGTGGCGGCAGCCGATTGAGATACGGGCGCCCAAAACGCACCCTTCGCAGCACCCGCGAACCACGTCCCGCCGGGTCCCTGCGACCCCATCAACCATCCCCCATTGTCACATGCAGGCCCTCCGTCTCCCCGTCGTCGCCGGATTGTTTCTGACGGGAATTCTTTCGGCCTCCTCCTCGGCCGCCCAGCCGACCGCCGCCGACCACCTCAGTCGTGCGGAGGCCAAACGGGCCCGGCGCGATTTCGGGGGCGCCGTCGCGGATTACAGCCTGGCGATCGCGTTGGAACCCGACTCCGCCGAAACCTATTTCAAACGCGCCGTGGCCCGGGCCGCGAGCCTCGATCGCGCGGGTGCCATCGCGGACTACGACCGGGCGATCGCGTTGGGCCTGACCTCCGGCCAAGTCTACCAGAAGCGTGGCGAAGCCCGGGTCGTGACGGAGGATTTCGCCGGCGCGATTGCCGATTTCACCCACGTGATCGCGCTGGACCCGTCATCGACCGACGCCTACCTGCACCGGGCGTCGGCGAGGCGCGCCAACCACGATCTCGCTGGCGCGCTGACCGACGTGAACAAGGTGATCGAACTCAAGCCGGCGTCTGCGGGCGCCTATTCGATCCGGTCCGCCATTCGACGGGCGATGGGGGACATCGCGGGTGGCGACGCCGACAACGACAAGGCCGTGGCGTTGCGAACCGCCCAACTCGTCGCCAAGTCAGGAGCTCAACGCGGCACCGCGGATCCGCCCGCCGTCGCGCCCAATCCCGGACGCCAGGCCGCGGAGCAGTTGGTGCAAGCTGGAGCGACCAAACTTTCCAGCGGCGATCTCGCGGGCGCCGCGGCGGATTTTTCCCGGGCCATCGAGCAGGATCCGAAAATGCCCCAGGCCTACCTCAGCCGCAGCGTCGCCCGGCGGGCGCTGAAGGATTTGGCCGGCGCCTATCAGGACGTGGCGCACGCCGTCACGCTCGCTCCGGGGTGGGCCGAATTGCACGCCGCGCTCGCCGAGATCAGCCAGGCGCGCGGCGACCTGAAGCGCGCGATCGCGAGCTACACCAAGGCGCTCCAGCTCAACCCGGAGTATCTCGACGGCGTACTCGGCCGCGCCGGTGCGCTCCGCGCCAACGGTGATCTCAAACGCGCCCTCGCCGACTATTCCGCGGTGATCACGCTCAACCCCGGGCTGGCGGAAGCGTATCGGCTCCGGGCGGACGTGCGGCAGGCCTCGGGAGATCTGCCGGGAGCGATTGCTGACCGCCGCCAGGCCGACGAAGTGGCCGCGGCGCACGCGGTGAAATTCGGCGCGTTCGAGCTGGCCCAATCCGCCGACGCGAAACGGGCCAAAGGCGATTTTGATGGGGCGATCGCGGACTACGACCAACTGATTGCGCGGCATCCCACCGACCTGAGCGGCTACTGGGGCCGGGGCGAACTGCGCTTGGCCACGGGGAATTTCGCCGGGGCCGCGGCCGACTTCGACCAGGCGATTAAACTTAACCCACGAGCACCGCGCTTCGCCCAGCGCGGCGCCGCCCGGCAGGCCCTCGGTGAATTCGAAGCCGCCCTCGCGGATTACGACAGAAGCATCGAGCTCGATCCCGCCCAAGCGGAGCACGTGCGGTTGCTGCGCCATGTACTGCTGCGCCGCCTCGGCCGGGCCGAACCCGCCCAGTCGCTCAAGCAGTCGCTGGTCGCCTCGAAGGACCGCTGGGCCAAGGCGCTTGGCCGCTATCTGGCGGGCGAATTGGACGAACCGACTTTGCTCGCCGAGGCGGCCCGCGGCGACGACTCGACCTTTCCGCAGGCGCACAGCAACTCAATCCAGCAGCGGCAATCCGGCGCATTTTATTATGCCGGCATGACGCATCTGCTCGGCAACGAACCGGATGTCGCCCGGAAATTTTTCGAACAAAGCCTGGCGTTGAATCTCACCAGCCTTACGAACGGCCCGACGCACATCCGCGAGATCGCGCTTGCCCGCGCCGAACTGGCCCGGCTCTCCGCGCCACGCTGACCCCCGCGGGACCTTTTTCAGTCAACTCTTTGCGATCCCTCCTCGATCCAAACTGCCAGGAATTACGTTTCCAAACCAAAACATGAAAACCACGTTCCGCTCGCGACTATTCCGCGCCATCGCTCTCGCCGGTATCCTGATTTCTGGAGTCCTTGCCTCGAGTCGCGCCGCCGAAGCGGACGACGGCGCGAAGCAGTTTCTCGACCGGGGCTATGCGCTGCAGGTGAAAGGCGACCACCAGGGCGCGCTCGCCGCGTTAAATCTAGCTCTCGAATTCAGTCCCCAAAACATCGTGGCCTACGCGAACCGCGGGGCCGTGCGACGCGCGCTGGGCGATGAGCCGGGGGCGCTCGCCGACTACAACCGCGCCATCGAACTGGAACCCAAATTCGGCGCGGCCTACCTTAACCGCGGCAACCTCAAGCTCGGTCAGGGCGCCTTCGCAGAGGCGGTGGCCGACTTCACCCGCGCGCTCGAACTCAACCCCAAGGACTCCCGCGCCCAGTACTTGCGCGGCGAGGCCAGGGCATCACAGCACGACTGGGACGGCGCGATCGCCGACTATTCCCGGACGCTTGAGTTGGAGCCGACCAACGCCAACGCCAAGTTTGCCCGCACCGCGGTCAGGTCCATGAAAGGAGACTGGGACGGACTCGTCGCCGAATTCGACCAGGCGATCCGCGCGAATGGGGAACGCGCGGACGACTACACGGAGCGCGCCGCAGCCAAGGCGTCCAAGGGAGATTGGAACGGCGCAATCGAAGACTACACCAAGGCTGTCGATCTCATGTCCGCCAAGCCGGGTGCCGCACCGTCCGCCGCCCCGGTCGCTCAACTCCTTTCTCGCGCCGCCGCCAAGGCGAACCAAGGCGACAGCAACGGCGCCATCGCCGACTGCGACCGGGCGATCGCCGCAGCCGCGCGCAACTTCACCGCTTACACCGCCCGCGGCCGGGCGCGCCTGGTCGGCGGCGACGCCGCCGGCGCGATCGCGGACTTCGATCGCGCGATCGAGCTCGACGCCCAGCGCGCCGAGTCCTTTGTCGGCCGCGCCGTCGCCCGGTGGAAAAACGGTGACGTCTCCGCTGCGCTCGCCGACCTGACGCGGGCCGGTTCACTGAACGTACAACGCCAGCCCCTTGCGGGTGTGCTCACGTGGGTGCTCCGGATGCGTGCGGGTGAGACAACCGAGGCGGAGCGTCAGCTCGCCGAGCAGATGAAGAAGAGCCCGATGCGGCCGAATACGAGAATTGTCGGCAATGGCGCGATGTCCGTCTTCCTGCGTTCCGGAGGTGATGTGAGCGGCACCGAGTGGAAGATGGAAGTGTCCGCCTTTCTGCTCGGCGGAACGAACGAGCCGGCGTTTCTCGCCGCCGGCGCGGCCTTTCGCGGCCGATACCTCGCGGCACCCGGCGAGGCGGCGTTCTACGCCGGCTGCAAGCGCCTGCTCGCCGGTGATCGCGCCGGGGCGGAAAAACTCCTCCGCGAATGCGCGACGATGGACGCGCACGGCAGCCTCGAGCGCGTGCTCGCCGAATCCGAACTCAAAGCGCTGGCCGCGAAGTAGGGGCGCCCGCGCCGCAGCGGTCGGTGGTCACCCACCCCGCGTGCCGCCGGTGCGTGCACTCCAAAGGAAGGGTCTCGGTTTTGGGCATGGGGATTTGCATCGGGTCTTTGGTTCGATCAATCAGCCGATCAGCATGTGCGCTTCCCCTCCACAGCTAGGCAGACGACCGATGGTCTTGCTGCTCGCCGGCCTGATTGCCGGCGGCAGTTTGCCGGCGCAACGCGGCGGGCGGGGCTTTGGCGGCGGTCAGGTTTATGTGCCCAAGGCCGTCTCCTCGTGATGGGCCTGCACAACTCCGACGACAGCGACGGCTGGGAACGCGAAGGGGAAGACCAGGAATGCTTCTTGAAACACTCCGAGAAGGTCGCCTACCCGCTCGCGATCAATATCATTCTTTATATCATGACCCATTGATCTCCCGGGCCGCCTTTCCCGCGCCGCAAACCGCACGGGAAATTCCACTCGCCACGCTCGCAGCGACGATGGAAGATGGAAGCTCTGTACGAGATAAGTTTCGTCCGTCACATTTTTGATCGCCGCAGAAACTCCGTAGCGCATCTTCCCGAGGTGGCAGCGTCCGCCAAAACTCACCTCCCCCACGGCATGGGACTGCAACCGCCAGCCCTCGACGAGCCGCCCACCCGTGAAAGTCGTCTGGTTGATGTACGTCGTGTACTCGATCACGTTAAAGGTGTCCGAGGTGGCGCGGTTGCCCACAAACCGGAGTTCCATTTTTCCCGCTGCTGCAAGCGCCGCTTCGGCCAGTCCCCCCGCGATTTTCGCCTCCGCGCCCGCGGGCATCACGCATGATTCCCTTCACCCTGCCGTCCGACTACCCCCGTCTCAGGACCGTGGAAACTTTCCATGAACTGGTCGCCACCCGTTTCGCCGACGGCGTCAACGCCCTCTGTTGGCCGCGCACACTGCCGGGCGATTTCAGCGAGGTCGTGAAGCAGTTCGGCGGCACCGCGGGCATCATGACCCTCGACGAAGCACACCTGCGGGCCCTTCCCGTCAGCGCCGCGGGCCGGGTCGCCGTCGACCTCCTCGTCGCCGACCTGCGGCTACTCCGGGAGCACGACCTCGATCCGGTGCTCAACTGCATCCACGGCTACCCCCGCGACGAGGAACCAGGGCCGGTGGTCACCGACGTATTCTCCTTTCACGCCGACAGCGCCACGGTCCCGGCCGACACCTATCTTTGCACCTACCACGGGCCGGCGAGCGAGGGTCTGCGCAACGACGAGGCGCAACGGCGCGTAGAAATCCCCGCCACCCGCGCCGAACTCCTGCGGCACTTCGGCGGGCAGGACAACGACGACTTCCGCTGCTACCTGAAAGAAAACTGCTACGACCTCCACTACGCCCCGGTCCCGTCGGCGCGGCCTTTTTCCTTCGGCTTGGGCAATCTCTGGCGCATCGCCTGCGAATATCCCGGCAGCCCCGTCCCCCCTTGCCTCCACCGCGCTCCCGCCACCCTGCCCGGCGAACCGCCGAGGTTGCTGCTGATCAGTTGAAGGAGGGCGAATCGAGGTTTTCTATATCAGCCTGTCCCTTTGCACCTCCTCCGGTTCATAATTCCAAGGTTCACTGTTCAGCGGTTGGAAACGCATGAAGATCAAACGTTTTCTCATCCAACCTCTGAACCGTTGGGCCGTGAGCCCGACAACTTCAACAACCTGTCCCTTTATCTCACCTTTAATCGGCCTGTCCCTTAATCTCACCCTCGACTCAAACCATGAGCTCTCGTCTTCCGCGTCTCTGGTACCTTCTCCCCGCGCGACGCGGAACGATTTCGCGCTGGACGCTCGCGGCCGCCTCTTGGTTCGTCGCGCCCGGTCTGTGGGCGCAGGAGCCCGCTGCAACCGTTGCCGTCACCGTCTCCGCTGCTCCCGTCGGGCGCACGCCCGCAGTCATCGGCTACAACATGGGCGACAACCTCCCAGGCAGCAACGTCACCTCCTGGCTGCGCTACAGCGAACTCAACGGCGCACGCTTTTGGTGGTCCCAGGACGCCTGGCCGTCCAACCCGCCCGCGTGGCCCGCCGGCTCCGCGAACCTGGCCCGCTTCACCGAAGCGCGCGCGCACTTGCGAGCGGACCCGCTCGCCGGCGGCGACCGTGCGGCACACGCCACCGCCATCGCGCAGGCCTACGGTGGCGTGACGACAGGTATGGTCGGAGAGTGTTACTCCCTCTCCGAGCTGCACCGGCTTGGCGCCGAGGTGCTGGTCATGATGTCGCGCAGCGCCAGCCGCGCCCCGTTCGACCTGGCCGACGGCACACCCGACTGGTCTGGCCGCTGGTCCTACTGGCGCGGCGTGTATCTAAACGCCTTCTACGTCGCGCAGCACTACGGCGCCGCCCGGTTTCAGTTGTTCAACGAGCCCGACCACCCCAACAGCCTCCCCCTCACCCAGGCCGCCTATTTGAAAAAAATGCAGCTCGGCTCCGACGCGGCGCAGGCGGCCGTGGCCGACGTCAACCGGCGCTTCGGCCGGTCGCTGCGGGCCCAGGTGTCGGCGCCGGTCAGCGCCGGTCTCCTGGTGTTCCAAGCCCGCACCGGGCGGCCCGACACCCGCGACGCGGTGGTCGGCTGGGGCGAGCTGCTCCTGCGTCATCGCACGGATGATTTTCCGGCCCGGAGCGAGTGGGCGTGGCCGTTGTTTCACACGTATGCGTTTCAGAACTACGGGCGCGAACCCGGGCGCATCGCCACCGGTCTGCCGGAGTTGCGCGGGCTGATTGCGCGGGCCAACGCGGGCACGCCGCTGCCGATCATCGTTTCCGAGATGAACGTCAGTACCGCCGCCAACTTTTCGAAGACGACCGCCACCCTCGACACGCCGGCCTATTACGCCGCGTTTGGCGCGGTCGCCGCGGCCTATGTCAACGCGGGCATCGACGAGATCTACGTGTTTCGCCTCACGCAAAATTTCTACGAAGGCGCCGGCGGGGTCAAAAAGAACGGCACCCACTTCATCGCGGCGGACGATTCCCGGAAAAATATCCTCGGCAACACCAAGGGAGCCGAGGCGGTGCGGTTGCTCATGCGCGGCTTTGCGGGCGCGCGCGTGCGCCTGGCGCCGCCGGCTGCGGCGAGCCCCGACGTACACACCGTCGCGGCGCGCGACGCGACCACCGGAGCGTACACGCTGCTGGCCGCCAACCTCAAGCAGGCGCGCAACCTCGCGCTCGATCTCGCGGCCTGGCACCTGCCCGCGGGCACGCTCGCGGTAATCGACGAAGTGAGTGCCGCCCATCACGGCGACGTGCGCCGCTCGACGGCGCTCCCGGCCGACGGTCGGCTCACGCTGGAGTTGGACGCCGACTCCGTGGCGCTCGTAACGGTCTGGCCACGCCACCGCGGGGCACCACAGGTCGTGGCCGCGACCAAATCCACCGATTCGCAGTGGCAGGTGTCGGCCGCCGCCGCTCCAGCCGGCAGCCGGCGGTTGCTGGCGGTGCGGGCGGCAGCGCAGTCAACGGCCCGCCTGCGGGTTTACGGGGGCACGGGCGACCCGGCGCGCGCCGATCTCCTCGGCCAGATCACGCTCGGCCCGTCGGCGAGGGAGGCGGTGGTGGACGTGACCCGCTACGTGCAGGCGTCAGCCGGCGCGACGCCGGTGTTTCAATTTGTGCCCGACGATCCGCAGATTGGCGCCACCACGTTTGCGCTGGAGTCCGTCGAACTGCGCACCTTCGACCTGTGGAAATAGTCCAGCGGTTTCCGGTAGCGCGTCGCGACATTCTCCGAAGCCTATTCTTAAATCCAACGAACCGCGCAGGCGGTGGGCGCTTGGGCAAGCGCCCCTCCTTTCAACCGCCGTCGAAAACCTGGCAATTTCCGCCGCCCCCCGCTTCACGGCTACTTCGATCCGATGATCGGCTCGGGAATCGCCGCGCCATCCTGGCGCGGATCGGAGGCGCCCTGATTCACCCCAGTGTTGAAATCGCGCAGCACCGCCTGCCCGCTGCCGACGGCGCCGGCAAACGCGGCGAGCGCCGCGATCTGGTGGCCCTTGTTCGCGAGCTCGGACCGGACCGATGCCGGCACACGCGACTCCAGCGAGACATCGAACCCACCAAAGGTATGCTTGGTGAACCGCGGGGCCTCGATCGCCGCCTGCAGGTTCAGCTTGAAATCCACGATGTTCGCGACGAATTGCGCGTGAGCCTGCGGCTGGTTCCAACCGTTCATGATGCCGAACGCGATGCGAACTCCCTCCTTCTCCATGAACCCCGGGATGATGGTGTGCAACGGCCGCTTGTGCCCGGCGACCGCGTTGGGGCTGGCCGGGTCGAGACTGAAAAGCGCCCCGCGGTTCTGCAGCGCGAACCCGCAGCCGTCGGGGACGATGCCGGTGCCAAAGCTGCCATAATTGCTCTGGATCAGCGAGACCATGTTGCCCTCGCGGTCCACCGCGCACAGATACGTCGTGTCGTTGCCCGGTGCCGGCGGCGTGCCGGCCTCCACCACGTCATGCGCCCGGGCCGGATCGATTAGCGCCGCGCGGGTGCGGGCGTAGTCTTTCGAAAGCAGGCCCGCCACCGGCACCTGGGAAAAGCGCAGGTCGGCGACGAAACGGAGCATGTCCGCGTACGCGAGCTTCTTGGCCTCGATCATCGCATGCAGGGCCCGCGTCGAGTTGTGGCCGTACTCGGCCAGCGGAAAGGTTTCCATCAGGTTGAGCATCGCCAGCGCCGCGATGCCCTGGCCGTTCGGCGGAATCTCGTACACCGTCCAACCCCGATAGGTCGTCGAAATCGGCTCGACCCACTCGGCGCGATAGTCGGCCAGATCGGCGGCGGACATCGTGCCGCCCAGGCGCTGCGACGTCGCCACGAGGCGGCGCGCCATCTCTCCTGCGTAATAGGCCCGGGAGCCCTGCGCGGAGATCTGGCGCAGCGCCCAAGCCAGATCGGGATTACGAAAAACCTCGCCCACCTTCGGCGCCCGCCCGCCCGGCAGAAAGGTCCGGGCCGCATTCGGATCGCTCCGCAAGGAAGACGAGGCGCTCCAGGCGACGTGGTCGGTGACGGGAAACCCCTCCTCCGCGTGGGCGATGGCCGCGGCGAGGACCTCGGGAAATTTTTTCCGTCCAAAACGGGTCAGCAGTTTTTCCCAGCCGTCGACGCAACCCGGCACCGTGACGGCCTGGATGCCGTGCTGGGGCATGACGGCGATCCCTTTTGCTCTGAAAAATTCCTGGGTCAGCCCCGCCGGCGACCAGCCGCTCGCATTCAAACCGAAGATTCGTCCGCTCTTCGCTTCATACACGATCGCAAACAAATCGCCGCCGATCCCGTTCATGCCTGGCGAGACGACGCCCATCACGGCGTTGGCCGCGACGATGGCGTCGATCGCATTGCCGCCCTGCGCGAGAATGGCCGCGCCCGCCTGCGAGGCGAGCGGTTGCTCCGTCGCCACGATGCCCTGCCGCGCCATCACCACCGAACGCCCCTGGACGCGACCGCTCACGGCGCCCGGTGACGCCGCCGGCCACGCCAGCGCAAGACCGAGGAGGACAAAAGAAGATTTCGCGGGAGTGAGCATGGGGAGATCGGCGCGACGGTGCGAAGGCGCCGCCGGGTTGGCAAGGTCAGTCCCAATCCACTCGACTTCGCGGGACGTCAGCGTCTCGATGCCAGAAGTCGCAATCTTGCGCCCCCGGCCAGTCCGCTTTTCACCCGAAATCGCACGAGCAAACATCCCATGGCAAATCCCCTCTCGCGCCTTTTCGGCCGCACGCCGCCGGCTGCTCAGGCCGACTCGCAGACGAGTCCGGAAGATAGTGGCGAGAATGCTGTCCTGCTCCGGCTCAAAGTTCAGATGGAAGAGCTCAACGCGGCGAGCAAATCGCTGGCGGCGGGCAGGTCGGCGGAGTTTCTCGCGAAGCTTCCGCAGCTGAAGCGACTCGATGTCCTCAGTGCCCAGGGCCAGTCGTTTGAGCACGAGTTCCTGCTGGAGGCGGCGGGCCAGGGTCACGTCGACGTGGTTCGAGCCCTGGTCGCCCGCGGCGCAGCGGTCAATGGGACGGGGCTCATCCGGCACAACTCCGGTCCCGGCCATACCGCCCTGCATGCCGCCGCCGGCCGGGGGCAAATCGAGGTGGCGCGGTTCCTCCTGGAGCAGGGGGCGAAGGTCAACGCCATGTACGGTTGGGGGGAGACTCCGCTGCACTGCGCCGTCGCCCAGCGGCACCTGGAGATGGTGGCGTTTTTGCTGGAAAGCGGTGCCGACGTTAACGCCCGCCTGGCCGGCTCCGATCTGGGGACGCCACTGTGGCGCGCGGCCGAGAAACTGTTTCTCGATGTGGTGAAACACCTGCTCGAACACGGGGCGGATCCACGCCTGATCAACGACGGGAGAAAGGAGTCACCGTCGCTGACCGCGCACCGCGGTTTTCAGGAGGCCTGCCTGAAGTTTCACCAGACCCACGGCGCCGAGCGCGCGCAGATTGGCGAACGCCTCAAGCAGTATGAAACCCTGGTCCATCTGCTGGGGGAGGCGGAGCACCGCTTTGGTCCGATCGCGGCTGAGAACCCGACGACGGAAAGCCAACGGGATCGTTCGGAGGAATAGATCCGCCGAACTCCTTGTTCCTGCCCCCAACCCGGTGGCGATCCCATCGGAATCGAGGCGTGGCCGGTTGGCTCGGCTTACCCGGCCCTTCGCCTCAACCCGGCTTCCAGCGGAGAGCCGGCACCCCGGAGCGCGGGGCGACGGGCAGCCCGACGCCATGTTTCTGCTCGCCGGCCCGCGATTGCGTCACTCATTTTAGATTTTCGCGTTGTACGAAAATCTCCTCATGAGCCTCCAAATCAAGTCCTCCAACACCTGCGCGTTCGATCAAATATCGCTGGGCGAAGTCATGCTTCGCCTCGATCCCGGCGAGGGCCGGATCCGCACCGCCCGCGAATTCCAAGTCTGGGAGGGTGGCGGCGAATACAATACGTCCCGCGGCCTCCGGAAGTGCTTCGGCTACAAAACCGCCGTCTGCACCGCCTTTGTCGACAACGAGGTCGGCCACCTCGTCGAGGACTTTATCATGCAGGGCGGCGTGGCAACCGACTTCATCAAGTGGCGGGAAGACGACGGGATCGGGCGCAACGTCCGCAACGGCCTCAACTTCACCGACCGCGGCGTCGGCGTCCGCGGCGCCGTCGGCAACCCCGACCGCGGCAACACCGCGGCTTCCCAACTCAAACCCGGCAACTTCGACTGGGATCACATTTTCGGGAAACTGGGCGTCCGCTGGTTTCACACCGGCGGCATCTTCGCCGCGCTCTCCGCCTCCACCGCCGAACTCACGGTTGAGGCCGTGAAGGCCGCGAACAAACACGGCACGATCGTCAGCTACGATCTCAACTATCGTCCGTCACTCTGGAAAACCCTCGGCGGCCTCAACAAGGCGCAGGAGGTCAACCGCGAGATCGCCAAGTAGGTAGATGTGATGATCGGCAACGAGGAGGACTTCACCGCCTCGCTCGGCTTCGAGGTCAAGGGCGCCGACCACAACCTCAGCCACATCGAGACGGAGGCGTTCAAGCAGATGATCGAGACCGCCGTGAAGGAGTTTAAGAACTTCAAAGTCGCGGCCACCACGCTGCGCCGGGTCATCACCGCCACCAAGAACGACTGGAGCGCCATTCTCTGGCATGCCGGCCAATTCCACGAGAGCCGCAAGTACCCGGAACTCGAGATCCTCGACCGCGTGGGCGGCGGCGACAGCTTCGCCTCCGGGGTGCAATTCGGCTTCATGCAGTTCAACGACGCGCAAAAAGCCGTCGAATACGGCGCAGCCCATGGGGCGCTGGCTTCGACCACGCCGGGCGACACCTCGATGGTCACGCGCAAAGAGGTGGAAAAACAGATCTCCGGCGGCGGCGCCCGCGTCGTGCGCTGATCACCTCAAGCGGAAGGGCCGAGCGCCCCACCCCGATCATTTCGCCCGAACCCAGCGGCCCGGGGTCGCTTCTAGTGTGCCGACCGCAAAGTAGCGTGACAAGTAGCGGCGAGCGCCAGCGAGTGGACCACCGGCGCGCTCCACTCGCTGGCGCTCGCAGCTACACGTCACGAAAGTTATTGGTCGCGCCACTAGGCTGCGCCCGCGCGGGAGACCGCGGCACCAGCGCTGCCTCGCCCACCCGTCACTCGACGGTTGCGCCGTCCGCCACTCGGCCTTGTGCTGCTCACGCCCGTTCCGCACTTGTCCCCACCTCTCGCCATGCACACCGTCCGACTTCACGTCGCTTTCGCCGCCGCGCTCGCCGTCGCCTCGGCTCAAACTCCCGCCACGCCGAATAGGTCCGCGCTCCCGCTCCCCGCCGGTGTCGTCGCCCACCGCGATCTGGCCTACGTCGCCGGCGGACACGAACGTCAGAAGCTTGATCTCTTCCTGCCAAAAGACGTCCGCGGTCCGCTGCCCGTGATCATCTGGGTCCACGGCGGCGGCTGGCAAAATGGCAGCAAGGACAACGTGCTGCCCCTTCGCCTCGGCTTCATCGCCAGGGGCTATGCCATTGCGAGCATCGGCTACCGCCTCACCGACGCCGCGATTTTTCCCGCTCAGATCCAGGATGTGAAGGCCGCGATCCGCTGGCTTCGCGCCCATGCGCGGGAGCATCAGCTCGACTCCAGACGCTTCGCTGCGTGGGGCAGTTCCGCCGGTGGTCACCTCGTCGCACTGCTGGGCACCGCCGGAGACGTGAAGGCCTTCGACGTCGGCGCGCAGCTGGAACAGTCCAGTCGCGTCCAGGCGGTCGTGGACTACTTTGGGCCCAGCGATTTCGTGCGGTTCGTCGAAACCCCTGGCTTTGCTTCCCACGCCCAGCCCGGTTCGCCCGAGTCCAAACTGATCGGCGGGCTGGTCCTGGAAAACAAAGACAAGGCCGCCGCCGCCAGCCCGGTGACGTACGTCAGCCGCACATCCGCGCCGTTTTTCATCCTGCACGGGGCGGACGATCCCACGGTGCCGCGCAATCAAAGCGAAACGCTGCACGCCGCGCTGGTCCGGGCGGGTGCGACGTCCACGCTGCAGATTATTTCCGGAGCCAAACACGGCGGGCCGGAGTTTTCGTCACCGGAGAACATTGCTCGGGTGGTGGCGTTTCTCGGGCAGCATCTCGGGCGCGGCGGCCAGACCGCGCCCTGAGCGCGAGCACCTTTCTTGCCTCCATGAGCCGCGCCACCTGTTACCGGTGCTTCTGGCCCCAGTCGCTCTGTTGGTGCGGCTCGATCACGCCCATGGAGACCCGCACGCAGTTCGTGTTTCTGATGCATCCGAAGGAATTCAAGAAAGAGAAAGCCGCCACCGGCCGGCTCACCCACCTCTGTCTCACCCACAGCCGGATCGTCACCGGGATCGGGTTTGACGCGGACGAGACGGTGCAGGAACTAATCCACGCGCCGGGCAACTATCCCGTCCTCCTCTACCCAGGACGCGACGCCGTGAATCTCAGTGACTCCGCCACGACGGGAACGGACCTCGCCCTCGCCCCGCTGCGCACGCAACTCGGGGACCGCACCCTGACCGTCTTTCTCCTCGACGCCACCTGGGCGCTGGGCCGAAAAATGCTCCGGCTCAGCCCGAGCCTGCAGCGGTTGCCGCGCATCATGTTCACTCCGTCCGCGCCCAGCCGGTTCTTGATCAAGCAACAGCCGCATCCCGGCTGCCTTTCCACCCTGGAAGCCACGCACGAATTGCTCGGCGCACTGGAGCGAAGCGGACTGGATCGCTATCCCCTGCCCGCCCAGTTGCTCGACCTGTTCCAACGCATGCAGGAAATCCAACTGCGTTGCGCGGCGGATTCGACCCGGGCCGGTTACCGCCGCCGCGCCTTCCGGACGCCGGCGGAGCGCATCCCGTTGCGTGGTCGCAGCGCGACGCGACGCACCAAGGTTTTTCAGACGCCGCTCTGAATCACGCGGCTGACCGCCGAGAGCAATTGCTCACGATTGAAGGGCTTGAGCAGCACGTCGTGGGCGCCAAGCGCCTTCGCCATCAGCAGGCAATCGGATGCCTGCAAGTGAAGTCCACCACCGGAAATCGCCAGCAGCCGGGCTTCGGGATGCGTCCGCTTCGCATCCATGATAACACTGAGCCCATCTTCGTCCGGCATGAGAATGTCGGTGATGATCAAATCGACATGCTGCTGGCGGACGAGTTGGGCGACCTCTCGTCCCGATGAGGCGCAACGCACCAGGTGGCCGGCTTCGCTGAGCCAATGTTTCACCAGCGTCTGAATCTCGGCCACATCGTCAGCCATCACCACGGACAACTGCGCGGCGAACGGGTTTGAAATCACATTGGTAGGAGTCACAGGAGGTTGGAGCTGCGGCCGTCCAACGCGCTCCATGTGGCATAAAAAAAACACCAGGCCAAGCTGCAAACTGGCGGCAATCCGGCCGGGGTCGTGGCCTAAACCCGCCGCAACAACCCCGCGAGCCGCGTGAAGGAATCCTCCCCGAAGCCCATGGCGCGTTTGATCCGCGCATCGCGCTCGATCGGATTGGCGACCGCCGCCGAGTCGCGCCACTCCCGCCACGAGACCACGCCCATCGCCCACAGCAGGGCGGCCGTCACCGGCACCGGCACGTCGCTGCCATGCAAAATGCGCTCGCACAGTCCGGGCTGAACCATGCGACGAATCGCGCCGGGGCGGGCCCGGAAATTAAAACAGGCCAGCGCGCTGTTATCGCCATAGAGCCGGGGAAACCGCCGGGTCATTTCGACAAACACGTCGAAGTAGTCGGGATCGAGCACCATCATTCCGGTGCCGCTGTGCGCCGCGATGCACGTGACGCCAATCTCGAGGGCGCGAGTGAGCACGCGCGGGGTGGCGAGCCGCGCGTCGAGCACGGGCAGCGTGCGCTCGCTGCCCGTGTGCGCGAGGAGGAGCAGGCCGCACTCCGCCATTCGCTCGAGAAAGCGGGTGTAGCGTGGATTGTTCCAGTCGATGTTCTGGCAGTTGGGCAGGCACTTCAGCATGACCGCGCCCGCCGCCAGGCACCGCTCCAGTTCCTCGAGCGCATCCGGTCGCGCCGGATGAATCGAAATTGCCGGCAGAAACTCCCGGTGCTCCCGCGCGAGCCGCAACACGAAATCGTTCGGCACGTAAAACGACCCCGTATTCTCGATTACCTTCCCGTGATCATCGTGCGGTTCATCTTGGGCCAGAATCACCGCGGCATCGATCGACGACTCCCGCACGAACGCCAGCAAACGCTCCGCATAGAGCCGGTCGAGGTCGCCGGAAAGCGCCGACGGTGGCAGACCCACCGTGCGCAGCAGGTGCGGCGCGAGCTGGCGCGTCACTCCGCGCGGCCGGTACCAACAGCCCGTGCCGCCGGTGCCGTTGCCGACGACGTGAACATGACAATCAATTCTCATGTGTCCGCGTTACTCCTTTCAGTTTGATGGCTGCGGGGTGCCTCCACCCCGTGGTCTTCAATTTCGCCGCGCATCCCTCGCGCGGTGGGGCTCCCGGCCTCCCAGCTGAGCATCATTTCGTGACTTCGCTCGCCAGCTCACGGCATTGCTTCAGGTCGGTCTTCCCCGTGCCCAGCATGGGAATCCGGTCCACGCGACGGATGATTTTCGGCACCCACAGGTTGGGAACTCCGAGCGCGACGAGTTTCGCCCGCAACACGTCCAGCGTCACTTCGTGCGTGGTCAGGAGCACCAGCGCCTCACCCTTGGCCGCATCCGGCACGCCGGTGACATAGACCGCGGGACTCTCCGTCTGATCCCAGTCGAAGGCCTCGATAATCTTCATCTCGATCGTGCCATGCGGCACCATTTCACCTCCGATTTTCGAGAAACGGGAAATGCGGCCCTCGATGAAGAGAAACCCGTCGTCGTCGAAGCGCCCGAGGTCCCCGGTGATAAACCAGCCGTCATGAAAAGCCGCGCGCGTTTTTCCCGGGTCGTCGAGGTAACCGCCAAACACGTTGGCGCCACGAAACAGCACGACGCCCTGCTCGGCAAAGGGCAGTTCCTCCCACGTCTCCGGGTTTACGATCCGCGCCGTCATGCCCGGCATCATGCGCCCGACCGCGCCAAAACGCTTGCCGGCCTGCGGCTCGTTGGTCGACACCACCACCGGCGGATGCGGCTGGTTGATATTGGACGCCGGCGTCGTCTCGGTCAGCCCATAGCCCTGCAGAATTTCAATGTGAAACGTCTCGAGAAACGCCTTGTGCAGTTCATCCGGAAGCTTCTCCGCCCCGGTCACCACGAGATCGAGGGTCTTTAGTTCATCCGGCCGGGCCTTTTTCAAAAGGGGGCGGATAAAAGTCGGCGCGCCGATCATCACGGTCACGCCTTCCTGGGCGATCGCATCCACGATCTTGCGCGTATCCAGCGGGCTTGGGAGCGTGACGACCCGGCAACCGCGCAGCATCGGATACCACATCGTGACCGTAAAACCAAAGCTGTGAAACACCGGGAGACAGGCGAGCAGCGAACAGGTTTCGGGCAGAATGGAGAGCGAGGAAATCTGCGCGCAGTTCGCCAGGATGTTGCGGTGCGTGAGGGGCACCCCCTTGGGTTCGCCGGAGCTGCCGCTCGTGAAAAGCAAGCCCGCTTCGGTCCCGTCGCCCACCTTGGACACACCCAGCAAGCTGGCGCACCATTGATTGGGCAGGAGCCAGGCGGCGATGACCCACGGCAGCATCGCCCGCTTGCCCCCGGCCGCTTCGAGTTCGGTCTTCAGGTCGAGCGTGCGCTCCGGCCACGGGAAATTCGGCAATTTGGCCCGCAGGGCTTCGGCGGAAATGACCGTGGTCACCCCGGCAATCCGCAGGCTCGTCTCGAGTGCCGCGCGGCCCACGGTAAAATTCAGGTTCACCGGAATTCTGCCCGCGGTCAGCACGGCGAGATTGGCGATAAAGGCGCCCGCTCCGGGCGGCAAGACGATGCCGACCCGTCGCTCCGGAATCGTCGCCCGAATCCGTCGCGACAATGCCGCCACCGCGGCGTAGAGCTGGCCGCACGTGAGCTCGCGCCGGCCGGTCGTGCGATCCACGATGATCAAGCGCCAGGGGTGCTTGCTCAGCGTGCGCAAGCATTCCCGCGCCAGATTTCGCTTCAGCACCGGACGCTCGCCAAACGCCTTCTCGCCCAAATCGAGCAGTTCGCGGCGCGCCCAAGCCGGCGAAACTTTTTCCGGCGGCGCGAGGGCGCCAAAGGCGATGAAAACATGGGTCGGCATCAGGCGCGGCGACTTCCACAGATACTTGTTCCCGGCAAACGAGAAGACGGAGCCCCACAGGCCGTCCAGCGCGGCGGGCAAGACTGGCGCGCCCGACTGCCGGGCGATCAATTCGAAGCCGCGTTGAATCTCCATCAGCTGCCCCGTGCGCGAAATGTGCCCTTCCGGGCAGATGCACACGACCTCACCGGCCTTCAGGGCGTTGACCGCCGCCCGCATCCCTTCCCGCGGCTGCTCCGAGGAGATGGCGATGCAACCGGAAATCTCAAAGCACCAGTCAAAGAAGGCGTTTCTCCGCAGGCCCTTGTGCCCGATGAAACGAATGGGCCGCGGACAGGCCAGCTGGAGCACCACCACGTCCGCATACGAGATGTGGTTTAGGATGATCAGCACCCCGCCCTTCGGCGGCAGATTCTCCAGCCCGCTCGTCCGCACCCGATAGAGGAGGCGCGCGATGAGACTCGCGACAAGTTCGAGGTGCAACGGCAGGTACGAGCGCCGGCGGAAGATCGGGGGAAGCATGAAGGCAGCCGAGTTTATGCGGGAAAAATCCACCGCCGTTCAAAGCATTTATTTGCGATTTCGTTTCCACCGGCTCAGCCGCGCCAGGCCCCTTTGCGGCCCAAGGGATTGGATCCGGTGCCAGTGAGCCGGCATTTTTCACACTCAAACTGCCTTTCAATCATGTCCCGCTTCCGCCGCGATCACCCTGCGGCGCTGCCTTCGAGTTCATGCGGGCTAAAAGGCAAAACCGCTGCGGTTTTGCCAATAGCCCGGACGCTCCAGACGGTTGAGAGCACGGCCAAGATTTCTGACCAGGCTGTGGCGGCGCAGGAGAGAAGAGTGTGAAAAGTCCGGGCTAGTGGCGCGACCAATAACTTTCGTGACGTGTAGCTGCGAGCGCCAGCGAGTGGACCACCGGCGCGCTCCACTCGCTGGCGCTCGCCGCTACTTGTCACGCTACTTTGCGGTCGGCAAACTAGGCGCAGCTCTCTTCGTCCGCTCTGTTTCCTTCTGTTCAAATTCCGCGGCTTAGAGCGGCCCGGAGATCGTTCGCGAGCGCGGCAAAACCCGGGAAATCATATTCGAGCCGTCGCGGGTCGGGCCGATGTCGCTCCACCTCGCGCAACGCGCACGTCGTCTCGAGCGGCAGGCTCGGCCGGTCCGTGCCGTAGACCCGATACTTGAGCTCCGCGCGGGAATACGGCGGCCCCGGGCCTTCCTGTCCCGCGATCCACGCCGCCTCGCTCACCGCCGGATCGCGGCCGCAAAGGTACCACGCCTCGACGGCCGGCACCGCCACGCCCACGGCCCGCACCACTTGCGGCCGCCCATGCATCGGCGGCAGCCGCTTCGTCGTCCGCCGATGCACCGCCCGCAACTGGCACATCCGGCAGTGCGGATGAAAATACCCCGGGGCCTCATGCACCGCCGTGTGCACCACCGAGTCATCCGAATCGACGACCACCACCAGCAGATCGGTGTCGGTATTGAAGTGCAGATGCCGGAGCACCGCCGGCATGAGCTGAATCACATGGGGCCAGCCGCGCGCCCGGAACCCCGGGGCCACGATTTTCGGCGATTGCCGCAGGACCCCTTCGACGAGCACGCGCAACGCCGCTTCGTCCGCGGGCGACTCGCTCAAAAGGGCAACCTTCATACCTCTTCGTCCGGCACGCCGCCCAGGATCCCGCTGAACCACATGTCGCCGAGCGAACCTTCCCGCAGCAGCTCCGGCAGGTCCGGGCGATCGATCAGGCGTTCGAAGCGCGCCGCCCGCCCGTGTTTCTGCGAGATAATCACTTCCTCCGGATGATCCCGGAACAGATCGATGAAGTACGGCGAATGCGTCGTGGTGACGATCTGCACCGCGCCACGACCCGGGTGGCCCGCCTGCGGGTGACTGAGCCGGTACAACGCATCGCGAATCTCCCGCAGCATCCGCGGGTGGATTCCACGATCCACCTCCTCGATGCAGAGGACGCCCGGCGGCGTCGGATCGAACGCCAGGGCCAGCACCGCGATCAGATAAAGTGTGCCCTGCGACAGTTCCGCCGCCGGCACCAGGCCGTCCTCCGTCAGCCGCAGTCCAAACTCCACGCGGTCCTCCGGCAGGTCCTGAAACTCGAGGGCGTGGAACTCGGGCGCGATCCGCCACAGTTCGCCGGAGAACTCCGCAAAGGCCGCCGGCGCGGCCGTCCGCAGGTGCGCCAGCACCGCCGCGAGATTGGCGCCGTCGCGCGCCAGCCGGGCGCCTTCCGCCCGCCGCGCGGGTTGCGCCATCACGTGGTGATCGAGTACGTATCCGCGGATTCCCGACAGCGCCTGGCGCAGGGCCGGCCAGCCCGGGGCGTCCCGCGGCTCGAGGCGGAGGGTGGCGCAGACCAGCTCGGACTCGCAGCCGAGTTTGGCCGCGAGGCCGTCGTACGGGGGCGCAAACCGGAACTCAATCTCCGGGCCCCCGACCGGGTGCGCCCACGCCGCCTCGCTCGGCGGCAACGCCACCAGCGTGCGCAGCCGCAGCAGGGCCTCGATCAGGCTCGTCTTGCCGCTGCCGTTGGGCCCGATGAACAGATTGAACGGCGACAACTCCACCCGGGTCTGCCGCAGCGCCTTGAATTTTCGGAATGCGATGGACGCGATCACCGGACCAACCTGGGTCGGCGCGACCCGCTTGGCAACGTCGCAGGCGCGAAGATGCCTTGCCACTCGCCGGGCGGGCGGCTCTCGTTTGCGGCCCGGATTCAAAAATCGCATCCCGCATAGGCCCGACGGTCCCGGGCTCACCTTCCCACGATGATTAGAAAACTGATCTTGCTGTTGCTCTCCGGCATGGCGCCGGCCGCGCTGTTTTTTCCATCCAGGTTGCACGCCCAAACCCCGCTTGGGTAATACCGCCGTCGATCCTCCGGCCAAAGGCGGCGGCGGTGCGGTTTTCACTGCAGGCAATCAATCCCACGCCTCGTTCTCCCCGCGCTCCCTCGATCTCCGGCGCGTGGCGGGCAACCGATTGCCCTGCCTTCAGAAAACCTCGTAGACTTCGATCAGCGCTTCGCCGGTGCTGTTGTTCACTCCCGAAACTTGGATGGTGTAAGTGCCGCCGGCGGGCAGGGTCACCAGCAGAGCGGCGTCCCGGCTCGCCGGCGTCAGGGGGAAGGCACCGACCTGGGCGAACGTCGACGCCAGCGCGGCGGCCCAGTTGTCATTGGAGGCGACGGCCACGCCCCGGCCATCGATCACCCGAAGGGTGGGATCGGCCAGCGGACCTTGCACGCCGAACGTCGTGAGCGTCGGGCCGACGGCGCGGATCAGGACCTGTTTGCCGCCGGCGCCGGTGATGGAGAATCCAGCGATGAGAATATCGTCGCCAGTGCCCACGCGATTGCGGGCGGAGAGATTGACCAGACGCGGCGAGATGCCGCCGGCGGTGTCATACGCCTCGACCAAAATCACCCCGGCCCCCGTGCCCGAGGCTCGCACCGTAAAGGCTCCCGTGAGCACCTGGCTCAACGCCGCATCCTTGGAACCGGCCGGAAAACCGAATGCGCCGACCGCTGCAAATGCGCCGGCGAGCGAGCCTGACCAATCGTCGTTGACGGCGGTCGGTGTCGTGCTGCCGCCCGCAAAGAGCTCCAGTCTTGGGTCGGTCATGCCGCTGAGTCCAAACGCGGCCAACGCGGGGCCGGCGGCCCGCAGGAGCACGTTTTTGGCCCCGCCGCCCACGACGGCGCCAAGGGTGAGCGTCTGCCCGGCGCCCAGCGTCGTGCGCACGGACATGTTCGAAAGTGCGCTGCCGGTGACGATTTCCAGTCTCGCCGGCGCACTCACGATGGAGCCACCGGCATTGGCCACGACCGCGGCGTAGTTGCCCAGGTTCGCGGCCGAAGTGCTGTTCAGCGACAACGTGGACTTGGTGGCGCCTTCGACCGGCACCCCGTCTTTCATCCATTGATACCAGATGAATCCAGTTCCATTTGCTGAAACGGCGAGGGTGGCGCTGTTCCCCAACAGAACGGTCTGCCCGGTGGGCTGGGTCGCCAGGAGCGGGGCGGGCGGCACGGGTGTCGCCTTCGCCGGCGCGACCGGGGGACTCGCATGCCAGCTGCTCGCGAGCGAATGATTCGGGTTCGCGAACGGATTACTGAGCACCAAGCTGTAGCCGCTGCCGTCCGCCTCCTCCGGCCAGGGAGCGGAATCGCGATAGGTGAATTGTCTGATGATGGCACCACTCGCGGCGCGGACGATCAGTTGTTCGGTGCTGTTGGAGAGGTTTCCCACGAAAGCGCCCGCCAGCACGGGCCGCGCTCCGGGCTCCAGCCGGGCCGCAAACGCGGCGGCGTTCTCCGCGATGATAATCCGTCCGCCCGGAGGCAAAAGGCGCAACGCCGGCGCCACGGTGCCGAAGTCGAACGAGACCGCGTCGTCGAGTTTCACCCCGCTGAGATCGACGGTCTGCGTGCGGGAGATGTTCAGCAACTCGATAAATTCGAAATCGTTTCCATTGTTGAATCCGGCCGCCAATTCGGCCGGCGTCGGATCGGGGGGATGGTAGTGCAGCTCGCTGACGACGAGGTTCGCCGCGTCCGCGGGCGCGGCTTCCGAGATGAACGTCGCCTCGGTCAGTGGCGACCAGCTGTCACCATTTTTAATCCGAGCACGAACGGTGTGAGCACCGGACGTCGCCAGCGTGAGGGCGGGGCCGGGCGCCGACGCCGTCAGGCCGACGAGGCGGAGGTCGAAGCGCAGATCGGAGTAGTCGTTCCGCGGATAGGCGTTGGCCGCATTGGGCGGGAAGGAGTAGATCGCCTGGTGGACCTCAACCGCCAGCGTGTTGACGCCCTCTTGCAGGAGCATCCGATCAAATGGCACGGCGACGAACATCGACTCGATGGGCCCATAGTTGTTGCCCGGATCGATGGGCCCGAGCGCCTCCTGCCCGTAGGTGGCCGGGGTGGGCGCGAGAGGAAAGTTGATGCGGGCGGCCTCGACACCGTTCAGGTAAATCACGGCGCCGTCGTCCGCCATGATTTCAAAAAAGGCACTCGTCAGACCGGCGGTGTCCGTGGCGTTGAACGTCGTGCGGAAGTAGGCGGGGCCGGGTTCGACGGTGGCCGCGGCATAATTTGGCGCGGCGGGAGAGACATTCGTGGCGAGGCCGGTCGTTTCGCCGTAACCGAGGGGCGCGGTTCCCGTGCCCCAGGCGCCGTCGGCGTAGGACGGGGCGGTCCACGAAAATCCGCTGGCATCGCTCGCCGGGGCGGCGGCGGGCAGCAGCCATTTCCACGATTGTCCGGCTGAGAGCACCGTGGACGCGGCGACGGTGCCGGTGGTGGCCGGGAGGGCGGACGCATCGAGCACGCCACCGACCTGTCGCGGATCCGCGCCATCGATCGTGTAATAGGTGGTGCCGCCGGCGGGATTCGGATTGTTCAGGCGAAATTGGAATCCCACCGGCACATTGCCGCCGTAGCGAGGCCGTCCCGTCACGGCATCGATCAACTCGGTGGGTTTGAGTCGCTCCGCGAGAGTCGTCGGGTTGATGGTCTGCGGCGCGCCGTCCATCCAATCCAATCGTTCGGCCAGCCACGATTTGAGCGCATCGACCTCCTGCCGCCACGTGGTGCGATTGGCCTGGCCGGTCTGGCCGCCAGGGAAGGTGTTGGCTCCGAGGTAGGGATACTTCCGGTAGTGGCGGGCGGCCGGCACCTGAAGGGCCAGGGTGGCCGCGTTTGCCGTGTTGACGATCTCCGCGCGGCTCCCGTCCGTGAGCTGCGTGTAGACCGACTCGATGCGATCGAACAGGGTCTCCTTCGAGAAGTGCGAGCGCCGCAACGCGGTCCAGCGGTTCCAATAGCGATCGTTGAACTCCGGGTCGTCGTCGAGCCGCGTGTAATACGTGTAGTTCGAGCCCGCCACCCACCACTTCATTCCGAAGGAGGCGTTCGAATACCCATAGTTGCTGTTGCCCAGGCTGCGATCGACATCCCAGAGCGGAAACGCGGTCATCAGCCCATTGCGGTCCTTGGTGAAGTAGTAGCTGAAGACGTAGGCATCGACCTCTTTGCACAGCTCAAGCCAGAGCGTCCGGTCGATGAAGCTGCGCTCATGAATCCACTTCGCGTAATAATTCGCACTGGCAGGTTGATTGAAGTCCGGCGCGGCGAGGGCGGACGTCATGCGATTCAGCCAGCCGACCAGGGCGTTCGCCTGCGCGACGGTGACCGGTTCGGGCTCGGCGATGTCGTAGTCCCGGCTTGAGCCCGGGATGGCCGGATTGGAGGCGGCGTTGATCTTGTAGTCGTACGGCAGCTTGTCGTTCTTGAAAATGAACCCGCCGTTGATCAGCGCCGGGTCGCTCATGCTGCCGTTGAGCTTGGCCACGTCGACCCGCTCCTTCCCGCGGGACGGTTTTTCCATGAGCAGGTAAACGCCGCGGTAGTCGGCGTAATCGAGCGTGCCGTTGCCCTGGTTGAAAATCACCTCGACGAAACGGCAGCGCACGCCCGCGCCCGGGCCGTTGGCGTCGAGCATGGCCTGCTGCATGAGATAATTTCGCAGGAGCGACTTGTCCAAGGTCAGGCTTTGCAAAATCCAATCGCTGTGGCTCGGCAGGCCCAGCAGCGGCTCGTTGCGATCGTCGTCGGCATCCTCCTTCCAAAACTCCAGCGCATAGGGCCGCTCCGCCTCGCCGGAGGAGCTCTGGCCGCGCACGTGCAGGCCGCCGCGCAGCATCTGATCGGGCGCGTTGCCTAAGCTGGCCCGATTCACCCCGGGCTTCACGTCATACACCGCCACCTGCGTAAACCGATGGGGACGCAGCCCGAGGGGATTGGTCAGCCCGTCGATGTTGCGCTGGAAACTGTCCATCACGATGACCGGCAGCGTGCTGCTGAACGGCTGGCCCGAGGCATTGTAGTTGCTCGCCACGTTGACCAGCGTGGTGGCGTTGGGGTCCGCGGCACCGGAGAGCCAGATGAATGCGCGGTTGCCGGTTTTCGACGGCACGTGGCCCGGAGCAAAGACGCGCGCTTTGACACACGTGCCCGCCGTGATGTTGAGCGGTGCGGTGTAGGGCAGCGACGTTTCGGTTGGCTCCGAGGTATTCAACGTGTAGCGGATTTCGGCGCCGACCGGGGCGCCGGCCGGCAATTGCATTCCCAGCGTGAGGGCGGAGGTGACGACCGCGCTCGGCTGATCCATCTGCGGCGCGACGCCCGGCTGGAAGAAGACCGGTGCGGCCAAACGGCGGCCGGTCGCCTGGCGACCGCGATTGGTGGTTCCCGGCGTCGCGATTTCGAAATACCCGGCCGTCTGAGCCGACCCCAGTCCGCCGAAGGCTACATCCTCGTCCTGCGGGCCGTAGGTCAGCGAGTGCTCCGCGGTCACTCCATCGGCTCGCACCAGCGTCAGCGTGCCGCCCTCCTTCCGCAGCGTGAAGTGAGCGTGCGGTCGGACATTCGTGAAACGGTTCTTGCCCGAGGCGAAAATGACCAGATGGCCGTAAGCGCCCATGGTCAGATCGGGCAGCAGGTAGCTGGTGGGCGGAGGCGTGGTGCCGGGCGCGGAAACGGGCGCGCTGGTGTAATCGAGGCGCCACCCGGCCAGACTGACCGGAGCAGCGGTGCCATTGTAGAGATCGATCCAGTCGGGCCGGTCGAGATCTTCGTCCTCCAGGCCCGAGGCGTTGTCCGCCATGATTTCCTCGATGACCACTCCGCCGGTGGCGACCGGCGTCACCGGGGTGGTGACGGTGGTGATCGCAAGATCGTCCAGAAATACATCCTGCATCAAACCGCCCGTGGCGGCATTGATGGCGAAATTGCAGCCGACCGTCGGCATGAAACCCGGCGTCGGCAAATCGGTGAAAATTGCGAGGCCATCGTAGGTGAGGTCCAGTCCGTTGACCGCATCCCAGTGCAGCGTCACCGTGCGGAAGGTCTGATCGTAGGTGAAGTTCCCCCCGGGGAGATTCGTGGCGGGAAAATTTCCCGCGCTGTTTCCATCCGCAAATATTTCGATGCTGCGAGGATCGTTCGTGGCATTCTGGTAGGTGTCGAAGTTCACCACCAATCCATAGGCGGAAGCGTGTCCGCTCGCCCCGCCCAGACCACTCAGCGACGGACCAAAACTGAGGTTGAATCCATCCGCCGGAGTCGCACCGGCCGGCCGATCCATCAGCAATTTCAACGTGACCGTGAACTCCGACACCGTGGCATTGGCATCGAGGACGGGCAGCACCAGCGCGGCGGTGGCGCTGCCCGTCGCCTTGTCCGCCAGCCGCAGGGCAATGGCACCGGCGGAGCCGACGCCCGTCTTCACGATGCCCACATTGATCGTCCCGGCGCCATTGGTGTCCTTGCGATTGGAAATCAGGGTGGCATTGGATGCCGCGCCGTTGAGCAATCCCCCGCTCAGAACGAGCGCCGTGTTAATCGCGCCGTTGGGAGTGTCGGCCGCGAATGAATTGAAATTATTGGTGTAGGTTGCGGCGGGGAGCGCGGCCGGGATGAACCCGGCCAGGCAGAGCGCTTTCCAATGGGAAACAGTGCGTGAACGGGGCATGGCTGGCGGGGCGAGGATTACAGATCAGTTTCCACCCAAACCGACGAATCCATCCAACTCAAGCAGTCTGGGCGAGGCGCAGACCGCTTTGCCACGGCGGAGGTGACCACCGGCACCGCCTGGGTCGAGGTTTCAGCCCTGAATGACCAACAAAGAACCCGCATCTCATCGCGAGCATGCGGGTTAAAATTTTGGCGCCCCCACGGGGAATCGAACCGCTCCGCCCGAAAATCCGAAAAGCTTTGTCGAGTATGGCTTGAGGTTGATTGTTAGTGAGTTAGAACAGGCAAAAAGGTGCAATCACGTGCGCTGAAAACAAGCCAAAAACATGGTTTCTGGCAAATCCGTGGCAAATTCTCCACGCCGGGCCGCCGGGCTTTGCATCCGGTTGCCCAATACGTGCGGCAGGCCAACAACTATTGCGCCGCCGGTTGAGTCTGCCATGCCCTGAATCACGACGGCGATGGTTGATCGACATGCCTCACAGGCCGGCCCGGTTCAGGCGGCGGCGAATTCGCGCGGCGTGACCTCCCGGGCGATGCGCGCGCCGAATTCCCGTTGCGCTCTGCGCAGGTCGCAGTCCAGTTGGAGTCGGACCCACCAACCGTCGGTAAGTCCGAAATAGCGATCCAAGCGTAGTCCGGTGTCAGCGGTGATAGTGCGCGCGCCAGCCAAAATGGCTGAAATCCGGGTCTGCGGAACGCGGATGTCTTTTGCCAGCTGATAGGGGGTGATGCCCAGTGGGGTCAGGAATTCCTCACGGAGCATCTCACCCGGAGTAGGGAGTGGCAGTTTCTTCGTCATGATTTTAATGGTAGTCCACGATTTCGACGCCATCGACTCCGCGGTCGGTCCAAGTAAAGCAGAGTCGGTACTTGTCGTTGATGCGAATGGAGTGCTGGCCCTTGCGGTCGCCCTTGAGCAGTTCCAGCCGATTGCCGGGAGGAACCCGCAGGTCGTCGAGTCTCTGGGCGATGTCGAGTTGTTGGAGTTTGCGGAGGGCCACTCTTTGGATGTCGGCTGGCAAGTCCGGCGACTTATCTCCTTTGTAGATTTGCTCGGTGGCATCGCAGCGGAACGAGAGGATCATCCAGACCAGTAGTTACGTACTGCGTTACTAACGTCAAACGTTATTAAAGAAAAGATAGCAGTATCCGGTGGGTCGCCGTTGGCAGTCTTGCTGCGCTGTGCCGCGATATCTGCCGGAAGGTCGATTTGGGTGCGAGCAATGGGTCAAGCTGGTCGCCAGGCTGAGCACCAGGGCTTTCCCGGAGGCCGCCAGATTCTTGGGTTTGGCCGTACTCATGAGAGCATTTCGAGGTACGGCTGGATGACTCGGCGAACGCGGCAGACACGCGCCGCGCGGGCGAGTTCTTCGAGGCTGAACTTCTTTGCCCGCCAGCCTTCGCGGAGTGCCTCTACGGCGACTTCCAATCCGATCTTGTGGCGATACTTGAAACAGTCCGCGACGGTCTTGGCAGGGGTGTAAACCCGCAGGGTGGCGTGGCCGGCCTGAACCACCATCACGCCATGCGTAAGCGCCGGACCGGAGAAACGCACGACGCGGATTGGGGGATACTTCACTTTTGGGCGCCAGGCCTTGACGTCGATCGCCATCCAGACCTCAGCCGGGTTCTGGGTGCCAATCTGATGGTACACGAGCGACGACAGGAGGCACAGCACGCCCTTGGGCAGCTGCAGGCACGCCAGATCCCAATCGTGAGTGCCGCTGATTTCTTGTTCGGCAGGAGCATACACACCACGAGCACGCCGTACGAGCCGGCCTCGCCTGACCAGCCGGCCGAGGTAAACGCTCGGCAGCCCGCGCTGCTTGAGATCGCGGGGACGAATGCTACCCTGCTTCCCGGCAAGGCGCTCGATGATTTGGACCTTGGATAGCATGTTTTGCGACATTGGTAGATATTCATAACTACCGAGGAGTAGCAACAGTATTGTTCGATCCCATCGACGTCTGCCGCGCCCCACAGCCCCACTGGTCGTCCGTCCGCAGGCGCAGGCAAGGAGGAGGAACGCCGCCGGCGTGGGTCCTTGCGCCAAAGCGGCGTGTTCACCTACCTACCCTACAACCGAATCACCGTTGGCTCACTCGCTGTTATTGCTTGCGGCAGGTCGGCGCAGATAACACCGCCAGACGATCAGTGCCGCCACCGGAAAAACTCCAGTGCCAATCAAGAACAGTGCGGAGTAGCCGAACCAGTCGACCAGCGTACCGGCCACGCGGTATGCGGTCTCCCCGGAGGGATTGGTGAATTCAGAAATGACGAACGCCGATGTTTGCTTCATGAACGATTTGCCACGTCAACTGGCAAATCGGAGATCGGGTTTGCTTAACTACTTGGTGATAAGCGCTTAGAGTGGCGCCCCCACGGGGAATCGAACCCCGCTTTAAGGATTGAGAATCCCTTGTCCTAACCGATAGACGATGAGGGCGAAAATCGGAGCGCTGAGATTCATCGTTTCACGCTCCGCGTCAAGTGCGGTTTGCTCGCTCAAAAAAAGAGCGCGCCGCTGCCGGCGCGCCCGTCGCAATCTCGAATGGTCGAACGCCTACTTCTTCACCGCAAAAGGCAGCGAAAACTGCGTCTGCTCCCACTTGATCTTCAGCACACCGGTCAGCGACTCCGGAGGTCCGTTCTCCACGACGATCGTCAACTGCTCCACCGTCTCGCTTAACGCATCCTTCTTCAGCTCAACCCGCACGAGGTCGTTGCTCTCGTCCACCGGCACGCCCCACCTGCTAAGATTCTTGCTGAAGGCGAGTTTGCTCACGCCGGTTTCCGAAGGGATGATGTAAAGGGTATACGCACCGGCCGGAATCGACGTCGCACCGACGGTAATCGAGTGTTGCAGCAGGACCGTGGTCGCCTCGTCGGCGCCCAGGCGATCAGCCTTGTCCCACTTGACGAGGCCACCCCACACTTTCCGGACCTCGCCCGTCCGGGGATGTTTGAGAAACGGGCGGCCGTAGGTAACCGTGACCATGCTGCCGGTGGCGCGGTTCGCCCCGATGATCCCGTTGGTCGTCGCGTGCGGGGTGGTGCCGCCGGTGCCGGCGCCCGGAAGCGGAGGAGCTTTTTGTTTTTTCTGCGTGGCGGGCGCCTGTTTGCCATCGGCCGCCTGCACGGCGAACGGTGCGGCGCAGTATAGCGCGGCAACCGAGAGGAAAACGATCGACTTGAGTCTTGACTTCATGATTTAGGTGGGGGCTTGAACGTTGTTGAGCGCTGACATCCCGGGGCCCATGGGGAATCGGGAGGGCAGCGACCGAGGAGCTTCACGAAGCCACCGGCGGTCGCGAGAATTTTCGCGAAGAATTTTGCGGGGCCCGGGAGGACCCATCGCCTCCCGCCGGCTCTGCTCCAACCGACCCGGCCCGTTCCGCGCCCGCCGGCCTCAATTCACCGTCGGATCCTCGGGTTCGCCCGCCAAGAGTCGCCACTCGCCGCCTTCGCGGCCGAGGACTGTCCGCCACAGCGATTCATCCTGCGAATGCTCGAGCAAATCCCCGGGCACGTCGACGACCACCCAGGTGCGCACCTTCATTTCGTTTTCCAACTGCCCCGCCGACCAGCCCGAGTAACCGAGAAAAGCGCGCACGTGCGTACCTTCTTCCTCGAGCAATTGCCGCGCCTTGTCGGGTTCGATGCCGAAGTGCAGCCGGAAGCCATCGTGGCGGGTCTGCCACGCCGCCAGCACGAGCTGCTGCGTCTGCACGGGGCCGCCGTTGAACAACGGCACCCCCGCCAGCGGGCCGAGGGCGAATTCGCCGCTCAATTCGCCGAGCCGCTTGCCGAGCGGACGATTGAGCACCACGCCCATCGCGCCCTCGGCGTTGTGCAGCGACATCAAGATGACGCTCCGCCGGAAATTCGGATCGCGCATCGCCGGATGGGCCAGCAACAGCGATCCGGCCAGCGTGTCTTTCGCGATTTTACGGCGCTCCCGCATGAGAGGATTTCCCGAGTTGCCGCGCGGATCTCAAAGTTTCAACACCTTGACCCCGGCCTCGGCCAGCAGGGGCGCGACGAGCGGATCGTTGTTGTAGTCATCGCGGTACTTGATCTTCCCGATGCCCGCCGCGGCGAGAATTTTCGCGCAGTTGATGCACGGGTAGTGCGTCACATAGGCCACGCAACCGTCGACCGGACTGCCGCGCCGGGCCGCATCGGCCACGGCGTTTTGCTCCGCGTGAACCGTCGCCTGCTCGTGCCCGTCGCGCAGGCGCGATTCGTGGGGGGCCGACGGCAGGAATCCGTTGTAGCCCGCCGTGACGATCCGGTTCTTGCATTCACCGCCGGTCACGATCACGCAGCCCACATGCATCCGTTCGCAATTCGAGCGCGAGGCGATCAAGAATGCGGTCGCCATGAAATATTCGTCCCACGAAGGCCGGTGGGAAAATTTGGCCGCCGCCGCCGCGATCAGATCGACCGGCGCGGGCGGTTCGGACGGAAGGGCGACGGAGGGACCGATCAACGGGGTGGGATTTTCGGCGCGGTTCATGGAGAGTGACAAGCACTCTGGACAGGTTCGCGCGGCCGGGCAACCTCAGTCTGGCAATAGTCGGGCGCCGGACCACGGCCTCTGCCCGCCCGCTCCCCCCACCCACATGCAACGCAGCCTTCAACCCGAGTTGCTCGACTCGTTGCCTCACGACCACCCGGCCGCGCTGCACAACCGGCGGGATCTGCGATGGACGAACCGCGTGCTCGGCAACCACCGGTGGCTCAGGCGCACCCTGGCCGCACAATTGCACCCGGGCGAAATGGCGCTCGAACTGGGTGCGGGCACGGGAGAGCTGGGCGTCAGCCTGGCTCGCCGGGGCGTGGACGCCGACGGCCTCGATCTCTGGCCCCGGCCGGCGAACTGGCCCGCCGCGCGGGCATGGCACGTCGCCGACCTGCGAGACTTCCCCCGCTTCGGCGACTACCATGCGGTGTTCGGCAATCTCATTTTTCATCAGTTTCCCGAGAGCGAACTCTGCTTGCTCGGAAATCGGATCCGCCGCTCGGCCCGCCTCATCATCGCGTGCGAACCCCAGCGGAGGCGTCTCTCGCAACTGCTCTATCGCACTCTCGCGCCGCTCGGCGGGGCCAATCACGTGTCGTTGCACGACGCCCACGTGAGCATCGCCGCCGGTTTCCGCGGCGACGAACTGCCCCGCGCGCTCGGACTCTCCGCCGAGCACTGGGCAATCAACTGCACCACGAGCGTGCTGGGAATCTACCGGATGCTGGCCGTCCGCCGCCCATGAGCGCCCCGCGCGCGCTTGGCCGAAACGTCGGGATCGTCGGCGGCGGACTCGCCGGGCTGGCCCTGGGCGTGGCGCTCCGTCGCGCCAAGATTCCCGTCACCCTGCACGACGCCGGCTCGTACCCGCGCCACCGGGTCTGCGGCGAATTTATCACCGGCCTCGCGCCCTCGACGATTGAACGCCTCGGTCTGGCTCCCGTTCTGGCGGATGCACTGCTGCACCGGGAAGTCGCGTGGTTCGCCGGCACCGGCCCGCCGAACATCCAACAGTTGCCTCACCCGGCGCTCGGCCTCAGCCGCCACACGCTCGACGCGCGTCTGGCCCGCACGTTTGTCGCGTTGGGTGGCCGGCTGTGCACCCGGTCGCGCATCACCGATTCCGTGAATCTCCCCGGGCGCGTGCTGGCAACCGGTCGGCCCCGCCAGAACCGATCGCCATGGCTTGGCCTGAAGATCCATGCCCGGGCGTTGCCCCTGGAGCGCGATCTGGAAATGCACCTGGGGCACGGGGCCTATGTCGGGTTGGCGCGGGTCGAAGATGGCAGGGTCAATCTCTGCGGTCTCTTCCGCCGCCGCGCCGCCGCGGGCCGGGGCGTCCCGCTTCTGCTCGCCTACCTGCGCGCGGCCGGGCTCGAGGCGCTCGCGTCACGCCTCGCCGCCGGCCGCCCCGACCCGGAGTCGTTTTGCGCCGTCGCCGCGCTGGCCTTCGATCGTCGGGTGCGCTCCGAGAATGGGCTGCGCATCGGCGATGCCGCGGCGACGATTCCGCCCTTCACAGGAAACGGCATGGCCATGGCGCTGCAAAGCGCGGAGCTCGCCCTCGCACCGGTCATCGCGTTCGCACGAGGCGAGATCAGCTGGGAGGAAGCCTGCCGTGTCGCACAGGCCACCCAGCACCGGCGTTTCCGCGCGCGGCTGGCGTCGGCGCAATTGCTGCATCCGTTCTTGCTGCAACCGTGGCGGCAGCGCCTGGTCGCCGCGCTTGGTCGCGCCCATCTCCTGCCCTTCCGTCCGCTCTACGCCTCGCTTCACTAAGCCCGATCCCCTCATCCGAAATGCAATTTTCCTCGCAAAACGAACCAGTTGAACGGTGGAGTCCGATGTCCCCATCGGGCTTTGTCGCGAAACCCGGCAGGCACTCGCGCGAAACGGTCACGCATTCCGCTACGAATCCAGCCCGAGGGGGACATCGGGCTCCACCCCCAATCGCTTCGCCACGACCACTCCAATGTTTTTTGGAATTGGCAGCGCGCAGCGCTGATTTAGCAGAATGTCGGAGACGGACGATCCGAGTCAGTGCAGACAGGCGGGCGGAACAGAACTTTCAGAGTCAAAACTCGACAGGCTGCTAGGATGTACCTCCACGCCCTTGCGACCGCCGTGCCGCCCGCCACCTACTCCCAATTGGAGTGCTGGGAAATTGCCCGGCGCTCCGTGGCGCGCCAGCGCCTCAAGAAGCGCTCGATGCTCATTCTGCAGACGATCCTGAAGGGAGACCACGGCATCGCGCGACGACACTTCGCGGTGCCCGAAATCGATCGCGTCTTCGACCTCACCTCCGATCAGCTCAACCTCGCGTTTCGGACGGAGGCCCCACGCCTCGCGAGCCGTGCCCTCGTCGACGCTCTCGCGCAAGCCGGCGTCTCAGCCGGGCAGCTGGACGCCCTGCTCATCTGTACCTGCACCGGCTACCTTTGCCCCGGCCTCACGAGTTACGTCGCCGAGCAACTCGGTCTGCGCCCCAATGCCTTTCTCCAGGATCTGGTCGGCCTCGGCTGCGGCGCCGCGATTCCCACCCTGCGCGCGGCCAGTCACCTCCTCGCCGCGCAACCGGGCGCGATTGTGGCCTGCGTGGCCGTCGAAGTCTGCTCCGCTGCATTTTACCTCGACGACGATCCGGGCGTCCTCATCAGCGCCTGCCTCTTCAGCGACGGCGCCGCGGCGACGATTTGGCGATCCACGCCCGGGCCCACCACGCTCCGCGCCTTCGAGTTCAACACCACCCACCTGCCCGCCCACCGCGATCGCCTCCGCTTTGAGCAACGCGACGGCAAACTCCGCAACATGCTCGATCGTGCGGTGCCGGAACTTGCCGCCGGCGCGGTCGACGTGCTCTGGCGCCAGCGCAGCACCCGGCCCGTGGCAAGCGTCGTCGCCCACCCGGGCGGGCGCGACGTCCTCGCGGCCCTCGCTCCGATCTTCTCACCCCATTCGCTCGCGATCAGCGCCGAAGTGCTGCGGGATTATGGCAACATGAGCAGCCCCTCGGTGCTTTTTGTCCTGGCCGAAATGCTGCGGGAGCGACCGCTCCCGCCCGACGGCGATTTCTGGCTCGTCAGCTTCGGGGCCGGCTTCAGCGCGCATTGCTGCCGGATCGGCACGGCGGATTGACCGGACGCGGATTCAGTGATCACATGGTGGCATGGCCCGACTCGATGACCTCGTAACCTATTGCGACCGGCGCACGCGCCGCGCGGCGTTCAAGGACGCTCCCGGCGCCTGCAACGGGCTGCAGGTCGCCAACCGCGGACGGGTCACAAAAATCGGCGCGGCGGTCGACGCCGGCGTGGTGCCGTTTCAAAAGGCCGTGGCCGCCGGGGTGGATTTTCTGATCGTGCACCACGGGATGTATTGGGACATGCCGCGCCCGCTGACCGGCGCGGTCTATGACCGCGTCGCCACTCTGCTCCGCGGGAACTGCGCGCTGTACTCGAGTCATCTTCCGCTCGACGGCCATCCGGAGATTGGCAACAACGCGCTGCTGGCGAAACAGCTCGGCCTGAAGCGCGGCGGGCCGTTTCTCGTCCGCGACGGCGAGGCGATTGGCTGCCTCGCCGAGACGCGCCTGCCGCGGGCCACCCTCCGGGCCCGCCTGGAGCAACTTTACCCGCGCGTGGTTGCGATTGAGTGCGGTCGCGACCGTCTCCGGGGCGTCGCCTTCTGCAGCGGCGCCGGCAACAGCGCCATCCCGGAACTGGCCGCCGCCGGCGTCGACACGCTTGTCACGGGCGAGTTGCGCGAGGAGTGGTTCAACCGGGCGCAGGAGGAAAAATTGAACCTCTATTGTTGCGGCCACTACGCGACCGAGGTCCACGCCGTGCGGGCGCTCGCCGCCGAATTGGCGAAAAAATACCGGCTCCCCTGGGAGTTTATTCCGACCGGAAACCCGCTCTGACCGCGATCCCCGCGGGAGCCCCGGCAACTTGGGTCTTCACATCCGGGTATTCCGTGTGTTCCGTGGGCCAACCGCATGAAAAAAATTGCCATCCTCAACGGCCCCAACCTTGACCGCCTCGGCAAGCGTGAGCCGGAGATTTACGGCCGGGCCACGCTGGCGGACCTCGAGCAGGCGCTGCGCGCGGAATTCGGCGCGCAGGCGCAGCTGGAGTTCTTCCAGTCGAATCACGAGGGTGCGCTCATCGATCGAATCGCCGCGCTGGTCGACGCCAAGTTCGACGGCCTGGTGGTCAACGGCGGCGCCCTGACCCACACCAGCGTCGCCCTGCGCGATGCGCTCCTCGGGGCGCACCTGCCGGCCGTCGAGGTGCACATCTCCAATATCTACAAACGCGAGGAATTCCGCCACGTCTCGCTCACCGCCCCGGCGTGCGTCGCCGTTATCACGGGACTCGGCCTGGAAGGTTACCATGCCGCGATCCGTTTTCTCCTGAAACGCTGAATGACCGAAGAAAACTACTGGCTGGTCTGCCACACCAAACCGCGCTGCGAAAAGAAATTCGCGGCGCTCATGAAAGCGGAAAAATTCGAGCATTACCTGGCGCTCGTCGAGAGCGTGCGCCGCTACAAGCTGCAGACGAAGCGCTTTCAAAAACCGCTCTTCCCGGGCTATGTCTTCGTCCAGGTCCCGATCGAACACAAGACGCGCATCTACCAGCAGGATCTGCTGGCGCGCGCGATCATCGTGACCGATGTCCCGAAGTTTCTCCGCCAGCTCGCCGACGTGAAGGCCATCGTCGCTTCCGGCTTCCAGCTGAGCCTGATGCCGCTGCTGACCAAGGGCCGGCGCGCCAAAATTCTGGGCGGGCCGCTCCATGGGCTGGAGGGGATCATCGACAATCCTTCGAACCCGCAGGGCATCATTCTATCGGTCGATGTGCTCCAGCAAGGCCTGCACGTACGCGTGCCCGCCTCGCAGCTGCAGCCGCTGGCGTAGCCAGGACCGTCAATCGAGATGGATGAGCTCGTTCGCGTTTAACAACGCGCGAGCCAAAGCCGCCATGCCGTGCGCCGCGCTGAGCGTGGTGGCCGCCGACCGCTCGGCCGCTGTCGGTGCGCGCTGGAACGCCAGCGCGTACGCCCGGGTGATCTGCTCGTCGACGCCGCCGGTCAGCCGGCCCGCCAGCGCCCGGGCCATGTCGAGGGTGAAGCTGTGGTTGAGCAGCGTGAGCGCCTGCAGCGGCGTCGTGGTGTTCACCCGGCGGGGTGCGGCGAAGGCGATGTCGGGCAGATCGAAGTCGTTGAGCACATCGACGACGCTCGCGCGCGCGTTCTGGTGGTAAACGGCGCGGCGGTAGGTTTCGGGGCCGTGCCGATCGAGCGGGAAGTAAGTGCAGACATTGTTCTGCGTAAACCGGTAGAGCCGAAACCCCACACCTCCCATCCGGAGGTCGAGCGCGCCGGCGACGTGCAGCAGCGTGTCGCGAATCTCCTCGGCGCCGAGCCGGCGCGGGGGAAAACGCCACAAGAGCCGGGCCTCCTTGTCCGCCCCGGCCGCGTCCGCCCGGTAGGCGGCGGATTGCTGATACGTGCGCGACCGCAGAATCTCGCGGTGCAGCGGCTTGAGCCGCCACCCGTGCGCCAGCAGGCGCCCGGCGAGATAGTCGAGCAGTTCCGGGTGCGTGGGCTTGCCGCCCAGAAAACCAAAATCGCTCGGCGTATCCACAATTCCCGTGCCGAAATGGTGCTGCCATACGCGGTTGGCCAGGACGCGCGGCGAGAGCGGATTGTCGTCCCGGGTGATCCATTTCGCCAGAGCGAGCCGCCGCTCCCCTTCGGGTGCGTCGGCCGCCAGCGCGAACGGCTCCAGCACCTGACCGAGCACGGCCGGGCTCGCGGGGAGCACGGGCTCGCCGGGCTTGGTGGGATCGCCACCCTTGTGGACAAAGGTCCGCCCGGTCGGCTCCGCAAACTTTCCCGCCCAAACTTCGCGCAACGGCGGCACCGCCTTGAGTTCGCGATTCACCGCCTCGATCTGCCGGTCGAGCGCCGCGAGTCGCCGCTGCTCGTCCGGCGTGAGGATCTCACGGCGCACGCGTTGCACCCCGTGCGCCGCGGTCCACGGCTCGCGCCCCGCGCTGCTGGCGACCGTCCGCCAGGCCTGACCGTCGGGTGAAACCTGCACGTCGTAATCACAGGGCGTCGCCCCCTTGGCGTTGCCTTCTTCGAGGTCGCGGCCCTTGGCATTGCGGAAGGTGATGCGGTCAATCATTTCCGTCTGCGCCAGCGTCAGGGTGAGCACCGCCGGCGTCCCGATGAACCACTGCTCGCCGAACTTACCATCGATCGTGCACTGCGCGCCATAGGCCTCGGGAAAGTCCTCCGCGGTGGCCGACTTGGCCCCCTCGGCCGCTCCCCCGTGGCGGGCGAGCGCGACGTTGCGCGCTTCCGGCCCGGCGCTCCACACCTCAAACTCCACCAACCGGGCACCGGCGGCGCTGCGCGGGTTGGCCGTGCTCGCGTGCATCACGAACTGCACGAAGCGCGCCGGCGTCGGCGCGAATCGTTCCTCCGTCAGCTGCGGATCGATCTTCGGGCGCGTGGCCGGTCGCTGTTCGAGCTCCTCCTTCGCCCGCTGGTCGATCGCGCGGTCGAGCCCGCTCTTCGCCTCCGTGAGCCCGGTCTTCCGTCGCTCGATCGGCTCCGCGGCGGCGGCAAACCGCGCGCGCTCCTCCGGCGAGACGATCACCCGCCGGCCATGCGTGACGCCCTCGAAGGCGGCGCGCAGCCGGTAATAGTCCTCCGTCGGCACCGGATCGAATTTGTGGTGATGGCAGCGCGCGCAGTTCATCGTGAGCCCGAGAAACGCCCCGCTCGTCGCCGTGATCATGTCGTCGAGCGTGGCCGCGCGAATATTCTTCTGCGCCACGGCATCCTGGTTGCCCACGTCGTCGTAGGGCCCCGCGACGAGAAACGCGCTGCCCAGTTCCACCGCCGGATCATCCTTGCCGACGATGTCGCCCGCCAGGTGCTCCACGATGAACTGGTTGAACGGCTTGTCATCGTTGATCGACGCGATCACGTAGTCGCGGAAGGGCCAGAGATCGTTGATGATGACGTTCCGCTCAAAGCCCACGCTCTCGCCGAAGCGCGTGACGTCGAGCCAGTGCCGCCCCCAGCGCTCGCCGTAATGCGGCGACGCCAGCAACCGCTCCACCAGGGCCGCGGTCGCCTCCGGTGGATTGGCGCGATGGGCCGCCTCGAACGCCCGCACCTCCTCGGGCGTCGGCGGCAGGCCGATGACATCGTAACTCATCCGCCGAATCAGCGCGCGCGGATCCGCCGGCGGATTGAGCGCGAGCCCTTTCTCCGCCAGCTTCGCCCCGATGAGGTGATCAATCGCGGTTTCTCCCGGCGTCACTTCCGGCGCCACCTGCTTGACCGGTTGCAACGACCACCAGGACTTGTCGGCACGTTTCGCCTCCCCGACCACGCCGTCGCGCGGATCGGGCGCGCCCAGCTTCACCCACGTCACGAAATCGGCGAGGACCGCGTCCGGCAGCCTGGGCTTTTTCGGCGGCATCGCCAAATCGTCCTCGAGATGCTGGATCACGCGCAGCAGCAGGCTGGCCTCGGGTTGGCCCGGCACAATGATTGGCGCGCCGCTGTCGCCGCCCTTCTCCCAGCCCGCCTTCGAATCCAGCAGGAGCCCCGCCTTGAGTTTTTTCGCCAGGGCGCTGTGGCACTCGTAACAGTGCTCCGCGAGCACCGGACGAATCTTCTGCTCGAAAAACGCGAGGCCCGCCGGATCGGCGGCGGCGAGGGCGGACCCGGCGGCTCCCGGGAGAAATAACAGTGCCGCCAACACCCGCCGCAGCCCGGACTCTTTTTCCGTTTCCCGCCTGCGCAACGGCCGCGGGTTCGCCAATCTCAGCCGTGGGCTCATTCGTCAGGAGCGTCCGCGCCACCGGCAAACCGCTGCGGGTTTGCCTTTAGCCCGCATGAACTCGAAGCCAGCGCCGAAGCGTGGAAGCGGCGTAAGTTGGACATGATTGAATGGCAGTTTGAGTGCTAAAAATGCGGGTTACGCCAGCAACCGCTCGAGCACGTGCCCGTGCACATCCGTCAACCGCCGGTTGGAACCGTTGTGATAATAGGTGAGTTTCTCGTGATCGAGGCCCAGCAGGTGCAGCACCGTCGCGTAGAAATCATAGACCGTCGCCACCTCCTGCACACTGCGTCGCCCGAAGTCATCGGTCGCACCGTGGCTCACGCCGCCTTTCACGCCGGCACCCATCAGCCAGGTCGTGAACGCATCGGGGTTGTGATCGCGGCCGGCCGTGCCTTCCTGGTGCGTGGGCATCCGGCCAAACTCGGTGCACCACAACACGAGGGTGTCGGCGAGGAGGCCGCGCTGCTTGAGATCCGTGAGCAACGCCGCCGTCGGTTGATCGAAGATCGGCCCGTGCCGATCGTAGTCGGCCCGGAGTGTCTTGTGCGCATCCCAGTTCAGCAGGCCGTCGACCGCGCTGGCGCGGGAGGCGCAGTAGAGGCTCACGTAACGCACGCCCTGCTCCAGGAGCCGGCGCGCGAGCAGGCAGTTGCGCGCGTAGGCGGCCTTCAAACTGTTGGGATCGTCCGTGCCGTAGAGCGCGTGCACATGCGCCGGCTCGCGGGAGAGGTCGCTGACGGCGGGCGCGGTCAGCTGCATTTTCGCGGCCAGTTCGTAGGCGGCCATGCGGGCGCGGAGTTCGTCGTTGCCCGGATGCGCCGCGGCGTGTTCCGCGTTGATCCCGCGCAGGAACTCGCGCGTGCCGGTCTCCTCGGTGTCGGAAATCTCCGCCGGGCGGGCGAGATTCCGCAGCGGCTGATGGGCCGCCAGGGTCACCGCCTGATGCTGCGCGGGAATGAAGCCGTTGCCCCAGTTGGCCTTCCCGTTCGGCGGCTCGCCGCGCAGATCCTGGATCGCCACAAACGTCGGCAGGTTCTCGTTGAGGCTGCCCAAGCCGTAGCTGACCCACGACCCCGCGCTGGGAAAACCCTCGCGGGTGAAGCCGGTGTTCATCGCGATGCAGCCCGGCCCGTGCGTGTTCGTGCGCGACGTCATCGAATGCACAAACGCCATGTCATCCACGTGCCCCGCGAGGTGCGGGAGCAGCGTCGAAATCATCTTCCCGCTCCGTCCCGCCGGCGCAAACGGCCAGGGCGATTTCATGAGATTGCCGTTCTTGCCCTGAAACGTCACCTCCGTCTCCCCGCCGGGCATCGGCGTGCCGTCAAACTTTTCCAGCAGCGGTTTGTGGTCCCACAAATCGAGATGCGAGGCGCCACCGGGACAAAAAATCTGGAGAACCTGTTTCGCCTTCGGTGCAAAATGCGGGGAGGGAGCCGGCGCCCCCAAGAGATCCGCCCCCAGCAATCGCGCCAACGCGACGCCCGTCAGTCCAGTGGTCATCCGGTTGAGAAACTGACGCCGGGCAAGATCGAGTGGGACAGTGGACATCGGGGTCGACAAGGAGGGGCGGCTTCATCTCAAACAACTCCCGGGGAAAAATGCGAGCAACGAGTCGCACCGCCCCGTGTCGGAGGTAAATCCCCTGGAGGCGGGGTGCCCTCACCCCGCGGGATTTCGCGTTTTTTTTTGGGGGGGGCGGGCATCCGCAGGTTGACGGCGGTGACTGGGACGCAGCGGCGCTTGCCCAAGCGCCGATGGTTTCCGACGCCCGTCAGCGGTTGGGCAACCGCCGCTCCCCCTGCGCGGCTACTCGAAGCGTAAACTCGGACACGCCTCCCGTTCCGGCCGGAAATCGAATGGTCTTTGGGACCGTTTTGACTCTTGCGTCGCCGGTCCGTCCCGTGCGGTTTTTGCGGGCATGAGACGGTCTTCTTCGTTGCTGCTGTTGGTCTCCTTCATCACGGGTTCGATCGCCGCCGCGGCCTCCGTGGCGACCCCGCCGAACTTCCTTGTCATTCTCGCCGACGATCACGGCTACGGCGATGTCTCGGCTTTCCGCCCCCACGGCGATGTTCGCACCCCACACCTCGATCGCCTCGCGGCCGACGGCATGCTCTTCACCGCGATGCGCGCCAATTGCACCGTGTGCTCGCCGACGCGCGCCGCGCTCCTGACCGGCCTTTACGCCGACCGCGCCGGCGTCCCCGGGGTGATCCGCACCCAGGCCGCCAACTCCTTCGGCCATCTCGCACCCGGCCTCCCCACCCTCGCGAGCCATCTGCGCGGCGCCGGCTATCACACCGCCATCGTCGGCAAATGGCACCTCGGTCTCACCAGTCCGAATACGCCCAACGAACGGGGCTTCGAGTTCTTCCACGGCTTCCTCGGCGACATGATGGACAGCTACACGACGCATCTCCGCCACGGCAACAACTACCTCCGGCGCAACCACGAGGTCATCACGGCGCCGGGACACGCCACGGACCTCTTCACCGGCTGGGCCTGCGACTACCTGCGCGAGCGGGCGGCGGCGCAGCAACCGTTTTTCCTCTATCTCGCCTACAACGCCCCGCATTTTCCGATCGAGCCGCCGGCGGCCTGGCTGGAACGCGTGCGCCAGCGTGCCCCGGGCATGGAGCCGGCGCGCGCCGCCAACGTCGCGCTCGTCGAGCACCTCGATGACGGCATCGGCCGGGTGCTGACGGCCCTGCGCGAAACCGGCCTCGATCGCACCACCCTCGTGGTGTTTTGCTCCGACAACGGCGGTTCCCTGCCCCACGCGCAAAACAACGACCCGTGGCGGGACGGCAAGCAAAGCCACTACGAGGGCGGTCTGCGGGTGCCGTTCCTCGCCCGCTGGCCCGGCACGATCGCCGCCGGCTCGCGTTCCGACTACGCCGGGCTGGCGTTCGACATCTTCGCCACCTGCCTTGAAGCCGCCGGCGTCGCCCGCCCGGCCGGGCTCGACGCCGTCAGCCTGCTGCCAATTCTGCGCGGTCAAACGCCGCCAGCCGGACCGCGCGATCTCTACTTCGTCCGCCGCGAAGGCGGTCCGACGTACGGCGGCCAGGCGTATCATGCCCTGATTCGCGGCGACTGGAAGCTGCTGCAGAACAGTCCTTATTCGCCGCTGGAACTCTACAATCTAAAGGACGATCCGCAGGAGCGGACCGACGTCATCGCCCAAAATCAAAAAATCGCGCGCGAAATGCAGGCCGCGCTGAGCGTCCGGATTCAACGCGGCGGCGCCACGCCGTGGCAGGGACCGGACCAGCGGTAGCGGAGCTTGGAAATCTGGCATCTGGCATCGGTCATCTAAAATCTCGGATTTCCGGACCAACCCGATTGGGAGACCCGAGCCCGAGGTGCAGGCGGAGGTTGCCAATTCTCATTTCCAGATCCCAGATTCTAGCTGACTGAATGCAGACGATGGAAATTCTCGCTGGTTTCACTCCCGCTCGTGTCGTCCTCGCCCTCGTCGGCGCGTTCGTCGTTCTGCCACCTGCGAGGTCCCAAGCCAGCACCGCCCCGCGGCCCAATGTTGTCCTGATCGTCTGCGACAATCTCGGCAACGGCGACGTGGGGTGCTTCGGCTCAGCCCTGCACCGCACCCCGCACGTCGACCGCCTCGCGGCCGAAGGGACCAAGTTCACCAGCTTCTACGTCGCGAGCGGCGTCTGCACACCCAGCCGCGCTGCCTTCCTGACCGGCTGCTACCCGCGTCGCTTGAATCTCCACGAAAGCGCCACCGGCGGCGCCGTCCTGCAGCCGCTCGCCTCCCGCGGACTGCATCCCGACGAGACAACGATCGCCGAGGTCCTGCGGAACGCCGGTTACGCCACCGCCTGCATTGGCAAGTGGCATCTCGGCGACCAGCCGGACTTTCTGCCGACACGCCAGGGCTTCGATGAATTCTTCGGCATTCCTTACAGCGATGACATGACGAAGGACAAACGCCCGGACCTCTGGCCCGAGCTGCCACTGCTGCGAGGCGACGACGTCATCGAGGCCCCGGTCGATCGCGACTACCTCGTGCGCCGCTGCACCGCGGAGGCGGTGCGGTACATCGAGGCCCACCCGACGCGACCGTTCTTCCTTTATGTGCCGCACACGATGCCCGGCTCGACCGCCCGGCCTTTTTCCAGCCCGGCCTTTCGCGGCCGATCGCGCAACGGCGACTACGGCGACAGCGTCGAGGAACTCGATTGGAGCACCGGCGAAATTCTCGCCGCGTTGCAGCGGCAGGGTCTCGCGGCCAAGACCCTCGTCATCTGGACGAGTGACAACGGCGCCGTGCAGCGCAATCCCCCGCAGGGCAGCAACGCGCCGTACCGGGGCTGGGGATACGACACGAGCGAAGGCGCGATGCGCGTGCCCTGCGTGATGCGCTGGCCGGGCGTGATCCCCGCCGGCCGTGTTCAGGACGAGGTGTGCAGCTCGCTCGATCTCCTGCCCACGCTGGCGCGGCTGGCCGGCGCCCTCCTGCCGGCGCGAACGATCGACGGTCACGACATCCACCCGCTGCTCTCCGGCGAACCGCGCGCGCAGTCGCCGTGGGACGATGAGGGCTTTTGTTTCTACCGGATGGGCCAGCTGCAGGCCGTGCGCGCCGGGCCCTGGAAACTGTATCTGGAACTGTCCGAAAAGTTGATCAACAACGCCGCCAGGACCGCACCTTCCCACCAGCAGCTTTATGACGTGCGGCACGACCTGACCGAGGCGCACGAAGTGTCGGGGAGGCATCCCGAAGTGGTGCGCCGCCTCCTCGCCATGGCCGCGCGAGCCCGGGCTGAGTTGGGCGATGGCCGACAGCAGGGCCGGGGCCAGCGCCCCGCCGGGTCGGTCGACAAGGCCACGCCGCGCGTGCCTTAGCCGTGCGTTTTATCGCTGAAAACGAAACCACTGAAAGGTGAAACGCGCCTCCGACGCACAAGCCCGATGGCCGCATCGGGTTTTGAGCCGTACGCTCTCAAATCAGCGCGTTGGGGAGTCTGCTGGCCAGCAGACGGCTCCATCCTTCGTTGCATCGTTGGCTGAGATGCTTCCACCCCACAGCAGAACTCTGGGGTTGCAGGGGCGGCTCGGTTCGCGCCAAACCGCGTCACCACTTTCCGCCGTGCGACTTGCCGCCCATCAGATCCAATTTGCTTCGCACGGATTCGGCGGCCAAACCACTTGCGCATGACCAGAATTGATCCCCGTGCCCTCCTGCTTTCGTGCCTGGCCATCGCGGGGCTCGCTGTTTCAGCCTGCAACCGTTCCGGGCCACCGCCAGTCGCCGGAGCGGCTCCGGCCGTGCCCGTGCAGACCGCCGTCGCCCGGCAGCGCGATGTCCCCCGGGTGATCGAATCGGTCGGCGCAGTGCAGGCCCTGCGCACCGTCGCGGTCAAATCCCAGGTCGACGGCATGATCGCGCAAATCCATTTCAAGGAAGGCGACGAAGTGAAATCCGGCGCCCCGCTCGTCTCCCTCGATCGCCGGCCCTTCGAGAATTCGCTGCGCATCGCCCGCGCGGACCTGGCCAACGCCCATGCGGAATCTGCCAAGGCGGTCAACGACCTCGAACGGTACCAACGCCTCGATCAGCAGGACGCGATTTCGAAGGAGCAGTTCGCGCAGCTCAACACCAAGGCCGAAACCACGAAGGCGCTCGTGCAGGCCAAGGAAGCCGCGGTCGCGAACGCCGAACTGCTTCTCGGCTACACCCAGATACGCGCGCCGATCGACGGTCGCACCGGCCAGCTGATCTTGCACGAGGGCGCTTTGGTGAAGGCCAACGACGTCAACCAATCGATCGTCACCCTCAACCAGCTCGCCCCGATCGCCGCGGCCTTCGCCGTGCCGGAAAGCGCGCTCTCCGAAATCCGCGCCGCCCTCGCCGGGGGCCGGGCGGGCGTCGCCGTCAGTGACCGCTCCTCCGGCGTGGTGCGCACGGATGGCCGGCTGAGCTTTGTGGACAACACCGTCGATCCCACAACCGGCACGATTGTGCTCAAGGCGATCTTCGAAAACACCGACCATCTGCTCTGGCCCGGGCAGTTTGTGCAGGTCCAGACGACCGTCGGGATCGATCGCGCCGCGCTCGTCGTGCCGGCGACCGCGGTGCAGACGAGTCAAATCGGTTCGATGGTGTACGTCGTCACCGCGGACCAGAAGGTCGAACTCCGGCCCGTCAAGGTGCTGCGCGCGGCGGGCGACGAGCTGCTTGTTTCCGAGGGCCTCCGAGCGGGCGAAACGGTCGTGACCGACGGTCATCTCCGCCTTGTGCCCGGCGCCCGGGTCGAGGCGAAAACCCTCGCCGGCGTCGCGCCGCCTTCCAAATCTGCCGCCGGCAAAACGAAGCCATGAACCTGCCCGCCCTCTGCATCCGCCGGCCGGTGATGACGACGCTCCTCACGGGGGCACTGTGCGTGTTTGGCGCGATGGCCTATCGCTTTCTTCCCGTCAGCGACCTGCCCAACGTCGACTTCCCGACGATCGTCGTGACCGCATTTCTCCCCGGCGCGACACCGGAGACGATGGCGTCCGCCGTGGCCACCCCGCTCGAACAGCAGTTCTCCACCATCGCCGGAGTCGATTCGATGACGTCAAGCAGTTCGCTCGGCGCCACGGCGATCACCCTGCAGTTCGCACTCGAGCGCAACATCGACGCCGCCGCGCAGGACATCCAGTCGGCCATCGCCGCGGTGCAACGCCGCCTGCCGAACGACATGCCCGCGCCGCCGTCGTTTCGTAAGACAAACCCCGCGGACCAGCCGATTCTGTTCATGTCGGTCGTCTCGCCGTCCCTGCCGTTGTCGGTCGTGCACGAATTTGCCGAGACCCGCATCGCGCAGCGCCTCTCCACGATCGAGGGCGTGGCACTCGTGCAGGTTTTCGGGGCACAGAAATACGCCCTCCGCGTGCAGCTCGACCCGCGCGCCCTCGCCAGCCGCGGCATCACGCTCGACGAGGTGCGCGCCGCCCTCGCCACCCACAATGTCAACCTGCCCACGGGCGTGCTCGACGGCAATCATCAGACCGTGACCGTCGTCGCCTCGGGCCAGCTCACCAACCGCGCCGAGTTCAACCAGATCGTGGTCGCCTACCGCAACGCCGCGCCCGTGCGCCTCGGCGAACTCGCGCGGGTCATCGACGACGTCCAGGAAAACCGCGTCGCCTACTGGTTTCACAGCGGCCGGCCGGGCGACACCACCACCCGGGCGGTCGGGCTCGCCATCCAGCGCCAGCCGGGCACCAACACCATCGAGGTTGTCAGCCGGATCCGGGCCTTGTTGCCCAGTCTCCGCCAGCAGCTCCCCGCCTCGGTCAGCATCGAAATCCTGACGGATAAATCGATCTCGGTGCGCGAGTCCGTCCGGGACGTGCAGTTCACGCTCGTCCTCTCGGTCGCGCTCGTGGTCATGGTCATCTTCCTTTTCCTGCGGTCGCTGACGGCGACCATCATCCCCTCCGTCGCGATCCCGATGGCCCTGCTCGGGACGTTCATCGCGATGTATTTCTCCGGCTACACCCTGGACAATTTTTCGCTGCTCGCGCTCACGCTTTCGGTGGGGTTTGTCGTCGACGACGCCATCGT
>SXGU01007219.1_pt1 | contig 65870 bp, 71 predicted proteins | sample 3174531 | NCBI WGS metagenome assembly SXGU01 (sample SAMN11356863, study PRJNA531348) | freshwater metagenome | isolation source: freshwater sample F1-140 | place: China: Fuxian Lake, Yuxi | collected 2017-12-25 | reverse complement strand
GCGCGTTGGCAAGGGTGCGGAATACGCGGTGTCACCGTCAAGACCAAAGGCCGTATGCAATGCCCTGACAATGCGCTCCATGTCTGAAGCTGCCACCACCACAGACACCCGAATCGTACTAGTCGAGATCATATGGATATTTACATCATTCTGGGCGCACACTCGAAACATCTGGGCTGCAATTCCAGGACTTGTTTTCATGCCGGCACCAACAAGTGACACTTTGGCAATCTCTGAATCACTTGTTACATCTTTTGCGCCAATTTCCTTGGCTACTTGTCGCACAATTTTTTCGGCCCGCTGAAGTTCGGACTTTGGAACGGTGAAAGATACGTCAGTTGACCCTTCTTTGGAAGTATTTTGCACGATCATGTCGACATTGATGTTGGCTTCGGCAAGTGGCTCAAAAAGTGCTGCAGACACTCCTGGTCTGTCGGGCACACTTCTGATTGTGATTTTTGATTCGGCTGCATCGTGAACAACACCCGAAATGACTGGCTCTTCCACTGATCTTTCTCCTTCTGACAAAGCGTCTGATATCCATGTCCCTTGTTCCCACGTAAAACTTGACCGCACATGGATTGGTACGCCATGACGACGGGCAAATTCCACTGCACGAAGTGCGAGAACCGCACCTCCGGCTCCGGCAATCTCGAGCATCTCCTCAAATTGTAGGTGCTCAAGTTTGCGCGCCATTGGAACGATGCGTGGATCGGCCGAAAAAACACCTGTGACGTCAGTGTAAATCTCACAGACATCTGCTCTCATGGCCACGGCTAGGGCGACTGCCGTTGTATCACTGCCACCGCGACCCAAGGTAGTGATCTCTCGCTCAGTGGAAACACCTTGAAATCCAGCAACCACGGCAACCTTGCCAAGCGCAACGGCTTCACGCACTCGATCTGCTTTGACTTCAATAATCTTTGCCTTGGTGTGCGCCGTGTCGGTGATAATGCCCACTTGAGACCCAGTGAAACTAACAGCATCCAATCCGAGGTCAGCAAGCGCCATGCACATCAATGCCATTGAGATGCGCTCACCAGTAGTGAGCAACATATCTAATTCACGTGCGGGATGAACACTTGACACCTCGTGAGCAAGCGCCAACAAATTATCCGTGGTTTTGCCCATCGCAGAGACAACAACAACAACCTGATCACCCTTGATTACCGAGGACGCGACATGGGCGGCCACCGCCTTTATGCGGTCGGAGTCGGCCACCGAAGTGCCTCCATATTTTTGAACTAGTAATGCCACCGATTTATCAGGTTATCGGCGAAGCGGTAGCCTGCAGAGTGCATGGGAACAGATAAACGTGAACGCCAGAAGTCAAACCGAAATATGGCTCGTGAGGGGCGCCACAAAGCACAGCGCAATGCCGTCATCAAAAAAAGGGTTATTCGCTTCGGAATCGGCATTCCCTTGGCCGTGCTTGCGCTGTGGCTGATGTCAAAATACTTCATTACTGATGATTCAACCAGCACCACGGAGTCGACTGTTGCCTCCAGTGAGACGACATTTGCCTCGAGTGAGACACCTTCATTGGCTACCGTTCCGGGCGAGCAAATTGAGGGCGATACAAAATGTCCGCCAAAAGACAACACAGCAGTCCGCACCACAAATTTCAGCAAGGCACCGCCAATGTGCATTGACGCAACGAAGTCCTATACGGCAACTTTTGATACGTCAGAGGGCGCCATTGAGATTGCCCTTGACACCATCAAGACGCCCAAGACCGTCAACAACTTCGTTACCTTGTCGCGTTACAAGTATTACGACGGGTCATTCATCTTTAGAACTGATCCAAGCATCGACATTATTCAGGGTGGCGGCGAGTCCAATACCGACGACCCCGGTTACACCATTGACGACGAAGGCGATGGCTACAAATACACCGAAGGTGACATCGTGATGGCCCGTACCTCCGAGCCAGATAGCGCTGGTGGACAATTTTTCATCGTAACTGGTCCAAACGCTTCCTCTCTCAACAGTCAAGGAACATACGTGGTGTTTGGCAAAATCACCAAAGGTCTAGATGTTGCCAAAGCAATCATCGACCTGAGTGTCGGTAGCGGACAACTCGGTGGCGCTCCGAGCCGTGAAGTGAAAATCACCACGGTAGCAATTACAGAAAAATAAATCTGCTGTTTTAGTTTGTGACCAACATCTCCGATTTGAGCAACTCGATAGACGTTTCGGTGATTCCAAGTGACATTGCGATGCCATTAAAATCCTGATGTTCGTCGCGCAACATTTTGATTAGTTGTGACATCGCCAAGGGATTCGCCGACAAAAAATGTTTCGGTGAAGCCATCATGCGTGTCTCAAGATCTGGATACTCGGTTTTGGCCCATTCCATCATTCGCAACATCGCCGGCCCAGACAATGCATAATCAGCCACGATTACGTCATCATCAACGCCAAGAACTCCAAGCAACAACATCGCTAATAAACCAGTTCGGTCCTTGCCTGCAGCACAATGAAACACTAAAGGCATTCGTGGATTGTCAGAAATAATATTGAATGCCTCCCGAAACCGCGTCGCACCCTCTGACAACATCTGCGTGTAGGCCCAGATCAAGAAATCAATGTCGTCATCAAAATCCGGAACATCGCTGTGCTGCCAAGTGGTGTCAATGATTGGCACATGATGAAATTGCACTTCGTAGATCTCGCGGGGGAAAGTGCCGACGTTGATAAGTTCTTCGTCTGAGCGCAAATCAATAACGGTCTGAATCCCAAGGGCACGAACCACCTCAAGATCGCCACCAGTCAGTCGGTAGAGACCGTCAGCCCGATACAGCGTGCTCTTTTTGAGACTCAAACCCGCCTCACCCAAGTATCCACCAATATCTCTGAAGTTATGAACGGCCTTTAGCGGAACCAGTCTTTGAGGAGTGCTTAAATCCATCCTTCTTACGGTAGGGGACAAAGGTGTCTGGATTGTTACCCTCAATCAAATGTCAGAACAACAAAAAACAAACACAATCTCCACCGTCGGAATCTTGGGCTCTGGAATCATGGGCTCTGGCCTGGCCGAGGTTGCCGCCAAAGCAGGATTCACCGTGATTGTTCGGTCGCGCAGTGCATCTGCTGCCGATGCGATGGTCGCCACTATTGCCAAGGGTCTGGACAAACAGGTTCAGCGTGAAAAAATCACCGTTGATGACAAGACAAACATTTTGTCACGACTTAGCGCAACATCCTCCCTTGGCGACCTAGCAGAATGTGATCTAATTATTGAATCAGTTGTTGAAGACCTTGCCGTTAAAAAACAACTCTTTGCAGAACTTGACACCATCGTCAAGTCTTCAGCAATCCTGGCCACGAACACCAGCACACTGCCAGTCGTAAACATGGCAATGGCCACTCAGCGCCCTGCTCAAGTGTGTGGCATTCACTTTTTCAATCCAGCAACAGCAATGCCTCTTGTCGAGGTGGTGCGTCCGATCACTGCATCAGATGACACCATGTCAACAGCAAATGCGTTTGTTTCTGCGTGTGGCAAAAGTGGTGTTCAAGTAAAAGATCGTGCCGGCTTTATTGTCAATGCGTTGTTGTTTCCATATCTCAATAACGCGGTGCGAATATGGGAAACTGGCACGGCTTCGATGGAAGATATTGACGCCGCCATGAAAGGTGGTTGCAACTTCCCGATGGGACCATTTGCTCTACTGGATCTCGTCGGTCTTGATACATCAGTCTCCATTTTGGACGCTCTGTACGCTGAATTTGCAGACCCTAATTACGCCGCAGTTCCAACATTGCGCCGTCTCGTAGCCGCCGGAAAACTCGGTCGCAAGACAAGCGCTGGCTTCTACACATACTAAGTACGCACCTTTTCACGAGAGTGCTCAGATAAATCTGATGTCTCCGCAACCAATCGGCGCGAGTCGCTGGACCTTTCCAGATGCTCAAGAGTGGGACCCAACCGACGATGTCGTCTGCATCGGAGCAGACCTCGAACCAGAAACCATCATTAGTGCATACATGCAAGGCATGTTTCCGATGCACATAAATCAGAATCAATCTGCATTGGGCTGGTGGTCACCAATTGACCGAGGAATTATTGAACTCAACAACTTGCGAGTCACGCGATCAATGCGTCAGAGTTCACGCAAAATGACCACTACTTTCAATCGGGCATTTCGTGATGTCATGATTGAGTGCTCCTATGTTCATCAAAAAGGCAACTGGATAACCGAGGATTTGATTGAGGCATACTGCCTCCTGCATGGCATGGGATGGGCACATAGCGTCGAAGTGTGGGATCAAGGCGACAAACTAATTGGGGGCCTATACGGCATTCGTATAGCTGGATTATTTGCCGGAGAATCAATGTTTCATCGGCAGCGAGATGCCTCCAAGGTGGCACTGATGGCCCTCATTGGCGCCATGCAAATGGCGGATATGACACTTCTTGATACGCAATGGAAAACCGAACACCTTGAGAGCCTTGGTGCTTCTGAGATTCCCCGTCAGGAATATCTCAGGCGTCTTCAACTAGCCATTGCCACATCAAAGATGGGGTGAAACCTGCCTCGGCATTGCCATACTTACGGAGTGGTTTCCCCCGACAAGTCCAAACACGATGACCCGTGGTTGATTCGAACATACTCTGGACACTCCACGGCGCGAGCTTCCAATGAGTTGTACCGCTCAAACCTAGCCAAAGGGCAAACTGGGCTGTCGATCGCCTTTGATCTTCCAACACAAACTGGATACGACCCCGATCACGAACTTGCTCGTGGAGAAGTCGGCAAGGTCGGAGTTCCGATTGTGCATCTCGGACACATGCGCACATTGTTGGACGGAATTCCCCCCGCCCAAATGAATACTTCAATGACTATCAATGCCACTGCTGCATGGTTGCTGGCTCTCTATATTGCCAACGCTCAAGAACAAGGCATTGCACCACCGCAACTGCGTGGCACGACACAGAACGACATCGTAAAGGAATACCTCTCCCGTGGCACATATATTTTTCCACCTGGTCCATCAAAGCGACTGATCGTTGACATGGTTGCATGGTGTGCCAATAATGCACCCAAGTGGAATCCGATGAACGTCTGCTCCTATCACTTACAAGAAGCTGGAGCCACGCCTGTACAGGAGATTGCCTTCTCTCTCGCCACCGCAATTGATGTACTTGACGCCGTCCGTGAGAGCGGACAAGTAAGCGCTGACCAGTTCGACCAAGTTTTTGGCTCAATGTCTTTTTTTGTGAACGCCGGCATTCGCTTCATTGATGAAGTCTGCAAAATGCGTGCGTTTACTGAATTATGGGATCGTATTGCCCGTGAGCGATACAACGTACAAGATCCCAAGGCACGTAGATTCCGTTACGGCGTCCAAGTGAATTCGCTCGGACTCACTGAGTCACAACCTGAAAACAACGTACAGCGAATAATTCTTGAGATGTTGGCAGTGACATTGTCTAAAAAGGCGCGGGCCAGAAGTGTGCAGTTGCCCGCATGGAACGAGGCTCTTGGTCTGCCGCGCCCATGGGATCAGCAGTGGTCTTTGCGCATGCAACAAGTTTTGGCTTTTGAAACAGACATTCTTGAACACGAGGACATCTTTGATGGATCACATGTCATTGAGGCTCGAACCACAGAAATACGTGATGCCGCCTGGACCGAGCTTCAAGATGTTTTGGCACTTGGGGGTGCATTCAATGCTGTCGATGAACTTAAAGGCCGATTGGTCACATCGATGGCTGAGCGCACTCGACGAATAGAGAGTGGTGACCAGATAGTTGTCGGCCTGAACACATTTACCGAGACTGAAAAATCTCCACTTGGCGGGACCGACAATATTTTGAAAGTTGACCCCCAGGTTGAGAAAGAAACTATTGCCGACACGGTGGCGTGGCGAGCTAAGCGCGACAATGCCGCAGTGAAAAAAGCATTGTCTGTTCTGGCAGCTGCAGCACGCAGCGAAGAAAACATCATGGAACCATCTATTGCTCTCGCTCAAGTCGGGGGAACGACAGGTGAATGGTCAGAAGTTTTGCGCGAGGTTTTCGGGGAGTTCAGAGCGCCTACTGGTGTTGGGGCAGCCGCTGGCAGACGCACGACCGAATTGACCGATGTCGCTGCATTTGTCAAAACCATTCCTGGAGGTCCACCGAAGTTTTTGGTTGCCAAACCTGGTTTGGATGGACATTCAAATGGTGCCGAACAAATTGCTGTTGCCGCTCGTGACTCTGGAATGGAAGTCGTCTACAGCGGTATACGACTCACGCCAGAACAGATTGCGGCGAGTGCACGTGACGAGGACCCTGATGTTATTGGTTTATCAATCCTCTCAGGTTCACATTTGTCCCTAGTGCCGACCGTGATTCAATTACTGCGAAAAGCCGGTGTCGATGCTCCACTAATTATTGGTGGCATTATCCCTGAAGATGATCGTGCCCGTATGAAAGAAGCAGGGGTGGCAGCTGTCTACACACCAAAAGATTTTGACATCGCTCGCATAATGCGTGAAGTTGCAGAACTTGCTGCATCACATCGTCGCTCTCAGGGTTAGTAAAGTTTTTCTAGACCTGGCTTGACGAAATAAAATTGTCCAGAGCAGGGCCGCTCTCCAGGCTTGTAATAAGTGCGTATCTGGGTGCTTTTGAATTGTGCACCACCACATGCCACAAACGTTGTGTATCAACAACGAAACGTGCGCCTTTACTGAGTGGAATCTGCTGTTCCGTTGATGGATCAGGCAATCCATCAGGCCCGCTGTCCATGAGCAACATGTAACTTTGTGGACAATCCGTAAGTTCCAACCAAGTTCTAACCACCCAACCCTCGTTGTCGGGATTAAAACGATTGTTGTCGTCGCGATGAAGGTTGCGTATTGCAGCCTCCCGACCTTGCGGCTCTAGTTTAATAATGCGAACTCGACCAAAGTTGGCTCCAATATCTTGGACATATTTCTTGAGTGTTGGGGCCTTGTCTGCATTCGAAGTGAACAGAGCATCCTTATCTGTTTTTCCTTTGTCCCAGAAACCCCGACAATCAAGTTGTCCATCAGCAGACGCAAGCGGTGCAAAATTAGTATCACCACCACTCTTCCAATCCAAGTACTCAAGCGCCTCCCACTCAGACTTTGGTATCTCAAAAGGACAAGTACTCAAAGAAATAAAACCGGTCGCGTCTAGCCAAGCAAGTCGTGGATGTGGCGTATGTAGTGGTATCTCGACAGACCAATGCTGAGCAGTTGGCCAAAACTTTGCGCTCATCTACTGAAGTGTAACTATCAAGGAGGCATTGTGGTGGTTGCACCTATAGGAACAAAGCCTGCACTCGGTGGCAACTTCAAGATTGTTCCTATTGGTACGCGATCTGGATTGGTTATTTTGTTCAATTCCACCAATGCGGGGGCACTCAGGTCAAATCTTTCGGCAATCGAATAGAGCGAATCCCCTGAAACTACGGTGTAGTTGCGAGAAATAAAAGTTGTGGACGATCCAGCAACAGTGCTCACCGAGGAAGTCGGTGTTGTTGAAGAAGAAGATGATGTTGAACCATCATCAAAAAAACTTGAAACAATCGCCAAAATGCTGAAACCAAGTACTCCCCAAAGCAAATATTGATGGAATCGCGTGCGTAAGAACATCGCAAACCACACTACGAGACATTTCAGTCGGTCTAGAGTGATACATCCCATGGTCAACCTTCCTGCTTTCCCGGGCGCTCAACGCCCTGCTCGCTCGTACCGCACAGACGCAGACGGGGTGGGTATCGCCACCTATGAGTGGGGCAACGAATCTGACCCACCACTATTTCTCGTTCATGGCGGGTCAGATTTTGCTGGCACCTACGACGTTTTCGCCCCCATCATGGCGGCGGCAGGGTATCGCGTTATTAGTTGGGACCATCGCGGACACGGCGACAGCGATCACACCGCCCTATACGGTTGGGACGCAGATATCCGCGACGCATTGACCGTAATGAGTTCAATCACCACCAAGGCTGCACCTGTCGTTGCCCACTCCAAAGGTGGAGCCCTAATGTTGCAACTCGCCGATGCGTCTCCTTATCGCATTTCCAAGTTGGTCAACATTGATGGGATGCCGTCGAAAAGACGCATGCCTGATGCACCTGACCACGACCAAACGCGAATGATGGCTGGTGAAATTGCAGGCTGGTTGGATTTTCGTCACGAAGCGGCACTCACACATCGCAAACCAGGCACATTGCATGAACTCGCAGCACGCCGAGGGAAAATGAATCCGCGACTCCCAATTGAATGGCTTGAATACCTAGTCACAATTGGTGCCCGCGAGGACGATGACGGATGGAGATGGAAACTTGACCCGACAATGCGCTTTGGAGGTTTTGGTCCATGGCGACCAGAGTGGACACTCTTGCGCATGATTGCACTGGGTATGCCTTTTCTTGGGGTAATCGGAACAGTTGATGAACCAATGGGATGGGGCACGCGACCGCGCGATTTAATTCCATGGGTTCCCCGAAACGGGAGACTCGTCGCAATCCCTGATGTCGGACATTTTGTACACATCGAAAAGCCCAACGAAGTCGGCCAAATGATTTTGGAGTTTTTGTCATGAACACTTCTATGCCAAAGACACAACAACTTGTGCACAACAGGGTTTCTTTGGCACTACACACATTGCAGACCGGCTCAGGCACCGCATTATTATTGCTTCATGGCTTAGGGGAGCACTCGCCAGACACAGTTCCAGAAGTTGTCTCTCGTTGGCCTGGACCAATATATGCACTCGACTTTACGGGACATGGGCACTCAAGTGTTCCGGCTGGTGGCGGATACTCGTGTGAGATACTGCTCGCAGATGTTGATATCGCGCTGCGTCATCTTGGTGGGGCATGTCTTTTGGGGCGTGGAATCGGCGCTTATATTGCTCTCTTGGCTGCTGGCGCCAGACCAGAACTCGTTTACGGTGCGATACTTATGGACGGACCAGGACTTGCTGGTGGAGCGACTCACATTAGCGCCGTTACCGAAATTGCAACAGCAGGTGAACGCAGTGGGAAAACACCAGATCCATGGGCATTGATCGAACTTTCTCGAGATGCAAGACCAGCAAACTATGCCAGCACATTTGCTCGGCTCAGTTCAACTGGCGCGAATGGTGTTGATCCGATCACTGTTTGTTGCGTTGTCCAGCCGCCATGGATTGTTGCCATCAATGAAGAGCCAGGCGTCGTAACAGGACTAAGTGTTGAAGAAGCCCTCGAGAACTATGCCGCCCGAAAAAATATTTAGTGGCTCACACATCTCGATCTGAGACGTAGTGCGCGAGCAAAATTAATTCTTCGACTGCATCGCTACTCAATCTCGTTTGAGTCAAAGAGGCAATCGCCTTGTCGCGTAAAAAAGTGATGCGACTTTCAAGTTCGTCTAGAGCACCCGAATCGATGATAACTTGCTGAATTTCTGCGACATCTCCGTCTGTGAGATCTTCTTGACCAACGGTGCGCAAGATATCTAATTGTGCCTTCGTTGCTCTCTGAGTAGCGCACGCCAACAGTGGAGTCGGTTTCCCCTCCCGAAGGTCCCCGCCCACTGATTTTCCAGTAACTGATTCGTGTCCAAAAGCACCCAAAACATCGTCGCGCATCTGAAATGCATCACCAAGTGGCAAACCAAATGCAGAAAGTTGTTGAAGCACCAAATCAGCATGCCCGGAATCAGCGAGAAGTGCACCAATGTGCAAGGGTCGCTCAATCGTGTACTTGCCGCTCTTGAATCTGCAGATGCGATCAGCAACCTCACCACTGCGTTCGCGTCGTGCAGAGCCCAACATGTCGAGATACTGCCCAACATTGAGCTCCATTCTCATCTCGTCCCACATATTGCGAACAGGTCTTGAAACATCATTGACTAATCGATCTGACAACACAAAAGCCATATCACCAATCAATATTGCTGCGCCCTCACCAAAACGACGCGCTTCACCAGCCCACCCTGAACGTAAATGCTGCTCTTCAAATCTCAGGTGTGTCGTCATGTCACCTCGTCGAGTTAGTGCGCCATCCATGATGTCGTCATGAAACAATGCCATGGCGTGCAGTAACTCAATCGCTGCGCCCATCTGAATAGCTTTTTCTTGATCAGCACCACCCAAACCGACATATCCCCAATAACAAAATGCGGGTCTGAGCCTTTTGCCTCCGACCAAGACAAGTCGACGAATCTCGGCAATGGGTACACCCAACTCAGAATCAAGTTGGAGCCACCTTTGAATTTCTTGATCAAGAGTCGACGCCAATAGAAGTTCCACTCGGTTGGCAATCTCGCCAAGAGATGCTGGTGCAGTCGTCATCAGGCCTACAGAGTCAGTCAGCAGACAACTATTCGTCGTCACCAAGGCCGGCAACGACCTTGTCTACTTGTAGTTGTGCGGCGTCAATGCGACCCCGACACCAAGTAATCAAAAATGATGCGCGTTGCACCTGCATTGCTAAAGCATCGACATCAACAGAGTTGCCGTCGAGAATCGAGAGAATCTTCTCTAATTCTGTAAGTGCTGCGGTGTAGCCCTTAGGTTCGTCAGATGCAGATTTGGATGGTGGCGTCATATGTGTGTCTCCTTGATGGTGCTAGTTGCAGAACCTGCTGCGAAAAACGTACTGATTTCCTGTCCTGCCAATAAAGATGCTGCATCACGAACAATGTCGCCATTAGCCGCCCGCGTGATGCTCCAGCCCTTTGCCATTGTATTTACTGGATCCAAGAGTCGCACTCTTTCAGAAATGCTGTCAAGACGCTGCGAGTGACGTTCTATTTGCAGTATCGGCACTCGGCGTAAACGATCGCGTGTGACGGTGAGTCGCGTTCGCGAATACTCAAGCACCTGCTGGGTTTGATTTTGCAGACTGTGTGCGGCATCGGTGATGGTTTCTAGGAAATCGGCAACATATCCAATGACTTCGTCTGCACACGCGGTTGGGGTCTTGCACGCTGTGTGGGCGACTTCATCAGCAATACTGCGATCAACTTCATGTCCGATTCCGGTGAACACGGGCAACGGGCAACGGGCAATTGCTAGTGCCATTGCCTCGTCATCAAATGCCGCCAAGTCACTCTTACTTCCACCTCCACGCATTACTAAAATAACATCGATGTCGGAGCGTGATCCAAGTATTTCAAGCGCTCGAACCACCATAGACACTGCTTGATCACCTTGCACGCGACAGTCAACAAATGAAATCTGAAAACCAAATCCAGACTCTTCTAAATGTTTTCGTGCATCTGCCCAGCCTGCTGCAGTCTCACTGCTAATCACGCCCAAACGCAAGGGCACGAGTGGTACCTCAAGTGCTTTATTTAATTCGGTCATGCCATTCTCAATCAACTTGCGCAACAGCGCCTCGCGCTGCAATGCAAGTTCACCCAATGCAAACCGCGTATCAACGTCGGAGACCTTAAAGGTCAAACTTCCACGTGGTGCATAAAAATCAAGAACTCCAAATACTCGAACTTTCATACCATTTTTGAGTTCAAGTCCTTGTTCGCGTAATTTTTTATTCAAATTACGTAAAATATTCGCAAAAATTGCAGCATCAATTTTGAAATCGACACCATCCACTTTTTCTATCAGCGAAAAATAGAAATGGGGCTTAGCTGGCTTAGCACCCTGCACTTCTCCTTCTACCCACACGCCGCCAAGAAACGCTTCACCGACAAGATCATTGATGATTTTGCCAAACGCCGAGACCGTAAAAACGGGACGTCCATCAATCAATTCAGAGGACATCGCTCACCAGACCAAAACTGCCCCCTGCTCGCACCTGCGAGGCGTAGAAACCATCTCTATCTACAAGTTCGGCGTGTGTCCCTTGTTCGACTACACACCCGTCATCAAATACCACGATCAGATCTGCGTCCCTAATTGTTGAAAGTCGGTGCGCGATTACAATCGCTGTTCTGTCCGACAATGCAGACTCAAGCGCCTCTTGCACAAGTGCTTCATTTTCGTTGTCAAGATGGCTTGTCGCCTCGTCCAGGATCATCACCGCAGGATTCCGAAGAAGCATCCGCGCAATCGCCAACCGTTGTTTTTCGCCACCCGACAAACGATAGCCACGCTCACCTACAACGGTGCTGTAGGCATCTGGCAACAAAGAAATGGTGTCATGAATTCGGGCTGCCTTGCAGGCGATGATTAGTTCGCCGTCAGATGCACCAGGCTTTGCATACCGCAAATTTGATTCGATTGATTCATGAAACAGATGGGGGTCTTGTGACACCACGCCAATTGCATCGTGCAGTGAATCTCCCGTCAAGTCGCGGACATCGTGACCATCTATCCGTACGGCACCCGATGTCACATCATATAAACGCGCAGTCAGCATGGCGGTCGTTGTTTTTCCCGAGCCACTTGCACCGACAAGTGCCACAGTCTTGCCAGCAGGAACGGCGAATGTGACACCTCGTAAAACATCCACATCAGGGTCCGCACCTTGCATAACGCCCGCTGCTTCTAGGGATGCAATAGATACCGAAGCGCCCGGTGGGTAACGAAATGTGACATTGTCAAAAACAATTTCGCCGCGGGGGCTGACCAAATCGTATGCACCCGGTTTATCAACGATAGAAACTGGCGCGTCAAGGACTTCAAAGACTCGATCAAAACTAACAAATGCCGTTATTACTTCGATGCGAGCATTCGTCAGACCCGTCAACGGTTGATAAATGCGCTGCACGAACGCGGCCATTGCCACGAGTGTTCCGGCGCTGATGTCACCCGAAACTACCTGATGAGCACCAACTCCATAAATTGCCGCAGCACCAAGTGCACCTACAAGGCCCAATGCAACAAAAAATACACGACCATATATTGCACTGCGGATCCCCGTATCGCGAACCCCCGCTGCACGAGCGCTGAAGGTTGCGACTTCACGTTCTTTGCGTCCAAACAACTTCACCAACATTGCCCCTGAGACATTGAATCGTTCACTCATTTGAGTGTTCATCTCAGCATTCAATTCCATTTGTCGGCGCGCAATCACACCTAGCTTTATCCCGACTCGCTTTGCAGGTAAAATAAATAGCGGCAGAACAACCAGAGAAAGAAGTGTGAGTCGCCACTCAAGCGCCAACATTGCCGCCAATGTGGTGATCAAGACGATCACATTAGACACCACGCTGCCAAGCGTTGAGGTCACCGCGGTCTGTGCTCCGATTACGTCGTTGTTGAGACGACTTATCAACGCTCCTGTTTGAGTACGAGTGAAAAAAGCAATCGGCATTCTCTGTACCTTGTCAAACAAAGCAACTCGTAGGTCAAAAATAAGCCCTTCACCGATTGTGGAGCTATACCACCGCTGCAGGATTGCGAGCAGCGCATCAATCAGAGCTGCCAACACGAGTACACAGGCGAGGGTTGTAATCAGACCACGATTTTGATCTGGAATTGCGTGATCCAAGATTCCGCGAAACAATAAGGGTGGCGCCAGTGCAATCAGGGCAGACAACAGAATTGCGGTCAAAAAGACAACGATTTGTTTCTTATAGGGTGAGGCAAATACCCAGGCGCGGCCTAACGAGCCCCGCTGCACCCTGACGCCCTTGACGTCATGACCATCACTTGGCATCAGCATGTGAGGACCCATTCGCACATTCCCAAGGCTAGGGCGCATAACGCGACTATCGCCTAGTCTGCGTCAGAGATGTTCACAGATTTATCCAAGACCGCAACTCGGCATTGTGCTTTACTACTTGCGGGCATCTTGGGAATATGTCTGGCTGCTTGCTCAAGTGCGTCGACGGCAACAAGCACCTCATCATCACTTCAGGTTCAAGATGGTTCTCCAAAAATTACTTGGAAAATCTGCGGCAAATTTGAGTGTGGCACAATCGTCGTTCCATTCGACTACGACGCCCCCGAGATCGGAACATTTTCACTACGTCTTATGCGTCGCGCTGCTGACGAACCGAACCAGCGCATCGGTTCTCTGCTTGTTAATCCTGGTGGTCCAGGTTTTGGTGGCACGATGATTGCAGAAAATGCCGAGTACTACTTAAGCCAAGATCTCCTGTCTAACTTTGACATCATCGGATGGGATCCGCGCGGTACGGGTGATTCAACTCCCGCAGTGGACTGCATTGATGAATACGACGAATACTTCGCCGCTGACAACACCCCACTCAATGCCAATGATGTCGAACAAATCTTAAAACTCACAGAAAAGTTCGTAGATCAATGCAGTGCCCGAAGTGGGAAAATCCTCCCCTATATTTCAACTCAAGCAACCGCTCGGGACATGAACACAATTCGTACTGCGCTCGGCGAAAAAAAAATTAGTTACTTCGGATTCTCGTACGGCAGTGAACTTGGTGCAACATGGGCAACAATGTTTCCTGACACTGTACGGGCAGCAGTGCTAGATGGCGCGTCGGACCCAAATGCTGATTCCATCCAAGGCGCACTTCAACAAGCAGCAGGGTTTGAAAAAGCACTAGACATGTTCTTGAAAAAGTGTGCTGCAAATAAAAAATGCATTTTTTATAACAACGGCAATCCTGGTGATGCCCTTGACAAACTCATCGCCGGCCTCGACGACAAGCCGCTCGTTGTCACTGCCGATCGAGCTTCTGTTAATCAAAGCGTCGCCTATACCGCAATTGCTGAGGCGATGTACTCAGACGCTCGGTGGCCAGACCTTGAACAGGCCCTCTATGACGCCCAAAAAGGCAATGGTAAAGGTTTACTTTCACTAAATGACCAGTACTTTCAGCGCAACAGCAATGGCACCTATGGCAACGAACTTGAAGCCTTTATCGCAATTTCTTGTCTTGATGATCCCGGGCCGTTGACCGTTGCTGAGATTGACGAAACAAACGACCAGTTTCTTGCTGTTGCCCCGCGGCTTGGACCAAGTTTCATTCACTCCTATACATGTATGTTTTGGCCAACTTCGCAGGTAACTCGTGTTGCCATCACCGGTGCAGGCGCAGGACCCATTCTGGTAATTGGCACCACGGGAGATGCTGCAACTCCGATTGAAAGCACGCGAGCAATGGCAGAAACACTTCAAGAAGGCATTTTCATTGAGGCTGAAGCTGACCAGCACACTGGATACGGATCAAGTGTATGCATCGTTGACCCTGTTGATACTTATCTCATTACTCTTGAGCCACCCTTGAAGAATCTTAAGTGTTGACCATGAGTCGTTTCGAAAAGACAGCAGAATTCCCTGTTCCATCGCACAGACTTTGGGAGATAATTGGAAACGTTTCCCGCATTGATTGGGTGCCGACTATCACGAAGTGCTCTTTTGACGGCAAAATTCGGACGATGACCATGCTTGGGGTGGGAGAAATTCAAGAAGAGATATTTTTATGCGACCAAGAGTCAATGCTCCTTGAGTATGGAGTTGTAAACAATACTTTTGTCAAAACGCACCAGGCCACCATGCGCATAATTCCCCAACTCGGCAGATGCACCTTAGTTTGGACCGTTGTGATTGAGCCAGACTCCCTTAGCACGCTGATCGAGGATGGGGTCCAAACCGCTCTTGACACGCTCTCCGAGATGCTTACCGCATGAAGCACAAACCTCTCGGCACAATACCGCACCACCGACTGAGACCCGCTTACACTATTGAAGGTAGGTGGATTAAAATATTCTGAAAGAGAAAATAATATGGCCCCAAAACCTGAAACTGTCCTAAAGGGATCTGCCATCCTTGCTGCCTTTGCGAGTTTCGTGCTGAGCGTCACAATCTATTTTCAAGCAGCCGAAGATGACTTGAGCGGGCGGCTGAACGGAATCTATGTAGGGATCTGGGTTCCGTCAATCCTTGCCCTTGGGGCATTGTTGTTAGCGAGGGGTGGACGTGACAGCGATAAGTAATGCCACACTGTTTGGCTTTGGTTGCGGCGTCTCAATCATCGTCTTCACCGGTGTTTTCTGGTACGGATTACTGACCTTTCAGAAGTACGCCGACAAGCAACGCTAAACCAGTCTTGTTGATTTGACCTCAATCAATTCCACGGCGGAAGAGGTGGGATTTGAACCCACGGTGAACTTGCATCCACAACGGTTTTCGAGACCGTCCCATTCGGCCGCTCTGGCACTCTTCCGCTGTGAAGGTTATCGGCACTAAGAGCGGAGTTCAGCGAAAAATGACCGCAGCAACTCACTTGATTCATCAGCCAAGAGTCCGTGCACGACTGGGGGATTATGACCAAGACGCGGATCACTTGTTACGTTGTATAAAGAAGCAGTCGCCCCAGATTCAAAATTTGCTGCTCCATAAACAAGTTTGCCGATGCGAGCAGAAAGCAAGGCTCCCGCGCACATCACACATGGTTCCAGCGTCACAACAAGAGTGCAATCTTCAAGTCTCCAACGACCCAAAACTTCACTTGCATCGCGCAAAGCCAAGACTTCGGCGTGGGCAGTTGGGTCTTGGAGTTGTTCGCGTTCGTTGTGGCGAGCGGCAATGATATTGCCGTCAAGCAACACCACCGCACCGACTGGCACATCTCCGTGGGCAAGCGCAGCACGCGCTTGTTCGAGGGCAATTCGCATCGCGTCTATAAGTTCCATCGCGGAAGGGGTGGGATTCGAACCCACGGAAGCTTTAACTTCACACGCTTTCCAAGCGTGCCGATTCGGCCGCTCTCGCACCCTTCCCCGACACCGTCACCAGCGCCGCAGGTGTCGCAGGCTATCGGCAAGGTATCCTTGAGACTCATCGCCCGTGGTGACGTGGGTGGTGAGGTAACGGTCGGGTCCTGTGCGACACGAACCCGTGAATCAGGTCAGGGCCGGAAGGCAGCAGCCTTCAGCGGTTTTACGTGTGTGCCGCAGACCGCCTGGCCGTTGCTTCACTATCCACGTCCCACCATGGCTCGCTCAGCACGCTCATTGATCTGCTTGTTTCCTAACTCGTCGGCCACTGAACCAAGCGCTGATGTCGGACCTTTCCACCGCCAATCTTCCACAACGCCAATGCGCACATCATCATCAACATCATCAACCACTGTTGCAATTTTTTTAAACAACATTGCCACTTCCCTATTTGTAGCAAGTGTTGCGGCCAACTTTGATGCGCCACGCACCGTGACTCCGTCGGCTAGCCATTGTTTGTCATTATCGGGTATCGCACTGATTTTTTTATAAACTGCAAGAACTGAAGAGGCACTTTTTGCTCCCCAACCTTGCAATCCCGGAAAACCATCTGCTGTGTCACCAACCAGTCCCAGCCAGTCAGCAATGCTTTCTGGACCGACACCAAACTTATGGCGCACCGCATCTTCATTAATTATCAAATTGTTCCGACGGTCGTACTGAACAACACGGTTGCCACGCACACTTTGACCAAGGTCTTTATCTGGCGTAAGTATTTGCACCTGTTGCACTTGTTCGTTGGCGTCTGCGATACGTGCGCCTGCAGCCAAGGCATCGTCTGCTTCGTATTTCACCATCGCCCAGACAGGTACTCCCAGGGCTCGCAATGCTTCTTCCATAAACGGTAATTGACCAAGAATCTCTGGTTCCATACCATCACTTGTCTTATAGCCTTCCCACAGATCATTACGGAAACTTTCAATTACGTGGTCAACTGCGACTGCGACATGCGTTGCTCCGGCAGTAAGCAACTGCAATGTGGACGTCAACACACCTAACGTTGCAGCAAGCGGTGCTGGCGTGCTGTTGCGTACTACCTGACCAAAATGCTGTCGATACAACTCATAAGTACCGTCAATAAGATGAACAATCATTGTCTTGGCATTAGGTCATTTGCGTTAGGCCACCGTCAACAACAAAGACTTCACCAGTGACGTATTTATTACGCACAAGCGCTAGCACTGCTTCTGCACAGTCATCTGATGTTGCTGAGCGACCAAGTGGGGTGGCATGTTTCATGGCAGCATGTTGCGCATCCCAGTCCTTCGTCCATGCTGTTCTAACTAGCCCCGGAGCGACAGCATTGACCCGCACTGGTCCACATGATTTTGCCAGCAGTCGTGTCATCTGATTGAGTGCCGCTTTGGTCATGGAGTACGCCACAGACGAACCAACAGGTCTGACACCAGCAACTGACGTGATGTTAATGACATGACCATCATCTGATTTCTTCAGGTGTGGCATTGCCGCTTTTGTGAGCCACCAAGTGCCAAAAACATTGACCTCGAATGTTTTGAGAAAAATCTCATCCGTCAACGCATCTAAATCACTGTGTGGCACCACCGTTGTCCAACCCGCATTATTTACTAATAAGTCGATTTTGCCGAACGCATCAAGAGTCTTCTGAATCAATAACTCTCCCTGTGCCTTGTCACTTATGTCTGCTTGTATATACATACTTTCGCCAGGAAGCGACGCCGAAATCTTTTGACCCGTCTCCACAGAACTTGATGAATTAACAATCACGGTGGCTCCAAGTGCGGACAACCTTTGAGCCGTTGCCTCTCCAATGCCACTTGAAGAACCCGTCACAATCGCCACCATTCCGGCTAGTTCTTTCACTTTGTATTTCCCCCAGATTTTTGAGTCTTACGCATAAATCAGAAACATCACCACGAACTGTAGTTGTTTGCATGAAGTTGGTCGCAAGTTTGGCATCAGACTTGATATCCCCGCAACAGCGCCACTGATACAAAGAACAAAACATTTGACACGAGACTCAGAGAGGATCTACCCACCCTTGAAGTATTTGATTTGATGAATCTGTCAGCCGAGCCACCACCGCACAATCGGAGCCCCTGCGAAAACGGCAATTTGTGCCCCGACCGCCAAAAAAGGTCCGAAGGCAATCTGTGAGTTTCTTGAAAGACGACGGGTGGCCAGGGCGCAAATAGCCCACAAACCGGCAACAAGAAATGCTGTTACAAAAGCGACAAATACCTGCACCACAGAGATATATCCAATGAACGCCCCAAGAAGAGGTGCAAACATGACATCACCTTGACCTAGGCCTCCACGCGCAACACGCGCCAACAGTGCCAAGACAACCCACATCATAAATGACCCTGCAAACAAACCTAGAAATCGTGATAGATCATGTTGATTGATCGCTGAGATTGCAAGCAAAGGGAATCCCGTTAGAGCTGACCTAACACTTACCCGGTGTAACAATAAATGAGTATCAAGGTCGATAAAAAAGTGGACAATAAGAGCATTGGCAAAAATTGAAAATGCCATTACATCCAGAATATTGTTAAAACGAACCACAAGACCTGCATACACAAACATTGTTGAGGTCACCACGACAACCACAAAAAATCTACTGCAATGAAACTTTCCAAAATGAAAAGTTGATTTTGTATAAAGTTCAGCAGTAATTAATTTTTTTACTCGGCGACTATTACGGAATCCGACAGCTATACCAAAAATTGACCATGCCAAAAATCTCCACATGGTTTGAAAGGTTTTTTTATTCCTGCACTAATTCAATCAGCGTGCCGTAACTGCCTTTGGGGTGAATAAACGCAACCGTTGTGCCGCGACTTCCAGGACGAGGCGCTTTGTCAATAGGGGTGGCACCCGCTGCAATCATGGACGCAAGTGCTTCCGCACAGTCGGCGACTCGGTACCCAATATGATGCAGGCCTTCGCCACGCTTTTCAATTGCTTTTGCCACAGGTGAATCGGGTCGAGTCGGGGTGAGCAACTGAATATAACTCTCTGCCACTTTTAGAAGTGCTTCTTCGACGCCATCGCTCTCAACAATTTCACGATGATCAACCCGAGCACCAAAAGCACGTTTGTAATAGTCGATTGCAGCGTCAAGATCTGTGACTGCTATTGCAATGTGATCAATTTCTGTCAGCAACATATTATTCTCCAATTATTTAGCGACGAAAAAACGTCAGATTTTTTTCGCCTACTTTTGCTCGAAGTTCTGGATCATCAATTCCAAGACCTTCAGTTGGCGCCAAACACAGCACGCCAATCTTTCCTTCGTGCATGTTGTGATGAACTTGGTAAGCAGCCTCACCAACATCACCAAGCGCAAACACGCGCGACAGAACTGGATGGATCATCCCCTTGCTTACCAAACGATTCGCGTCCCATGCTTCGCGGTAGTTGGCGAAGTGGCTTCCAATTAGACGCTTAAGCCGCATCCAAAAAAACCGATTGTCAAACTCAAGCATGAAACCGCTCGTTGCCGCACATGTCACAACAACGCCGCCCCGCTTTACGACATACATTGATGCTCCAAATGTGGAACGACCTGGGTGCTCAAAAACAATGTCTGGGTCTTCACCTACAAGTTCACGAATGTCTTTTCCTAATCGACGCCACTCTGACTCGTTATGGGTGTTGTCGTCGTTCCAGAACTTATAGTTTGCTGCACTGCGATCAATGACTGCCTCGCAACCCATGTTGCGTAAAATTTGCGCTTTTTCAGGGGAGCTGACGACTCCAACGGGAATGCCACCACCATTTAGAACATACTGCACTGCATATGCACCGATGCCGCCAGTTGCACCCCAGATCAACACGACATCACCTTGTTTCATGTTGGCGCCATTGCGCGACACCAACATGCGATAACTCGTACTATTGCAAAGCGCATTAACTGCTGCTTCTTCCCAAGACAAATGGGCTGGTTTGGGCATGAGTTGATTGGCTTTCACAATGCACAAATCTGCGAGGCCACCAAAATTCGTTTCATACCCCCAGATGCGTTGATTAGATCCCATCATTGAGTCGTCATGCGATGATGGGTCTTGGTCATCAACATGATTGCAATGGACCGTCACTTTGTCGCCAGGTTTCCAGTTACGAACAGCACTTCCGACTCGCAATACAACACCTGAGGCATCACTACCGATGACTTGATAGTCACGATCGTGGCGCTTTGACCACTCACTCTCGCGACCAAGCCGTGCCAGAGGTCCAAAAGTGCTTATCGGCTCAAAAATTGAGGTCCACACCGTATTGAAATTGATTGAGGATGCCATTACTGCAACCACCGCCTCGTCAGGCGCAAGTTCTGGGACCGGCACATCGCCAACGTGCACACTTTGGCGGGGATCTTTATCGTTGCTTGCCATGCCAAGGAACATCTCTTGTTCGGCCTTGAGCACGTGCGCCGCCCTATAGTGCGCCGGCAAGGGGATCGAGGCTAATTGGTCTGAGTTTGCACCGTTAAGGATGGCTTCAAGAATACGTTCCATACCTGTTGACGATACCCAAAAAAGCCTTTGAGTCCCCTACGCTAAAGGCTCTCGCGTCTCAAACGGAGGTGCTCAAGTTAGAAGAGGTTTACATGGTCGGTTCATACATCGTGGCAGGAGCTCGGACTCCGATCGGAAAAATGAGCGGTGCACTTGCATCTTTTAGTGCAGCCGAACTTGGGGGTTTTGCTATCAAGGCTGCTCTTGAGCGCGCTGGTGTTGCAGCGCACGAAGTAGAGCATGTGATCATGGGACAAGTTTTGATGGCCGGTCAGGGACAAGTGCCTTCACGTCAAGCCGCTGTAAATGCCGGAATACCAATGAATGTTCCGTCAATAAACGTCAACAAAGTTTGTTTGTCAGGTCTGAACTCTATTTATTTGGCAAATCAAATGATTCAATCTGGTGATGCCGACATCGTCATTGCTGGCGGCATGGAAAGCATGACAAATGCTCCCTACTTGGCGATGGGCGCACGCGGTGGATTTCGCTACGGAAACACTGATCTCTCCGATGCAATCATCAAAGACGGACTGTGGTGCGCCTTTGATGCATGTCTGATGGGACTTGGAACTGAGCGTTACACGAGTGGCGGCATTAGTCGTCAAGAACAAGATGAAGCAGCCATGAAGAGCAATGTTCGCGCAGCAGAGGCGATTGCCGCAGGTCGTTTGACTGATGAAATAATCCCAGTTTCTATTGCTCAGCGGAAAGGTGACCCATTAATTGTCAAAGATGACGAAGGCGTGCGCGCCAACACGACAATGGAGTCTCTTGGTGGTCTCAAGCCAGCGTTCGACAAGGACGGCACGATTACCGCGGCAAATGCGAGTCAAATAAGTGATGGTGGCTCTGCAGTTGTCGTAATGTCCAAAAAAGCAGCAGAGGCACGGGGTGTCAAGCCCCTCGGAGAAATCATCTCTTACGGGATGGTGGCCGGTCCAGATAATGCATCGTTATTGCACCAACCAAGTCGCTCCATCATGAAAGCTCTTGATCGTGCTGGAATGAAAATTTCTGATGTGGATCTTTTTGAACTCAACGAAGCATTTGCCGCCGTTGGTATTGCATCAATGAGAGAGTTGGGCATAACAGACAACATTGTCAATGTCAATGGTGGAGCCATTGCGCTTGGGCATCCAATCGGCATGAGTGGCAATCGTTTGGCACTAACGATCTTGCACGAACTTCATCGTCGTGGTGGTGGAGTCGGTGCTGCTGCATTGTGTGGTGGTGGCGGACAAGGTGACGCAATTATTCTTCGCACGGTCTAATCGCAACTGCTGATTATATTTCGATAGTTCGGCGGTTGCCGAGAGCGCGACCAAGCGTGATTTCATCTGCATATTCAAGGTCTCCGCCCACTGGTAGCCCACTTGCAATGCGAGTGGCTTTGACACCAAGCGGCTCTAGCAAACGAGCGATGTAGAGTGCCGTCACTTCACCCTCCGTGTTGGGATTAGTGCAGACAATGACTTCCGTTATTCCTTCGGGGGCAAGGCGTCGAAACATTTCTTTGATCTTTAATTGCTCTGGTCCGATACCTTGCAACGGATCGAGCACGCCCTGAAGCACGTGATAGCGACCACGGAACTCCCCTGTTCGCTCGATAGCCACAACATCACGAGAGTCTTCTACGGCGCACAGAATGGAGGAATCGCGGCGGTCATCGCTGCAGATACTGCATTTTTCGGACTCAGAAAGGTTGAAACACATATCGCAATATCGCACACGGTCTTTGGCGTCAGTGAGAGCGTGGGCAAGTCTGTTGATATCTTCACGAGGCATTTTTACGATGTGCATCGCGATGCGTTGTGCTGACCTTGGACCGATACCTGGCAACTTTCCGAACTCATCAATGAGTGCTTGAATCGGAGGAGTGTATGGCGATGCCATCTTTATCTTTTTTTCTTATCATCTGAAACAACTATCGCTCCGGGGAAAACACCCTTGATCACATCAACAGACACTGAAATATTTGCTGGTCCTTCAATTAGCAATGCCGGATCAATTGGGGTCTCGGGGTCTTCTTTAACTTCGTCAACAATTGTTCTGATTGCTTCTTTACTCGGGCGCTCAATTCCGCGCGACGCAGTTGCATCGGCGGTTAGTCGCACTAGGTATGCAGAACCACAGAGTTTGCTGATTGCGGCTTCTATTTCCCCGATGTAATTTTTACACCTGTCCATGTGGGAGGTGTTGGGTGCAGCAATCGTTACTATGTTGCCGTCAACCGACACGATTGACGTGGATTTATAAACGGCTTGAGTAATCTTTTTGATTGACACGAGAACTTTTGGCCATATTTCTGCAGGCGATGCCGTTGAAACAGGCGATGCTGCAGGCACATCAGCATTGACGGGGGCTTGTGTCGAAGTGCTCGGTGCCATGGCGCGACCTCCAACCGCTACTTTGCCTGTTGCTGGATTAAAGGGAGCAGGTGGCAAGGTAGTCATTCCATTTTCCTTGAGATCACGCACAGTCTCTTCCAGCGTCATCAGACGAGCCATCAGCGTCGCCATTGAGTCATCAAGAGCAGGCGATGCCAATCGAACCACGGCAACTTCCAACAATAATCGTGGATCAGGAGCGTGGCGCATGTCGACAAGTGCCGTTCCGAGAACTTCCATGGCCCGAACCGCCATGGCTGCCCCTAGGCGCAACGCCTGAATGCTGATTGTTTCTACCCGACTCTTGGGAACCTGCAGAAGTTCCGGTGCCATCAATGAAAGAAACGCGTCGCGTAATGCACGCACGAGATCATCAGCAAGATTGCGCGGATCAAGCCCTTGTTGGATTGCAAACGCTACTGCCGCCAAGGCACGACCTTGATCACGCTCAATCAGTGCTTCTAAAAACTCATCTAGTGAAACTGACGTTTCGACGGTACCTCCCCCAGCCACCACGAGTTCAAGAGCCGACAAAGTGTCACGTGCGCTTCCATTGCCCTCTTGTACAACCCACTCAATGGCTTCTTGGGTGACCACGAGATTGGCATCTTGCATGACCCACCGCACATATTTGTCGAGTTCTTCGACAGACAAAAGATGAAACACCAAATGCTGAACACGACTACGAATTGTTTCAGTCACTTTTTGTGGATCGGTTGTAGCAAGTACAAAGACGACGTTGGGAGGTGGTTCTTCAAGTGTTTTTAGTAAGGCCGCAGAAGCCGCCTTGGACAACATATGAACTTCGTCAAGAATAAAAACGCGATGCCTGCCGGGGCTAAGAGTGGATGCAGTTTCAATGATGTCGCGAATTTCGTCGACACCATTGTTGCTCGCAGCATCAAGTTCAAGAACGTCATAGCTTGTGCCGTTGTCAACGGCTAGACATGAGTCGCAGACGCAGCAGGGCTCACCTTTGGTTGGGTTTTGGCAATTCAGAACCTTTGCCAAAATACGCGCTGTTGAAGTTTTGCCGGTCCCGCGCGGACCAGAAAATAGATAGGCCTGACCTTCGCGTTCGTTGATTACAGCGTTACGCAGGGCCTTAACCACATGTTCTTGTCCGCGCAGTTCTGCAAAGCGACGAGGGCGGTATCGCCGATAAAGGGATTGCATAGCCATTCATGTGACCTTACCAACAGGGTCCTCCATCTCACAGGGTGGCTCACTTTTAGCCCTTGGGTTGAGTACCGTTTATTTAGTCCATGAAACGCTTTATTCTTTTACTCCTGTGCACGTTTGGCGTGGCCGCCCTTGCCGGAGAGGCGACGGCAGCAACCCAGAGTAATTCTGTTGTCTCATCCAACCCGATCGCCAACGAAGCAGTGACGGTTGCCCCCACCCAGATACAGATGGTGTTCCAAAATCCCCTTACCGCTGACGATGTAGCGCAGATGGGTTTGTCTCTGGCATGCGAAAAAGCCCTGGTATCCCTTGGTCCCCCCCAATTGGCCACCGACGGGGTGTCCGTCACGGCTCCGTTGACCCAGATTCCTCCCAATGGCAGGTGCAATGTCAGTTGGGCACTTCCCGACGGGAGTAAGGGAACATTTTCATTCCTCACAGAAATTGCTGCTGCCATCACAACCACCACATTGGGTCCTGACGGTGAAGTTCCAACCACAATTGCTACGACTCAAACTCCTGTCGACGAAATTGCGACTAAACCCGCGCGCCTCGGTGGACCAATCGGACTTTTGCGGCTCCTGAGTTACCTTCTTGTTTCCGCCCTCGTCGGCGGATTGCTCTTCATGTTGCTGGTGTGGCCAGAAGGAAGCCACAATCAAACGGCAATTCGCTACATCCGACTATCAGGCATTGGTGCTGTTTTGTCGTTACTGCTTTTAGTGGTGTTCACAACAGCCCAAATCACCAACTCAGGAATCATCTCGTCATTAAATCCGACTGATTGGTTTGAATTGCTCAACACTGCACAAGGTCGAGGTCTGTTTATTCGTTTCCTTGTCACCATCGCCGTTGCAGCACTTGCATTAAACCCAGAAAGAGTGATTGATCCTGAGTTTCAGGTTCCGAGTCTCGTGGCAATTGCGGTCCTAATAATCTCCTATGGATTCGACCGTGCTGGGGGACGGCTCTATGCCCTTGGAGTGGTAGTTGCGATCGTGCATATGGCTTTTGTTATTGCCTGGACTGGTGGGGTCTTGCTCGTTTCCCGAGTCATTTTGAGTAAACCTGGTGCCGAGGATTTACTTGACGCACTGCGCGGTTGGTCTCGTCTTGCAACCACTTTGACAGCTGGCGTTGTAATCACAGGATTCATCCAGGTTGGCAGACTTGATGGCTGGAGCCTTATAAATAGTGGTCATGGTCGCTTGTTGTTGACAAAAATTGCAGCTGTTTTGTTCCTCATTTTTATTGAATTCGCTCTACGGAACTTTATTCAACAACGCCTCAGCAAAATGACGGCACTATCAATGAGTGCGATACTGACAATGCGTAAAGCAGCTACTTTTCAAATGAGCGCCACTGTTGTGATTTTGGGAATGTCTTCATGGCTCATATCAATGCGTCCGCCGAATGTGGTTCCACAACAGGCCAAGGAACAAAGTGCCTACGCCATCAATCGTGATTTAATCGGTGATGACGGTTTTCATGTCACGCTGTCCATCACCCCCGGCAATGTTGGCAACAATCAGGCGCTCATCGAACTTTTCACGCCAAAACGCATTCAAAATTTCACCATTAAATTTATTCCGTCAAATCCAACTGCCAGTGGATACCAAATCTATGTGCCCATCACTCGGCCAGGCGGAGCATTGATTGGCACAGACCTTGGTCTAAATCTCAAGTCTCCAGGGGAATGGAAAGTGGAGTTGACCGGGGCCACCACAACGGGTGAACTTTCACCGCTGACCACCTCAATCATCATTGCCGACGGCATCACAGTCACAACCGAGCCCTCAGGGGTTACAACGAGCACTATTTCCGACGTTGCTGCGACCACAACTACCACAGTCGCCGCCACCGGATAGGTGACACTTCGCTTTTGGAACTATTGTTGGCAATGTGAGTAACAGTTCCAATTCTGGCATGCAAGACAAACTCAACGACCTTCGTTCCCGTCAAGAACAAGCCGTTAATGCAGGCAGCCCCCGATCAGTTGAACGGCAACACGAGAAAGGCAAACTTCTTGCCCGCGAGCGACTGGAATATCTTTTGGATCCAGGTTCTTTTCATGAATTAGACATGCTCGCTCGACATCGCACCCACGCCGCTGGGCTCGAAGAACGCCCTTACACCGATGGCGTTGTCACGGGGTGGGGAACCATAAATGATCGCAAAATATTCGTGTTCTCTCAGGACTTCACCGTTTTTGGTGGCGCACTTGGCGAGGTATTCGCTGAGAAAATTCATAAGTTGATGGATCTTGCCCTCAAAGTCGGTGCACCACTTATTGGTCTCAACGACGGCGCCGGCGCCCGAATCCAAGAAGGTGTGGTCTCGCTCGCTTCATACGGTGGCATCTTTCATCGCAATGTTCAAGCGTCTGGCGTGATTCCACAAATCTCGGTAATTCTTGGTCCTTGTGCTGGTGGTGCCGTGTACTCGCCCGCAATGACTGATTTTATTTTCATGGTGCGAGAAACAAGCCACATGTTTATTACCGGACCTGACGTGGTGAAAACAGTTACTGGCGAAGATGTCACGCTCGAAGAACTTGGTGGTGCAATGAGCCACGCATCAAAGAGTGGCGTCGCCACTTTCGTCAGCAATGATGAAAAAGGATGTCTTGATGATGTGCGTTTCTTGATGTCTTTCTTGCCACAAAATAACCTCGAAGATCCAACTCCCATTACACCTGATGATGATGCCGATCGCCTGTGTTTGTCACTGCGGGACATTTTGCCTCCATCGTCCAATCAGCCTTACGACATGAAAAAAGTGATCGCAGAAGTTGTTGATAATGGCGAGTTCTTCGAGTATTTTCCCCATTGGGCAAAAAGCATCGTGTGTGGTTTTTCCCGTGTAGACGGAATGCCCGTCGGAGTAGTTGGAAACCAACCAATGGCATTTGCTGGTGTCCTGGACATTGAAAGTAGCGAAAAAGCTGCGAGATTTGTACGAACTTGTGACGCTTTTAACATTCCTCTACTTACATTTGTTGATGTGCCTGGATTTTTGCCTGGCGTGAATCAAGAGCACGAAGGAATCATTCGTCACGGTGCCAAGTTGTTGTATGCGTTTTGTGAATCAACTGTGCCGCGTATTCAAATCATCACCCGCAAAGCCTATGGCGGTGCCTATGTAGTCATGAACTCAAAATCAATTGGAGCTGATTTAGCGTACGCATGGCCTACTGCAGAACTAGCAGTAATGGGACCCCAAGGCGCAGTTGAAATCGTATACCGCCGAGAACTCCAACAAACTGCCGACCCCGCAGCGCGGCGTATCGAACTTGTTGCTGAATACACCGAGAAATACGCCAATCCATACGCAGCAGCCGAACGCGGTTATATCGATGATGTGATCGACCCTGCTGAAACTCGAATCAAAGTAATTGCGGGACTTCGTATGTTGCAGTCCAAACGCGAAGAACTGCCACGACGCAAGCATGGCAATACACCGCTGTAGACTTCAAGAAATGTCAAGCGAATCTTTTTCAGAATGGAGCCCACCAGCGGTTGGTGACGCAATTGTTTCTTCTCGCTCCTTGGCAGGGTTTTGGGCTCGAGTTGGCGCGCATCTCTGCGACAGTATTTTGATGCTGTTGATCACCTTGCCGTTTAATATCGTTGGCGCGACACTGTCAGAAAACGCAGATGGCTTAATGTCACTGTTGGCACTCGCAGTATCGGCGGGAACCTACGCCTATTGGATTGGCACGAAGGGTGGTAGCCCATGGCGCGTGCGGCTGGGGATTCTGATTCTTGATAAAAACGACTTAAGTTACATTGGTTTCCGCCGTGCGCTGCTTCGTATTTTCGTCAGTTATATCTCTGGTCTTGCATTGTTGATTGGCTATCTCTGGATGCTCTTTGACGCAAACAATCAGACATGGCATGACAAAGCAGCAAATACAGTCGTGGTTAGACGATGACTACACCATTGAACGTGTTGAGTATTTCGCCAGCTCCAACATCCCAAGAAGCAGCAGCAATTGCAGCAGCAATTGAAATGCTCTGGCCAAAACCAGTTCTTATCTCGAGTCCCCCCTCCACTGGCACTGCGTGGCGCTTCAGTGGCAGGCATTGGGTGACCGACCAACGCCAGACTCGCAACCGTCCACGTCGCTAAGGACTCAAATGAGCCAGCAGACAGAACTCACCACGCTGGCAGACGACATGGCTGTGTTTCACATCGGAACTCGAGTCGTTCGCCATCACAACTTGCAAGCCAATACTGAATACATCGAACACGGAATAAGTTTCCGTACTTTGCCCCGACCAACAGGCGCGTTGCTCTGTACATTCGCCACTGTTAACGACGTCCATTTTGGAGAGACCGAATGTGGGCGCATTGACTCCAGTCCAGAAGGACCAATTCAGCGATCTGCCGAGGGCGAACGTCCATATCCGCTGATCATGAACGAAAGTGCGGTGGCAGAAATAGTAAGTATTAATCCTGCAGTTGTCGTCGTGAAAGGAGACCTATCTGTCGATGGTCGACCGGAAGAATTTGCTGCATTTGATCAGTGCTACTACAACATATTTGCGGATCGCTTGTGTGTAGTTCGGGGCAACCATGATGCGTACCGCGGACAAAATTCCTATGCCGGTGATCAATGGATCGAACTTCAGGGCGTTTCTATCGCCTTGATGGATACGACGATTCCAACAGAAACAACTGGGCGCCTAGAACCGTCACAACTTGAGTGGCTTGAAACTCTTTGTGCGCAAAGTACATCACCAGTGATTGTGATGGGTCACCATCAGCAATGGACAGGGGGCAACAGGAGCGACGGCTACTTTGGACTCCATCCAGATTGCAGCGAAGAGCTCAGTGCCATTATTGATCGGAATCTGTCAATCGTTGCGTATACGGCGGGACACACACATCGACATCGAGTCCGAACATTATCGAGTGGAGTTCCAACGATTGAAGTGGGATGTGTCAAAGATTTTCCTGGAACATGGGCTGAATACCGCGTATACGAGGGAGGTATCACGCAAATCGTGCATCGTATTTCGAGTCCAGAAGCGCTGAATTGGAGTGAGCGATGCCGTCATCTATATAAAGATTTTGGAATTGATTATCAAACATACGCGCTCGGAACACTTCCAGAACGCTGTCTAAATATTTCTCTGCGATCATGACAGTTCCCGGGGCATTGCACGGATTACGAGTCCTTGATATTTCAACGGTTCTTGCTGGACCAAACTGTGCACGTTATTTGGCTGACTTCGGTGCAGATGTAATCAAAGTTGAACGACCAGAGACTGGCGACAGTCTGCGTGGCATGGGGTGGCGTGATCCCCGAGATGGAGAAGGAATTTGGTGGAGACTCGTCAACCGAAACAAGCGCAATATCGCTCTTGATTTTAGAAAGCAAGAAGACCTTGACGTTTTATGGCGCCTGATCGACGACGCCCATGTGCTGGTAGAAAACTTTCGTCCAGGAGTTTTGGAACGACTTGGCTTGGGGCCAAAAGTTCTTCACGCTCGCAACCCAAAACTTGTGATCACTCGCATCACTGGATTTGGTCAAGATGGTCCATATTCATCTCGACCAGGCTTTGCATCTATTGCTGAATCAATGGCTGGACTTGCCGACATAAGCGGTGAGCCAGGCGGTGCACCGACATTGCCCGCATTTGCCCTCACAGACGAAGTTACTGGACTTGTTGCCGCCTTTGCCACGATGACTGCACTGCACAGTGGTGTCGGTCAAGTCATTGATGTGTCCTTGCTTGAGAGCGTGTTTCACATCATGGGGCCACTTATCAGCGTCTATAAGTTGCTTGGCGAGCAGCAAGAACGCATGGGCTCGTCGCTCCCCTACACCGTTCCACGCGGTATTTTCGAATGTGCTGATAAGCGATGGGTGGGCGTTTCGACCTCAAGTGAGTCCGTCGCTCAACGCGTCATGGTCCTACTTGGACTGGGTGGTGATGACCGTTTCAAATCATTCGCCGGAAGAATGAAAAATCGAGCAATCTTGGATAGTGCGATGACTGATTGGTGTGGCGCTCGCTCTCAAGAAAAAGTCTTGCAAGAAATGAACGATGCACAGGCTGCTGTCGGACCCGTTTTATCAATGGCAGACATCGCTATTGATCCGCACTATTCCGCGCGACAAGCGATTGTTACCGTGGACGGAACACCAATGCAGGGACTCGTTGCTCGGTTATCTGCCACGCCCGGAGAAATAAAGTGGCAGGGCAAGGCCCTTGACGCCGACGGATCAGAGATCCGAAAATATGGATGGGCAATTGATGACAATTAATCCAGATAGTAAACCACGATTTTCTCGTGGAGCAAAAGTTCTGATGCTCACGTCAATCGGAACTTTTCTTGTTGCTCTTGACTCAAGCATCGTCACTATTGCATTCAGAGATGTTGTTGATGACTTTGGTGAATCTCGTCGCCACCTGCTGACCTGGATATTTTCGGGATACAACATTGCATACGCTGCGGCACTCCTTACCGCTGGTCGCTTTGCTGATGTCTTTGGTCGAAAGAAATCTTTTCTGCGCGGGTTGGTGCTATTTGGCATTGGTTCAATTTTGTGTGCAATCGCACCATCAGCGGAGCTCTTGGTATTAGCCCGAGTCATGCAGGCCATTGGTGGCGCAATTCTTACACCTGCTTCACTTGCTCTTGTCTTGCCCGAATTTCCTGTTGAAAAACGCGCAGCAGCACTAGGCATCTGGGGCGCCGTAGGCGGGCTCGCAGCAGCAACCGGGCCAATCGTCGGTGGTGTTCTTGTGGATAATTTCGGCTGGCGTTCGCTCTTTTATATCAATGTCCCATTTTGTGTACTTGCTGTACTTGTTGGTCACAAAATGCTCACTGAACGAATCGACACGACCGCGCAGTATCGGCTTGATATCTATGGCGCAACACTGGCCGTTCCGGGTGTTGCACTGATTATCTATGCCATTGTGCAAAGCGAGGAATGGGGCTGGTTTTCTTTGGGGGTCGTTGGTTCCATGGTTTTCGCTCTTTTTTTGCTTGTCATCTTTGTTCGTCACTGCGCCACTGCGAGTAATCCACTCCTTGATCTTCAACTATTCAAACTTCCGTTCGTCGTCGCCGCAAATATTGCGGGACTATTTTTTGCTATTGGGTTTTTTGCGATGTTTTTTACTAACACCCAATGGTTGCAAAATGTGTGGGGATACAGCACAAGTGGCTCAGGTTTGGCGTTTGCCCCAGGTCCGCTAACTGCAGCAATTGTCGCAGCACCCGCCGGCAAGTTGGCTCAAAAATATGGTCAGGCAAAAATTACGGCGATCGGTGCACTTTTATTGGGGGGCGGCACGCTCATCTTGAATCTCACCTTGACCCAAACTCCCTCCTATTGGTCGCACTACTTTCCATTGATGCTGGTGACAGGTGCAGGAGTCGGATTTTCAATCTCAACTTTGTCGAGTGCTGCAAGTGCATATCTTCCACCGGCGCGTTTTGCCATGGGTTCAGCTCTTTCCTCAACAAGTCGCCAAATTGGAGCCGCGATTGGTTTGGCTCTCGTTACAGCGTTACTCGCGCCCACTTTGCGCGGCATTGGCGAAACACGGCGTGCCGCTGATTTGAGCGGAACTTCTCTTGATTTAAACAATTTGAATCTCGGTGGATTTCATCAAGCTTGGTGGTTGGTAACAGTTGCGATGATTATTAATGCAATATCAATGCTGCTCTTGTTTAAACGTCCGACTGCGCAGCAGATGGATCTCTCAGGTGAAATCAACTAATTTCATACATCTGCAGTCTTGTTTATGAGTTGATAGAGCAGGTCACTCCCGTTCCGCCCATGCCACAGTAACCATTTGGATTTTTTCCTAAATACTGCTGATGCAATGATTCCGCATAAAAAAACTCACCCAACTCTGCAATCTCCGTCGAAATATCTGGATAACCAGCAGCCTTTAGTGACATCTCAAATTCCTGCCGTGACGCTTCACTCGCTGCTTGTTGCTGTTTATTCACCCAATAGATAGCGCTTCGATACTGAGTACCTTGGTCGTTTCCCTGTCGCATCCCTTGAGTGGGATTGTGATTCTCCCAAAAGACTTTGAGCATCTGATTAAAAGAGGTCTCGGCGGTCTGAAATGCCACAAGAACCACTTCCGTATGCGCCGTCATTCCACTGCACACTTCTTCATACGTCGGGTTTGAGGTGTAACCACCCGAGTATCCAACAGCAGTCGAGTACACACCGGGCGCCTGCCAAAACTTACGCTCCGCTCCCCAAAAACATCCCATTCCAAACACCGCGGTCTCAACACCGTCTGGCCATGGACCAGTCAAAGAGTGACCATTAATAAAATGTGTTTCTGGAATAGACATTTTTCTGTCAACGCGCCCAGGAAGCGCCTTTTCTGGGGTGACCATTTCGATTTCTCGCCGTCCGAACAACATGCCCCTAGATTAGGGCAACTCGGCGACTAATGAGTCGTTGAGTGTCAAGCAATCCGTCATGGCCTGGCATCATTCGCAAGCCCGCGCCAACTGCCCGTTGAGCACCGTCAGTGTCATCAATCTTGATGCAAAATTCTGCCACCTCGCTACAAGCCGTCAAAACCAACATCACTAAGCGCGTAGTGGTGCCATCTAGGTCAGGCCAACGATAATTAGTGGCTGCAAATGGTAAATCACGGACACCGTCTAGGCACGACAGCACCTGATCGAGATTGTCTTGTTTTGCGCCTCGAAAAGATCCGAGTCGCTGCTGCAGAATCTCCGCATCTGATGTTACCGAAACAGAAAGTGGTAATTCATCAGAAAATGTAGGTCGCAACAAGTCGTGCGGATGTGTTCCTGGGCTGAGTTCTCCGAGTGCTCGTCGCACATCAGAAACAATTGTTGAAAATGTTGAGTCAGTTACACTTTGCTCCCACATTGCGGTGCGTGCGGCGGAGCGGCGAGAGCGTTGTCTATTCAGAACTAACCAGGTTGCCAGTTCTAGTGCCCGCGTTTTACGAAAATCGGCGCGGACGCCAAAACGATTTTCCACAAGTGGATAGCCAAACACCCGCACAACAATATCTTGATTAATTTCTGCCGGCCTCGCCTCGTCACCAAGGGTGAGCGGCTCTACTCTGTCAACTGCTGCATATAAAATCTGCAGAGATTTATTCTCCTTGATTGCTGACTCCAGACACTCATCCTCTGGATTCTCAGTGTTCAATACAGAACAACTATTTCTGTTTTCTGCACTTGTTTGAAGTAAGCCACTCAGAATGTCCTGTTCGTTTTCATCGAGAACTACTGGCACCGTACCGACTACAAGATCGTGGCGTTGACTTTTCCGTCGTCGAGCAAGATCCTTGAGTACAAGAATTGCCAGCATTGGTGAAATAAATGTTTCGGCAGGAATAGATGCTTGCACCATTTCTGAGGGCTTATCTGATTCGTGTTGCACGGCGACGAGTGCCAACATGCCTGTCATCGCCACCATAAATCGTGGTCGTGGTGCATTAAGGGCACCATCGACCATGCCTTGTGTTGCATGCAAAACATAGCGCAACACCTGAAATAGGACGATTGACCATAACAAGATGCATGCATACAGCAAAATCCCGGTGACGAGTGTTGCCGATAGCACTCCTAGGGCAAGATCATCTTGTGCATGCATTATCAGCATCCGGGGTGTTTGGACATGTCGCGAAAGAAAGAACGGAATGCCGAGCAATACTGTCCAGCACACCATGGCAATTAATTTTTTCACTAACCGACCACCGGTGTTGCCCGACGAGCAACGCTGATAGACCGGTTACCTACACCAAAAAGACTGAGTATTTTCATCGACACATTTCGTCGAACTTGAATCTCAATAAGTTCTTGCGAGGCGATCACCGTCCCATCAACGCCAGACAGGCGCAATACTGCTTCAGCCTGCACCCGCGCCGCAGACACATCAATTTGCGGGTTTCCGGACCTAATGTCGACGATCATCTGTGATCCAGCGCGCGCTGCGTTTTCTGCAACATCTGCTATCTCCACATATCCGGCGATTACACGTCCACCATCAAATGCGAGGCCCCCAAGAGCCAAGAACATCGTCACGAGACACGCTACAAAGGCCGAAAGCGAACCTTGATCTGGATGGCTATCTGGCTGTATACACATCGACATACTCCGTGGACTCTGCACTTACGGTTTTTTCTTGTGCCCCGATCATGGTCAGACCACTTGAATTGACGATGCATTTGACTGTTACAGTCACCACCCAAAACGATTTTTGTAGGGACTTTTTAAAGTACACAACTGGTTTGATGCACTCTGTATTTGTTGCACCAAGATCACGAAATACGGCTGACTTGGCCTCATTTGACATTGCGGCGCTTGACACCATCGATGCTGCCCGAGCCCCAACATCAGCTGCATGCTGTACATGAAGTTGCGCTCCACTTGACCTACCTAAAAACAAAACGAATAAACCCAATAAAACAAGGACGGGTGTCAATAAAACAAGCTCCACTGTGACCGAACCACGTTGTTTGGCGTTCATCATCTGTCCTGCTCTGTTCGGAAGTCTTCGAGTGGAACTGTTGCAGTGCGTGCTACTTTTTGAGGCAAAAAAGGCACGACAGAAGGAACATTCAAAGTCACTGTCACGGCAACTGACTTTTTGTCACGTGACATTATCGGTGCACCATTAAGAGTTGCGCTGAGATCTTGAACGACTCTTTCGATTTCATTTGCGACGACTGCAAAATCTCGTGAGTTTTTTGCTCGCGCACCAACACGAGCTCCGGCATCAGCTGCAACACTTGCCACATGACCAAGATGCGATAACACCGCAAAATGTACACCGCACAGGAGACACATCAACACGACGGGCAAGGCGAGAACCATTTGTGTGGTGGTCTCGCCCTGCTCACGGTGTGATGAGTAACACCGTGATGCCATCAGGACAACTTCAGGGTGTTTGCCTTGTCGCGTACACGCGTCGTGATTGTGGCTCCGACCGTGATGGCAAGTGCAATAAGTGCCGCTGCCATCACAACCGTTGTTGCACTTACTTCACCTCGTTGTTTATCCTTTTCAGCCGAAGCCGTAAATTGGACCCAGTAATAGATCCACGTTTGCTTGATTGTTGACATTTGATATTTCCTTTCATTATTTGCGATTGTGCGCTACAGCACTCCGATAGTGCTGGCAAAGGCGGGGTATCCAACAAGCAAAATAAATCCGATAAATAGCATCACCATTGGTATTCCCATTTTTTCAGTGCTTTGTTGGGCCGAGTATTCAATGGTGGCCATCTGGCGTGCCCGAAGCGCTGATGCTTTTGCAACAAGTGATGTACGAACTCGTGATCCATGCTCTCCGGCTAACTGCACACTTTGGGCCACTTCAACGAGTGATGCCACCCCAAAATCATCACCTAATTCTCGGAATTGGTTCCAGAACGACAACCGTGACTGACGCGCCCGAGTTAAGGCCACTCGGAACAATTCAAAACACCATCCATCCCCTGCCTCGGCAGCAGCGAGAAGGGCGGTCTCCATGCCAGCACCCCCCGCTAATAAAACGTTGACAAGATCGAGATAGCCAGCCAAGGCAGACTCCATATCAAGCCGCCTTAGTTCAGCAGACTTTCGCAATCGGCGTGAGGGAGATGTCCCAAATGCGACAGCAGACCCCGTTACACCTGCAATCATCATCACAAGGGTCGGTGCATACCCACACCGACTTAATATAAATATGGCGATGATGCTTCCGGCGCATGCAGCCAGAGCTCGCGTAATCGCCTGCGTCACAATCTGCTCCTGTGTCACGCCGACAATTGCCAAATCTGCTTGATTGAGCGAAACAAGTTTCATGCAATTACCGATTCCCGTCGAGCAATAAAACGTGCAGTGCGTGGCATTTCGCCCAGCCGACGCAACATAACTAACGCGGCACTAAACACTGCCGTAATTGCTATCAACACCACTGCTCCCCGTCCTGATGCAAATGGAGCGAGGTATGGCCTATTAAAGATAAAGAGTCCGCCAACAAATATGACAACGACCCAAATCACAATTCGCACTGCACTCCTGATGCGCGCTCGTCCAACCCAAACCCGTAATTGTGCTTTGCTTTCTTCACGGGAACATTCACTCAAATGAGTGAGCAATGGACCAAGTTCCCGCGCTTGATGACGGGTTGCCGTAATCAACGCAGACACTACAAAATCGCAAGATGGATGATCTACATCTTCAGCAAAACGACGTAGTGCGTCTTCAAGACCTCCATAACGAAGTCCTGCCGCTAGGCGCCTAACGGCATCGGCTATCGGCAGGGGGGCGAGTTCCCCTGTCGCACTGATGGCCTGCTCTAGTCCGTGGGCGGCGGCAATGGTGTCACGTAATTGTTCTGTCCAGGAAGCAATTGCTTCAGAAAGTCCTTGTTGGTTTGCCACTGATGATTTCTTTGACGAGACCCGAGAACTAGTGGGCCACTTGATGACTCTTCCTTTCAGCCCCGCACGAACGAGCAACAGCCCGATTCCAGCGAGTGCCCCCAACAAAGCTGCAACTACAACGACCATGTCTCCCTCGCCGTATCAACAAAACCATGCTCTCGCAAAAGAGCGATTGTCGATGCACGCAATGCTGCAAATGGTGCAACTGTCTCGGCGCGACTAAACACTTCATTAGAAATAATGCTCGAGCCGTCCGCATCAATAACTTCACGAATACTTGACACGCATCGATACTCATCAGTGACTTCAATGTGCACAACAAAATGCACGGAACTTGCCAACAGCAGGTTGACAGTTTCTGCTGGAATCCCCATTGATGCCATCGACACATATGCGACCAGTTTTGGAAAAACCGATCTGGCGCTATCTGCGTGCATCGTGCACATTGAGCCATTATTTCCCTGACTCATCGCCATCAACATCGGAAATGCTTCTGCCCCGCGAACCTCGCCCACCATCACACGGTCAGGGTCCATGCGAAGCGCCATTTTCGTGAGATCAGCCATCGTTATCTCTCCGTGGCCTTCGATGTTTGGTGGTCGAGCCTGAAGTGCGTCGTAATCGGGATGCAAGTCCTCAAACCGATCAAGGCCTAACTCATATGCGTCTTCAATCGTGACGAGTCGCTCACTCGATGGAATCTCATTGATTAGCGCTCGCAAGAGCGTTGTCTTGCCCGACCCCGTACCTCCGCAAATCACAATATTACGACGCGCACGCACCGCAGCAGCCAAAAATGATCGAACATCATTCGTCATCATTTTTCGTGAGCACAATTCTTGGAGGGAAGAAAATTCAAAACGATGGCGCCTGATAATCAGGGTAGGACGCATTGACACTTCCATCGCAGCAAATAATCGTGATCCATCGGGTAACTGAAGGTTCAGTTCCGGATTAGCAGGATCGAATCTACGCTCTGTTTTCCCAAGGCGGGTGGCTGCATGCCTTATGAGGTCGATTAGTTCTTCATCGCTGTCAACTATTGGGTCGCACTCGCGCCGAGTACCGTCACGATATTTGACCCAAACTCTTGCACATCCCCGCACATGGATATCACTTATTTCATCATCATCAAGCAACGCCTCGAGACGGCCCAGCCCCAGCACACGGGCAATGGCTTCATCAATAATTCCATGCTCTTCACTCTCTGTGAAGGCACTTGAAATCGCTGCAGGGTCTAAATCACTGCGCCGCTTAGCAATTTCAGATGCTGCAGTCATGCGCGCCAAATGACGTTCGTCAATCTCGGTAGGCGGGGGCTGCAATAGGGAGTCCCGTTCCAACCGATCATCTGCCAAAGCGCTACCAATGGTCTTTGAGAGTTCGGATAAAAGACGAGCACGCACTACGGGGATCTCTGCTTTTGAAAAAATCATGACGGCACCGCCACGATTGACAAATGCACAGGGCCAGAAGAAGCGATTTGTTCCGCTAGCGAAACACTTCCGCGCAAAGTCACCACAGTGTTTTGTTGCACATCACTGACCAAAGTGATGTCGTGAACCACCACAACTTCTGGGAGTATTTTCACGGAACCACCAGAGCCATCGGTTGCCGGCGTGACAACAATGCGCACCGCATTGCCAACACTCAATCGTGGTGGGAAAGATCCATGGTTGAGCGACACCGCAGTTAGTGCCTCTTGGGATTTCAGGGACATATCTATGCGCGAGACCGCGGATTGTGGCAGAGGACCTGATTGCGTCAATGTCTGAGACATCACCTGCCCCACTACTTCTTTTGCTTGATTCACAGAGAAATAGAGTTGTGCGACTCCCACGGGCACACTTGTAGCTACCAACTCACTGGCATCAATGACGTGTCCGACCTGCATGGGAACCTTTGTCGCCACAACTGCCACAGATTCTTTGCCGTTTACTGCAAAAACCACGAACAAAACCACAGCAGTCACAATCACCACGATTCCGATAACGATTTCGGAGATTTCAAATTGACCCCGCTGAAACCGTGCCACAGACCTCTTTGCCATTTCTCCCCCGATCCCACTTCTTTGTTCCTCTGATGTGTGGGGGGGCAACATACAAATGGCGAACAGGGTTTACAAGTCACCCTGTTTTGTGAAGGTCGGCTCAAAGGTGGCGAGCTTTTTTGGCCTTGTTAAATCCTGCTAGTTTTGGCAAATTAACCCGACCATTTAGGTCGATACTTGCGCAACAGTCCCAAAATAAAACTTCACCAGCCCCTACCTTTTGGATTCCATGGCAATTGGGTCGACAATTAGAGCTAAATGTTTATATAGGAGAAAATATGGCAATTGATTTCAACCAAGATCCGCGCATCGATCCGCGCATTAAAATTCTGTTAGCCAGTATGCCAACAATAGAAGGTGGCTTTGGAAATCCAAATGTTGCTAATCGCGAGGAACTTCTTGCGGCATCTAATTCGCCGGAAGCGCTCGCCATAGTTGACACCTATCGAAAGATGATGGAAGTGTGCGATACAGAAATGTTTGCGCCAACGCGCGGCCTACGGATACACACCGAATCAATTCCTTCTCAGCCAGACGGCAATAGCATCAATCTTCGAGTCTTACGCCCCGACACAAATGAAACATTGCCGTGCATCTATTACATCCACGGTGGCGGGATGGCATCGCTGTCATGTTTTGATGGCAACTACAGTGCGTGGGGTAAAATTTTGGCGGCACGTGGTGTTGCAGTAGTGATGGTTGATTTTAGAAACTCGATTAGTGCATCATCAGTCCCAGAAGTTCAACCATTTCCTGCAGGCCTCAATGACTGCATCTCAGGTCTCAAGTGGGTGGCCTCCAATGCCGGTGCACTGAATATTGACGTTTCACGAATCACTGTTGCAGGAGAAAGCGGTGGAGGCAATCTCACTTTGGCTCTCGGATTAAAACTCAAACAAGACAACGAACTTCATCTCGTTGCTGGTCTATACGCACTTTGTCCCTATATCGCCGGCAAATGGCCACTTCCCGAAAACCCATCATCCACCGAAAACAATGGGATCTTTTTGGACTTACACAACAATCAGGGAGCAATGGGCTACGGAATAGAGGCGTTCAATGCCAAAAATCCTCTGGCTTGGCCGAGTTTTGCGACAGAAGATGACGTCCGCGGATTTCCCCCAACGGTCATCAGTGTCAACGAGTGCGATCCACTCCGTGATGAAGGGCTGAACTTTTATCGCTTACTGATACGTAGCGGAGTTAGTGCGCGAGGTCGACAGGTCATGGGCACAACACACGGAATAGAGATTATGCCTGTTGTTTGTCCCGAAATCACTCACGACACAGCGAGAGATTTAGTGGCATTTGCAAAAGGCTCTGGCCACTAGCGCAACGTTCTTATTTGCTGCTTTCTTGACTCGTAGATCCAAGATATGCCTTGATGACTGCAGGGTCTTTTTGTATCTGACTCGGTGTACCTTTGGCGATTTTGGCATAGCATAAGGTTTGATGGCAATCATTCCCGGCGCTCTTTTGACCTCTAATGAACCATGTTGGTGCGGTAGTGGTCGCAAATACAAGCGTTGCCATAAGGGCCAAGAGGGCCGCATTGAGCCAGGAATTGTCAGTCCAATGCGATCCGTGCCAAACACCATTGCGCGTCCGCCGTATGCCGATACAGGAAAAGTGCCACCAATCAATGAATCTCGCATCAAGTCACCGGATGTCATTGAAAGAATGCGTATCGCCGGAAAAATTGGTGCCGATATTTTGCGATTGGCGGGCGAGTTCGTGAAGCCCGGAATCACCACCGACGACATCGACGTATATGTGCACGACCTTTGTATTGCCAACAATGCATACCCAAGTCCCCTCAATTATCACGGCTACCCCAAAAGTGTCTGCACAAGCGTCAACGAAGTCATCTGTCATGGCATTCCAGATTCGCGTGTGTTACAAGACGGAGACATTGTTAATCTTGATGTCACGGCATTTGTCAATGGTGTGCACGGTGACACCAATGCAACATTCGCCGTTGGCACTATTTCTCAAGAAGATCAAGACCTGATTCGTGTTACAGAAGAATGTTTATGGAAAGGCATCGAAGCCGTCGCTCCCGGACAGCCACTGAGCGATATTGGACGGGCCATCGAAACACACGCCAAAAAACACCACTTGGGTGTCGTGCGGGCTTTCATCGGCCATGGAATCGGTGAAAACTTTCATACAGATATCCAAGTTCTGCATTACTACGATGCCAGAAACAACATGGTGTTGCGACCTGGCATGACTTTCACAATCGAGCCGATGATTACGCTTGGCTCTTGGCAGCACAAAACATGGGACGACGATTGGACCGCAGTAACTGTCGATGGCAAACGAACCGCACAATTTGAGCACATGTTGCTTGTTACAGAAAGTGGCGTTGAAGTATTTACCGGTGGTGATGGGGCTGTGTCACCTTGTGCGCCTTGGTCGCGCTAAACCTCAGCATCTAGCGTTCTGACTGTGATTGAGCCAGCCGACATCGACCGATACATCTCGTTTACTCGAGATGAGTGGTCTCGACTGAGAGCAGCAACGCCACTCACATTGCACGAAGTTGACTTGAAGGAGTTGCGCGGAATCAATGACCGAATTGATTTGGACGAAGTTGCGACAGTCTTTCTACCGCTCACGCGACTCTTGAATTTGTATGTCAGTGCTACACAAAATCTGCATAAGGTCTCTGCCACATTTCTTGGAACGATGGCGCCGAAAGTTCCATACGTCATTGGTGTTGCCGGAAGCGTTGCTGTTGGTAAGAGCACCTTTGCGCGTATCTTGCAGGCATTGCTCGCCCGCTGGCCCGAACATCCGCGCGTAGACCTGCTCACGACAGACGGCTATTTATTTCCCAACGCAACACTGATTGATCGCGGCATGATGAATCGAAAAGGATTCCCCGAAAGCTATGACACCAAGCGTCTCCTGCAGTTTTTGCGCGATGTCAAGGCTGGTTGCACCGAGGTGACAGCCCCCGTGTATAGCCACATTGTCTACGATGTCATTCCCGACCTGGAAGTCACTATTTGCCAACCAGATATTTTAATTATTGAAGGACTCAATGTTTTGCAAGTAGGTGCAGAAGCAACAGAGTTTGTGAGTGACTACTTTGATTTCTCTATTTATATTGATGCACTTGAAGCAGATATTGAGAAATGGTATGTCGAAAGATTTCTCACGTTATGTCAAACGGTATTTCAGAATCCTGACAGTTTCTTTCAAAACTTTGCCAATCTCACACAAAACGAAGCAATCGCCACTGCCCAAGGTATCTGGCGTGAGATCAACGGCAAGAATCTTGTTGAGAATATTGAACCAACCAAATCACGCGCATCATTGGCGTTGCGTAAAGACGCAGAACACCGAGTGACGGAGATCCATCTTCGCAAACTTTAGATTGTCTCTCAGCGATGTAACGCGTTGAGATAATTATAAACCGTGATGCGTGACACACCCATGGCGTCTGCAACATCTTCAACGGCACGACGCAATGTGAACGCTCCTCGCTGATCCAACAAACGAATAGCTTTTTGCTTGTCATTGCGCGATAGAGCTGGCAGAGTGGATCCGAGTTCTTTTTGGACAGAATCAATTAAGCGATCAAGAGCCCCGTGAAGTGGGGGTAGTCGAACTGCCGCCACAGTCACTCCGTCCCATATCAACGGAATATCCCCGGGTTGCTGCTCATCAACTGAGACAAGACTTGCGCCAGTTGCATGCAATAGAGGTTTCACTGCAGCAATAATCGGATGATTTGAGACCATCTTTCTAGTTCTCAATTCTTTCGATGTGCACACTCACATGCGTTGCGCCGTTTGTATATGCGGTGTCTGTCAGGGCTGCCACGGCAGAACCAACGATTTCAATCGTGGTGACAAAAGTTGAACCAAACGGCCCGAACTCGACATCAATTCCCATTGCCTCTACTGCACCGACAGCCAAGGTGACATGCTGACCGGGCGCACCCTCGTTAAATGGCTCGATGGTGAACTCGACAATGACCTCAGTACCCATGGTTGCCATATCTGTCAGGCTAAGCGATAACAGCGCGAAAATTGCCAAGCCGTGGCAAAAGCAATGCAAGGCTGTCGGGTAAAAACTCCTTGGCCTGCAACCACTGCATTAAATCTGTTGGCTCTACCCAGTGCGCCTCAATAATTTCCCCATCAGCAAAGCTAAATGGGCCATTGCAACACATGAGATAGCACGCAGCCACCAATTTCACCTCAAGATCCTCGTACGCTCCCGTTCCAAGAAGGGTCATGTCGTAGCCAGTGATACCTAATTCCTCGGATAGTTCTCGCTCGGCAGCCATCAACCATTGCTCTCCCACCTCTGCTACCCCACCAACACAAATATCCCATCCCCCTGGCCAGACATCTTTGGTGAGTGCCCGACGGTGTACTAATAATTGCCCGTCGTCATTGACCACAACAATGAAAACACTGCGATGCCGCAGTCTCTCCGCTCGCATCTGAGCCCTCGTCACCACGCGCAGTACCGTGCCAGCGCGATCAACTTCTTCTACAAGTTCATCAGCGCTTCCCGCGGACGGATCGTTCATACTTCTGTGCCTACCATGAGGTATGCCCAAATCCAAACCCGATATGTCAACGCCAGCGGCAACAGATCGTCATGGCAGTGTTATAGGTTTACTAGAACAGGCAAACGATGTCTTTGCCGACACTGTTTCTCTGCGCCGAGAACTACACCGTTGGCCTGAGATTGGCAATGACCTACCCAGCACGCGCGAGCAAGTTCTCGCCGCCCTTGAAGGTTTGCCCCTCGAAATCACATTGCATCAAAGCACCAGTGGCATTGTTGCCACACTTGTCGGGGACAAACCCGGAGACACCGTGCTATTGCGCGGGGACATGGATGCACTTCCGATGCCAGAAGACACCGACCTTGATTTTTCATCAGCTAACAAAAATCGTATGCATGCTTGCGGGCACGACATGCACACTTCAATGCTTGTGGCTTCTGCAAAGATTTTATCCGCGCGTAAAGCCGACATTGCAGGTCGTGTGATGTTTATGTTCCAGCCTGGTGAAGAAGGCTACGGAGGAGCAGTATTCATGCTCAACGAAGGAATGCTTGACGTTGCACCACTACCCAATGGTATAGCGTCTCCCATCACGGGGGCATTCGCCATGCACATGACACCCAATATTCCAACAGGCATGGTTGGCATTCGGCCTGGTCCGACGATGGCATCGAGTGACACACTCACAATCATCATTGCCGGCAGGGGTGGACATGCAAGCGCACCGCACCAGGCCCTTGACCCTGTGCCAGTTGCCTGCGAAATTGTGCAAGCACTACAGACTTTGGTTACTCGACGCCTAGATGTTTTTGATCCTGGCGTTATCACCGTTACCAATATTCACGCCGGAACGGCATACAACGTGATTCCTGAAACTGTGGAAATCAAAGGCACTATGCGTGCTATTAGCGAACGAACGCGCGAGCAAATACACGAAGGCATCCAGCGAGTCGCTAACGGTATCGCTACCGCCCACGAGATGTCTGCAACAGTTTTACTTGAACGGGGGTATCCAGTAACCATCAACGACGATAATTTCGCGCTGTTTGCAGAAGATGTCGGTCGTGCGGTGATGGGTGAAAAAAATGTCATCCGCATGCCGCATCCTGTGATGGGTGCAGAAGATTTTAGCTATGTCCTGCACAAATTGCCCGGCGCGATGATGTTTATTGGTGCTACGCCCGAAGGTGTAAACCCAAATACAGCTGCCCCTAATCACAGCAACCGAGCAATCTTTAACGAAGAAGCAATGCGCAAGGGTTCTGCCATGTATGCGGCGGTCGCCCTGCGGCATCTAAATTCACGCTTGACTTAGGGCATTAACTCGGCGAAACATCCTGACCAAACAGCATCTTCATAACTGGCTCAAGATTTGGTCCCCGGCGCAGTGTGTGTCCGCCATCAACGCTGATGCATTGTCCCGTGATCCAACTACTTTCTGGCCCAGCTAAAAATCTCACAAGATTGCCCACGTCCTGCTCGGTTCCGACTCGACCCAAGGGCATCTGCTCTAGGTAGTCATTGACGAGTTCAGGCATCGCCGTGAGCCCCGCAGTGATATCTGTTGGCACAAGACTTGGACGTACCGCATTTACTCGTATGCCTATATGTCCGAGTTCATCGGCAATATTTTTTACGAGCATCTCTAAGCCAGCTTTTGACACACAATACGGTGTCATAAATCTATGTGTTAGTGGACCAGCAATTGAAGAAATTGCAACCATCGTCCCACCATTTTTTGCCATCACAATTGACGCGTGTTTGAACAACAAAAACGCACCAGTCAGATTTGTATTCAGTACTTCATTCCACTGCTGCAACGTCGTCTGGTGGAACGGGCCACCATGCCCGACGCCTGCCGAGGCGACAACTACACCCAATGGAGCAATGGCAGTGGCTTTTTCGATTGCATCACGCACCTGCGTTTCATTCGCTACATCACAGACAGCGAAATGTGCATCAAGACCCTCAGATGCGAGTACTGCAACTGCGCTCACAAGCTTGGATTCGGTACGACCCGCCAAAACCACAGCAGCGCCATCACGAGCAAGTTGACGAGCGCACTCCAGACCAATTCCACTCCCACCACCAGTGACCACTGCTGATTTCTTCTGAAACTCTCCGCCCATAAGTTCTCCCACATTCGACAACACACAGACTGTAGATGCGCCTCTGTCTTGGGGCAGATTTTCACAAGGCATCGTGACTTCTTCAATAACAAGTGAATATGACTTCATTGTGCAATATTGAAGAGATGTGCGATGGTGGGTCATACTGGGCATGGGTGACAAGGCACGGCATGGCATAACCGGGCACGCCACGAGTGCGAGTACCGGGAGGTTTGCGACATAACAAGCGGTCCTCATGGATTCTCAGCCGCAAGATATTAGGTATACCTAACACAAGATTTGTGTTTTCTATATAGGGGTCCTAGCCTATTTTTTATGTCATCAGCTTTTTTGATAACCCTGCGGGAGGGTTTGGAAATATCACTTGTCCTGGCAATTTTATTTGGTTATTTAGCAAAAACAGATCGGGCATCCGACTTTCGCCATGTTTGGCTAGGAGCAGGCGCGGCGACAATTGTTTGTCTTGCTTTGGGGATAATCCTCAACATTGCAGTTGGTGGTCTCAACGGAAAAGTTGAACAAGCAGTTGAAGGTGTTTTGGCACTAGCAGCATGTGCGGTGTTGACTTGGATGGTGTTTTGGATGCGTAGTCACGCTCGCGGTATCGGCACTGAATTGCGTGACAAAATAGATGGTGCTGCGACAGCATCTGCCCTTGTCATCATCGCCTTCGTTGCCGTTACACGAGAAGGACTTGAGACAGTTTTGTTTCTTCTGGGATCGCGCACCGCAGAAACAACGACTAGTGATTTTACCATTGGTGGACTCTCTGGTCTGGCAATCGCTGCAGTGCTTGGATATCTTGTTTATATCGGTGGCAGTCGATTTAATTTGCGGATGTTTTTTAACATCACCGGAATCTTGCTTATCTTTTTCGCGGCAGGTCTTGCCGGTAAAGCGGTCCATGAATTGCGTGAACTCTGCGGTTTTGAGGGCGGTTTACTCTTTTCGTCACTCTGGAATTTGGAATCAGGTCCACTTGCATCTGGGACGATCTACGATTTTTTAAAGGGTCTCTTAGGGTGGCACAAATCTCCTGAGCGTCTTCGCGTAGTGGCCTACGTCATCTACGCAACTATCGTCCTCAGGCTGTACCTCGGGGACAAATCATCAACTGCCGGAATGACCAAAACCCCCACCCCTGTCGTTGCCGTCAAGTGACTGCACTACTGTCCAGGACACTTCCTCAATGCGTTGAACCACGAGTTGAGCGATTCGGTCTCCGCGGGTGACACGATGCTCAAGTGAGCGGTCGGTATTTAGTAACACGACCATTATTTCGCCACGATAACCAGAGTCAATTAGTCCTGGTGAGTTCACCACCGTGACCCCATGTTTTAAAGCATTACCACTGCGAGGCAAGACGAATCCGGCGTATCCAAATGGCAGGCCAATCGCGATTCCAGTCGGCATCAGGATGCGTCCACCGTGCGGCTCAATTACGGCATCATTCCTTGCATAAAGATCAACTCCTGCATCCCCAATGCGAGCGTTAGATGGGAGAGCCAATTCCGGGTCAAGCTGAACGATTTCTATTGAGATCACAATCTCTACGCTACGCAATGGCACCCACCTACAACGAAAACGCCACCGTGCAATAGGCTGACAAAGTGCTGTTCTGGATGGACTTGGAGATGACGGGGCTCGACCCATCTACAGAAGTCATCGTTGAAATTGCCACCGTCGTAACGGATGACGACCTCACGATACTTGAAGAAGGCCCCGATTTAGTCATAGCCACGCCACAGGAATTTTTAGACAAAATGGACCCCTTTGTGCTGAATATGCACACCGTTTCTGGGTTACTTGAGGCGATCAAAGTTTCCACGATTAGCCATGATGAGGCACTTAGACAAACGCTGGACTTCATAAAACTGCACAGCCCCGAATCCAGAAAAATTCCCCTGTGCGGAAACTCCATTGGAACCGACCGCAGATTCTTAGCGAAATACATGCCCGATATTGAGAACTGGTTGCACTATCGCTCAATTGATGTATCAAGCGTGAAAGAGCTCGTCAAGCGGTGGTATCCAGGTCTTGAACACACGCGCACAAATAAATTACAAACACATCGTGCCCTTGACGACATTATTGAAAGTATCGCAGAACTCAAGTTCTATCGAGACAAAGTTTTCAGAAATGACTGAGGCTCCGCGCCAGCTGAAACAAGAGCAAGAGCAAGCGACAGACACGGTCACCCAAGTTGCTCCTGGGATCTTTAGAACGCAGTTGCCTGCCAACATCACTGGGTTGGGCCACGTCAACATGTATGTCCTTGAAGACGAACGTGGTGTAGCTGTCGTCGATCCTGGTCTGCCAACAAAAGAATCATGGCAGGCCATGCAGCAGCGTCTCAAACAAATCGGTGTTCCCCTCAAACGTGTTCATTCTGTGATTATCACGCATAGCCATCCGGATCATTTCGGAGGAGCAGCACGTTTGCGTGACGAGACAAACGCAGAAATAATTACCCATCGTCTGTTTCGAATGTGGTGGGATTCATCCGAGCCCCCCGATCTTGAGCCAGAAGAATTAGCCGTCATTATGCGGAGCCCAGTTGACAAACCACCATGGGGTGGTGCACCGATGGTGATTCCGTGGAAGAAATCACGATTTTCTCGAGCCCACAAAGATCCATCTCGGCTCTTTAGGATGCCTACACCAACAGTGCGATTGCGGGAAGCAGAACGAATGAATTTTGCCCGACGTGAATGGGTAGCTCTGCACACACCTGGCCACACCGAAGATCACCTTTGTCTTTTTGACCCAGAAGGCGGCGTATTGCTTTCCGGCGATCATGTATTGCCTCAAATAACACCCCACATTTCGGGCCTATCTACCAATGATGACCCACTTGCCCTTTTCTTTGGATCACTTGACAAAGTGGGCGCGCTCGGACCTCAGGTCAATCTCGTGTTGCCAGCGCATGGACATCCTTTTCATAATTTAAGTGAGCGCACGGAAGAAATAAAAGAGCATCACCTAGAGCGCCTACAACGTTTGCGAAATACGAGTGCAACATTGGGTCGACCTGCATCAGTGATGGAGATGTCAACACACTTATTTTCTGCCCGAGCACAAGGGCCAATGGCAGACAGTGAAACCTACGCCCATCTTGAACATTTGCGTCAGATGGGTGACTTTGAGTGTCATTCAGAAGAAGGAATACTGAAGTACGTTCTTCACTAACGACGCAGCCCGAGCCACATTGTGGCGTGCACGCCTAAATTGCTACGTAGCATGACCGCCACATTGGTTTGTGATGTCTCGCCTACCTCAATTTCAATTATTGTCCCGGGGTCAATTGGATTGACATGCTCAATAATTGCTCGCATGTTTTGCCGAATCTTGGGATACATGCCCAGAAGTTCTTCTGTTACTTGCCAATACGCTGCATTGTTCACATGGCCGAGCGTGTCAAAATCAGTAAAACGCAGTGGCCACGACAACACATGCGTCGGAGTCACAACAGCCCCTTTGAGCATCAATCGAGATGACACTTTACGTCCTTCTGTTGTGTCATGAACAACATCAACTACATCTTGTGGGACGACCAATGGCTTCATAGTTTGCATATCAATATGCACCCACAGAGTTGCTGCGTCAATCAGAACTGCACCGTCAAGAGTGCAAACTTGCGTGCGACGTTCTGCCCAATGCGAACCAAGACCACCACACCAGGTTGTCAGTCGGACTTCTTGTAAATACTTAGCAACCTCATGGATATCTAAAACTGTTCGTCGAACGACCCAGCCGTGCGGATCGCTCCAAGATGCATCACGCGAATCATCGTTGGAGACATCTTGTAGATACTGCACAAGTGCGTCTAGGCGCAGGCGCCCCCCAGGGCTCACATCACCAAGCCTCACTCGCCGCACCACCGAGAAGAATCGGCCAGAACTCGGCTTGGATATCATCTCAAAATCAAGTGCCGCGGACCCAAATGTCATTTCCCCAACCTACTTGGGGAACCGCTTAAAGCCATACAACACAAGGGTTTGCCAATATCTGTGGATAACCACTTGACTTTGAACCAGATAGGTGGTTTCCTATAACCCTTATGCGATTGATGCTTTCCTCTGCGACAACAGCGACCACGGCACTAGCCGTGGCTTTTGCTATGTCATCACGAGCATTTTCCGCGGTAGCGACTGCTCATTATGCAATGTGGTTTAAAAATCCACAGACGATGAAGCATTTCAATTATCGCTCCACTCGGCATCGCATCCAGGTTCTGATGTAACAGTTACATCAAAATCACAGAGGCCGCCGGGAACAAAACCCGAGCGGCCTTTTTGCATTTACCGCCTCAATTCAATGATTTATCCATCAACAAGCAACACACGAAAGGACACAGAAATGTACGCACTACTGGAAAATGAAAAAACCGAAAAACATGCCACCATGCTTGAGCAGCCAATGGTGCTGTCGGCAAAACGATGCTCGGACGGGAACGGAACCTTGTCGTATCTGTTCTTCTCGGAGGAATACGTTGATATTCAACGAGCCAAGGCCATCTGTGCCAAATGCTCTTCCCAAACAGAATGTCTCAGCACCGCTCTTGATCGACAGGAGCCTTGGGGTGTCTGGGGTGGCCAGTTGCTGGATATGGGCAAGATTGTTGCAGTGAAAAAGCCCCGTGGCAGACCTCCAACAAAACTACGACCTGTTGTGGTGATCGAGGAGGTACCAATCCCTGCTCACCTCGTAGCCTGACCATGTGAAGTTGACGCGACCATTCATCACATGGCTCAGCACAGGAATGCTTGTCGTCTCCGTTGTCGGGGGTTGGCTTTTGAGCCGTACTTCGGACAACGGAGTCGACGCCAACATGACCACACCAGGTGTCGTGCAGGATCCAACACTTGGAACCAATGCGCCTGTCCAGGGGAAGTTGTTTCCTTCACTAAATGTCATTGCGGCGGCCAACGAAACTGAGGCCACCGTGAAGGCGAAGGGAACACCCCTGGTGGTTAACTTTTGGTACTCCGCCTGTGTCCCCTGCAAGCGTGAACTACCGACCCTTGGTCAGGCGGCAATAAAATATTCTCCGCAGATTGATTTTGCCGGCATCAACCCCATTGACGATGCCGAACTTGCAATGCGATTTGCCAAAAAATACGGTGCGAATTATCCGATCTATCTGGATCCAACAGGTGACGCTTTGGTCGCCTCAGGTGTCGGTATCATGCCGGTCACGTTATTCATAGATGCTTCCGGAATTATTCGCAAGCAACACGCTGGTGAAGTAACCAAAAAACAACTTGATTCATATATCTACAAATATTTTGGAGTGTCACCTTGATCGCTCTAGAGGGTAACTTCGCCTACAGTTTTATCGCCGGTGTACTAGCTGCAGTAAATCCGTGTGGCTTTGTTTTATTGCCCACTTACTTGATTTATTTTCTCGGATCAGAAACATCGCAATCAAATATCTCGCAACGAGCATCACTTTCACGTGCACTACGAGTGAGTGTTGCGGTCTCCGCTGGATTTATCTCATTATTCATTGTCGTTGGGGTATTTACTCGTCTTTTGAGTTCTGCTGTTCAAGATAATGCGAAATATTTTTCATTCGCGATCGGGCTCGGACTAATTGTCTTTGGTCTTGTCATGCTGGCCGGCTGGAAGCCTTCCATCTTGACTCCGAACATCAAAATAACTCGGGATCAAAGCATCCGCTCTATGTTCGTTTTTGGTCTTGCATACGCCATTGCATCCATTGGCTGCACTATTGGTCTATTGACAACTGTTGTTCTCGGTTCAATTGGCAAACACGGATTTATTGCAGGAGTAGTCAGCATTGCGCTGTACGGGCTGGGAATGGCCCTGTTGGTCACCGCACTCACACTGACATTGTCGGTGGCACATACTGGTCTGCTGCGGGTTTTGCGACGTGGACTGCGTTACATGGACACCATCTCAGCAATTTTTGTGACTCTTACAGGCGTATACCTCACGCTGTATTGGTGGGATGCCATTTCTGAAAGAAAGAATGCCAATATAGTTGTCTCAAAAATTGATAGTTGGCAATCACGAATTGCAATTTTCTTGCAAGATCAAGGTGCTCTGCGTATTGGCGCAGTATGCATTACCATTGTGTCTGCAACATTTATATATATGTACACCTCACAAAGAGCAAAAGTGTCACAATGATTTTTTCTGAGATTTTGGCACACGAAGGCGTACGTGAGGTTTGTGAATTGCGTGGAACTCTTGGTTTTATGGCCTATCACGGTGGCTCTCTGGAAGAAATGACTGACGTAATTGCAAGTAGTGCAGCAGAGCTCTCTGGATGTTCCTACTACGGCGTTCTGCTACCGCCTGACCTGCAATGGCACATTCCATCTCATCATGTTCGACCTGAAGAATCTCTCGTCCTTGCCGAATTTTTTCAACATGTTGACACGGTCATAACTATTCACGGGTTCGGTCGTGCCGGATTCTTCACATCACTCCTCTTGGGTGGACAAAACCGCCGACTTGCTACCCATGTAGGCGGTTATCTTCGAACTGCACTTCCCGCCTACACAGTCATTGACACCATCGACGATATTCCGTACGACCTTCGTGGACAGCACCACAACAATCCTGTCAATATCGCCAAGCATGCTGGTGTTCAAATAGAACTTCCGCCGCGTGTTCGTGGAACAACGCCAATGTTTTGGGATTGGGAAGGACCGACGCCATGTCCACACACACAATCATTGATAAGCGCCCTAGCCCAATCGGCTATTGCGTGGTCCAATAAATAAAGCCTTCAGGGGGACAGCCGCGTGATTGACCAGTTTTGGGCGACCCGACGATAAGAAAATCTGTCGTGCAAACGGTTTGGTCGACCTTGCCAGAACTCTATTGAATCCGGCACGATGCACCATCCACCCCAAAATGGGGGACGTGGGATTTGTTGGGCTTCAAACCTACGACTTGCCTCAGCCATCAAAGCGTCGAGTGCTGCTCGGTCAATCAGCGCCGTTGATTGCGGAGATGCCCACGCCCCAATCTGAGACTCTCTGGGACGGCTTGCAAAATATTCGTCACTCTGTTGGTCCGAGGCCGCATGCACAGACCCTCGGAGTCTCACTTGACGGTGCAGGTCCAACCAAGCAAAGACTGCTGATGCCAGAGGTTTCTGTTGAAGTTGTTGACTTTTTGCACTGTTGTAATTGGTATAAAAAATAAATCCGTTGGCGTCAACTCCGCGTGCCAGCACTATTCGAGAATCTGGCATACCGTCAAGACCGATTGTAGAGAGTGTCATTGCATTTGGTTCAGCAACTTTTGCCTCTTCTGCTTGCTCGTACCATTTATTAAATTGGACAATCGGGTCTGGGTGTAGGTCACCAATATCTAGTCCAGCAGTTTCATATTGCAAACGCCGATCACGAATACTCATACAAAAATTACTTTGGTCGCATCTCGGTCGCACCCCGCATGTAGGGGTGCAATACATCAGGAATCCGAACTGATCCATCAGCCTGACGATAATTTTCCAAGATTGCCGCCCACACACGCGGCACCGCTAGTGCAGATCCATTTAATGTGTGAACAATCTCAGTACCTTTTTGCCCAGCACGCTTGAATCGAACATCAGCTCGGCGCGCTTGATAGTCGCTGAACCACGACACAGAGCTGACTTCAAGCCAAGCATCACAGCCAGGAGCATAGACCTCAATATCAAAGCTGCGATGGTGACTTGCCCCCATGTCGCCTGTGCAGATTTCAACAATTCGATATGGCAACTCAAGTTCAATCATCAGAGACTCTGCGCGCGCCACAAGCTCTTGCAATAACTCAGGTGATTGTTCTGGCGTAGCGATTGCCAAAATCTCAACCTTGTCAAATTCGTGACTGCGCAGCATCCCACGTGTGTCGCGACCAGCGGCACCCGCTTCGCGTCGATAGCACGGCGTATATGCCATCAATCGCACCGGAAGGTTGGCCTCTTCAAGAGTTTCGCCAGCGTGTAAATACGTCAGTGGAACTTCGCCCGTAGGAATTGCCCACAAATCATCTCGTTCAATTGCATATGCCTCGTCTGCAAATTTAGGTAAGTGACCAGTTGCAGTCAGCGTGGCAGTGGTGACAAGAGATGGTGGACGAATTTCTTCAAATACATCAGCGTTTTGATCAAGGGCAAACTGACATAGTGCGCGGGACAAGGTGGCGCCAAGACCACGCTGCATTGCGAACATCGCACCAGAGATTTTCGTGGCCCTCTCGTTGTCGAGGATGCCTAGCTCTGTTGCAGTTTGCCAATGCGGCACCCGTTGACAATCCAAGAAATGTTCGGCCAAGCCAACTGGTCCCTTTACGACAGGGTTGTCGTGATCACCAGAGCCATTTGGTGCGTCCACATGAGGAAGATTTGGGATGTTCAACAACACATCACGCAATTGCACATTGACAAGTTCAAACTCGGCCTGCAGTAGGCGTTCCTTCTCGCCAAGAGAGCGACTCTCACCCATTGCTTTTTCACTATCGGCATCTTTGCCCTCTCGGCGCAATGACCCCACTTGTTTACTGAGATCATTGATAGACGATCTAATCGTGTCGCGCTGGGCGGAAATATCTCGTAGCCGAGAGTCAAAGTTAGATGCCTGGTCGATTTGTTGCGCCAAATTCGGCAAACCACGGCGAGCCAATGAGGCCTTGATTGAGGCTGGATCAGAGCGCAATAAACGGACATCAATCACAGCACCGAGGTTACCTTTGAAGGCTTGGCCAAGCCGAGTTGTTTCGTAGTGTGGAGTCCATGGAAGGCGTGATGGTGGAGAATCTTGTGGTGCGCTATGGCGACATTTGTGCAGTCAATGACGTATCTTTTGAAGCCCGTTGTGGTCAAGTGACGGCGATATTGGGACCTAATGGTGCCGGCAAAACGTCTGCCATTGAAGTCTGCGAGGGCTTTAGACAGAGTAGTTCTGGGCAGGTGCGAGTATTGGGCCTTCATCCAATACGCGACCACGATCAACTCACCAAGCGCATGGGCGTGATGTTGCAAGGTAGCGGCGTGTACCCATCAGGTCGGGTAAAAGATGTGGTGAAACTTTTCTGCGACCTTTATGGCAAGCGGTGTAACGCCAATGAACTCATTGCTCTTGTGGGTCTTGAGGATCGTCAGCAACATACCTGGAAACGATTATCGGGTGGCGAACAACAACGAATGTCGCTCGCGCTTGCCCTTGCTGCCCAGCCAGAGGTCGTTTTTCTTGATGAGCCAACATCAGGGGTTGACGTGGATGGTCGACTAATAATCCGCCAAGTCATAGGAAAATTAGCGCAAAATGGGTGTGCTGTAGTGATGGCAACCCATGAGTTGGCTGAGGCTGAAAAAGTGGCAGATCAATTAGTAATTTTTGATCATGGTCACATTGCGGCAGCAGGAACAATCACTGAACTTCGTCATGGACATGAATACACGCGATTTACTTCTGACGAGGGCATTGACATTGCAGATCTATCTCGTGCGCTTGGGTGCTCCGTCACTGCCACGACCAATACAGGGGAATACAACATTGAAGTGTTATCCACGCCAGCAGTGATTGCAGTGCTGTCGTCGTGGCTTCACGATCAAAATTTGCCATTGCATAATGTGACGTCTTTGGAATCCCTAGAAGACATGTTTTCGCGCATCGTTGCTTCATCGGGTAGGCAAAATTGAGTGCGCTCGGGGCTCAACTCCGTGCCGAGCTGCAACTGGTATCACGTAACAGCGAGCAACTACTTCTTACACTTGGCATTCCGATACTACTCTTGGTTTTTTTTGATCTTGTTGATGTATTGCCAACTGGCACAGATGAACCTGCACAGTTTTTACTTCCTGGCATTCTGTCGCTCGCCGTGATGTCCAGCGCCATGGTGAGTCTGGGTATTGCCACAGGTTTTGAGCGCTCGTATCAGGTTCTTAAACGCTTGGGTGCGACGCCCCTTGGTCGTCGGCGATTAATACTGGCAAAAATTATTAGTGTCTTTTGTGTCGAAGCAATACAGGTCGTCGTATTGCTGCCAATCGGGCTATTGCTGGGATGGCGACCTTCCAATGAAACATGGCCCTTGGCGATGTTTGTTGTTTTATTGGGGACGAGCGCATTTGCAGGAATTGGTCTGATATTGGCTGGCACGCTTCGCGGAGAGATTAATTTAGCCGCACAAAATGGTCTGTATCTAGTGTTGTTATTGCTTGGAGGAATTATCGTCCCAATGGATGAATTACCAGCGCCCCTACGCACTATTAGTCATGCGTTACCTTCCACTGCGCTTGCTGATGTAATGCGCGAAGCATTGACTGGTGGATCATCAATGCTTGGTACCTCACTCGTTGTGTTGCTGTTGTGGGCAATTGTCGCGCCACTGATTGCAATACGGGTATTTCGCTGGTCCTAGAAACTTAAATTCAGCAGCATAAGAGTTGGATATAGACAAAACGTTTATGCCCAAAATCTCCTACAAACTAAAGAAAAAAATCCTACTCTTCTTTTGCTGGTTGGACCTGCGCAAATGCGCGTGTGACGTCTTCATACATTAGAGGCTCTGCAGACCCGACAATCTCTGTGTTTGGCATTCTATCTTTGTGAAGATAACTCTGCTGATTATGAAAATCACCAATAAATTTTTTGAAAAACAAAAAGATGATGATTGCCCAGATAAAAATTGACCCACCAAGTTTCATTATTCCGCCTGCTGCCTGCTGGTCTTCCAACACCGAAATACCCCAAACACGGACCGGAGTGTCGTAGTGGCGGTATACCGAACCAGTGGCAAAAGTTAACCAGCCAGCAGGGATCGTTGGCACAAACGACAACACAAACATGTAAATCATCTTTCCACCAGGTTTCATCTGCCATTCGCTCAACGACCCGCAGATGGGCATCCAAAACATTAGGGCAGTCGTGACCAGTAAAATGTGAAGCGAATAGTGCAATAAACCATTGCTCGCACTGGCGTTGACTAATTTAGGAATATGCGTAATCATCACGACTAAGTTGAAGCAGACTCCAGCGACTACTGGCTTGGTGGCAAACCGCACGACTCGGTAGGTGCGACCAGTTCCGATAAGTAATCGAAACATCCACTCGGGCACACACATCAATGCAAGTGGTGGGACGAAGTACGACAAAACAAGGTGTTGCACCATGTGAACCGAATACAGATACTCTTCGGCAATATCGTGTACCGGCCAATCCGTCGCCAACCAAAAAAGCGTCATTAACAGGATAAATAAACGTGTTTGTCGGGGGCTGATGACGCTCCCCTGCGGTGCAACTCGCGGACCAATAACTCGCACGGCATAGATGTATGCCCCGACTAGAAATACCAGCAACATCCAAACTTCTGGGTGTGGCTGAAAGCGCCATGGATGTGGATTAAAAGACACTCCTGCATTTGCGAATAACACGGCGGCGCCTTACCTGCACTAGTTAAAAAACTTGAAGGTCGCAAGGGCAACAAAATACACAAATAACGCAAGCCCCAAACCAGTGTAAAACAGGAGTTTGAACATCTGATGCTCGAACTTGAGATGCATAAAGTAACTCACTACTGTAAAAAACTTGACAATCATCAAGATAATCAATACGGGCAGGAAAAAGGCACCGAAATCCACGTAGTAGGTCGAAACTTCAAGAGCAGTCATTGCTGCCAAAATGAGGGCGATCTTGATTGCCATGGCGTCGCTCAACCCGTGCTCATGCGAGTCACCTTGCTGAACGGTATCGGTGGCGGTGGTTGTGGCGTCCATTGTCAAAGCCCTTTATGCCGGAATCAGATATACAAGGGTGAAAATAATAATCCAGACAATGTCCACAAAGTGCCAATACAGACCAATCAGTTCAACAACTTCAGCACGATCACCAGTGTCTCTGTTTTTGCTGATTATTCCGCGCAAAGCCATCAACATAATCACACCAACCGTGACGTGTACTCCGTGAAAACCAGTGAGAGTATAGAAACTAGAACTGAAGAGGTTTGTTGTGAAGCCCAGACCTTCGTTATAGAACGCAGTGAATTCATAGACCTGACCGCCCACAAAGGTAGCACCCAGCAATGCAGTCACCGTCAACCATAATTTTGAGCGCTCGTAGTCTCTGCGTTGCGTCGATGTCACTGCCAAAACCATCGTGAGAGAAGACATAAGTAACACAAAACTACTGACTGAAGTGAACGGAATATCAAAGATCTGAGATGGACGTGGTCCTTGTGTAATTCGTCCGCGATACAACATGTAAGTTGAAATCAGACCGCCAAAAAGCAAACACTCCGAGCCCAAAAAGAGCCACATCGCCATCTTGTTATTTGACAATCCTGTTGCCGAGTGATGACCCTGTTCGGCACTGTGAACGTCATGATTGCTAAGAACTGCTGCGCTATCCAAGGGGAGCCAACTCTTTCGTGTCTTGACCGCCAGAAGCTGGTGGGTCGTAGTCAATATCTTGAGCGACAGATGGTTCAAGAACGAAGCCGAAGGAAGAACCAAGAATCATCAGAACACCGACAATCATGATTGGGACTCCATAAACCACTCCAAAACCAAGGGTCCCGACACCAACGGCAATCGCAATGGGCCAATAAGACGGAGATGGAAGATGAATATGGGCATCAGCATTTGCTTCTTCAGCACGGACCAGTTGCTCCCCAGTAGCGATCTGCACTAATTCACCAGTCGTGGCATCTTCTTGATATTTACGATGAAAGAAGTCATCTAGATGGTGCACTACTGGAATGCGATCAAAATTGTGCTCTTTGGGGGGACTCGTTGTGATCCACTCAAGTGTGCGTGCGTCCCACGGATCAAGTGGAGCAATTTTACCCTTACGAGCGGTGTAGACGATATTGATTAAGAAGAATAAAATTCCGATAGTCAGAATCAGAGAACCAAGTGACGCAATTTTATTCCAGAAACCAAAATTGAAAAGACCCTCACCGGCGCGCGCCTCAGTCCAGACATACATACGTCGCGGCTGACCTTGGAGTCCCAAAATATGCATTGGTCCGAAGGTCATATTCATACCGATAACCATCAGCCAAAAATTCCAGCCGCCAAGTTTTTCATTGAGCATTTTTCCAAAAACTTTAGGCCACCAATAATAGAAGCCAGAGAAAAGGCCAAACACCATTCCACCAAAAAGAACGTAATGAAAGTGGGCAACGATGTAGTAGGTATCGGTCTGTTGCGTATCTGAGGGAGCAACCGCGTGAGTGACGCCAGACAAGCCACCGATTGTAAACAAAACTATTAAGCCAATGGAGAATTTCATGGCGGTCGAATACCAGATTTTTCCCCCCCACATTGTGAGGGTCCAATTGAAGATTTTTACTCCAGTTGGAATTGCAATTGCCATCGTGGCAATAGAGAACGCAGCGACAGATATTGGACCAAGCCCTGTTGCGAACATGTGATGTGACCAGACACCAAAGCCGACAAGTCCAATTGAAGCACCTGAAAAGACCACGAACGGATAACCAAAGAGTGGCTTTCGAGAAAATGTGGGAAGTACCTCAGTGATGATGCCGAACGCCGGCAAAATCAAGACATAAACCTCCGGATGACCAAAGATCCAGAATAAGTGCTGCCACAATAAGGGGTCGGCACCTTGAGCGACATCAAAGAAGGTGGCTCCAAAAGAACGTTGGAAGGTCAGCAACACAAGTGCCACTGTGATGACTGGCAACGAAAACACCAACAAAAACTGAACCACTAGAATCATCCAGCAGAACACGGGCATTTTCATCAGCGTCATCCCAGGTGCCCGCATATTCAAAATTGTGACGATCAGATTGATTGACCCGATGAGGGAACCAAAACCAGCAATCTGCACACCGAGGGTCCAGAAGTCAACGCCGTTGCTTGGCGAAAAAACAGGGCCAGAGTTTGGAGAATACATAAACCATCCACCGTCAGCGGCCCCACCAAGAAACCAAGACGCATTCAGAATGAGGCCACCAGCAACCAGCAACCAGAGACCAAGTGCATTGAGGCGCGGGAAAGCAACATCTCGTGCGCCCAATTGCAAGGGCAAAAAATAATTGGCAAATGCTGCCGCCATCGGCATTGCAAACAAAAAGATCATCGTTGTTGCGTGCATCGTAAACATTTGGTTGTACAGGTCAGCACTAAGAACTTTGCCGTCTGGCGTAGCAAGTTGAAGACGAATTAGAAGTGCTTCAACACCGCCAACAATAAAAAAGAACATGGCGAAAACGCCATACATAATGCCAATTTTCTTGTGATCAACCGTAAATACCCAAGATTTCCAGCCAGTTGATGTGACAGGACGACGCACAATCCCCATTGATTGTGCAGGTGTGACTGGTGCGCGCAGAGTGATAGCTGCTGTTGGTGTTGGACGTTCAATGATGGCCATATCAGTCTGCTCCGATTATTTGAGGGTTGATAAATAGGCGACAAGTTTGTCGATGTCGGACTCGGACAGATTCAGATTAGGCATGCCACGATACTTGCCATCTGATGAGGCGAGTTTGGTCGGGTCGGCATACATCGGTTTCATCTCAGGAGCATTGCGCAGCCAGCGACGAAGGTTCGTTTGATTGAGACATTTAGGTGAAACTCCCTCGAGATACGCAGCACCAAATTGCTCAGGTGAAGCGGTCCAGATATTTTTGCGACAGTCAGAAGTGACCAGATCAAAAGCCGCCCCAGCAAAGGTGTTGCGACTCATCAAATGGGTCAGATTCGGGGCAGCACCTGAGTACACATTTTCATCAGGTGCAGCAATTGCCGCCGTGCCATCTGCTTTTTTGAGACCATTGACCTGATGACAACGGATGCACTGATTGAGAAAAACCCCTTCACCCTCTTGGGCCAGTGATGCCTGAGCAGGTTGCTGGGCATTGCGTTGCTGATTGGCTACCCACGTTGCGAAGTCTGCGGGCTCTAAAGCCACCGCCTCCATCCGCATGTTGGCGTGCGACAAGCCACAGAATTCTGTGCACTGGCCGGCATAGATTCCGGGCTTGTAAGCCTGAAGACGCAACAAGTTAATTCGCCCTGGAACTGCATCTTTTTTGCCATTAAGGGCTGGAATCCAGTACGAGTGAATGACATCTCGACTGGTTTCGCGCAAGAGCACTTTCGTGTCCGTTGGGATTACAAGTTGACCCGCCGTGATAATTGGTTGCGATATTTCAACACCGTTCACTACCTGGGCTGGATAGTCGTATTCCCACCACCACTGCTGACCAGTCACATTAATAACCATTTGAGTGTCGTTAGTTTGTGCTAACTGAAAAATGCCACGAAAGGTGAAAACACCGACAACGCTCAAGATCAGCGCCGGAATAATCGTGAGAGTAATTTCAACCGCTGGATTTCCATGCGACTGATGGGGGATGGCCTGGCCTTTGTCGCGATAGCGCCACAAAACAAATCCGATCAACGCAAAGACTGCTACTCCAACAACTCCGGCTAGCGGAAAGACGATCCACTGCAGAGTGTTGATGTTCGAGGCATTTTCACCCTTGGGCTGCCAAGTATCCTGAGGTGCATCACGGGCACAGCCCGCCATAAAAAGAACACCAAACGCCATCACCGCAGTTTTTTTTCGATTTAGACGACCTTGGCTTTTCACTCCTCCAAAAATAGTCATGTTTTGCTTAGAAACTGGCAATGTGCCCTCGTGACTCACGGCACCACCAACGCAATCTCTTGACCCTCTAAGCCTGGAACTGTAAATGTGTAGGGCCCCGAAGATGCAGAAGGCTTATTGATCTTGAGAAGCAGTGCTTGGGTCTGATTTTTGCCAGTCATCTGGGTGCAATCGACAATTTTTTCAACAACGCCAGTCTCACCAACTTTTTTGACTCCCAAGTTGGCGACAAGTCGATGCTCCTCGTCGTCAAGGTTTCGGAACAAGATAGTTGCTTGATTCGAGCGCGCCACGGTAACGGTTGCAACGGGGGCATCCAAACCAATGAGTTGAGCGGATAACTTGCCATCCTTGACGCGAATAGTTGCCAAAATGCCCGACTTCATGCTGACTGTTTTCTCAGAATTTTTGTCAAAGTACTTTGATGCTGTTTCTTCGCAATCCTTGTGGGAGTAATGCTCCTCAGCGGCGGCCGAAACAAGCTGTTCCCGATTTCCACTCTGCCCTGCGATTCCGCCTGACACCAGAAGAGCGACAGCCCCAAGCACGCACACCGCCGTTATTGAAGTCTTCTTGAGATTCGTCTTTACCGCGATCAAGAATCCGACAGCCAACACGGCCGTAGCAACCACTATAAAAATGATTGCGCCGTTTTCCGGCGAGACTGCCAACATTATTCGCGAGAATGCAATCGCAATAACCGCGACGGCACCCCCGGCCAACAATGGCAACTCGAGTGATGTCAGCGCGCGCTCTCGCACGAATCTGTTGAAGGCAGAGTCTTCTGAGGCACGTTCTGCCCACGACTGCAACGCCCACTCAATTCCTGCGGCAACGATAACCACGATTCCCAAAAGAAATATAATTGGATTAGTCGTCATTCCAACGAGCAGTAGCACACCGCCAAGAGCCAAAAGCAGTGGCCACATGCTGTTGGCAGGAGCACTCGCACTTACCGTGATTGCATCAGACACAGTATCGGCATCAAAATCACCCGTGAACTGAGTGACGCCTCCGACAATTGACATCGCAATCGCAATCCCGAGCAACGCCAGCACCCCAACATCAGATGGGTTGATCAGGATCATGTAAATCAGGGCGCCCAACGACCCGAGACCTGCGATGCCAAAACAATATTTTGATCCTGTTGTAATCATGTGTCCTACTTCTGTACGTACACCACAAACCACACTGCACAAAATGCTGCAGTAAGGACATACCAATACAATGCGTGAGCAGCCACCACGTGGCTGTCATTATCGCGGCCACCAACTGACCGAAACCAAGTAACTGCGGTAAAGGCGACTGCAACTGCTAACAAGACGACAATCACCCCCGTAATTGCATAGAACATTGCTTGAAAGACGCCGTCATTAACACCGATCTGCATTTGGCTGTAGACCGCGACCTGCGCATTGATGATGGCGACTTCCATGAGCAAGCAGATGGCCAACGCAATTGAGCGGTGCGACGAGTCATCGCGCTTTGCTGCGTAGACGGCCCATTGCGCCATGACACATCCAAAAAATAGTCCTGCCAGCATAGTGTTCGAGGAAACTTCGGGAATCTTGATATCCGATGGCAACCAGTCTTTAATGACACGCCGACCATCTGATGACATTCGCGTGTCGGCAGCAGCACGAAAACGCAGCCATACACCCAGCATTCCTGCCACCAACATCGTTATCCCAACAGAGGCAACGGCAGTTGCAACCAGCGCTTGCCTTTTGGGTGCGGGGTTCGGAGCTGACGGGAGTGTCATTGTCATGCCGAGACTCCCTGTCTTGCGGGTTTGACATCAAGTAATGGCTCAGCAGAACCAACGATTGCGATATCAGAGAAATTTTCGGCAGGAGCTGGCGATGGAATGGACCACTCCAAGGAATGTGCATCCCATGGATCGTCGCTAGCGAATGCACCCGATGTGAAGTTTTTGAAGGCGAGACCAATAAAGCCAAGAACCGTGACGAGCATCAATCCATGCCCGATCATCGAAACTGCGTTGAGAAGACCCGACGCATCATAAGACCACCCCGCAACGACATTGCTTGGTTGATCAAGAAATCCAGCTAAGACGAGGGGCAAAGAACTCAAGATTGTTGCCAACAGCGCAAGTGCTGCAAGTCCAAACATTTCTTTTTTGGGCAAACACCTTCCCCATAACTTTGGTCCCCAGTGCGCGACTGCCCCGAGTGCCACCATTACTGCTCCATAAACCACATAAAGCGTTGATGATTCCTGGGCAACGGTTCCCGCGAGGGCCGCTGGACCGATCATTGATAACGCGTGCACGAGCATTCCGACAAACAACATGCCAGTTCCTAGAAATGCAAACACAAAACTCGCAGTCAATTTGACTCGACCATTTTTTGCCGCAAGACCACCAAGAGCCAACACGATGAGAACTCCCAAAATCGGCAGGAGGTTAAATAGCGCGAACGGAATAAGTTCTTTTACTTTGTCGGCAATTGTTCCGTTCCACGAAAAAGAATGCGTACTTTGTGTGGCGCCTCCCAGCGCCGCAGTTGATACAAGCGTGACCCCAAACAACATGACGGGCCGGAGTGGTTGTCGAACATTGGCAACAATTGGCGCAAGTTCAGCCAAAACACCGACAGCCATAACTGCGAAGACAAAAGTTTGAGGCTGAGTGAAAGACCAACCGATCCATTTCGAAACGTCGGTGTTGCCACCAAACGCCAATCTTCCATTTGCATGATCGACATATGTATAAACCAATGTTCCGATCAGCACGGGCATCGTCAAAACCGTAGCCATCGCACCCATAAGCGCAGACCAACTAAACATCGGCGTTCGCAAGAGCGACATGCCAGGCGCGCGGGACGTAAGCACAGTTACGACAATGCTGACCGAGGCTGCACTCAGACCTAGCGCAACTAGCCCGAGCGCCAAAAGATACAGATCAACCATGTCGGGGTTGCCGCCTCCAGGACCACCGTTGGCAGCAATTGAAACAAGCGTGACGATTAACCCGCTTACCCACGCCCACAAGCCAAAAGAAGCGAGACGTGGATACGACAACGAACGCGAACCTAATTGCAACGGCACAACAGCGATGGCGAGTCCAACAAAGAGTGGGGCAACAACGGCGTAGACAAGTGCGAATTGATACGCCGAGAAAAGTTGCACGACTGCGTCTGCCTCAAGCACTGAATAACCCTTTGCACTCATTCGCTCGAATCCAAGCAACCCACCAAGAACTGAGACGCCAACTGCGAACAACAACGATGAGCCGATAAATAATCGCCCTATTTTTTTGTGATCACTCGTGGTAATCCAATCAGCAATTGCGGACGCGAGGCTTGGCTCGGCAGATGCCAAGCGACCACCAATAGTGGCTGCATCAACATTTGACTGAATTGTGGTCATGGATTGCTGATCTCCTGCGTCCGGTGCAGTTGGTAGACGTGACAAGGACGAAACGCTTATAGTACGGACTCAACACTACCTAAAGACCTTGCCTCTCAAGGAAATCCTCGCCACATTGGATAGCGCAAATTACCGCGTGTTAGAGCACAAGAACATCAACAGTAAGGGCAACAAACAACAGAGTGATATAGGTAATTGAGAAAGAGAAAAGGCGCATGGCTCCGGCTTCAGAGGGCCTACGACCTAGTGCGATTGTGCCCCCGAGGAACAAAACTCCCACGATCACGGCCACGATCACATAAATCAAACCCAAATCGGCAACGGGCACTAGGGCCAAACTGAAACCCACCACGGTGATGCAATAGCAGACCATCGCCGCAATGGTTTTCTCCATTGAAACAACGGTCGGCAACATCGGAACTCCAGCCGCCTTGTAGTCGGCATTATGGCGAATTGCAAGGGCCCAAAAATGCGGTGGTGTCCAAAAAAATATCACGGCAAATAACACGACTGCCGACCAGCTGACTGAATTCGTGACCGCCGCCCACCCAACCAAAACGGGGACTGCACCAGCAGCACCGCCGATCACAATGTTTTGTTTGCTCGTCCGTTTGAGCCACAGGCTGTAGATGAAAACATAAAATAATGTGGCACAGATGGCCAGAATTCCGGACAACAGATTGGCACCCGCCCATAACACGCCAAACGCAATGACCTCTAGTGAAATCGCAAAGATCAACGCATTGCGCGGGGCAATCACACCCGTGACAAGCGGTCGCATTTTGGTGCGCTCCATGAGCGCATCAATGTCTCGGTCGATATACATGTTGATTGCGTTTGCGCCACCGGCAGCCAAGGTGCCACCGAGCAAAGTAATGAGCACCAGACCCCAAGATGGCCAGCCCCCTTCTGCTAGCACCATTGTTGGCACTGTGGTGATGAGGAGTAATTCAATAATCCGTGGTTTTGTCAACGCCACATAAGCACCCACGACTGACGACGACGATGCCCGCACCGACTCGTGACCACCTCTGCCCATCAAGCGAGATGGCACG
>SXGU01223230.1_pt1 | contig 65892 bp, 54 predicted proteins | sample 3174531 | NCBI WGS metagenome assembly SXGU01 (sample SAMN11356863, study PRJNA531348) | freshwater metagenome | isolation source: freshwater sample F1-140 | place: China: Fuxian Lake, Yuxi | collected 2017-12-25 | reverse complement strand
TTACATTAAAGGAAAGCATCAGCCTGATAGTGTGAAGTATCTTGATAAGAGTTTCGAGACGATTCTCAATGAAACGTATGGCGTTGCCGTGTATCAGGAGCAGATTCTTCAGATTGCGCAGAAGTTTTCTGGATATTCTCTTGGTGAGGCGGACATTCTGCGAAAGGCCGTGGGTAAAAAAATTCTCTCGATGCTTGAGGAGCAGAAGGAAAAATTCGTGAGAGGCGCTGTGGAAAAAGGACACACAGCGAAGCTTGCGGAAGAGGTGTTTAAGGATGTGATTGAGCCATTTGCGGGCTACGGTTTCAATAAAGCGCATGCGGCGTGCTACGCGATGATCGCCTACCAGACGGCGTATCTGAAGGGAAACTTTCCGGACGAGTTTATGACGGCACTGCTCATGTGTGATCAGGGCGACATGGATCGAATGGCGATCGAGATCGAAGAGTGTGAGTCGATGGATATTCAAGTTCTTCCACCTTCCGTGAATGAATCAGATGTCGACTTTACCTTGGTTGAACCGGGAAAGATTCGTTTCGGTCTTTCGGCCATTAAGGGTGTTGGGACCGCACCAATTGCAGAAATTATCGAGATCCGAAAGAAGTTTGGAGTTTTCACGTCTGTGCAAAATTTTGCAGAACGCGTTCCTCCGAATCTTATTAATAAGAAACTTTTTATGGCGCTCGCTTACTGTGGCGCTCTTGAAGAGTTCGGAGAACGTATGATCATGGTAGAAAATTTTGAGCGAATTGTTGGACATGCGAAGTCCCATCAGGGAGGTGTTGCTCAGGGTCAGACCGGTCTCTTTGATGATCTTGGTAGTTCGGATGCGCCTGCTTTTGTGCTTGCAAAAGCCGCTCCTGCGTCGCGGCTCGACTGTCTTCGTTGGGAGAAAGAGTATCTCGGTCTCTATGTTTCGAGTCATCCTTTGCAAGGTTTACGAAGATATCTGGGTAAAAAAGTTCTGCTTACCGAAAAAATTACGAAAAAATATATCGGTAAGAGTTTGCAGTTTGCCGGGCTCGTTGCGAATCCGAAGAAAATTTTCACGAAGTCTGGTGCGTATATGATGCAGTTTTCTCTCGAAGATCCAACCGGTCGTATCAGTGCAGTGGTCTTTCCAAAGGCGTATGCGATGTTCGCTGAGAAACTTAAAGAAGATCATATCGTTACCGTCACTGGCCGTATCGATCTGCGCCGAAATGAATATAACCTCACGGTTGATAGTGTCTCGAGCATGTCTCTCGATAGTATGATTGAGCGGGCGAAGGAGTCGAATCTCTATGATCCGAACGAGCGCGTTCGACGTCAGCTGATTGTTGCCGCGCCAGATGAGGTGAAAAAAGAGAGTGCAGCGATTGGCGACGAAGGTGTCGATGAGGGTCATGAAGGAGGGCTGCCGCCTGTTTCTCGAGATACGCCGGTAGCCTCTGGTGCTGTGGTTCGAGAAGATACGCTGATCATTATGCTCCCTCATGATACGAAGCCTGATGTCATGAATGGACTGAAGGTGATCCTCCTTTCTCATAAGGGCGACCATCCGGTTGAGCTGCATTTGAAGCAGAATTCTGAGGTGAAACGAATTAAGCTTCCCTTCGGTGTTCGGTTTGATGGACCAATTCTTGAGCAGCTTTCTGCCCTTTTCCAACGCGAAAAAATAGGCTAGTATTGCGCTTGCGAATTAACCCTACGAATTTTATGTATCGAAGTCATACTTGTTCCGAATTGAACGCATCCCATGTTGGTCAGTCTGTCACCCTCGCTGGTTGGGTCCACCGACGACGAGACCATGGCGGTCTTATCTTTATCGATCTCCGAGACCGATATGGACTTACGCAGGTCGTGATCGATCCTTCACAGGAAGCCGTTCATGGTATGGCTGAAGATGTTCGAAGTGAGTATGTGCTGCAGGTTACGGGAAACGTGCGAAAGCGCCCTGAGGGTTCTGAGAATAAAAATATGTCGACTGGTGAAATTGAACTCGTGGTGAGTGAGATGAAAATTTTGAACGCGGCGAAGACAACGCCATTTGAAATTGATGTGCCACAGGATCCGAATGAAGAACTTCGTTTGAAGTACCGATACCTGGACTTGCGACGCGAGCGTATGAAGAATAATATCGTGGTTCGTCATAAGATCGTAAAGTCGATCCGCGACTATATGGACAAGCACGACTTCGTCGAGATTGAGACGCCGATTTTGATCAAAGGGACGCCAGAAGGTTCACGTGAGTACATCGTACCTTCACGTTTGTATCATGGAAAATTCTTCGTATTGCCGCAGTCTCCACAGCAGATGAAACAATTGTTGATGGTCGCTGGCATGGATCGATATTTCCAGATCGCGCGATGTTTTCGAGATGAGGACCAGCGTGGCGATCGACAGCCAGAGTTCACCCAGCTCGATGTTGAGATGTCTTTTGTGGACGCGGAGGATGTGATGAGTTTGAATGAGGGATTGATGATTGAACTCGTAGAGAACTATGTTCCGTACAAAAAACTTTTGAAGAAGCCGTTTCCACGGTTAACGTGGAAAGATGCCATGTCTCGATATGGCTCAGACAAGCCTGACTTGAGGTTTGGCATGGAGATCTGTGATGTGAGCTCACTCGTTGCTGGTTGCGGATTCAAGGTATTTGCTGACGCGGTTGCGCATGAAGGCGTGGTGTTTGCGTTGCGTGTTCCAGGCGCGAGCGGATTTACCCGTAAACAGATCGACGATCTCACTGAACTTGCAAAAGTGTATGGTGCGAAGGGTCTCGCCTATATCGTTATGGAAGAGGGCGGTGTGAAGTCCCCGATTGCGAAATTCTTTTCTGAAGATGAGATGAAGAAACTCGTAGAGGCTACGGGCGCACAGACCGGAGATATCGTCTTCTTCGGCGCTGATGAGTTCGATGTTGCCGCTACGGCACTTGGTCAGGTTCGTCTCGCTTGTGGCGATACCTTGGGTCTGCGAAAGTCTGACGAGCTCGCCTTCTGCTGGATCTATGAATTTCCATTATTTGAGTATAGTAAGGAAGACAAGCGACTCGTTTCTGCGCATCATCCGTTTACGGCTCCGATGGCAGAGGATGTTGCAATGCTTGATACCAACCCACGTGCGGTTCGTGCGAAGGCCTACGACCTTGCACTCAATGGCTCAGAGATTGGCGGTGGAAGTATCCGAATCCACGATGCGGTCGAACAAGGAAAGATTTTTGAGGTGCTTGGTATTTCCAAAGAAGACTGCGAACTCCGATTTGGTCATATGCTCCACGCCTTCGAGTATGGCGCTCCTCCACACGGGGGTATCGCCTGGGGTATCGACCGTCTCGTCATGATCTTCCGTGACGAACCAAACATCCGTGAAGTCATGGCCTTCCCAAAGGACTCCAAGGCGAAAGATCTCATGATGGGCTCTCCATCCGAGCTGCCAAAAGAGCAGATCGATGAAATGCATATTGAGATTGCGAAGGAGGATATGTAAACCAATATTTCGCATTCTTTTCTTCTGGCTGTACCGGCGTCTCTCCCCTACAATGCTCACATGATTATTGAACAACATGAGCAGTTTAAGCGGGCGATGGAATTGATGGAGGTCACGCATAATAATGTGTTTCTCACGGGTAAGGCCGGAACGGGAAAGTCGACGCTGCTCTCGCATTTCATGAAGCATACGAAAAAGAACGTGGTGGTGCTGGCACCGACGGGGGTTGCCGCGCTGAATGTGCAGGGTGAGACGATTCACTCGTTTTTTGGATTTATGCCGAACATGACCGTGGATAAGGCGAAGAAAAAGGGTGCGAAGGCGACGAAGAATGAACTGTATCAAGAACTGACGACCATTATTATTGATGAGGTGTCGATGGTGCGGGCGGATCTTGCCGACTGTGTTGATCAGTTTCTCAAGGCTGCCCGGAAAAACAAGGAGCCGTTTGGTGGCGTTCAAATGGTCTTTATTGGAGATCTCTACCAGCTCCCACCGATTGTGATGAATCATGAGAAAGATTTTTTTGCAGAGTTTTATGAGAGTCCGTGGTTCTTCCACTCGAAGGCGGTGCGCGATGAGCGATTCTATATGGAACTTGTCGAGCTCGATAAAATTTACCGACAGAGTGATAATCAGTTTATCGATCTCCTCAATGCGATTCGTGTGAATACCGTCACCGATCGACAGATCGACGCGATCAATGCGCGAGTGCTGAGCGTGGGATCACAGGTTCTCGACAGCATTCACCTCACTTCCACTAATCAGCTCGCGGCCGATATCAACGATGCACGTCTTGCGCAGCTCAAAACTCCGGCGCAATGCTTTTCCAGCACCATCAAGGGAAATTTTGACATGAAGCAGTACCCTACCGATCAGTCTCTCCTTCTCAAAGTTGGGGCGCAGGTGATGTTTGCGAACAACGATATGGACGGTCAGTGGGTGAACGGAACCGTCGGGCAGGTCACCGAAATTCTTCCGAGTGCGGTCATCGTCAAAATCCACGAGGGTAAAGAAGTGTTTGTTGCTTCACACAAGTGGGACCTCTATCGATACTCCTATGATGCAAAAAGTCGATCGCTTTCCCAGAAAAGTGCCGGTTCGTTTGAGCAAATTCCCCTAAAACTTGCCTGGGCTATTACGATCCACAAGAGTCAGGGGAAGACGTTTGATCGTGTGGTGATCGACCTCGGCAATGGAAGCTTCGCCTCTGGACAAACCTATGTCGCGCTGAGCCGTTGCCGAACCTTCGAGGGCATCCGCTTGAAGAAACCCATTCGAAAAAGCGACGTCCGTGTCGACCGCCAGGTCCACCGATTCCTCACCGAGTACCAGCGGGAGACATATGGGAGGATTTAAAGCTAATTTTGACAGAGGACGGATGATTTGCTACAATAATCTTGTAAAAAGGTCCTCGGCACCGTGGTTTATACACCACACATTAGCGGAGGCCTTTTTCATTTCCTTATAATTCTGGGAATATGGAATAAGGTATTTTTGTCCGGATCTTTTGTCTTCTTTGATTTGAATAATAAATCCATATCCATCTTTTGTTTTACCTGTGAAGCGATGAAAAATTACATTCTTGTTATTAGGGCTTTCTTTTGACTGTGGAACAAAATGACTGTTTTGTATAAGCTCCAATGCGGCAATATAAAATACAATTCTCCTCCGTCTATCCCCCAGATTTTTACTATAAAAATGTTCCCAAAAATAGTCGAGAAAGATTTTAGATTTATCGAAATATGCTGATCGAATATATGGCTTTCTCTTCGTCCTGCTCTTTATTTCATTAAACACTCTCTCGGCCTTTTTTCGAAGTTCATTAAAATTCGATCCCGAAATTTTCCTCGATGTGGTTTGATAATATTGCATCTTTCACCAAATATAATATATCTGGCATATTACCTCAAAAAACGGCTTCTATAAACCATAAATGTTAAACTATTTATAACAAATTCGTAACAAAAAGTTAACAAATTTCTGACAGAAATCTTTCGTATAATGTCCAATAAAATTCTTTTTTCTTCTGAGGCATGTGCTTCAGCAAAAGCCCTCGATAACTCGCAATATTTTTCTCATCCATGTTGGTATGTATTCGCCCAATCGAACGCGCATTGAGCTTTCTTCCACGTGGCCAGATGATAACGCCGAGAAATCGAAGGCCGTGACGTGCTTTGATAATTTTGTCGTTTTTTGCGTGTAATTCAAGTCCGAGCGACTCTCGAAGAAAATTCATTACTACACCGCGAAAAACTTCAAGCTCTTCCTTTTTCGCGGCGATCAGGATAAAGTCATCGCCGTATCACATATACTCTTGCAGCTTCAGGTTATGCTTCACAAATCGATCCAGCTCGTTCAGGTAGATATTGGCGAAAATTTGACTCGTCAGATTGCCAATCGGCATTCCGTGGTGTGTGTGTTGAGTGCGAAACTCTTGATGACTTCGCTGATCAGACTATAGGCAACTCCACATTTCACTCTTCTCAAAAGAAGCTTGAACAAGACTTCCTGATCCACGCTGTCAAAAAACTTTCGTACATCCCCTCTCCAGATGTAGCTCTTCGGATACGACTTCAAAAACTGTTGAGCACGCTCTATCGCTCCCATCAGGCCTTTACCAACTCTGCATGACCATGCGTCGTAGATGAATGTATCGCTCAATGGTTTTGGCACTTACTTTGAGCATACGCGACCACTTCTTGCCTTTCCGAAATTCAAACCAGCTTCTCCAAATATTTTCTAAACTCAGGCCTATGGACTCACTTCCCATCATCAATAAAAGTTATGAAGCTTATAAAAATATCGTATCAATCAATGACGCCCTTGAAAAGCGATGGAGGTATTCTCTTGGCGCGAGTCTCGAACCATCGTCATCCGAGTTCGCGTTCGGAACGTTGTCAGCAGTTGACCAGATATCTCTGAGAAGACCTTCTGCGGTCGCAACCGCAGTGTTTGCATTGGCTTGCTTTTTACACCCTACCAAGGGGTCTATCTGGCTCAAACGTGAGGGGAGATGTGCTTTGAGTATTTGCTATCTCAAAACTTTTTTTTCATGCAAAGTTTTTTGACGAGAAGCAAACTGTGGTAGCCCCGAGGAATACCCGAAGTGACTATTTTCTGGACCTAAGTTTGGGGTGGACATACTTTGATGGGGTTTAATGTGGGTTATACTTACGTTATCTACGTATACTATATCTATGCTATTTTGCAATCTATTTTTTTAAGCTCTCTGCGCATCACTTGCTCTCAATAGCTTTAATTTTCACATGACCCTTGAAATAAGTATGAAAATTAGATATAATATCGGTAGTTAAGTATGGAAATTATATATAATAAACTACTTTTATGCATATTAAGCGGGCTATACAGGCAGCTATTGAGGCGCGACTTTTCAAGGGAAAAGCTATTCTTATCTTTGGAGCGAGAAGGGTTGGAAAGACGACGATTGTAAAAGATATTATGGCAAAATTTCCGACGGATAGTAAATATTTTAGTTGCGATGAGGCAGATGTGAGGTTTGCGCTTTCCCGTCAAACGTCGACGCAGCTCCATCGCTTTGTCGGAAATTATAAACTCATTGTGATCGATGAGGCTCAACGAGTTCCTGATATTGGACTTACGCTCAAAATTCTGATTGATACGTATCCTGATCTGCAAATCATTGCCACGGGATCATCAAGCTTTGACCTTGCCAATCTTACGTCTGAACCTCTAACTGGGCGTGTCTTTGAATATACACTCTATCCTCTTTCTCTTGCTGAACTTCAGCAGACGTATCATTCACTTGAGCTCCAGCGACTTATTCCGCATCTTCTGATCTATGGTAGTTATCCAGATGCGGCGCTTGCGAGTTCAGACTCGGAAGCTGGTGAGATCATTTCTGGCATTGCAGAAAAATATCTCTACAAAGACATCCTTGCGTTTGAAACCTTGCGGAATCCTGAGTTGCTGGAAAAGCTCCTTCAGGCACTCGCGCTACAGATCGGTAGTGAAGTTTCCTATGATGAGTTGTCGCGTATGCTCAAAGTAAGTGCCAAAACCATTGAGCGATACATTCATCTTCTCGAACGTGCATTTGTTATCTTTCGGCTCTCTCCGCTCAGCCGTAATCCGAGAAAAGAAATAGCGAAAAGTAAAAAAATATTTTTTTATGATCTCGGTATTCGAAATAGCCTTATTCGCAATTTTAACTCAATTGAGTTGCGAAGTGATATTGGTGGTCTCTGGGAGAATTTTTGTATTGTGGAAACGATGAAGCAACATGCCAATAGATTGCAAAGGGTGAATTCCTATTTCTGGAGAAACTACAGTGGTGCAGAAATTGATCTTATTTTGGAGTCTGGCGGTTCATTTTCTGCCTATGAATGCACCTGGGGTTCTGCTAAAAAGCGCTTACCTGAAGCCTTCTCAGCGACGTATCCCACCTCAGACTTTACCGTCATCACCCGGGAGAATGTTTTGGATATTTTCAGCCTTCCCCAAAGCTAGCTTTTGTGATATAATGGAGTGATGGTAGTATGTCTCTTGAATAGACTCCTCACATGAACCTGGAACTCATATTTACACTTATCGGGATAGCGGTGGCCGGCTTCGCCATCTACGAGCTGGTGCACTACGTTATCCATCATCACTATGACTCACATCGAATGAGGGACATGGTGTTTTTGCAAATCCGTGTGCCGAGAAAGGAGTCGAAGGATGATGTGGAAAAAGAATCACAGGCGTACTCCTCGCAGAAAAGTTTCAAGGAGATTACTGGTATCATGACGCACTTCTACGAGTCGCTGCATAGTATGTACGACAAAAGCTGGAAGTATCACTGGATGGGGCAGGATTATATTTCCCTGGAGTATGCGGTTATCAACGGAGAAATTCTCTTTTTCATGGGAGTTCCTCGTGACCTGGTCGTATTTCTGGAAAAACAGATTACGAGCTTCTATCCAGACTGCCATATTGAGAAGGTGATGGATTATAATATCTTCAAGCCTGAGTCAGAAGTGTATGGCTGTTATCTCGAACTTGAAGAGGACTATCACCTCCCTATCAAAAATTATAATCGTCTCAACTCTGATCCACTCAATGCGATCGTGAATGCGCTCTCTAAATTTGAAAATGATGAGGGTGCGGCGATTCAGATTCTCATTAAACCCGTGAATAATCACTGGCAGCATGAGGGTCGGGAAATCGCTCAGGAAAGGTCAAAAAACAAGAAGCACACTGGTCTGGCCTGGTACAATCCCTTGAGCTGGATTGCTGCGCTTTTGGAGATACTCATGCATCACGAAAAGAAAGATCATCCAGAAGAACAGAATCGTGTCACGGCGGCGGGTGAAGAAGAGATCAAGGCGCTTGATGAAAAAAATTCACATCCAGGTTTTGATACCGTCATTCGAATTGTCTGTTCTGCGCCAACGCTTCGTGCGGCAAAAATGAACGTCTCCAATATTCACAAGGCGTTTGGCCAGTTTGATTTCTCAAATGGAAATGCGTTTGAGTACTCGAAGTATCACTCGGTCAACAAGCTGGTGAAGGACTTCATCTATCGACGATTCCGACGGAGCCTATTTCGTGATCTTCATCCGCTTGAGAGTAAGCGTCATATGATTCTCTCGTCTGAAGATCTCGCATCGCTCTATCACCTTCCGAGCATCCGATACAATATGAATCCGCATATCGTCTGGCAGAACTATAAAGTTGCGCCAGCTCCTCCAAATATTCCAACCGAGGGTATTCTCCTCGGACACAATACCTATCGAGGCGTCACGAAAGAAATCCGCATCAAGCGAGACGATCGATTCCGACACTTCTACGTCATTGGTCAGACGGGTACGGGTAAGTCTTCGATTCTCCAGGCCATGATCCGACAGGATCTTCGAAATGGTGATGGGCTGGCGATTATCGATCCGCACGGAAGTTTGATTGAAGATATTATGCCGTTCATTCCGCGAGAGCGTGCCGATGATGTCATTTACTTCAACCCGGGCGACATGGATCGACCGATGGGTCTGAACTTGCTCGAGGGTGACTCGTGGGAAGAAAAAGAGCTCGTCTCGATGGAGGCGATGAACATCATGATTAAACTCTTCGGTGAAGAAATCTTTGGTCCGCGTATTCAGGATTACTTCCGAAACGGTTGTCTTACGCTGATGTCCGATCCTGAGGGTGGTTCGATTACCGATATCGTTCGTCTGTTTACGGATGACGAGTATGCGGCCTACAAAACAGAAAAGGTGACGAATCCGATCGTGAAGTCGTTCTGGGATAACCAGATGGCCAAGACTGGTCAACGTGAAAAGCAGGAAATGATTCCGTACCTGGCGGCGAAGTTTGGTCAGTTCGTCACGAATACAATGATGCGTAATATCATCGGCCAGGCGAAGTCGGCCTTCAATCTTGCGGACGTCATGGAGAACGGAAAGATCTTGCTGGTAAATCTTTCGAAGGGTGAAACTGGTGAAATGAACTCGAAGCTTCTCGGTTTGATTATGGTGTCGAAGATTCAGATGGCGGCGTTGGGTAGGCAAAAAATACTCAAGACCGGAAAAAAGCCTCGAGACTTCTTCCTCTATATCGATGAGTTCCAAAACTACGTTACTGACTCAATTGAAGTTATTCTCTCTGAAGCTCGAAAGTATCGACTTGGTCTTGCGGTCGCTCATCAGTACCTCGCGCAGCTCGAGGACAAGGGTGGTGGCCTCAATAAGAAAGGTTCGAGTATTAAGGAGGCGATCTTTGGTAACGTTGGCTCGATTCTTGCCTATAAAATTGGTGCACAGGACGCCGAGTATATGATGAAAGAAATGGCGCCCGTCTTCTCGGACCAGGATCTCGTGAACCTAGATAAGTTCAAGGCGGTGATGAAGCTGTCGATCGATACCCAGCCATCCCGACCATTTAGTATTACTCCTTTAAATCCGTACCTTGAACAGGGTGACAAAAAGGCCGCCGAGGCGTTCAAACAGCTTTCCCGACTTAAGTATGGTCGTGATAAAGACTTCGTGGATCGTGAAATTATCCGACGTCTGGGCTTAACGGGTGGAGGTGGTGGAGCGAAGCAGTTGCCTCCAGCTGATCCGTTTGGGTTCTAGATCCTGCTTTATTCAGCTTTAATTTTTGAGTTTTGCATCTTTACAGGGATATGGCAATCGTATATAACGAGCGTTGTCTGATTTTGTGATATACTTAGGAGAACACAAAAATAAAGACAAACAGCTATGGTAAAGGTCCAGCGTCATACAGCGAAGCTTCTTGCGATCAGTTTTTTCATCGCCATATCCACTCATGGATCGGGTGGCTTGGTAGCGTTTGCTCAGGAAGCCGAGATAGCTACACCTGTCATCACCACACCTGCAGCTCCGAAATTTCCACAGGAGAAGATTCTCGATATTACCGCCTACTACTCTCCCCTTCCAAACCAGGAGCGGTATGTGACGGGAAGCTACGAGTCTGATATCCGTCTCAATGGACGTGGTACAAATGGAGCCGACGGTACACCGGTCTATCCGGGTATGGTCGCTGCACCAAAGACCTACGCTTTTGGAACGAAACTGATGATCCCTGGAGTCGGTACTGTTGCGGTCCATGATCGAGGTGGAGCGATTGTCTCTTCCGAACAGAATGGCCGACATGATCGTCTCGATATCTGGATGGGGTATGGAGACAAGGGTCTTCGACGAGCGCTTGGCTGGGGTCGCCGAACCGTGAAGGTCACGATCTATGGTGTCGATCCTTCGATTATCGAAAACATCAGTCTCAGTGATTATGATGATAGCGAGCGAGTCGCTGCTACGGCGGCACGCGCCTCGTTTCAAAAAGAAACGATTGTCGCACCAGTAAAGCCTCCTATGTTCCCAGAAGATGTCTGGTACATGAGCAGCGGTGAGTCCGTCGTGAAGGTTCAGCAGGCCCTCAGTGTTCTCGATTACTATAAGGGTGCGATCGATGGCTTCTATGGAGAAGAGACAAAAGAAGCGGTCTATGCTTTCCAGAAGGCAAACAATCTTTTTGATAGCGGCGCCGAGCTCGGCGCCGGACATACTGGCCCAGCGACACGATCTTCCCTTGAGAAGGCTGTTCATGAGCGCCGAAAGACTCGCCTTCCGGTTCGACAGGCTGGACGCGGAGATCAGGGCGAAGACATTTTGAAACTTCAGAGCATTCTTCGATCCCTTGGCTACGATGTCGCCATCACGGGGAATTTCGACGAACAGACTCAGGCTGCCCTCCTCCAGTTCCAAAAAGAACAGCGTGTTATCAAGAGCGATAATGAACGAGGTGCTGGATACTTTGGCCAGCGAACCAAGGCAGCCCTTGAAAGCAAGTACATGGCCTCGATTGGTGACTCACGAACCGTGGTGATTGTGGATGTTCCTTCGTATCTTGTTCAGGATCTCGCTCCAAATAGTAGTGGCGTTGCTGTTCGACAGCTCCAGCAGGAACTTATGAGACTCAACTATCTCCGTGTCGATCCGACCGGCTTCTATGGTCCAGCTACGGCGCATGCTGTCTTCAAATTTAAACAGTCACAAGGTCTTGCAGCTATCGAGACCGATACCGGAGCTACCTTGTTTGAGTCGGGTGCTCGTGAACGAATGAATGCGATTATTGCTTCACGATTCCATACCATCAAGACGATTGCTCTTAAGAATGGTACGGCTGCGCCGATGATGGCCAACGTCAGTGCATCACCTATCGTTGCCAGCGCTACAAACGCTGCTGACTCAGAAGTTTTAAAAGTTCAGAAGTTTCTTCAGTCAAAAGGATTCCTTCAGGCCCAGTACGTCACGGGCGCGATGAGTGAAACCAGCCGAAAAGCTCTGATCACCTTCCAGAAGGCAAATCGAATTATCGCCTCTGAAAGTGAGACGGGTGCCGGTACTATCGGACCAAAGACTCGAGCGTTCATTAACGCATTCACTCAGGCATCATAAATTGCAGGCCACTATTCGATCGTATCTTTCATCGTAAAGATCTCTTCCTCGAGCATGTAGATCGCGAGTTCGATTTTTTTCAGTCGGGCAGATTTTGGTTTTTTCTTTCCATGATAGCGGAGGTATCCTTCTTTCAGACGTACCGTGAGTGGAACAATTTCTGTGTGGGCCACGCGTTTGTCGGCATAGTAGACGATTTTTTCCTCGAGCGTTTTCAGTGGATGATCTTTTGAGATGACCGCGTCGAACTGCTGCGAGAGTACTGCGTTGGCCAGTTTCTTTTGTTGTGTTTTCCGAAGTACCTCTGATGTTGCCTCGACGTCTTTGCCTTTGTATCTTTTCTTCATCACCTTCCAGTACTCGATATCTTCTTCCGTCGGGGGTTTGAGAAATGACTTCGCATTATATTTCTTAAATGCAATTGCCTTCATCAGGTCGTGAATGAGAGCCAGATCGTTTATGAACGCCTGGTCAACGTTTCTTCCTATATGTTTCATCTGGGCCGCAATCACTCCTGCCACTTCCGACACCTGATGCATATGCTTCTGGACGTGCAGAGGGGTGTGGCACTTTTTGTAGAGTTTCTGAATATCTTTACGATCCATGATGTTCAATGTGAATGTCGCGCTGCTGTTCGTTTTTCACCTCTTTCACCTTGATGCGAACATCGGTGCGTTTCTGTGGAAGATGTTTTCCGAGATGTTCAGCCCACTCGATAATAATCAAATCCGGACGGCGCTCGATCATCTCATCAAGCATGGCGAGAGCGGCCTGCTCTTTTCCCTCCAGACGATAAAAATCTGCATGAAAAATTTTGTGGGTTGACGTTTCGTACTCGCGAATATAGGTAAACGTCGGGCTTTTGATGCTCATTTCGGGAATGCCGAGCGAGTCAGAAAGGCCCTTGGTGAAGGTGGTTTTCCCGGCCCCCAGGTCGCCAAAAAGACAGATTACTCCTTTATGGTTTAGCTTTTTCAGGATATTTGAAGCTATTTTCTGAGTTTCCTGCCTTGATTTCGAGCTATGTTTCGATGTTTGACGTGGCATTTGAGTTTTTTTGGTAAAGCTGCTATAATAATACGATACATATAAACAAAAACCAAATGTCTGAAACGCACAATAGTTCTCTAGGAGGAGGAGATGGTTCTGATCTTCTCATTCAAAGTCCTATCCATCAGATGGAAAGCCAACGATCACGTCGACACAAGGCTGCGTGGGCTGGCCTTTCGCTTCTCATGATTGCGTCTGTTCTTGCGCTGCATCAGAATGGATTGAACTTAAGCGTGAGCGTTCTTCCTACGAAGCAGGCTCCTGCTTTTGATGGAACGGTCTATCCGATTGAAAAAGCACCGAACTGGGTGAAGTTAAAAAGTGAAGAGTATAAATATAACTACGAACAAATTCCATCTGAGAAACTTATCGAGGCGCCGGTTTACAACCCGGCAAATCTTGAACGAACGATCGATACCTTGAAGTGGGGAAACTCCGCTGATGATGCGATTCGAAATCAGAAGATCACCTACTCGGTTCCGTACATGGGGAGCTATCGATTGAATGGAAAAGAGATGGATGGCAGTCATCTTGCGATTGACATCAAGGTTCCGCGAAACACTCCGGTCCGTGCGATTGCAAATGGTGTCGTTACCAAGATCAGTCAGGCGACGAGTGGTTTCGGAAAGCATCTGGTGATCCAGCATATCGACGTCCCTTCTCTTGAAAACCCATCGACCAAGACAACCTACTTCTCCTCATACAGTCACCTGGGAACGATTCTTATTTCCGAGGGCGATGTCGTGCTCAGAGGTCAAAATGTTGCGCTTTCTGGTGACACTGGTTTTGCTACCACGCCACACATCCACTTTCAGATGGATCGTGTCGAGGCTCCTTGGCATCCATTCTGGCCATTTACCTTCCAGGAACAGAGCGCTGCTGGTCTCGACTTTGTCGGAGCTATCAATGCCGGACTTGGAAAGGATAAGGGTCTCCAGTACACGATTAATCCGATGACGTTTGTTCAGAAATATTTGACTGGCGCGCCGGTTGCCCCAAGTGAATCTGCTGTGCCTGTGACTCCACCGCCTGCACCTGTTGTAGAGCCTCCTGTCGTGACTCCAGTTGCCGCAGAACCTGCACCAACACCTATACCTGCGCCCGCAAAAGTCGTTACTTTCACCTTCTCTCAAAAAACGAGCTACCAGCTTGGCGAAGAGATTCGAATAACGATCTCGGCAAAAGATGAGCAGGGAAATCCTGCTACCTCACTCGATAATGCGGCTCTTCTTCTCTTGAGCGGTGATGTGGGTATTATTTCAAAATCAGATATCAACAGTAGTGATCTTTCTAGTGGGCAGATGGCTATTGTTGTTCAAAGTCCAAAGGTTGGCCAAGGTCAGCTCACGGTTCTCTATAACGGCGTTCAGACGAAGTCTGAGTCGTTTACCATTGTGAACCCAGCTCCCCCGGTTGTCGTTGCGCCGCCGGCTGCTTCTCCTGAAGTTATCCAAAACCGTCCATCACTCTTTGCTGATGTTGGTGGATCAACCTCATTCTATGATGCGATCAAGTACCTCAAAAATAAAAATATTTTTTCTGGTTACAAGGATGGAACCTTCAAGCCTGACCAGGTCATCTCACGTACTGAGGTGCTGAAAGTTGCTCTCGTGTCTGCCAACCGACCCCTCCTTCCTCTTCAGGGAGCTCTGAGCTATCAGGATCTTGACGCGAAGGCGTGGTACATTCCTTATATTGCGACGGCACAACTCAATGGTATTACCCAGGGTTATATCGGTGGATACTTCAAGCCAAATCAGAACGTGACTCGTGCTGAGTTCCTGAAGATTCTCCTTCTCGCAACTCCCGTCTCTATCGAACCGACCGTCAACGAGGCTCCCTATCCGGATGTCTCCAAGGATCAGTGGTATGCCGTCTTTGCCCAGTTCGGCAAACAGAAAAATATTCTCCCAAAGGCATCCGATGGATTCCGACCAAACGAAGAAATTACTCGTGGCGAGGTTGCTGAGATCATCTATCGTCTGATGCTCATCGTCAAAACGGGATCGACAAGCTACACTGCTGGATTGACCAGCAACTAGTCGATAGGATATTTCATATCAGTGGTACCCCCAGCAGGAATCGAACCTACATCTTCGCCTTAGAAGGGCGTTGCTCTATCCATTGAGCTATGAGGGCGGGAGGGAAATGGGGGGCTGCACGTCGCTTAACTCCAAGAGTGAATCTGCTGATTCAGCTCGTGCATGGCGTATACTAGGAAACTTTCTAGAAATATGCTAGTAATTCATCATGCACCTTCGAGACCACGAGATCATTCGCAAGACCTATCGACATCACTATTTTCCATTTGTGCTCGAGATACTGAAGCTTCTTGCGGCGAGCGTGCCGTTTTACTTCATTCTTTTCGTGCTGGAAAAGAGTTTAACTACCGCGCAGTTTTATATTGGATTTTCTTTTATTACCCTTCTTTTTATTCTCGTTTTTCTTTATATGGCCTTTATTTACTGGGCAGATCGACTCGTCATTACGAATCATCGAGTGATTCATGTGAACTGGAAGTTACTCCATGTCACCGAAGAGCACGATGCGGAGCTGAAAGATATTCAGGATATTACGATTATGGATAAGGGTGTTCTTGCGTTTGTCCCCTTTCTTAATTATGGAACGCTCACGATAGAAACATCCGCCAGCAAGCTTTCGGTTCACTTTGATCTGGCTCCCAACCCCGACGCCATCAAGCGATTCATTTTTTCAGTCGCTTAAAAGGTGCTATACTGAGCACATGATTAAGCGCGACCAACAGTTTTCTCAGCCTTCTGAGATCGAGACGGTTTTAACACCTGCGATCGAAGAGTCTGTGCAGGCCCAGCAGTTTGAAAATACCCTTCGACCAAAAACGCTTGAAGATTATATCGGACAGAGTTTGATTCGAAAGAATCTGACGATTGGTATGAGCGGGGCGAAGAGTCGTGGTGAACCCCTTGAGCATGTCTTATTATATGGCCCGCCGGGCTTGGGAAAGACGACGCTCGCGAATATTCTCGCGCAGGAAATGGGAGTGAGTATTAAAGTTACCTCTGGACCCGCCCTGGAAAAGCAGGGAGACATTGCCTCTATTTTAAGTAACATGAAAGACTTTGAGGTGCTGTTTATTGATGAGATTCATCGACTTCGGCCCGTGGTCGAAGAGGTTCTCTATACTGCTATGGAAGACTACTGTCTGGATCTGATGATCGGGAAAGGTCCCTCGGCTCGTTCGATGCGACTGAGTTTGCCGCGATTTACCCTGATTGGTGCGACGACGAAGTTGAATATGCTCTCGTCACCGCTCCGGTCTCGTTTTGGACATATCTATAAGTTTGAGCTGTATTCCTTTGAGGATATTCAGGATATCCTCTATCGATCTTCGAAGATTCTCGAGTGTGAACTCACGGAGGACGCGGCTGAGATGCTGGCGAAGTCATCGAGGCAGACGCCGCGTATTGCGAATCGCTTGTTGCGACGTGTTCGTGATTATGCCGCACACAAGGGTGCCCAGCGCATCACGGTGGATATCGTTGACGAAACGCTCCGTGCGCTTGGGGTTGATCCGCTCGGACTTGATCGAGTTGACATTGAACTCCTCAAAACTATTATTGAAAAATTCCAGGGAGGACCGGTTGGGTTAAACACTCTTTCGGCTGCTCTCTTTGAAGAACAGGAAACTATTGAAGATATTTATGAACCCTATTTGCTTCAGCTCGGATTTCTCGAGCGAACATCGCGTGGCCGAATCGCGACGAAGCATGCCTACGAACATCTTGGCATTCCTTTCACATCATCACTTTTTTCTTAATTTTATGAAGCGCTTTATTCCTTTTGTGGTTATTTTTCTCTTAGCAATTGGGGTGTATGCCTATTTTGAAGGTGGCAAAAAGAGTGATCTGGTCGTTGATGGTCATGGCTCTGAACGCGAGGAGCCAATTCGGGAGTCACAGGTTCTGGGAATGATTACTTCTCTGGGAAGTATTGCCGTACCTGGTTCGGGGACTCACCTGCTCACTCGACCAGATCTTACGACGGTTCTGCTTGCTGGTTTGGGAGCGAATCTTGATGAGTATCTCCAGAAGATGGTTGAGGTGGAGGGTCGACTTACCCAGACACCGAGCGGAAAGGACTTGATTCAAGTTTTGCGTGTTCGTCTGGCAGAGGATCAGACTATGGGCGACACGGTTGCGGTCTCGGATGCCTGGGAAGATTTTGAAGAAAAAACTCTTGGACTGAAGTTCCGACGACGAGGCAACTGGGAGGTTGCACAGACTCCAATACTTGTGACGTTCACTCTTCCTACTGATTGTAAGGAGATGTCGTGCAGCAAAGAAAAGGCCGGCGTGATCAGTATTGAAAAAATTGCGAATGATAAAAATCAGGCACTCAATACCTTTACCGGTGACGCCAAGATCTCGACCAAAAATCTGATTGGTCCCCGAAAGCTTCTCGGATATCGGCATGTCGATTTAAAGACAGGAGCTATTATTTTTGTGGTCGCGCGCGAAAAGAGCGTCTTCAAACTCATGTACACACCTGGCATTATCAAGGCGGTTGACGAGGGGGCGAATGACTTTTACTCAATGATCAGCTCGTTCGAGTTTGCGCCGGTTGTTCTGGTACCTAAAAAATAATTTGACTTGGGATTTTTAGCACTCTATAATTTTGAGTGCTAACAATCGTCCTTTGAAGCTGAAATAGACCATATACCTTCATCTTTGTACATCCCAATGAGGTGATATCAGCCTTGGAATGTGTTACAATTTACTGACAGTTGAAGGTACGTTTTTAGCTTTAAAAATTGTTCTACCCCCTTACTACTTCATTACTTCTTGCCCATGTCAGACTTTGCACGATTTGAAAAGTTTACGAAGGAGGCGAAACAGGCGCTTATCTATGCACAAGACCGTGCGCGTGAGGCACGCCTGAATTATGTTGGTACCGAGCACATTCTTCTCGGCATTTTGTCACAGGGCCAGTCACTTGGTGCCTCTATTCTCTTAAGTTTTGGGGTTTCTCTCGAAAATGTTCATCTCGTTCTGAAGACGGTTGGCCGTACGGGTCAGCAGCAGACGAGTGATAAAGGTCCTACGGGACTCAGTGGTTTTGCAAAAAAAGTTATTGAAGATGCGATTCATTGTGCCGCTGAGTTTGGACACTCTTTTGTTGGAACAGAGCATCTTTTGTATGCGCTTGTCTCTCAGGAAAATACCGCTGCGACCGTCATTCTTGAAAATATGAAGGTCAATCCACAGGATGTAAAGGATCAGGTTATTGAGGCGTTTGAACGAAGCCGTCAGCAACAGGCTGGACAGCAGGGACAGCAGGCACCTGGTGCTACGAATCCAATGATGAATCCGATCGAGTTCTTCTTGAGTGGACTTCAGGGGGTTATCTCTGGTCAGGAAAAAGAGGGCGGGTTCAACAAGGATCAGTTCCAGCGGAATAAAAAAACGCAAAAAGGCCAGAAAGCCAGCAAGACGCCGGCTCTGGATTACTTCACAACTGACCTCGTTATCGAGGCGCGGAAAGGCAAACTCTCTCCAGTGATTGGACGAGCGAAGGAGATTCAGCGAGTGATCTCCATCCTCTGCCGAAAGACCAAGAACAACCCAGCGCTCCTCGGTGAGCCGGGTGTTGGTAAAACGGCCATTGTGGAGGGTCTTGCCCAGGCAATTGTCAACGAGCAGGTTCCAGATTTTCTTTTAGATAAGCGACTTCTATCACTCTCGATGACGTCGCTCGTCGCCGGTACCAAGTATCGCGGTGAGTTTGAAGAGCGCATCAAGCAGGTGCTTGATGAGGCTTCCAGCCAGACAAATGTCATTTTGTTTATTGATGAAGTTCATACGGTTATCGGTGCTGGTTCCGCTGAGGGAAGCCTCGATGCCGCGAATATCTTGAAGCCCGCACTCTCACGGGGACAGGTTCAGGTGATCGGCGCAACCACGACGAGCGAGTACCGGAAGCATATTGAAACGGACACCGCTCTCGAGCGACGATTCCAGACCGTTATGGTCGAGGAACCAAATCTCGATGATAGTCTTGAGATGCTCCGTGGACTTCGTGAAAGCTTCGAAGAACATCACAGTTTACTCATTGATGATCGTGCCCTTGAGGCAGCGGTTCGCCTCTCGAAGCGATATGTAAATGATCGCTTCCTTCCAGATAAAGCCATTGATCTCATTGATGAGGCCTCATCTCTCAAACGAATTTCCACGAAAGGAAATATGGACAAAATCCGCAAACTTCAGGGGGAGCTCAACGATGCTATCAAGCAGAAAGAGGAGGCTGTCTCTCATCAGAACTATGAGTATGCCGCTGAACTCCGAAATAAGGAGCTCGAGATTATGCGTATGATTGACGAGGCGAAAACCCTCAAGATTCCACGCGACAAGCGTGAGACAGTGACGGAGGAGGATGTTGCACGAGTCGTCGCTACGATGACAGGCGTTCCCGTTATGCGCCTGATCAAGGAAGACGCTGCCAACCTCATGAAGCTCGAGGAGACGCTTCATAACTCTATCATTGGTCAGCATGAGGCGGTTACTACGGTTGCAAAAGCTATTCGACGATCACGCACCGGTATCTCCGATCCAAACCGACCTATTGCTTCTTTTATCTTCCTTGGACCTACGGGTGTTGGTAAGACAGAGCTCGTGAAGACGCTTGCGAAACAGGTGTTCCACGATAAGGATGCGCTCATCAAAATCGATATGTCCGAGTTTATGGAACGACACAACACTTCTCGACTTGTCGGTACCACCGCTGGTTATGTCGGTTATGAAGATGGCGGTCAGCTCACCGAACAGGTTCGTCGAAAGCCATATGCGGTTGTCCTTTTCGATGAAATTGAAAAGGCTCACCCTGAGGTGTTTAACTTGTTACTGCAGATTCTTGAAGATGGCGTCCTTACTGATGGTAAGGGTCGAAAGATCGACTTCAAAAATACTATTATTGTCATGACGTCAAACATTGGTGCTGACAAACTTACCGAGAAGGCGGCTCCGATTGGATTCAGTCTTCGAGGAAACGAGCTCGAGCAGGCGATGTCAAACTACGAGGCGATCGAAGAAGAAGTTCAGAAGGAAATGAAACTTAAGTTCCGACCTGAGTTCCTCAACCGTATCGATAAGGTGGTCATGTTCAAGCCACTGGTTCATGAAGATGTCAAAAAGATTGTCGAGCTGCACCTTACGAAGTTACACGATCGATTGAAGGGCAAAAATATCACGCTTCAGCCAGACCAGTCGGCACTCGATATTATCTGTAAGAAGGGTTACGACCCTCAGTATGGTGCTCGTCCTGTACGTCGCGCTATTCAGGAACTGGTTGAAGATCCTTTGACGCACGGCTTCCTCGATGGACAGTTTGAAGAGAGAGACACGATTGCTATTACAAAAAAGGAAGGTGTCGAAGACCAGCTTACGCTCACGAAAGTTGCTGGCGTTGCAACTTCTATCCCTTCTCCCGCCCCGGCTCGAAAGACGAAGGCGGTACGGGCGAAAAAACCAGCATCTGAGATTACCAAGTAAGCTGATGAGCGAGGTGGCGAAAGGATAGATCGTACTGAAACTTTAAAATTAAAGGAGTGTTCCCTAGTGAGCACTCTTTTTTGGTACGCTATCTTTCCTTTACCTTGACATACCTTTCTTTACGCCGTAAAATCCACCTGCTTTTGCTTCTGGCGGTCCCCCAGATAATACAGCCCCAAAGCTAAAAGTGGCGTAGTAACCCCTTCGGTTCAATTCAATCGCCATTTATTTTTCTAACCATGTATTATCGAACTTTATTATTATGGCACAGAAGATTTTGAAAAAGGAGTCGGTCGTCATGGACGCGCTTCTTTCGAATAAAGATACGAAGTTCCCTGTTTTCAAGCCGGGAATGCTCGTTGAGGGTACCGTCGCCCTTATGACGAAAGGTACTATTCTCGTAGACTTTGATGGCGTTGCCACTGGTCTCGTTACTGGTCGTGAACTCCACGACAGTCTCAACACTCTCAAGGATCTCAAAGAGGGTGATGTGATTTCTGCGTATGTTATTGAAGAGGAAAATCAGGACGGTCTCGTTCTCCTCTCTCTCCGAAAAGCAAGCCAGGAACGACGATGGACCGCGTTTATCGATGCCCATGAAAATGGAAAAGTTATCAAGGTGGTCGCAAGCGAAGCGAACAAGGGTGGTCTTCTCCTCGAACTCGATGGAATCAAAGGATTCATCCCTGTGTCGCAACTTGCTCCACTGCACTATCCACGTGTTGATGGTGCCGATCCAGGACTTATTCTCCAGAGACTCCAGTCACTTATTGGTATCGAGTTTGCGGTGAAGATTATTTCTATCGACAAGGAAAATGGTAAGCTCATTCTCTCTGAAAAAGCTGCCTTCGATGATGAACGACGTAAGAGTCTCGTTGATCTCAAGCCAGGTTCAGTCGTGAAGGGTAAGATCAGCGGTATCGTGAAGTTCGGTATCTTCGTTGCCTTTGATGGTCTCGAGGGTCTCGTTCATATCTCTGAAATTGCATGGGGACATGTAAGCAACCCAGCAGATTACGGCCGACTTGGCGACCCAGTTGAGGTTATGGTTATCGGCGTTGAAGGAGACAAGATTTCACTTTCTATGAAGCGATTGACTACCGACCCTTGGTTGGAGGTTGCGAGCAAGTACAAAGTTGGAACCGTTGTCGAAGGTGAGATCAACCGAATCACCCCATTTGGCGCCTTCCTCGCACTCGAGGGCGATATTAATGGCTTGATCCATGTTACTGAAATTACTACCGAGACTATTACGGAGCCAGGTGAGGTCTTGAAGGTTGGTGAGCGCGTCAAGGCTCGCGTCATTGCTATCGAGCCAGACGAGCGACGAATTGGTCTCTCGATCAAGGCGGTCGACAATCCACCAGAAGGCATGGGTGAGGGCGCCGAAGGTGAGGTCAAAAAGCCACGAAAGAAGGTTGCGAAGAAAGAGGAGGTTAAGGAGGAGGCTGCGGTGTAAATTGGAAATTACTATGAGATTTGAAAAGGACCTCAGAGATGGGGTCCTTTTTGTGATATACTCTCCGCATGATTCTCGAAGGACTCAATCGGGCGCAGCGGGAGGCGGTGATGCACGGCGAGGGGCCGATGATGATTTTGGCGGGTGCGGGGACGGGAAAGACGCGTGTGATTACGACGAGAATGGTGCAGCTGATTGATAGCGGACTGGCGAAGCCTTCGGAGATTCTGGCGCTGACCTTTACGGAAAAAGCAACTTCGGAGATGGTGGAGCGACTGGATATGATGATGCCGCTGGGATACGAGGAGATGTGGGTAAAGACGTTTCACGGGTTTAGCGAGCGCGTCCTGCGCGAGCGGGGGCATGAGATCGGGCTCGATCCGGAGTTCAAGATTCTGACAAAAATGGAGCAGTGGAATTTTTTGCGGAGGAATTTATTCAAGTTTCCGCTGAAATACTATCGGCCACTTGGAAATCCGGCGAAGTACCTGAGTTTTTTTATGCAGCACTTTGATCGACTGAAGGATGAGTTTATTTCTCCTGAGGAGTTTCTCGAATATGCCGAGCAGAAGTTGAGCGTAGCCTCCCTTACCGACGAGGCGGACTACGAAGAGGCCGTGAAACAGCATGAGATGGCGCTCCTCTACAAGCACTACCAGGAGGCGATGGCTTATGAGGGCTATATGGATTTTGGTGATCTCGTGTATTACACACTGAAGTTGCTGGAGACGCGACCGAGTGTGGCGCGGGAGTATGCTGAGCGATTTAAGTTTGTGATGGTTGACGAATTTCAGGACACGAATTATGTGCAGACGCGGTTGGCGCTGGTGCTGGCTCGGGCGCACGGAAACATCGTCGTGGTTGGTGATGATGATCAGAGTATTTACCGATGGCGTGGGGCGAGTTTGTCGAATATCACGCAGTTTCTTGGCGTCTATCCGGATGCGAAGCGCATTGTGTTGAATGAAAATTATCGGTCGCGTCAGGAGATTCTCGATGCGGCTTATGCGCTCATTCAGAATAATAATCCGAATCGACTTGAGATTACGAGTGGCTTGAGTAAGCGGCTTATTGCTGGTCGGACATTTTCGGGAGAACTACCAAAAATGGCGGTCGAGTTACGTGTGTTTGATTCTTACTTAGAAGAAGTCGGAACAATCGCGCAGGATATTATTACGGGCGTTTCGAACGGCGGTCGCACCTTCAAGGACTATGCGATTCTGGGACGCACGAACTCGCATCTGAAGGCCTATGCCGAGGAGCTGATGTCGCAGGGTGTGCCGTTTGTGATACGATCGTCGGATGGTGTGTTGCAGTTTGATGAGGTGAAGGATTTGATCGCGGTGGCGCGGGTTTTGACGGATCCGTATGACACGATTGCGATGTACCGCGTGCTGAATATTCCGGCGTTTGGACTTGATGTGCAGGAAGTTTTTGTGTTACTGAAAGAGGCGAAGACGAGGCATCTTTCGCTGTTTGAATTGCTGCGTGCGAAAAAAAGTAGTTCGCAGGGATCGCTCTTTGATAGCACGGGTGGCGCGATGAAGGTGCTCGAGGTGTTTGAACGTTTGATGGAGTATGTGGCGAGGCACAAGCCGAGTAGTGTGTTGGTGAAATTTCTCGACCTTTGTGGATATGTGAAATTTACGCTTGATCACGAGGGTGGTGATCGAAAAATTGAAAATATTAATGCCTTTGGAAAACTCGTTGTCGAGTTCGAAAAGGGTGAGCGAAAAAATTCGATGTTTGATTTATTAGCGTACCTGGATGTGATCCAGCAGTCCGAACTTCCACAAGAATCTACCGAGCAGGATCGTGATCAGGATGCTGTGCAACTCCTTACGGGGCACTCCGCAAAGGGGCTGGAGTTCCCTATCGTGTACATTGTAAGTCTCGTGCAAAATCGATTTCCGGGAGTTGATAAAAAGGATCCGTTTACGGTTCCGCCGGCACTTCTGAAAGACATTGTTTCTGAGGAGGCTGTGCATGTGGAGGAAGAGCGTCGGCTTATGTACGTCGCGATGACGCGCGCGCAGGAGCAGCTCATCTGTACCTACTCGCAGACCTACGAAGGTTCTCGCAAATGGAAGCCGTCCATTTTTTTGAAGGAAATTTTTGAAAATCCGGAGGTCTCGAGTGGTGAGTTTACTCCGGTGAAAAGCATGGCGATCAAACCGGCAGATGAGGGTGTCGTCATCAACCTTCCACGGAATATTTCTATCCAGCTCAATAAACTCAGCTACACCCAGTTTGATACGTTCAAGCAGTGTCCGCTCAAGTACTCCTACCGTTATTTATTATCCATTCCGACTCCCCCATCCCACGCGTCGAGTTACGGAACGAGTGTGCATAACACGTTGAATGAATTTTATCAGGACTTGAAACAGGGCGCTGCTGTGCAGCTGGAACATTTACTCGCGCTCTTTGAAAAAAACTGGATCTCCGAAGGTTTCGACAACCGTAGCCACGAAGAAAAACGCAAAGTTGAGGGCCGCGACGTCCTCACGAAGTTTTTTGAAGTGAACTCGCAGCCCGCTTGGATTATTCCGGCGTATCTCGAAAAACCTTTTAATTTAAAAATCGGCGAAGCTCGAGTGAGTGGCCGAATTGATAGAATAGATTTATTAGAGGATGGCACCTACGAAGTGATCGACTACAAAACCGGCTCGTCGAAAAAGGATACGGATCTGAAAAAGGATTTACAGCTCTCATTGTATGATATTGCGTGTCGAGAGACGCTGGGGATTCGCGTGTCGAAGTTGAGTTTGTATTTTATCGATGACAACGTGAAGGTCTCGACCTCGCGCACGGATGCACACTTGGAGGATTGCGGGCGTGAGATTCTGGAACTCGTCGAAGAAATGAAAAAGAGTGACTTCCAGCCGACGCCAGGCTTCTATTGTAAGTTTTGTGATTTCAGATTGATCTGTCCGGTGGGGTAAATACGGGCCTACCCTTTACTATATAACAGAGTTCTTTGCCTGCTTTATTTTTTTTATAATTTTTTCCATCTCAGCCGTTCGCATTTGCACACATTTATCTTTTGCTCTTGCCCTATCTCTCTCAGGAAGATTGGGAGGGATTTTCTCTATACAATCTTTCAAGACGGTATATGTTTGCTGCTTTGTATTAGCGGCGATTGTTTTATCATACCGTTCGCTATACGTACCCTGAATCATGGCCCCCAGGGCTACAATTGCCATTAATTTTAGTGATGTATCGATGTTGGTGTCCATAGATGTATATCATACATTGTATTACTATTTTTGCAAGTTATTTTGTAAAAAATTGCCCATTTAGTATATCATTTAGCTCATCCGATATCTTGCTCCATTCGCAATATTATTGCTTTTGGTCTAAGCGTATTAATGCTGTATATATGCTCTATTGACGGTGAGTAAGAACTCACCTATAGTAGGCTTACTTTACTAAATATCTATGAATTCCTTCCTCTTTGTCGCTGCCGTTCTTGCTATTAGTGTGGTTGCCTTTGTGCTTCATAAACAGATGAGTAGTCAGTCAACGCAGTCGGAGGAAAAGATGAATGAGCTGACGCGGCAGGTGTCGGATCTTTTGAAGATGTCGATGCAGCAACAGAACGAGTCGATGAAGATGCAGCAAGAGATGCGAAAGCAGATGGATGATCGGCTCAAGGATGTGACACAGTCACTCGAGAGGCAACACAAGACCGTTGGGGAACGGCTTGATAATGCGGCGAAGGCCGTGGGTGATGTTCAGAAGTCACTTGGAGAGATGAGTGCGTCGACCAAGCAAATGATTGATATTGGAAAAGATATTTCGAGCCTCCAGGATATTTTGAGGGCGCCGAAGTTGCGAGGAAATCTCGGGGAACTTTTTCTAGATAACCTCCTGAGTCAGATTCTTCCGGGACAGGGACTCTATGAACTCCAGTATCGTTTCAAGAGCGGTGAAGTGGTCGATGCGGTGATCAGACTTGTCGACAATATGCTCGTTTGCGTGGACTCGAAGTTTCCACTCGAGAACTTTCAAAAAATGCTTGATGCGCAAAATGACCAGGATGATAAGCGAATTACCCAGTACCGAAAGGCGTTTTACACGGATGTGAAAAAACATGTGGATGCGATTTCTTCGAAGTACATTCTTCCGGGAGAGGGTACGCTCAACTTTGCGCTCATGTATATCCCCGCGGAAAATGTCTACTACGAAACCATCACTAAAGACCTCGCGGATGAGGGAAACATTTCGCAGTATGCCCTCAGTAAGCGAGTTATCCCGGTTTCTCCAAACACCTTCTACCTTTATTTGCAAACCCTCCTGATTGGATTCAAGGGTATGCAGGTTCAGAAAAATGCCCAGCACATTCTCGACCGACTCTCGCAGCTCAAGGGTGACTTCGGAAAGTTTTCTGAGACGTATGAGCTGGTGGGTACCCATCTCCAGCATGCTCAGGCCAGCTTTGAAAAGTCAGAAAAGAAGCTTGAGAGCTTTGGCGGGAAGCTTGAACAGGTAGAGACAAGTTCGGGGCAGGTTACCATGCTTGAGTAGTCATATTTCCAGAAAGGTTCTGGCTTTACTTTTGGCTTCTTTTGCTTTAGAGTGTGTTTCGCAATGGCAACAAAACTTACTGATCTCGCAAAAAAATTAGGGATTTCGACGGCGGAGCTCCGGACAAAACTCGGTGAACTTGGCTTTGAGGTCAAGTCGACGGCACGAACCATCGAAGATGATGTAGCTGAGCTTGTTGAAGCTGATTTTACGGAACCAAAAAAGCAGACAGGCTCTGAACATGCTTCAGAAGAGGCCTCCGAAGTTCTTACTGAGACTGAGTCCGAACAGGAGCCCGACACCGTCGAGCTCTACGAAAATGTTATCGAAAAAGAAATCGAGCGAGAAATCGTGAAGTCACAGCGAAAAAAGATGGCTGGCAAGGATACGGGTGGCAAGAAGGATCATGGCAATACTCCGGTTCCGGCTGCGGCCAGACCTGAATTTGTTGAAATTCCTGATGTTATTTCGGTGAAAGAGTTTGCGGAAAAGACGGGACTCAGTGCGGCGAAAATCATCGGCGAGCTCATGAAAAATGGGGTGCTCGCGAACATCAACCAGCAGATCGACTTCGATACCGCATCGATTATTTCCGCCGATCTCGGCGTGCAGCTCAAGCGAAAGCGAACGGGAGCGGCGGTCTCTGAGCTCTACGAAGGCAATATTTCTGCGCTCCTCAAAGAAGACGATCAATCGGTTCTTAGGCCACGACCTCCGGTGGTGGTTATTATGGGTCATGTCGATCATGGAAAGACGAAACTTCTCGACTACATCCGAAAATCCAATGTTGTTGAGGGAGAATCTGGTGGAATCACGCAGCACATTGGCGCGTACCAGGTTGAAAAAAATGGAAAAAAAATCACCTTCCTCGATACTCCAGGTCACGAGGCATTTACCGCTATGCGTGCCCGTGGAGCAAAGGTTACGGACGTGGCGATTCTCGTGGTTGCGGCGGATGAAGGTGTCAAGCCTCAGACGATTGAAGCCCTCAATCATGCAAAAGAAGCCGGCGTACCGATTATCGTTGCGCTCAACAAAATGGATAAGCCTGGTGTGCAGCCAGATCGAGTTAAAGGTGAACTTGCCGAGCATGGTTTGCAGCCAGAAGACTGGGGCGGTACGACGATTATGGTGCCGATTTCTGCGCTGACCGGTCTCGGTATCGATCAGCTCCTCGAGATGATTCTCCTTACGACCGACATGATGAACCTTCGGGCGAATCCAGATCGTGAGCCCGTTGCGACGGTGATTGAAGCGCACCTTGATAAGAGTCTTGGACCAGTTGCGACGGTGATCGTCAATGCTGGAACTCTTCGAATTATGGATAATGTGGTTATTGGCTCGACCTATGGACGAATCAAAACGATGAAGGATCACCTTGGACGAAATATGAAGGAGGCTCCCCCATCGACGCCGGTATTTATTGCGGGTCTCGCTGCCACGCCACAGAGTGGAGATATTCTTCATGTGGTGGTGGATGAACGCGCTGCTCGCGAAAAGGCATTACAGATTGGTGCCATGAAAACAGCTGCCGAAAAGGAACGCAATATGAGCCTCGACCAGCTCCTTATCAAGATCAATGAAGGAAAACTGAAGATGCTCAAGTTCGTGCTGAAGGCGGATACTCAGGGCTCTCTCGAGGCGATCAAGTACTCTCTCGCACAGGTAAAGAGCGATGATGTTTCCTTTAAAATTATTCATGCGGGTGTTGGAAATATTTCTGAGGGTGATGTTTTGATGGCGTCTGCGAGCGCTGGACTGGTGATCGGTTTCCACGTCGGTGCGCCACCGCAGGTGAAGCGAATGGCGGAGCGTGAGGGTGTGGAAATTGCACTCTATGAAATTATCTATAAACTTCTTGAAGACTTAAAGAACATTCTTTCTGGCTTGCTTGAGCCGGAAATTATCGAGACCGTTCTCGGCCGAACCGAGGTCAAACAAATCTTCCTCCAGAAAAAGAAGGAGCAGATTATTGGCTGCCGCGTTCTCTCTGGAAAAGTTGAAAACAAATCAAAGATTCGCATCATGCGGAATGACGTGAAAATTGGCGATGGTGAAGTTGCCTCGTTGAAATTCATCGACAAGGTCGTCCCCGAGATTGCCGAGGGTAATGAGTGTGGAATTTTGTATCGAGGAGATGTTGACGTCGCTCCGGGCGATATTCTCGAGTGCTACAAGATTGAACGCAGGAAGAGGACATTGGCTTAATTTTTATGAAGGTATTAGAAAAAATCTTACTTCCGACTCACGCTGATCCACGAGGCAATCTCACGGCTCTTGAGCTGAAGGATTACATCGATTGGCCGGTTGCGCGAGTTTACTATGTCACTGATACGGTGGCTCCACGTGGAGGACACTCGGTTCGAGGTGAGAAGAAAATCTATGTGGTCATGCAGGGTTCCTGTAAGGGGCGGTTTCATGATGGCAAGGAGTGGAAAGAGTTTGATTTGAAAGGGCCTTCGGATGCGGTGAAAATGGAGGGATTGTACTTTCGAGAATTTGTGGACTTCGCGCCGGGCACGGTACTGATGGCGATTTCTTCATTGAATTACGACAAGAGTCTCTATATTTATGATTTTGAGGAGTTCGTGAAGGAGGCCAATAGTTTTTCTGAGTCGAAGTGGGGTTCGATGGCGTCTGATGTTGTTGGTGGTATTATTTCTTCTCTTTAATATGTCCAAAAAAGTTCTCATTACTGGCGCGGCAGGATTCATCGGGAGCAATTATGCTCACTACTATGTGGAGCAGCATCCGGAGGATCAGGTCGTGGTGCTCGATGCGTTGACGTATGCGGGAAATCGGGAGAATCTGGCAAAACTTGAACAAGGAGCGGAAACGGGAACCGTGAACCTTCGGTTCATACAAGGTGATATAGCTGATAAGCCATTTATCGATGCACTTTTTGAAAAAGAGCAGTTTGATACCGTGGTGAATTTTGCGGCGGAGACGCATGTGGATCGATCGATTCACAATCCGGGAATTTTTGTGAAGACGAATATCAATGGAACGCATACGCTTCTCGAGGCGTGCCGCATGATGCGCGAAATAGGCAAAGAGGTTCGCTACCATCAGGTCTCGACCGATGAGGTCTATGGCGATCTCGGAACGGGTTCGACGAATCTTTTTACCGAGACAACTCCTCTCGCTCCAAACTGTCCGTATGCAGCCAGCAAGGCGTCGGCCGATCTCCTCGTGCGATCGTACTTTGAGACCTACAAGATGCCGGTGACGATTTCTCGATGTTCCAATAACTACGGTCCGTACCAGTTTCCTGAGAAGCTCATCCCCTACTTTTTCTACCTGATGACGAACGAGAAGCCGGTGCCGGTGTATGGCGATGGGTTGAATGTTCGGGACTGGCTCTACGTTCTCGACCACTGCCGCGCGATCGATATGATCGTGTCGAATGGTCGACTCGGCGATGTGTACAACATCGGTGGCCACGAAGAGCGAACCAATCTCGATATTACGCAGACGCTCCTGAAATTTTTTGGCAAAAATGACGATCTGATTTTCTATGTCGATGACCGTGTCGCCCACGACCGACGCTACGCCATGGACCCTACTAAAATTGAAAATGAGCTCGGCTGGAAGCCCTCTGTCACCTTCGAAGAAGGCATCGCAAAGACCTTCGCCTGGTATGAAGCGAATCGTGCGTGGAGTGACAGTCTGCGCTCACAGATGATGGAACGCAAACACAAAGTGGTCAGCAAAACGCCACAGGAGGTGAGTCGGTAGAGCGCTTGGTAGCTTCGGCTTCCCAATTCCCGCTCTGTCTGGTATAAGATACACAGATTATCCACCCTGCATCTACCCCTATCCTATGCTTCAAACTCCGTTCTATGATCCAGAAAAGTCCTATGAGGAGAATTTGGCGGAGGGGCCGTTTGGGTATTTTGGTGAGCCGGGGGTGACGACCCAGAACGACGCACAAAAGGGCGAACCGACGTATGAGTTCTTTGGGCATAAGGTGTACTCGCCTTTTGGGATTCCGGCGGGGCCGCTTATTAATGGGAAATTTGTGCAGGCGGCGCTCGATAAGGGTTTTGATATTGTGATTTATAAAACGGTTCGGACGAGAAAGTATCCGTGCCATCCGTGGCCGAATGTGCTTTCGGTGAGCGTAGAGGGCGATCTCACGCTTGAGAAAGCGAGCGGCAAACTCGTGGCGAATCATGATTTCCATGAACCGATTTCTATTACGAACTCGTTTGGGGTTCCTTCGCCGGATCCAGAGTTCTGGAAAGCGGATATCACACGTCTCATTCAGGCGCAGCGGCCAGGACAGATCGTAATTGGAGGATTTCAGGGAACCAAAGTTGGCGATGGTGATGTTGCAGCATATATCGAGGATTATCGGATCGCGGCACGCATGCTCATGGAGGCTGGAGTGAAGGTCTTTGAGGTGAACTTCAGTTGCCCAAATGAGGGTACCTCGAATCTCCTCTGTTTCGATATCGAGCGAAGTGAGCAGGTAGCGAAGGCGATTAAAGAAGTTATTGGTGAGTTATCACTCATTGTGAAAGTTGCGTACTACCAGGATCAGGAGGCGTTGCGTGAGTTTGTGAAGCGTGTGGGTTCGATTGCGGATGGTATCTCGGCGATCAACACGATTGCGGCGGAAATTGTTGATGAGAAAGGAGAACAGGCACTTCCAGGTGAGGGCCGTTCACGAAGTGGTGTCTGTGGATACTCGATCAAGTGGGCCGGGGTTGATATGGTCAAGCGGCTCAAGGCACTTCGGGAAGAGCTTGGACTGACATACACGATCGTTGGAGTTGGAGGTGTTACGACGCCGGAAGATTTCTTCGAGTATCGTGCGGCGGGTGCTGATGTCGTCATGTCGGCGACGGGTGCGATGTGGAATCCCCACCTCGCGGAAGATATTAAAAACGTTCTCTAACATTATTCTGTCATTTTATTTTTATGCGTTATTCGCGAATGTTTGGAAAGACAACGAAGAGTGCTCAGGCCGATGCCGAAAGCGCTAACGCCAAGTTTCTTACTCAGGGTGGTTTTGTGGATCAAGAAATGGCCGGTGTCTATACGTGGCTGCCTTTGGGCTTGAGTGTCTTGCGAAAAGTAGAGCAGATTGTGCGAGAAGAAATGAACGCGCTCGGAGCATTGGAAGTTTTTATGCCAAGCTTACAGCCAAAAGAATACTGGGAAAAAACGAAACGCTGGGAGGGTGTTGATATCCTCTTTAAATTAAAATCGCAAACCGAAAAAGATTATGCCCTGGGCTGTACTCACGAAGAGGTCGTGACCCCTTTGGTACAAAAATTTATTCAATCGTATAAAGAAGTTCCTCTCGCTGTTTATCAGATCAATACGAAGTTTCGAGATGAACTACGAGCCAAGTCGGGCGTCTTGCGCGGGCGGGAGTTCCGTATGAAGGACATGTATAGTTTTCATACTGCGCAGGAAGATCTCAACGAGTTTTATTATCGTGCGTTGCAGGCCTATGTGAAAGTTTTTTCTCGTTGCGGTATCAATGTCAAAGTCGTGCAGGCAAGCGGCGGGATCTTTACTTCTAATGTGAGCCATGAATTTCAGGCCATCACGCCAGCCGGTGAAGATACGTTGATCGCTTGTGAAGCTTGTTCTTTTGGTCAAAATCTTGAAATCGCCACGGTCAAAGAGGGCGATGCTTGCCCAGAGTGCAATGGCAAACTTGTGAAAACCAAGGGCATTGAAGTGGGAAATATTTTTGATTTGGGAACAAAATATACCGATGCGTTTGAGTTTAGTGTCAATAATGCCGAAGGCTCAACCCAGCGCTTGTTGATGGGCTGTTATGGTATTGGCACATCCCGTCTGGTCGGCGCCATCGTCGAAACATTCCATGATGAAAAAGGTATTATCTGGCCAGAGGCGGTTGCGCCATACCGCGTACATCTTGTGTTGCTCGCGGGAAAAGATGAGAAAGTTATGCAGGAGGCAGAGCGACTGTACGGCGAGATGCAGAAGGCCGGGATCGAGGTGTTGTTCGATGATCGGGATGAGAGTGCGGGTCGGAAATTTACCGATGCGGACTTGATTGGTTTACCGGTTCGAGTTGTCGTGAGCGGACGGACGCTGGAGAAAGCGAGCGTGGAGTGGAAGCTTCGTACGAGCGCTGAGAGTGAACTCGTGTTGCTTGAAGATGTTCTTCCGAAGTTGACTGCATAATTCACTGACCATCGTATATAATCTATGAAAGTTCTTATTGTTGGTGCTCGCGGTATGCTTGGTCAGGATCTCATGAATGTTTTTTCCGAGTACGAACCGATTGGTGTCGACCGCGAAGAGATGGATGTGACTGACCCGGAGTCGGTATTTAAAAAAATGGATGAGGTGCAGCCGGATGTGGTGATCAATGCCGCAGGCTACACGGCTGTTGATGTTGCAGAGACGGCTGACGGGCAGCAGGATGCGATTGCGATTAATGGCATGGCCGTCGGAACGCTCGCTGAGATCTGCAAACAGCATGATATTCCCTTGATTCACTTCAGCACGGATTATGTGTTTGATGGAAATAAGGCGGACCCATACAAAGAAACTGACACGCCCTCACCTATCAATAAGTATGGCGAGTCAAAACTTCTTGGCGAGACTCTTCTCCAAAAAAATACTGATAAATTTTATTTGATCCGCACTTCGTGGCTCTTCGGAAAGCATGGAAAAAACTTTGTTACGACGATGATTGATCTCGGTAAGCAAGGTAAACAGCTCACGATCGTCAATGATCAGATTGGCAAACCGACCTGGTCCTGCGATCTGGCGGAGAGTGTTCTTACGCTTCTCGTTGAGAAACGTCCGTATGGGATTTACCACCTGGTGAATGAAGAGGCGGTCAGCTGGTACGACTTCGCGGTCGAAATTTTCCAGCAGACGCAGATGGAGGTTGATGTCCTTCCTGTATCGAGCGAGGAGTTTGTCCGGCCTGCCCATCGCCCGAAGAACTCATGCCTCGCCAACACCAAGTTTCCCCTTCTTCGAAGCCACAAAGACGCCTTGCAAAACTACCTCTCGACCCTGTAAAATCGGCTTATACAACGCACAAACTATGAAAGGCATTCTTCTCGCTGGTGGCAATGGACGACGACTCGGATATCTCACCGAGGTTACAAACAAACACCTTTTGGCGGTCTATGACAAGCCGATGATCTTTTTCCCTCTCCAGACGCTCCTCGCGTGTGGCATTAAAGACATTCTCATTATTTCTGGTCGGGATCACGTCGGAGGCTTTCTCCGGCTCCTGGGCTCTGGTGAGCAGTTTGGTGCGCGATTTACCTACAAGGTTCAGGACGCAGCTGGCGGTATTGCCCAGGCTCTGGGCCTCGCGAAAGACTTTGTCGGGCAGGACACCTGTGCCGTTATTCTGGGAGATAATGTCTTTGAAGATGAGATGGGCGCCCATGCAAAAACTTTTGAGAAGAGCAGTGGTGGTGCCCATATTTTCCTGAAAGAAGCCGAGAATGCCGCACGTTTCGGCGTGGCTGAGCTCGATGGGAACAAGGTGCTGAATATTGAAGAAAAGCCTGCGAATCCAAAGACCAATTATGCCGTTACGGGTTTCTACCTGTACGACTCACGAGTGTTTGAGATTATCGAAAACCTCCAGCCTTCGGCGCGAGGTGAGTTGGAAATTACGGATGTCAACAATGCGTACATCGCTGCTGGAACGATGACCGCCGCCATCCTCAAAGGCGACTGGACGGATGCCGGAACCTTTGAAAGTCTCCATCATGCGAACGTCCTCGCTCGCAAAATTGAACTTGAACGAGCAAGCGGACGGGTTCATGGAGGTATTGCCCATGAGGTTGTTTTCACCCCTTCCGTTACTGACACTGCTGCTGAAGAAGTGTAATTGAGAGAACTGTCATACCTGTTGCCGGGTTTTTATCTTCGGCGTTGTGCTTATCTGGGTTTCCTGCGCGGTAACTTCGAACCATGTCCGGGAATTGTTCGCGAAGATAAGCTTCGATGTCGCTCCGTGCCTCGAGAAGTGAATTGTAAGTTTTGAGAGGTTTGAGAACGGTTGTCGCCTCAATCATCATCTGTGCTACCTGATCTTTTGAAAGTGTCCGGTCGAGTTTGATGTAGATTCCAGGAGCACGATCGAGTACTCCATTCCCTTTCATTGAGTCGGTCATGTTTATCTGGTGCGTTGGTGATCCGCCCTGTGGGTGCACGGTGACAAGAAGATGGAATTTGTTATTTTGACCTGGCTGAGCGAGCTGAGACTGAAGATTTTCGCTGTAGTGGTAAGGGTACTTGCTTCCTGCGCTGTACTTTACTGGTTTTTCCTGAACCGCACCTCCGGCGGAGTTCATGATGCTGGTGGTGTTTGCTGAGAAGATCGCAAATGGGTAATTTGCTGCGACGTTGTGCTGAACTGGAGTCTCGCAGTTTTCTGGACCTGGGTAGAGTGAAGACGGTGTCTGAGTTCCCTTGGTGTCGGCACTTCCTGATGAGGCGTCCGCTGACATATGTCCACCGTAGAATCCTTGGCCGCTCGTTGTGCCGTAGCTGTTACATGCTGCTACGACTGAGAGAGCTGCAGCTGCAGCTCCTCGGCCGAGACGTGTAACTATTGAATTACCTGAATATGATTGTTTTACTGAAGGGATGACTGAACTATCTGCCCGTTCTCTGATTTCTGAAGGTCGTACCATGGCGTGAGGTGGTAAGGAAATTATTCAAAGTAATTATTCTTCACTCTTGTTGTTAGTATATGGATTTTCTTTGAGTACCTTCCTTGCCCGATCTCCTGCCGTATGAATAATGAGATCAATTGTGAAGCCACCACTGATACGAGTGCCTGTTTCTGAGTCACCTAGTCGTCTCTGTGCTGGATACTCAACTCGAACGACAGCCTGGAATCGTGCGCCATATCCTTGTGTTAAGGAACTGATCGTAAATCCAGCTGACCCCTCGACTCCTACGTCGATCGTTGCGTCGCCGCCGATGACTCTTCCATCTTTCAATTTGAATTCTGTCCCTTTTTCAACAATTGGCCCTGCCTTTAATCCGACGTGACCTCCCTTGAACTGCGTTCCTGCAAGTGTTCGCGTCACCGCTGCGCCCGGGAAGAACCGATATGACTTTGCGCCAGCAACATCTTCCCCATTGAAACGCGCTCCGCGATCTTGCATAAAGTCGACCTGCAAGTCGCCACCTATGGCTGTCCTCTGCGATATTTTACTAAACATACCTCCATGAAGACCAGGACCACGTGATGGTTCGTCCAGATCCGACTGTCCGGTGAAACCTACGGTGAAGTGATTTCCGAATTCAAGATCACCTACTGTTTCTGCTTCTACTGGAGCTTTATCGGAATCTTCATCCAGATATCTACTCTTCTTTCCGCTCTTCTTATCCTTGTCTTCATCTTTCTTCCCTTCATCTTTTTTGTCCTCCTTCCTGTCTGCTACTTTCTTGGCTGCATCTGCGGTAACCTCAAGATTGAACTCATTTCGAGACTTTGAGTCTGTGAGAGATCGGATCACGACGTTGTACTTTCCTGGCTTCTTGAAATAATTCAGATATATGAGGACCTGACCTGCGTGCATCTTCACCTCGGTAATACGAACTTTGACATCGTTAATACTGACCTCAATCTGCTTCTCAACGAGCTCTCGGAGTCGCTGTTCGTCATTAATATCTTTTTCTGTTCCATTCTTGTATACATCGAAACAGTCAACGGCACGGAATACCGTATCTCCTTCGACGATGGTGCTAGCGGCGCTGAGCTGAACTGCATCAGACTGATAGCCATATGGCTGTTTTAGGACGTGGTTTTCTGCACCTACCACATCTCGGCAGACTGGCGTTGGCACTTCAGGCTTTGCGGCTGATGCTCGGCGAGCTGGTGGCTTTTTTGCATCATCTGGACAGGCGCATTTCCCTGGATCACAGTCAGGAAGCGCTGCCGAAGCTTCACCTGGAGTGACAGCTACCATCGCGGCAAGGGCCAGCGTGGCGAGAGAACGGGAAGATCCTGCAATTTTTGCCAAAAACCCATCGCGTGATGTGGTTGCGCGTGGAGCCTGGGGAGCGACTGAAGGAGCCTGGGAAGACTTGAGTGAATCTGGTGTCATGGGAGTAGAAAATTAAATGCTGGTTTTCTACTATATAGTCTTTATGTTTTTTGTCAATATTTTCCGAAAGAGGTCTTGATCGGCTTTTGTTGAAACTGGTGAGATTTGTGAAGATTCGGGAAGCTGAGTAAAGCTGGAAATCCTGGTCATATTCGAACGGTAGCCGAGATCGCCCATTAGGTTTTCGACCTTATCGTCGTATGAAAGGATAGTGAGGGGCTTGTGAGCGATGTGCGCCAGGACGGCGGCGTGGAGTCGCATGGCGATAACTCCTTCAGCATGCTGGAAGAGTGCCCAGAGGTCATGAAGGTTTTTGACGTTTTTTGGCTCTCCGATCAGCATAGGCACGTGGACGATATTCTGTTGTTCACATTTTTTATACAGCACTTTTTCTACTTCGGAGAGGTCAATGCCTGGCCAACTACGAAGGGAGAGAATCGTGTACGGCTGTGGAGGGAGTTCGAGATCTGAAGGTTTAAAGTCGTTCGGAGTGAGCCAGAGCGCACAGTCTTTTATGACATAGATGCGATTCGTCACTCCGAGCTGCTCGAGGTTGTGTTTTGACTGGGTGTCGCGAACACAGATTTTCTCCATCGCACGGCAGACTTTTTTTATATTTTTTTTATTCCTTTCCTTGGTGATGTTTCCGAAGCTCTGACCAACCATGATTATTTTTTTCCGCAAAAATCTAAAGAACTGAACTTGGCTCCACCAAATGGAAATCGACCGTTCTTCTTTTTCATTAAAGAGCCCGCCGCCGCCTAAGAGCATGAGATCGGATCTCATGACGGCCTTCATCATGCTTATCATATTTCCATTCAGAATATTTTTTCCCCACGACAAAAAACTGCTCGGAACAAATGGGCAGGTATCGACCATGTGCATCTCGTGAGTTTGCGAAGGGTTTCCCGACATCACGGTTACATGGATATTTGGAAGCTCACGGACGACTTTGAGGAGCCCTTTCAGAATGAGTTCATCGCCGAAATTTCCTGCTCCGTAGTTTCCACAGATCAGGATATTGGTGCGTGCCATAGTGCTATTTATTCGACTGTTGGCTCTTCGGCTGACTCAGCAGCCTCAGCTACTGGTTTAGCAGCAGCGGATACAGCCTCCTCCTTGATCATGGTTTCCTTCAATCGACCAGCCTTTCCAACCGCCTTTCGGAGGTAGTAGAGCTTTGCTCGTCGAACCTGAGCTTCTTTCTTGAGGACAATTTTTTCAATTGTTGAGCCATACATCGGGTAGACCTTCTCAACACCAACACCGTCAACCACTTTTCGAACGGTGAATGTCTTGTGAACGCCTGTTCCGCTTCCAACCGCAATAATCAAACCCTCGAACATCTGTGTTCGTTCCTTTTCACCTTCTCGAATTCGCTGATAGACACGAACCGTGAGTCCCGGCTTAAGATCTGGGACTTTTTTCTGAAGGGTTTCACTGTGGATGATGTCGAGTGCTTTCATGGGAATATTATTATGTGTGCTGGGAGATTATATTGACTGGTCTGGCAGATTGCAAGCTGAAAATCGGCTTTACCTGAGCTTTAGGTGAGCTCTGGAATCGTCAGTTTGTTAATGGCGATGAGGTTTTCGATGTCTTTCAGGATATCGGTCAGGAATCGGTCCTTGCACTCCAGGCGGTAGAGAAAGTCGTCTTTTGAGAGAATGCTGTAGCGAACCGGGCGCTTGGTGGCTACCTCAGAGTTGAGGATGCCCTCGAGCTTATCTTTATTCATGTTATCGCCGACGATGAGAAGGTCGACGGTAGAGTTCTTGTTGACGAAAATTCCGCTCAAGACCATATAATCAATATTTCCGCACTTCGCGAGCTTCTTTGCGACCTCTTCGTGGTTACTCATGGTCTTCAAAATAATACTCTTGAGCTCCTGGAAAATGATGAAGTTTCTATCAACAACGTAGAACTTTTTCCGGTTCTTGAACTTGCTTTTCAGGATTCCGATTTTCTTGAGATTGTCGAGCTCACGACGCACCGAGTTAATCTGCTCGCCAAGCTTTCTCGTCAGCTCACGAATGAAGTACTCATCGTCAGGATGGAGAAGGAAAAGCGTCAGCAGCTTAATGCGCGTACTTGATGTAAAGAGGTTTTTCAGCATGATTCCCGGTGTATACATAAATTATACAGCGACGTCAGCACTGTATAATTTTTTGTATCACAAATCAACATGAATTGTACTATTTTGTCGAGACCCCCAGGAGCTTATCGAAGAGTTTCCGCAGCATCGCACGATTCTTCACTCGGAGAATCATCTGGGTATTTTTCTGGTACTCGGTCTTTACTTTTTCACGTTCGCCCTCTGGATAACTCATCGCAATTTCATTGAGCTCCTGCTCGATGTCTTTGTCCTCGGCTGTGATGTTTTCTTCGGTGAAGAGGAACTGGAGTGCGAGACGGATCTTGATCCGCTTTTCAGCTTCCTTTCGGTACTCTTTTTCGAGATCCTGCTGGGTTTTCTTGGTTGCCTTCATGTACTGCTCGAGGGTGATACCCTTCTCCTGAAGGTCGGCCTTCATATCTTCGAGAATGTATTCGACTTCTTCATCGATAAGCTGTGGTGGAAGTTCGACATCCGTTCGCTCAAGAATCTCTTCGAGCAACTTGTCCTCTGTTCGCATACGATCTTCATTATCTCGCTGGGTCTTGAGATTTTTCAGAATTTCTTTCTTGAGCTCTTCGAGTGTTTTTTTCTCACCGGTCACGCGTTCGACGAACTCGTCGTTGATCTCTGGAAGCTGTGCCTCCTCGGCTCGCTTCATCGTTGTCTCGAAGGTCACGTCTTTATTTTTGAAGTTCTCGGCATGGTAATCACTCGGGAAGGTCATTGTAAAGGTCTTCGTCTCCCCTACCTTCATGCCCTCGAGGTTCTTCTCGAAGTCTGGAAGCAGCGAGTTCTCGCCAATAACGACGGGGTGATTCTTGCTCACGGTGCCCTCGAGTGGCACGCCATCCTTATCAGTTCCACTGAAGTCGATCTCCACACGATCACCTTTCTTGGCCGCGCGTTCGATCGGCGCGTAGGTGGCGTAGTGCTTCTGGAGATTCTCGAGCACGTTCGTAACGTCTTTCTCCTCAACCTCGGTCGGCTTGATGTTTACTTTGATATCCTTATAACCTTTGACCTTTACCTCTGGAAGAAGCGCAACGGTCGCCTCGTAGACGAGTGGCTCCTCCGTGACAATATTCACATCCGGTCGTGAGACGACAGGAAGCTTTTCCTGCATAATAGCTTTGGAATAGGTCTCTGGAAGGGCCAAATCAATCATCTGACGGGTCAGGCCAGCCTCGCCGACGTGCAGCTTCACAATATCGTACGGTGCTGTTCCCGGTCTGAAGCCAGGAATCTTGACCTGCTCGCTGAGACGCTTTGCTGCCTTCTGTTTATAATCAGCAATTTCTTCCGGCTCAAGCTCAATTTTCAGCTTTATTTGTGACTTTGAGAGCGATTCCTTGGTGACTTTCATGGGGATAATGGGTAATTTGACTACAAAGTGCGATTTTTACGGCTTTTGGAGCCGTTTTGATGCGCGTGTAGCCTACCCCGATTTGAAGCTATTGGCAAGTTAAAGTTTCTGTGCTATAATAGATAGAATTATTTAATTCTCATATGGCTTCACCGAATAGAAAATTTACGGATAAAGATGCGAGCGCAAATCGCGATGCTGGTGAATTTCAGCGCGCGCTACATGCGGTTGAGGGTCGATATGGAGAAGGTGACGATCCGAAGGATCTCATTGATGCGAATCGTGAAGCTATTGATGGGATGATTGCTGATGTCCGACCTGATGTATTCCGTGTTCTTGATGGAGGAAAAGAGGGTAAGCTTACTAAGAAAATTCATGGACTTGATGTGGACACTAAGGAGAAATCCTTAAATCCTGGATGGGGACGACGCATAGCTCGTAGTATTTTTGGAAGGATTCCCCTCGTACGACGACTCACGGATGAAAATCCACATAAAGGTTTCAAAGAAGAGCAACCAGTCATGTCTAGTAATCCGGATTTTAAAGGTTCAATGGATGATGCGATTGTTTTTTCTTCCAATCGTGAAGTCGTAATGCCGGCGATCATGGATCCTTCCACGGTATGGGATCACGAGATTGCCAAGGATGCAAAAAACAAAAAACTTCTCAGTGGGCACCTTGGAAAAGAGCTTATTGCTGAGCCAGAAGGCGATTCTGTGTTGACGTATGCGATGGGCTTTCTTGAAGAGAAAGTGCCGAGTGATAAGGTGCATGGATTTTTAGAAAAGGCGCTTGGACTCAGCCATGCAAAACCTGGAAATGTAGATGATGCGAAAGAAAAAATTGAATTTCTCACAACGGCATACAATGAATTAACAGAGGCGGCTAAAAAACTCTCTGCTAGTTGTCATGGTGATACTCCATCTGTTGCATTGCATCATTTGAAGGATGAAGTTAAAAAGCTTAATGATCCATCTAATACTGCTGCTCCATATCAGAAGGCGGAAAGCGATCTTAGTGGCGCTAAGACTGATGCTGATACTATGAACAGAACTGGAAGTGATGACCAAAAGAAAGCTGCTCAGTCTCGATTGGAATTTTATACGGCTCAATTTGAAAAAATTGAAAAGAAATACCAGGATGCCAAACATAAAGTAGAAGAATTTGAGGGTGTGGAGAGGCACTTCAAGAGTGCTGTTAAGAAATATAATAACGAAGTCAGCACAATTGATCCAATGCCTGATAAGGATAAGGATGCCGATCTTCATACGGCTCTAGCTATGGCAAAAACGAACGCTGCTGCATTGGAAACTGGATTCCCTAATACCGCTCTTGAAAATATTGAGAAACATATAATTGCAAAAGACTGGAAATCTATTCTCAAGCATTCACAAAAAACAGTTAAGGCCGAAGAAGAAAAGACGAAGCTTGCTGGTGGCGAGCATCACGAAGTTCACAACATCTCTTCCTCCGACTTCCTCTATAAGATCTACTATGCGTATGTGACGCTGGAGGAAAAGGATGGTGGGTCGGTGAAAGATGGGGCGGCGTTGAATGATATTGATAAGAGAAAGATGAGGAATGAGGCTGCGCTGTTTACGAAGTTTGCGATTTCGGATGCGAAAGATATGTCGGTGTTTGCGGCGAATAGAGCGCGTGCTGAGGGGTTGGCGAAAAAACTTCCGAAGCATATGCGTCCGAAGTTCATGCCTGATTTTAATGAAATTCTTCATAATCTTCGATTTTCCGGAGAGGCACGGCCGTTTGCGAAGTTGGAACTTAGAAAAGATATTGACCGTAAGGAGTTGCGACATATGATCAAGAAGGGACAGCTTGATCAGTCACAGATTCCCCTTCTTATTGCCCATCTTCAAAAGATTCTTGAGGGATATGAAAATACCTATATCCAGTCAAAAGACATTCCGTATGTCATGGCGATGATTCGAAACTTCCGGCTCCTTCATGAGGAAAAAAAATATAACGATATCATGAATAAGCCAGGAAAATTTGATGATAAACTTAAAGAGCTTCTCAAGGAAGATAACGCTGTTGACGCCGCCCTTGAACAGGTGGATCAGTCACTCCTTTTTAGTACAATTACCGACAAAAACGTCGTCAAAGAACACAAGAAGGCCATGATTGAGGAGATGAAGGAGAATGTGAAGGAGGGAAAGATACCGGTGGATGAGGCGATAAAAATGATGAAGGAACATGGTGTGGAGACAGGATATGGAACGTGGGCGAAGTTTATGGCGATTCGATCAGGACAGAATATCAAGAATATCTGGAAGAATACGGTGGGACGCGGACCGTTTGCGTGGGCCTGGAGAAGTACGAAAGCGAGTGGATCATGGATCAAGAATTCATGGCTTGGCAAGTTGGTCGGAGACTCGGTCAGCTACTCTCTCAATCCGAAAACAATGAAGGACAATTATTCGGTCATTCCTCCGATCTTCAAGTCACATGGTCATGGTGGCCATGGTGGCGATGATCACGGAGCAAAACATTAATCATTCTTTTTTACTTTTATGGACAACAACGACACAACCCTTCAGGACATTCTCACTCAATATATTGATGACGTCCTTGCGAACCTTCCTATCAGTGATGTGACTGACGAGCAGCGGGAGTTGATGCGCGAGCTCATTGTCAACCGCGTGGATAAGCGGATTCTCGCACTTATTGTACAGGAACTTCCTGAGGATGAGTTTCAGAAAATTCTTGGAAGCGTTGAGGGAAAAGAGCTGAGCGATGATCAGGAGATGGAGGTCATTGTGAGTGCGATTGACCATATTCCGAACTTCGGCGATAAACTTGGAGTGGCTCTCGAAGAGCTGCGCGCAGAACTTACGGAAGATCTCGTCGACCTTAAAAATTCTTCTAGCGATTAATCTTTCCTTCTATGTCAGCACAAAACAAAAAGACACCACCAAATACCCTAACGAACGTACCCGCTGCTGCGCCTGCAGAGCGATTTACGGTTTCCGAGACCAAGAAAGGTCTCGAGGAGCTTCGAGTTGAAATGATGAAGCCTGAAAAACTTGGTGACATCATGAAGCAGTTCGAGAAGCACAAGGTTAATACGGGTCCATGGGATAATGATCCAAAGAGTGCTATTGCGGACGTCGAGCGATACTTTCCGGATGGTCGAAATAAACGAATTCTTTTATTCGCATTGAGATCTGATCTCGGAAGTCAGGAGTTCGAGTATGGGAAAAAGGCCCTGAGTATTATCACGAAGCATGCTGCCCAGCAGCAACTTGCGATCGAGAAGGCACGTCTCAATCTCAGCAAGCTCAGTGAAAATAGTCTTAATCGTGTTCTTAAAGAGGGAGTTACTTCAATTTTTGAAGGAGTAAAGCGAGGTGATGTTACTGATCAAGTTATCGCTGGCGTTACGGCGCTGGTTTTCCTGAATCATGTTTTCAATAAAGATGCGAAGAATCGACTCCTTCGTCCTCTTGGTTTTGGACTTCTCGGCTGGACGGCGTTCAATACTGGCATTCTTGGCGTCACCGACAAGGCAGCCACTGATCATCTGGATAAATGGGGTGTTCCTCTTCAGCCGTCGATGCGCAAGCAGTTACCACATCAGGCTCAAGTTATTGCGAAAGAGACGGGCATTGATTCAACTCCAACTATGTTTGCTCTCGGCAAACTTGGCGAACATAAGATGTCCTTTATTTATAGTCACTACGAACAGGGCAAGAAAAAGGAGTTTATCGATCCGGGTCTCTTTTTTGGATTTAATAATAATCAAATCAAGGGTGAGGAACTTTATAAGATTGTCGATACGGTCGTGAAAAAACATGAGGGTCGGCAGATTGGTGGTCGTCTCGACGGTAAGGGTGGAAGCTTCAAGAGGGACTTTGTCGACAAGCATGATTATGATTTCCTTGAAGTCACCTCCCTACTCTACCAGAATGAAATTCAGGACGTCCTGAATACTCGCCTTTCTCCTGAGGATCGGGCTGAGCATGAGAAAAAATTAAAAGAAAATACCGAGCGCATGTTTCAGAATACGGATGCGAAACCGGTACTCAAAAACGGCATGATGGAGTTTTATGGCGTGAAGTTCTTTACTCCACCAACACCTGAAAAACATTTTTCACTCGATGATGCTCTCGTCGATGCCTATCATGAATATGTCAGTACTGGACCAGTGCCTGAGGTTGTCTATTCTTACAAACTTGGAACTGGACGCGTCGTGACGGCTCGAATGGATGACGTCACCGATAAGCGGTTGGAGCAGGCGGCGGCGCTGAAGGCATATGCGATGGATTTCGTGAAGGAGACGGTGAAGAAAAAAGCACCGAACTCTCCTGCGCTCAAGGGAACCCTCGTGTATGGTGCGCCGGCGTATCAGGGTCTTGAGTTCCAAAATGTAAATCTCAAGGGACGGAATTACACCGTTCGGGTTTCTGATGAAGGTGACGATAAGCTGGTGGCGGTTATTCAGGATGGAACGCCGACGGGAAAGCGAGTGACGGATTGGAACAAACTTGAAGACGCTGTCTAAAGCTGAATCAAGCAGGATTCGAGCGGCAGTTTGACTTTTTTTGAAAATTATCTTGTACCCTCCGATTGTTTACCCTACAATTGGCTGTGTTTTTGTGAGCTTTGAAGCTGAATACTTGACGAAGTGCATATATTGTGATAATGTTGCTTCCTTAGATACCTATTACGACTGATTTAAAGCTAAAACGCTTTGTTGGTCCCTTGAAATCCTGATTGAATTTCTCTCGCGCAGCGAGTCCTCTGCTCTTATGCCCATGTCGCCGTTTGTACTGGCTCCGGCTGGTTAAAACGACTGATGTAGGCTATGCATCCTTGTGGGGCACCCTGGTTCTTATACCTGGCGTCCTCCAAGATGAAGAGTAGGGTCTCTCGCTGCTCGCGCAGATGAGACCATAGTGTTTTCTTAGGATACATTATTTCAATTTCATTTTTCTCCGCTTTTGCTGGAGATTTCCTTTCTTTTTCGGAGCTGATGGGTGGAAGCGCTCTTTTATAGCTTCTCCCCAAACCCGGGACTCCGAGTTCTAGCGCCTTTTGGCCTAGAACTCTTGCCTCCAGAAGCGATACGCTTCTGTGAGGTAACTCGACTTCCCGTATCACCCCGGAAAGAAAGGCATGTTTCGAGGCCTTAACTCGAAACAGATGATGTGAGTTGACCTTCGGGTCGACTCGCTCCGGATCGTGAGCTCTTCACGGTCCACCTTGGAATAACGGTATCGATGGAGTGCTTGCACTTCCTCTTTACCACCCCGTTCTTCGAAAGGATTGAGTCGTTTACGATTCTCCTTTCATGACGGCATCCCTATGATGTCACCCACTATTGGTTCTCTCAAGCGAGCTTGAAGACCTACTGTTTCCGACCTGGAGGAGAGTTTTTTCCTCTCAGAAGGAACCTTGACTTTGTAGGGATGGGGCGAGTACAGCTTTCCGCTTTACTCCCCCTCCCAACCCCAACTATTCTCAAGTACCCCCTCAAAGGGTACTTTTTTGTGCCTATTGACATATTCTAATTATCAGGTATGATGTCTTCTTTTCTCACATCATCCCGTGATTCCCGCTCTTCCTTTTATTTTCGCTCTTTCGACGGCATTTATGGATATGCCAGAACTCCATGGCGTGCCACCTGTGTCGTATATCTATCAGTATCAAAACCAGCAGTACGAACCGACATCACCTGAGGAGTTGGATTTTTCTTGGAAGGCCGATGATTTTTTCAGTCAGGGTGTCACTGTCAATTATCGTGTCGAGGGCGTACGCTCAAGTGACACGATCGTACGACGACTTGGTGATTGCGAGAATCTTCTCTTTCGTGCGTACCTGTCTCTTCCCTATGAACAGCGAGCGCAGCTCACCTATCTTCGTATCCTCTGGACAAAAAATTCTGGTCGCGGTCTCGGCGGCGAGTCGGCTATCTACATAAAGTGTAATGATATTTCTTCGAATGAACTCGTCTCGGTGTTCATCCATGAGATGGGACACATTACCGATACTGGTTTATATGAGGGTCAGGCATCCGCAGGATCAAGCCGTTTTATTGATAATAGAAAAAAAGTTTTCAGTAATGATCCGAGCGTTGCCTTCTACTCGGTAAACTGGAAAGACTCGAAAACTAAATGGAAAAATAGCAGCCCACTCGACTTCGTCAGTGGCTATGCGATGAAGGATCCATTCGAAGATTTTGCCGAGAGTTACAACTTCTACATTCTTCATGGATCACAGTTCCGATATCTGAGTTCGTCCAACACGCGACTTGCTCAGAAGTATGCATACCTTCGTGATGTTATTTTCCATGGAGAAGAGTTTGATAATAATTCTTTGAAGCTCAATTCAAAAAAGAGGAGCTATGATTCGACGCTTTTACCATTTTCACTTGAAAATTTTCTAAAAAACTATTAAACTTAGTCCGCTCATTGTGAATTTTAGGAATTTAAGGCTTTGTTGCTTTTCTAGGGCGAAAGGGCGTTAATCCTCCTAAAACACACAAGACCCTCGCCCAAGTGGTGGGGGTTTTTTGTTTGTACTGCTGCATCAATTACGTCCTTCGCTTCCTCACCGTACTTACGTACGGCTCGGTCGCTCACTCCTTGTTTCCTTGCATTACCACGATTTAAGCTATTGCCAATTTGGCTATATAGCTCTACAATTACCGCGCTTAAATCAGCGTTTCGTGGTGGTCGTAGCTCAATGGTGGAGCACTAGGTTGTGGTCCTAGGGGTTGTGGGTTCGAGCCCCATCGACCACCCCAGATATCAATTTCGGAGTCGTAATCCCCGATTGTTGTTTTCAGGGTGCGGTATAATGCCGGTTCGGCTAAAACTTCTACGGGAATTGACTGAAGAATCATAGAGAACGGCTTTTCGAGCTGCACGGTCATAGATCCGTCTTTTCGGATAAACTTGGCACCCATGGATTGAAGTAGGATCTTTTTTTCAATAACTGTTGCTGTGTTGTACTCCTTTGCAACGGTGCGCATCTTTATAAAGAACGCTTCGCATTTGGTGAGCCATGTATCCTCTTCGCCGTTATTCTCTTTTAGTTTTGCCTCGTTATCAGCGATGATGCTTTGAATGGAAACCTTCTGTTCTTTGAAGTCCTCGTCTGACATCAACTCACTCTGTGTATTTCCATCAGATAGCCACTTTGCGGTTAAGCGTTCGAGCTTCTGTTTTTCATCGTTAATGTTTTTTTGAAATAATCCTCTCTTGCCTGTGAGTACTTTATTTTCTTCCAAGTAGGCGAGTTTTATATACTTCAAAGCCCAATCAATGATACGAGGGGGTACCATGATTCTCAGGAGCGTCGCTTCGATCTCATTATCAAGTACATCTTGGCGAATGTGTTTTATATTTGCACATGAAGCCGTTGCCCCTTTGGCTCTCGTACAACGATAATAGTGTGTCCCCTTCTGATACTCTCCGCTCATGCGATTATTGCATTCAGGGCAATATACGAGCGTCGAAAAGGTGTAGTCATGGCCTGCCTTTTTAGGACGACTCTTGCCATGCAGAACTGTTTGGAGTTTTTGATACTCATTTTCAGTGATGAGCGGCTCGTACTTGCCCTGCCATATCTGTCCCTGATACTCAAACTTTCCGGTATAGAAGATATTGGTCAGTACGTTTGTGAGCGCTTGCTTGGCCACCCTCTTCCCGAAGCGCTTTCCGGTTAATCCAAGCTTGGCAGCTTCTTCGCAGAGTGCCGACGTGGAATAGGCACCTGTGAGAGCGAATTCCATCACTCTGCGTATAAGCGGTGCTTCTATAGGGTCAAGTTCAATGCGTCCGAGAGGCCTTTCGAGTTTTTCAAGCATCCCCTGCTTTTCACGATTGAAGCGCTTACCAGCAATAACATTATTCCCATCAATGTTCAGATATCCATATGGGACAAGGCCAGGATACTCGCCTTTATCCAGTTTCGTCTTGAGATTGTTTTTCACGAATGAACTCGTGTCGTCCGAGCTCTTTTTTGCCATGGCGAAGTGCATGCACATCATGAACTTATCATCGGGCTTATTGAGATAGACACTTTCCGTTGTTCGGAGCTCAAGTATTTTTCCTTCGTCTATGAATGTGATAATCAGCCCTCCATCAGCCCCATTTCTCGCTAATCTGGTGAGGTGCCACGTCAACACCGCATTGGCTTCCCCTTTCTCGATACGCTCCATCATGCGGTTGAATTTTGGTCTGCCACGTTTGTATGCAGTTTGATCTTCAGAGATGATCTCTACAATTTCAATGTCGTGCCTTTTAGCATAGGCTATAAGCTCTCGCTTTTGTGACTCGATCGAGAGTACCTGCTGATCTTCACGATCCTGTGAACGGCGAAGATATGCGAAATGTTTAAGTTTTATCATATAGTCTGTTTGATTAAAAAATGTTATAAAGTCCCCGAAAAGGACGACTGTGACTTCCCAACTTAGACACCATAAGGCACTTTGTTGGCACAGTCGCCCCTGTCGAGGCAACAAGCAATAAGCCTTATAATAAGTGCGTCTAATTTGTTGGGAAGTGAATTCATTATATCTTATCTATTTGAGACTGCAACTGGGGCGTCACCGAGTCGAACCATGTCTTATATGCGAGTAACTTTTTGGTTTTCTTTGTTAATTTCCCTCTATAGTATAATTTCTTCACTGATTCGCGAAGCCTATGATACTTCTCCTGGAGGTCGATCATTCGCTTCAGAGGACCAATATGTCCATGATATGAGCGCTGTCGGGTAAAATAGGAAAGCTGAAGGCAGATCCGGCATCCATATTGTCCCTTGCCAGGATCCATTAGTATCATCGCCTTCCTGTAGCAATAGGGGCAGATGAACCACCAGCGATAGCCCCCGAACTGACATCTCGTTTTTAGCAAGCGAACACGATAGTCGTAAGTCGTACCGTTGTCCCAGTAATTCCTAGAAATATAATGAAGGCGCATGTACGGACTGTCACCATAGAGATAGATGTCATACCCTATCTGCTCCTTCCTAAAAGTACTGGTCCAGGTGATGACCCCGGAGCTTCCTCCTTTTAGACATCCTCGCTTTCTCAGCCATGAGAGTGATATCTGTAGTCTGCTATCAATGGTATCGTAATGTCGAGTTCTGCCCATAATATCGAAATAATTAGAGATAGAAAAGATGAAGAAAAATTGTGCTTATGTATCATAGAGAGATTCCAAGTCTGAAGAAGGTTGCGATCCTTTCTTTAAGATGCTTGGATCTTCCCCTTTGACCTTCTGTAGGTCTTCTACAATGAGTTTGCGCACATACACAGTGAAATTCATGTAAAGCGATGCAGCGCGCCTCTCTGCTTGATCGCAGAGAGCTCGAGGGATGTAAACGTTCTTAGAGCGATACTGATCGGACTTGTAGGACATGGAATGAAAAAATTAAGAAATATATTAATCAGGGGCGATCTCGCCGCCGCCAAATAGATCCATTACTTGCTCGGAATTTAAGCCCGAAACATCTGGGGAAACATTCATATCATTCACGACATTCATTTGTGGCATATCTATGCCAAATTTTATCTTCAGGGCTATGATTTTCTTTTTGTTTGTTGTATTGGAGCAGAGGTGAAAACCGTCGGCAGCACGCTTTTTTTCGAGATGGAATATCTGATCAATAGTAGAGCCGACCTTTCTTGGCTCAATAGGAAATTTTCCACCAAATTTTGCGTCATAATCTATGGCTATTTCCTTCATTGTGGGTTCTGGCTCTGTTTCTAAAACATTGAGGATAGCTTGCAATAACTCACCTTCAAATGAGCTATAGCGGCGTTCAGTAACCTCCGCTTGCTTATTTTTGATGAAATTCAGGATCTTCTCCCTTTCCGCTGGGTCCGTGATTATACGATAAAGTGGTGAGAAAATTTGCCGAAGTCTTGCTTCGATATCAAGCTTCGGAAGTGAATCGCTGGAGATACCACCACTTAACTTCAGAAACCTGAACATTACGAGCATATTACGTATTCGTAGCGCCCTCTCTTCAAAATCGTTTTCGAGGCTTTCTGGTATGTCGTCTCGTGTTAAAACTTCCATGGCATGCGTGCAGCATCGGCTCTCAAGAGCATCATCTGTGAAGTTCATCCTTGTAGCAATTATCTTGGGTCCAAATACATCGAATGCAGTCGGATTATATGACTTCATGTTTTTTCCTGATGCTTCACTCCGAAGAACTGGCATTCCTGTATGGAAGCCATTATTGAGTATTTTAACCATCTCGCTACTTGCATCGGAAGAACGAAAGTCGGCTTCATCGAAAATAATAGTACCCTTCACCTCGTCAATAATCCTGAACATGGCAGAGGAACTTGCTGCACCGTTAAGATTGGTTGGGCGATAACATATTCCCGCCATAACCTTCAGATATCGCGACTTACCGCTTCCATAGTCACCAATAACACGAAGATAGGCAAGTTCCTGAAAGTTATCAAAAACCCACGTCAGTGGTATATAATAGCTAGAAATATCTTCAAAGTCTGGAGAAACCTGTACGTAGTCATGTATAAGTGATTTTACCTCCCTCATCAATGATGCCTCCGAGCCAAAAGGCAACGCATCTGACGGCAGCTTAATAAAGCCTGACTTGATAAGACTATTGGTTGGTGGAGGTGCAGTGTACGCGGTATGACCAACCGTAATCTGGCGCTCCTTGGTAACCTTACTATCCTGGAAGACTAGCAACCCCGTCTCCTCTTTTATGCGGTCATAATACGCTTCGGCAATACGACCATCCCGAAGGCGAAGCGAATAGACTTCAATCGTAGATGGTTTTTCTGTTTTGTTATCCACTTTAGCATTATCCTTTCGGCTCTTCGGAGCTATTTTTTCATTATTCACTTTTAATGTATCGCTTTCTTGAGCGGACAGTGAATGTTCTGAATGTGGTGCACTTGTATTGGGAAGAATATCAGAAGGCTGCGTATCATTATCATTCATGCGTTTGTTGTTTTAGAGGTTAAAAATATTTTGTCTTGGCACTGCTGACAGATGCCGGATATTTGGAATTCACTCCTACTCGCCTCGTCGCGTAAATCCGAGAGAGCAATGGTGGTTTTGCAGAAAGTACATTTGCCTTTGCTTGCCTTGAAAAGGATTTGTCGAAGTATTGCTATTGTCATGATCATTTCTTGTTAAATATTGTCTGTAAAAAAGTGAACACACTTTGCCCCTGTGCCTCCGCTTCTTGTTCGGAAATTTCCTCACCAAATTCGGCAAGGTACATTTCTCGGAACTCCTGTATTGCTTCAGGGGGGAGTTTCATGATTAGTTGCTAAAGATACGATTTTTAAGCATTTTCAGATTGGAGAACAAGGCTTGTGGTTCACACTGCAGCTGTTTTGCCCAGTAAGCCTGAATGACGGTATCCAGCTGAGGTGACCGCAGGAAGCAGAACTCCACTTTCCGTGGGTTACCCTTATCTATACCTTCAAGCTGAAAGCCAAGTGATAAAAGGGTTGCGCTGGTGAAGATGCAATACGTTGAGAACACGTCTTCGCAAACTTTTTGCATAGGTTAATTGATTAATGGTTATTGTCTTCCTGTTGTGCGCACAACAAAAGGCCGCATCGCTGCTGGTACAGCTAGCTTAACGGGTGCAATAGTACTTGCACACTAGGTTATAAACTGGAATTTAAGGCTATATCCCTTTCTTTCCAAAACGTATATTTTCAGTGATATGAATGGACTGGTCTTTATTTTCATAGTAGACAAGGCTCTTGATTCGTTTCCGTGTAACTTGAAACTTATTACTCCAATTTGCTACTAATGCTTTTACGTTATCCTTTGTATCTTTTGGTGATGTGTCGAATTCCGATCGAGGTAATATCCGGCGTGGTTCGCGGTCATTTGCGAAGCACCTCATAAGAAGGTCCTTTGGAAACCCTTCCCTTAGCAAGATAGAGCAATCCTTGTTCTGAGCATCCACGAGATCGAAGCCGGTCCATATCAACTCTAGCTCTCTGTCGGATTTGCTAATAGAATCAGGATTTATAATACCTGATTCGGGAAACGTACTGATGCGTTGTGATTCCTTAGCATTACCATCTTTATCAACCCAAAGATCACCATCTTCACCAACCTGCGTCCATAAAATACCCCTATCATCAATATCTAAATTATCATATCTGATAAGCTGTTTTATATCGCCGATAAATGTTCTAGCCAGATCGGAACTCCCCTTGTGCATTAACGGGTGGCACGCGCTCTCAAGTATAGTGAATAATATTTTTCTATCCTCGGCGGATGTTGATAATGCCAAATACTCTAGAATGGAAAAAATCATCCTCCATTTTGTTTGGGGATATTCAATCTTCTTCTCATCAACGCCACAGTCGCGTAAAAAAATAATCAAATCGGTACCGCTATTCAGCTCACCAATCTTCTTGGCAATCAATTGTAGGGTTTGTAGTCGAATAAGTGGCTTATTTGGCTTTATCATTTGCCTTAATTCAAGCAAATACTCTCGTAGTTTTTCTTTTGAATGGATAACAAAACAAACAAAAATTTCGTCAGAAGGACTAGGTATAAAATTAGTACTAGTGATACGTAAAAGTTTCAGATTTGCGAGCTGCTCCATAATTTCAAAATCGCATTCCTGACCAGTATATCTAGCATCATACTGGACTACAGTAGCTTCGGAGGGAGATTCCCCTAGTGGGAATTCTGATTCCTCACGAAAATTCTCCAAGAGGTAATTTATTTGCTCGATCCTTTTTTCGACCCGTTCCTTCGATAGCTTAATCATATTAATTTTCATTATGAGAATCCCCGATGCGGGCTAGATGCTCTATGCCTATTTTAAGCCATTCCCAGCCTTATTCAACCCAATTTCAAAGCTAAAAATATGCATCCTTTTGAATGCATCCCTTAAAAAGACGATAAAACAATAGCCCACCGGCTCTGCAGGTTGATTATGAGTGGTTAATTAAGGCTTGAACATCTCATCAATACCCACTCCAAGCGCCTTTGCTATTTTCTCTATGTTTTCTAGACCCAAATTTCTCTCGCCCCGCTCAACACCCCCTATATAGGTCCGATCAATTCCAACTTTTTGAGCAAAAGCCATCTGAGACATCGCTCCATTTTGCTGACGGAGTTCCCGCACTCTAGCCCCGAACTTTTTGAGTATATTGCTTTTATTCACGCTAAAAGCATATGTGTTTGATGACTATAAGACGACGGACTATGAGTATCATTATTTGTGTGGTAAAGTAGGTGCAGAAAGATACTTATAGTCATCTAATTGCTATAAGCAGAAAGCAAGATGCATGACGAATAAGAGGCAAATCACTGCCAACCTCTTTATGCCCATAAATGAAAATGAATCAAAATACTACACACAGCGATTTAACCTTTATCACAAACGAGGACGGTAAAAATCTTAGAGAAAGATTCGCCACGCTCATAAAGGATACGCGGTATTTTGATGTACTTGTCGGATATTTCTATACGAGCGGTTTTTATGCGATTTACCCATCTTTAGAAAAAACAGAAAAGATGAGAATCTTGATCGGCATAAGCACAAACCGCCAGACCTATGACCTGATCCAAAAAATACAGTCCCACAAAGAAATCAATGATGAATTTGGCGATGCCGTGAAGGAGGAAATGGAGTCCAGTGAAAATGATTTTCGTGTTGAAGAAGGAGTGCAAAAATTCCTTCAATGGCTCAAGAGCGGAAAACTCGAAATAAGAGCCTATCCTGAAGAGAAAATACACTCAAAGGTCTATATTATGACCTTCAATGAGGGGGATAGAGATGTCGGAAGAGTTATTACGGGGTCTAGTAATCTCACGCAAAATGGACTCGTAACGAATCTTGAATTCAATGTAGAGCTGAAAAATCCATCTGATCACCTTTTTGCAAAGAATAAATTCGAAGAGCTATGGGAAAAAGGCGTAGATGTCAGTGAACAGTATATTGAAACTATTCAGAAAGATACATGGCTCCGAGAAGATATTACCCCCTACGAGCTATACCTAAAGTTTCTCTATGAATACTTCAAAGATGAACTCAGTGAAGATCTTACCCTTGAGCACAGCTATCGGCCTGAAAACTTCAAGGAGCTAAAGTATCAGGACCACGCCGTTATTAATGCGCGGAAAATTGTAGAGGAATACAATGGCGTTTTTCTCTCGGATGTCGTCGGTCTCGGAAAGACTTATATGGGTACTATACTCTGCCAAGAGCTTAAAGGGCGCACATTAGTCCTAGCTCCTCCGCACTTAATCGATGAGCACAGCCAGGGAAGCTGGGAGAACTCTTTCCGTAATTTTGGATTCCGCGCAAAAGATTACAAATGTCGTTCTATTGGCGTGCTGGATCAAATTATAAAAAGAGAAGAGCACAAAAACTTCGACAATATCATTATTGATGAAGCCCATAGATTCCGGACTGAAGAAACTGAGACGTATACAAAATTGGCTCAGATATGCCGTGGTAAGAAGGTTATCTTAGTCACTGCTACACCCTACAACAACACTCCAATAGACTTACTTTCTCAAATTAAGCTTTTTCAGCGCACAAAGCTGAGCACAATCCCAAATCTTCCAGATCTTGAAGGCTTTTTCAAAAATCTTGAAAAGGGTCTTAAGGGATTGGATAGACAAAAAGACAAAGCTGAATATATCAAAGTCACGAAAGAAAATGCAAAACTTATTCGAGAAAAAGTTCTGAAGCATTTAATGGTGCGACGTACGCGAAATGAAATCGTGCAATATTACGGTGAGGATCTCAAGAAGCAGAAGATGAAATTTCCCGAAGTTGCTGAGCCTAAGCCAATTTTTTATGAGTTCAGTAAAGAAGAAGATGATGTATTTTTTCGTACAATCGAACTCGTTGTTCAAAGAGTAAAATTTTCAAGATACTCGGCTTTACTCTATAAGAAAAGCGAGCTGGAGCAGCCTGATGAACTAGCTCAAATGAATATGCGAAAATTCATGAAAATGCTCTTTGTAAAAAGACTTGAGAGTAGCTTTTATGCCTTTAAGCAAACGCTAAATCGATTTATCAGTTCATATGAACAATTTATTGACGCATTAAATAATGGAACTGTTTACATAAGCAAAAAATACACTCAGAAAATTTTTGACTGCTTGGATCGTCGTGATCTCGAAGGATTAGATAGGCTCGTAGATGATGAAAAAGCGGAGGCTATACCGAGCGGTGAATTTAAAGATTCGTTTAAGGAGGCCTTACTAGCCGATCTCGAGATTTTACGTGAAATACAGGAGATGTGGAAGAAAGTAAAACGTGATCCAAAAATCCTAGCCTTCAAGAACAAGCTGGCAAAAGAAGCAGTGATCCAAGATAGTAAACTAATTATATTTACGGAGTCCCAAGAAACAGCGTCCTATTTAAAAGATGGATTGCAGGACGTATTCCCGAATCAAATCATCTCCTTCTGCGGCGGTAATTCTGCTGAAGAAAGAGAGGAGGTAATGGAAAATTTTGATGCGAATACAAGAAACAAAAAAAATGATTACAAGATACTCATAACAACGGATGTTCTCGCTGAAGGATCAAACCTCCATCAATCCAATGTTGTTATCAATTACGATATCCCATGGAATCCGACACGCATCATGCAGCGAGTCGGACGCATCAATCGTGTAGATACAAAATTCGAAAAAATATACACATATACCTTCTTCCCCACGGATCAATCAAATGAGCAAATCAAGCTTCGTGAGTGCGCTGAAGCTAAAATCCAGGCATTTATCTCGTTACTCGGAACCGATGCCAAGCTATTAACAGAGGACGAGATACCGGAAGGGCACAGCCTATTTAGTCGTATGCTTTCGAAAGAAGCCATCGATGGTGAGGAAGTCACCGAGAGTGATCTGGGATATTTGCAAGAAATTCGGAAGATTAAAGATGAAAATCCAAGTCTCTATGCGCGAATTACAAGGCTACCAAAAAAAGCCCGAACTGCTCGAAAATCAAAGGAGACCAATGCCAAACTTCTAACTTACTTCCGCAAAGGTAAGCTGCAAAAGTTCTTTATCGTTGAAAATGACGACATCCTCCTCTCTCAAGAGATCGATTTTATGCAGGCCGCTAAGTTACTTTCCGCAGAAGCAAAAGAAGAAAAAATGAAACTAGATAAGATTTTCTATGAGCTTTTAGCGAAAAATTCAGAGATGCTGACAAAGGTAACCGAAGACGAGGAAGAAGAATTTTCATCAAAGAGAGGTAGTCGCGATAACGCAGCACGTCTGTCAAAAATGCTAAAGGCAAAAGAAGTTAACAACTTTAGTGGTTTTACTGAAGATGATGAAACCTATATTTCGCGAGTTATTAGAGAGCTAGATGCTGGAGGTATTCCCAAAAAACTCTCACAGAAAATCTACGAAAGAATTCAAGAAACTCCTGAAATCGTGGTTAACCCAATAAAGCTTCTCGGAATTCTTAAGACCAACCTCTCTAATGACTTCCTAGAACCAACTCATGCGGAAACAAAGCAAGGAGTAACCTCCGTTAAAGAGATTATTCTTTCTGAATATTTTAATCCTCAAGGCTAATGCGAAAGTCCGAAGCCATCACGGTCGTACAAGATGCTTTCGGCACTAAATTCAACGAAAAAACTTTCAAGTTATTCATAGCAAATCTACTCAAAAAATATGAAGCGGTGGATAAGCTTCGAGAAGGACAGTATGTTCGAGAAGCATTCAGGGAATTTGTTTCAAGATACAACATCATTGGTTATTTCAACGACAATGCAGGCAATAAAATACACGTACTTCAAGTCTTTCTTCATAAGGGAACCTCCCTCTCGCGAGCACGAACGGCACAAAGAAATTTTGTTGCAGATTATTTAAAAAATAACTGGGTAGATGCAGCATTAGTCGCATTCATAGCTCCAGAAGATGAGAAAGAGGATGACTGGAGGTTTTCACTGGTAAAACTAGAGTATTCTCTAGATATTAAGGATGGAAAATCGCGCACGAGCGAAGAAATTACTCCTGCAAAGAGATGGTCCTTTCTAGTCGGAAAACACGAGGGAAGCCACACAGCTCAAAGTAGGTTTGTTCCGCTCCTAGAAGACAACAAAGAGCCAAATTTAGCTGAACTAGAAGGTGCATTCAATATCGAGAAGGTCACAAATGAGTTCTTCGAAAAATACTGTGATCTTTTCCTTCGCATGAAAGAGTCTCTCGACCAGCTCCTAGCGAATGATGCCGACTTAAAAAGAGATTTTGATTTAAAAGAAATCTCAGCCGTAGACTTTGCAAAGAAAACACTAGGGCAAATTGCCTTTTTATACTTCCTGCAAAAGAAAGGATGGTTTGGTGTATATCCAGACAGAGAATGGGGATCCGGTGTAAAGAATTTCTTACGAAAGCTATTTGATGCCAGAGAAAAATATGGACACAACTTTTTCGATGATGTACTCGAGCCATTATTCTATGAAGCCTTAGCCCAGGATCGAGGCAAAGAAGCCATCTATCCTAAACTTAACAACTGCAGAATGCCATTCTTGAATGGAGGACTTTTTGAGCCAATGAATGGATATTCATGGGAAACGACCCACATAAGCCTCCCTGACGAGCTGTTCTCAAATGAAATTAAGGATGAGAAAACTGGCGACATTGGAAATGGAATCTTTGACGTATTTGATCGTTACAACTTTACTGTAAATGAAAATGAGCCACTCGAAAAAGAAGTAGCTGTTGATCCAGAAATGCTAGGAAAAGTATTTGAGAACTTACTTGAAATTCGAGATAGAAAGAGCAAGGGAGCGTTTTATACTCCTCGTGAGATCGTTCATTACATGTGTCAGGAAAGTCTTATTAATTATCTATACTCAGAGACAGAGGAAATGATTCCTCATGAGGACATTGAAATTTTTATTCAAAAGGGCATACAAATCATCCAAAATGATAAGCTGGTATTAGAAAAAGGCAGGGAAACCGATACTTACAAATTTATGCTTCCAGAAAGTATTCGTACTAATGCAGAAAAACTGGATACACTTCTTTCGGACATTAAAGTCTGCGATCCAGCCGTAGGATCCGGTGCATTTCCCCTCGGAATGTTAAACGAGATTGTAAGGGCAAGACAAGCGTTAGGAGTTCATGCAGGAAGTAAACTTTCTCCTTATGACCTCAAACTGCACAGCATCTCACACTCAATTTACGGAGTGGACATAGATTCGGGCGCGGTAGAAATTGCCAAGCTACGTATGTGGCTCGCTTTGGTAGTAGAAGAGAAAGATCCTCATCCTCTTCCAAACCTCGAGCATAAGATCATGCAAGGGAATAGTCTATTTTCAGAATATGAAGGGATTAAGCTTTTTGATGACTCGTTTTTGACTGATTCTAGAGCTATTGAAAATGAAAAAAAGGAGATCAAGGAAAAACTTTCTAGTCTTCAGCGAGAATATTTCGATCTTCATTCTAAAAATCAGTTAGATTTAACAAAAAAGGCTCAAATTGAAGCTGAAAGTAAACAACTCCAGAAGCGACTTGGTGACTTTGAAAGGAAAAATAAGATTGGTGACGATCCTCTTAGCGTAATGAATCTTTTCGATGCTCCGACGAAACAAAAGGTAGTAGCACAGGAGAAAACTCTGAAGATGCAAAGGAAAATTGAGCATTTTGTTTCTGAGTCTCGAAAAACTCAGAAACAGAATTTGAAAGAAGAGATTGATACACTTAAATGGGAGCTTATTGAAGCCACGTTAGAGGAGGAAGAAAGAATGGATAAACTTGAGGAGATCAGAGTACTGCGCCGAAAAAATATTCGTCCATTCTTCATTTGGAAATTGGAGTTTAGCGAGGTTTTTAAAGAGAACGGTGGATTTGATGTAGTGATTGGGAATCCACCTTATGTTTTTGCGAGAAGTGGAGAATCTAAAGGCCTTACGAAAAAGCATAAAGAATATTTCTATAAAAGCTTTGCGCTTGCCAGATATCAAATCAATCTTTATTCTTTATTTTTAGAAAAAGGAAAGCAATTGCTTAGAAGAAAGGGGGTGCTGGCCTATATTGTCCCCAACAATTGGCTTACTATTAATACAAATAAAGATTTACGAGAATTTGTTTTAAGTCATGCGAATATAACAATCGTCAATTGCTTGTCGAGAGTCTTCGAATCGGCCAGTGTAGATAGTTCTATCGTTCTTTTTTCCAACGATACATCAAATAAATATATATCACTTTGTGAATATAATGATTCAAAAACGATTGAACTGGTGTCTCGCACAACAACAGATTATTTCTTAAATAAGCCTGATGCGATTATCAACATTGAAGCTTTAAAAAATGGAGAGATCGGTATTTTAATAGACAAAATTGAAACCAGAGGTGTACAACTAAAAAATATTGCAGATGTTAAAGCTGGACTAAAGGCGTACGAAACAGGAAAAGGGAGACCACCTCAGACGGAAAATATGAAAAAAACACGTATCTATCATACTTCTGAAGCTATAGATGAGACTTATCTCCGCTATTTAGAAGGACGTGATGTTTCTCGATACAGACTCGGATGGAGTGGTGAATTTTTAAAGTATGGAGAAAATCTGGCTGCTTCAAGAAAGTTTGAGCTTTTTTCTACGCCGCGAATTTTAGTGCGACAAATTCCAGCAAAGCCACCATATTGTATTCATGCGTGCTATACAGAGGAAATATTACTGAATGACCTAAACTCAATGAATATTATCAATATTCAAGAGAATCCCTTTTACGTATTGGGAATTTTAAATTCACGATTGATGTCATTTTGGTTTATTCATAAGTTCGGAAAACTTTCTCGCGGAATTTTTCCGCAATTCAAAATTAATGAACTAGAACAATTCCCCATTCATAATGCTGATCAGTCAGTTTCTTCACAAATCAAGCTTCTTGTGGATCAAATCCTTGTCATCACCTTCTCCTCAGACTATGACCCAAAAAAGCCACCGATCAGACAAAAAGAACTAGAGGCAAAGATTGATGAGATTGTCTTTGATTTGTATGAACTGACTCCTGAAGAGCGAGAAATTGTTTTAAAACCATAAAACTTTTCATAATCTTTCATGTCCCAATACTACAAACCACAGCGCACTAGAAACATGTATGATCCGTCTTCTACTGAGCCTTTTCGGCTAAGTCGCTCGAAGATTGATTTGTTCCTGGAGTGTCCTCGATGCTTCTACTATGATCGACGTCTTGGAGTAGGGAGGCCTCCAGGATATCCGTTTTCGTTGAATTCGGCGGTAGATGCCTTACTGAAGAAGGAATTTGATATACACCGAGCGAATGGTACGGCTCATCCGCTGATGAAAGAGTATGGGATTGATGCTGTTCCGTTGGCTCATGATCGGATTGATGAGTGGCGCGATTCGTTGCGTCGAGGTGTGACGTATCTCGTCCCTGGCACAAATTTGCTCGTTACGGGTGGTGTGGATGATGTTTGGGTCAATCCACGGGGTGAGCTGATCATAGTCGATTACAAGGCCACCTCAAAGGCTGATGAGATTTCGCTGGATGCTGAGTGGCAGGATGGGTACAAGAGGCAGATGGAGGTGTATCAGTGGCTATTTCGTAAGAACGGGTTCAAGGTTTCTGATACGGGGTATTTCGTATATTGCAACGGAGATAGCAGCAAGGAGGCGTTCAATGGGAAGCTGGAGTTTACTATCAAGGTTATCCCCTATGTGGGCAACGCTGAATGGGTGGAGCCTACAGTGAAGAAGGCCTATGATTGCCTCGGAGGGGAGATGCCGGAGTGTGGAGAGGAGTGTGATTATTGTGCGTACGCTGAGGCTCTAACTTCTTATCGCGCATGATATGTGGATACCAATGTGGCTCATCATAGTTCTGCTGTGTATTAACGAGGATATTCGGGGTTGTCTTGCCATGATTGGCCTAGGAATCGTGGCATTGTGGATTCTAAAATGGCTCGCTATTATTGTAATCGGCGGATTTTATTTACTGTTACACTAACATATGGGAGACGATGAAATACTTGAGCTGGTAGCAAGTGGCGATCTGGATCCTGACGACATCGATGACTTCAGGGATCTTGATGATGATATTCAGGAGATGGTGGCGAATGGCGAGATCGATATGGATGAGGCGAGGGAGCTTTAATTCGACATTTATGAAACTAAGCCATCAAGTTATAAAGGACTTTCGAAAAGCCTATCAAGCAGACTTTGGAGAAGACATAACCGACGCCGAGGCGGAAGAAATTGGGATTAGGCTTTTGACGCTCCTCAAGATAATCTATAAACCTATACCCACTAATGAAAAAGACTATCAAACGTCAGTCAACCCTTACGGGAGCGGCAGGTGAACATTATGTCATGTACCGACTTCTTCGGATGGGTTATATTGCTGCCCTTGCGCCGAAGGGGGTGCCGAATTCGGATTTGATCGTTACGAATGTAGAAGGTGAGCTGACCGCTGTTATTCAGGTTAAGACGAAGAGCCAGAAGAATGGCAATGGAAGCTTCCAGCTCAAAGCGAAACACGAGAAGTTGAAGTCGAAGAATCTTTTCTACTGTTTAGTCGACGATACTGTTGAAGTGCCAGTCGTGTATTGTGTTCCGTGTGCCGTGATCGCGAGCACTATCGCGAAGACTCATAAGGCGTGGCTTACTGCTCTTGGCAAAAATGGCCGCGCCCATAAGGATAATGACATTCGGTGGTTTGCGCCTGATGTGAAGTGGAAGGAGAACTGGACGGTTTTGAAGCTGGAATGAGGATACCTACTTTCCTCCTGATTAACGCTAAATACAATAAAACAGGAGCTGTCGATTGTAAAAAAAGTACCTTGAGCTAGACTGTAAAAGCAAACCCCCATCATTTCTGACGGGGGCGTTTCCGGGACTACGTCATCTAGCGAGACGTAGTCTTTTTTGGACACACTACAGGATTACTCCTGACATGTGGCTTTACGTGCTCCCGTATCCCGTTGACCTTACGGTCATAACCTGGAATACGGTTGTACTTCTGTCCTTTAGCTGTTTGAGCCATAGGGGTGATGGATTATTCGAGATTGGCTCGATGCCACTCGTTTCCAACGGAAACCAGTAGCTGAGAGTGAGGAGGAGGAAAAAGTCTCAGGTACTGACTTCCAATAATTTTTATAAAGAACGCTACACTTATTCCATCCTTTGGCTATATTTAGCATAACAACCACAAAGGTACACACAAGATATTGATCTCAAATGGGTTTGATATACCGTAAAAATGTAGCATGTTTAAAGAACTATTTTGTCGTCTTTTCCAACAAAAGGCGTTCCAAATAATCTTGCTTATCTTTGACACCTATCACATCGTTCGTCAACTGCAATTGAAGGTTATTATTCTCTTTTCGTAAAGCATTAATTTGTTCATAAAAAGCTGATTGAGTATCAAGATAGTGCTGTTGGTAACTATTCATAAATAACCATGTTGAGATGATCAGAGTAATAAGAACTAGCACGGTAGCGATAATACCTCCATAAATAAGTTGTGATACCTTGCCATCCATAGCCCCCTTTGCGTCTTCAAACATTTTTTTAAAAACACCTTCTGCAATTTCTGCAGTTTTGCTTACCACTTCTAATTTAATCATTCCTTTCAGCTCTTCTTCTGAGAGCTTAACACTTCTTTTTGACATGCTATTTTTGTGAGAAAAATCCCGTTACCTCGTAAATATCATTTTCTAAAGGCTGTACGGCAAGATCAAAATATCGAAGAAGATGAAAATCTGTTCCGGCAATTTTTTCTCCTTTTCTAAAAGTGTCTCCAATATTGAAGTCCTGACCTTCAACACGTAATTTTACGCGAAGAATCAAAACTTCATTCGTGTCCTCAGTGAATACATCGAGGAACTTCATTTTTTGAATATCTGCCATAAAAATTATGTAATTATCTTTCTTGTAACCCTAATTATAGGCCTTGGAATGCCTATAGTATACTGATGGTATGAAACAAAATACAATCCAAAAAAAATCGCCGTCATAGCAAAAAGGTAAATAAAACTTACCATTTCAGCTTTAAAATACCTGTTTTAGGTTTATTTACTTTCGTCTAAGGCAAATAAATTCTTTTCATCTTCAGTCGGCAATCTATATTTGACGTTCTTTTTTGCACCGGTGCTTGGAACGATTTTTGTTAATACTCGCTTCTTGACCCATTTATTGAAGAGCTTCGAAACCTTTACTGTATCTTCTGCTTTTAGGATCTCTCGAGCGATCTTGTTTGTTATATATTCATTTTTCAACAAATAGTGCGATACCTTATCCCATTCCGTAGGTGGCCTTTCATTCAACAACACAACCTCTAACGCATCTTGTAATGTTGGATAAGTAATAAAAAGAGGCGGGTACAGATTTGCATTGGTCATGACAGATCGCATGGCCTTGATACCCTCGTTCTGATCCAGATTCGGTGGATCAGGGAATTCACGCAAATGTTTCACAAGTAAATCGTTTCTATAGCCGAGAGCTCTGACACGGCCAATGTTTGAGGGCGTAATATTGAAAGGTAAAAGTCCGGGACTGTGCACCTCCACCCTGTCCTCAAAAATCTTAATTTCTATGTCTCTTTTTGTGTAATAGTCTCGATGAATTACGGCGTTGGTAATGGCTTCTTTGACAGCTCTTTCGGGGATTTGATATTTCGTGACGAAACCGGAAGGAACAGCAATACCGCTTCGAAGTAAATCGAGCACATATTCATGAGCATCCCTGATCTGCTTAATAAGAGGACCCGTTATAGTCTTTGGCGAGCCCAAAAGATTATAGGTTTCTGTAAGGGTTTGAAGATTTCCTTCGTACCTCAAAATCCTGATGGCACATTTGGTGTCCATAATGTCTGTCGGGTACTCTGCAAATAAAAGAACAGCAGCTCTTGTAGGAAGTAACTTGTGGAACTCGTCTTCACGAGCCAAACCGGTTTTCTGTAAGACTGCCTTGATATCATCTTCTTCAATGCCTCGCTTCTTTCGCCATGAATGATATAAGGCAGTGTTTAATAAGGAAAAATCAACGGATACGAGCTCTTTATCTGCGTGCTCAAAACCCTTCACGTAGGAAAAATGTACTATCTCCTGAGGACTGAGCCTTTTGTTACCTCTTTCTAGTCTGATAAAAACATGATTATTTATGGATCTAAATGTATCTGACATTTTTGGAATACTGAGCACGGCAACCCTCACTTTCCCATACGTCAAAATATGAGGAGGCCATACATTGGGAACGGGAGGGTGGATATTTTTCAGAAGCTGACCAAGGCTATCATAAAGCTGAATATTCTCTTCGATACCAAAAATTCTGTCAAAACCCTTAAGTTTACTCTTTTCGGGATCATCAATGCCAAGAATAAGATTACCGCCATCGGTATTTGCCATGGCAACAATCGATTCCAGTGTTCTATCTAAGGCATCGTTTTTATTCGACCCCAGTCGTTTGAATTCGACTGTTCGGGTTTCAGACGGGAAGGCTAAAATCCTTCCTAGAATCAACTCATTCTCTTTACTCATATTTATGGTAATTAAAGCGATAACATCATAAGAGCATTCTTCCGTTATTACAACATATCAAGCTGGTGAATTCCTTAACCTATATCAGCTTTGAAAAATATTCCGCGGGTTATAGGCGACCTTTATTCATACCATTACGTCATAATTTACCCCCCTCCCCCTCTTGTCCGGACAGGATCTAAAAAATGGACGTCGTGAACGTTATAAAGCGTACTCTTGACTCTTAAACCACATTCGGATAGCGTCTATTCTGGCACCCCAGATAGAAATATAGGGAGCTTCGATTCTCAAACAGAGCGTGTTTTTGACGTAGTTGACATTTTTTATAAATTCGTTATAATCACTCCTTAGTCTCTTTTTGCCTTATTGTATGAACATTTCACGTCCCGCAGCGGCACTCGCAGCGCTTGTCCTCAGTAGCGGATGTAGTGACGATGTTATGGAGTCTTCGAGATCGACTCAGGCATTTGCCCCTGATACGTCACCTGATCTTCCTCGGCTCTCTTCAGATACGAGCCAGGAGGTCTCTGCGGTGTGTACTGGTTTCACGTTGACCGCCATGCAGGATGAGAAAACTGGAATTACTCCTATGAACCAGACGGTAATTCAGGGAGATCAGGGTGTTGAACTCGGATGCTGGCATATTAAAAATCCATGCGACAAGCCGCTCGTCATGACCAGTGCGACGTTTACGCGAGGTGGTATAAGTACCATGGGTCAGTTTACTGAGCGATATATTCCGAAGGTTGCTGATGTGCGTGTGATTGATAAACAGAAAAATACGGTCACCTTTCCTGATGCGCCTATGACGTTTCCAGCACATGCTTCATGGGATTTTTGTGTTGCCGGGAGTGTTCCCGCAGATGCCCTTTGCAATACTCCTACTACCTACTCCGTTGC